>Ga0209498_1001470_pt1 | contig 14442 bp, 12 predicted proteins | sample WalLakDeSediment_FD_184131 | JGI IMG/M metagenome (GOLD analysis project Ga0209498, IMG submission 184131) | Lake sediment microbial communities from Walker lake, Nevada to study Microbial Dark Matter (Phase II) - Walker Lake 11/02/13 Deep... | ecosystem: Environmental > Aquatic > Freshwater >...
CAATAGTACGGTTAAACATTAATTTATTTCCCGATCAACAAGATGAATGAAAACATCTTCGAGTGACGGTACAATTCTATCAACCCGGTGGACTTCGATACTTTTTTCCTGCAGAATCTGCGTAATCAAAGGTTGACATGCTTCAGCATCCTCCACACTGACATGGAGAAGAGTACCGAAAACCGAAGATTCAATCACCCACTCCTGTCGTTGTAAAATACTCAGCGCTTCGATACTATCCGCACATGCAATTTCGAACACCGGATAATGAATATAACCGGTTTTCAACTGACTCGGGCTCCCTCCTGCAACTATTTTTCCGTTATGAATGAGCAGGATCGTATTGCAATATTCCGCTTCGTCAAGATAGTGGGTAGTAACAAAGACCGTAATACCCTCATCGGTAAGCGTATGAATCAGATCCCAGAAACGTCTTCTTGAAAGCGGATCTACGCCGCCGGTAGGTTCGTCGAGAAATACAATCTGAGGGTGATGCAAGAGAGCACATCCGAGCGCAAGCCGCTGTTTCCATCCTACCGGTAATGAGCCGGTTAACGCTGATGTGTGATCGCGTAATCCTGCCATGTCGATTGCCCAGGCAATCCGATCATGTAATACGGCGTTTTTAATCCCGTAAATTCCGCCAAAGAAGTTCAGGTTCTCGAGAACAGACAGATCGTTATAAAGCGAAAACTTCTGAGACATATAGCCGATATTATTTTTGACACGCTCCGGCTGAGTCTGTACATCGTAACCCGCTACTTGTGCCGTACCGGAGGTCGGGGTAAGCAGTCCGCAAAGCATTTTTATGACGGTTGTTTTTCCCGCTCCGTTGGCTCCGAGAAAACCGAAAATTTCGCCTTTCTTTACAGAAAAATCGACACTATCGACCGCGGTAAAATTACCGAATCTCTTTGTCAGACTTTCTACTTTTATTGCGTAATTATTCTGAGTCATAAAATATACAATAATCTAAGGCTCGATATCTGACCGCATGAGGTATATAAAAACATTTTCAAGAGATGGTCCAATAACCCGGACCGAATGCACTTTGATATTGCCGACCTGCAAAGCATATTCAATCTTAGGATACATAGTATCATAATCATCCAGTATCACATGTATGCGGTCCCCGAATGCCTGTACCTCCCGTATGGTTTTCAGTTCTTTCAGGATTTTATATGAGGCGCGAATATCATCGGAAATCAATTCAACAACGGTTCCCTTCATCATAGCTTTCACATTTTGCGGTGTATCGACGATCATGATACTGCCGTTATTCATCAACCCCACGCGGTGGCAACGTTCGGCCTCATCAAGATATGGTGTCGTCATAACGATCGTTATTCCTCTTTTTACCAGATCCGATAGTATTTGCCAGAAATCTCTCCTTGAGACAGGGTCCACTCCGGTAGTCGGTTCATCTAAAAAAATGATTTCCGGTTCGTGGATGAGCGTACATGCGAGAGCAAGTTTTTGTTTCATCCCTCCGGAAAGATGTTCGGCGTAACGCGAGCGGAACCGGGTCAGCCGCATATATTCAAGCAACTCATCACGACGCTGATGGTAATTGCGCATATTATGAATTTCAGCAAAAAATTCGATATTCTCGTCGATACTTAAATCTCCATACAAGCTGAAGCGTTGCGACACATAACCGATTCTATGAAGGATATTTTTACGGGCATTTTGAAAATCGAATCCGAGGACAGCGACCTCCCCCGAATCCGGCGTAATAATACCGCAGAGAATACGCATCATGGTCGTTTTACCGGCACCATCCGGACCTACCAGCGCAAACATCTCACCCCGGTTAACGGACAAAGACGGGACATCAACCGCTTGAACATCTCCAAAGCTCTTTTTTAGGTTAGTAATATGTATTGCAATATTATTCATTCTTGGATAGATAACGTATAGAGAAAAGCAAATGGAAGACAACAATTAGGTGCCGGCATCCGACCTCTGACGACTGACGTCTGACCTCTGGTTTTTTATTATCGCATCTGCAGGCAGTCCCGGTTTCAATACACCATCGGGATTCGGTATCCCGACCCGCACCCCGAATACTAGTTTTACACGCTCTTCCTTTGTTTGAATATTGCGTGGAGTAAACTCCGCAGTAGGTGAAATATAGGTAATAGCACCGGTGAATCTCTTTTCGGGATACGCATCAATCGTCACTTCGACATCCTGTCCCAATCGAACACGTCCTATATCGACAGTATTTAAATAAATCATCAAACGGACGGTATCGAGTTTTGAAATTACCGCAACAGGCACTCCCTGCCTTACCAGTTCCCCGGGTTCCACCAGTTTATTCGTGACAACCCCGTCAACCGGTGAGATGATATAGCTGTCGTTGATATTCTTTTGTGCCAGATCAACAGCAGCTATAGCCTGTTCTAACCGGGCTTGTTGGGCACGTATCTCTTCCGGACGCGAAAACTGACGGAGCTTTTCAAGATTTTGTTGTGCGGCATTATGCTGTGCGGAAGCGACAGTATACCGGGCTTCCGCATCATCGAGCTGTTTTCGCGACACGCTTAGGGAGTCATAGAGATTTCTGATCCGGCGGAGGTCTTCACGCGCAAGCAGATAATTCGCTTCCACTTGCCGTAATGCTTCTTCTGCAGACCGGATATCCTCTTCGCGTGCACCCTTCAATAGTAAATCGAGTTGTGCCTGTGCAAGATGTTCACCTGCTTTTGCCTGCCGCAACTGAACATCAAATGTGGAATGATCCAGTATAAGGATCGTATCGCCTATTATCACGATGTTTCCTTCATCCACGTATATATGCGTAACATTCGAGCTTACCTTCGGAGCAATGCGAACCTGTACAGCTTCGATTGTACCGGTGGCTTTGATTTTCTCTTGATCATTATCCCGACATCCGGAGGATATGAAAAAAAGGAAAACCATTAGGGTGAACATATGAAAATTATTTTTTATCATACCATATTCTTTTCTTTCCCGCCTGTATTCAGAGAAATTTTTGGGAACCGTTTTAAATAATTGAAACAATCATTCTCCCGGTGTATGGGAAATATTATTTATCTGCATAGCTTCCAAAATATAGTAACGGAGGTTGTTAATCAAGACTAAGGTTTGTTTTTTTTATACAAAACGGCAGTAATTAGATGCTTTAATATGTCTAATCCCTACCTGCGGCAGGCAGGCGTGGCACAAGTAACCTTTTCGGAGGGAACTCAACTAACCCTTTTTATCTTATACTGCTGAAAAATACTACACTTGTTGCCCCTTTTTTCATTATTTCGACCAGCTGGATTCATTATTAAAATTGCTAAAAATATGTCCCAATTTTCCTAAGATTAATATATTTTCCTTGGAAATAGTAAAAACAGGGGTTTTTTTAAAAAGGACAAATGGCACTAAAATTGCAGGATTCTTTCGCATAAGATGTGGTAATATTACACACTAACAATAACATAAGAGGTGAGATATATGAAGCATTCACTTATTAAATTATTCATTCCCGCCGTTATACTGATTTTCTTTGGAGTAGGGATATTGGGTGCACAGACACCGCATATCGAGATTGTACCAATGTCCGCACTGCTCAAAGGTCAGCTTGAGCTGGGAAATGAATTCTTCGTCTCTGCCGGATTACAAAATGTTGGGAAAGGCGAGCATATTTATCTCCGGGCTGTCGATAGAAACGGTAAAGATATTACCGCATATACCTGGGAGATAACCGCTAAACCGGCCGAATCCGAAGCAGAATTATTAAACGCCGCAGAGGATATCTACTATATGGTTGCGGATGTCGTCGGGCAATATACGGTCAAGCTCAACATTACCACCGAGGATGGTACACAGGATGTAGAACGCATACTATCGGGCAACCTCTACCGCGGTGCGGGTGGAGTAGGTGGAGTGGTAACGACATTTCCTCAATGCGGACTCTGCCATAGTAATGTCAGGGACGAGTGGATTACCACACGACATGCAACGATTTTCCAGCGCGGTGTTGATGGAGAAGTACCGGGATTTGGTGCAGGCAGACAACGCACGGCAACGACCGGACTGGCTGATGTCGATCTGGAAAGCGGAAGTTTCTTCTCGCTTAAAGCTGAAACAGGATGGGAATTCCCGGAACAACCTGCAGCCGGCACTTTTAATCAACTGGTTCAGGATCATCCCAATTTAGCACAGGTTGCAACGGTAGGCTGCGAGGCTTGCCATGGTGCAGGTAGTTTACATCCCGGTGACTCCGGCAATAAGAATCTGATGAAAGCGAATTATACATCTGAGTCGTGTGCATCCTGTCACGATGCCGCCCGTCCGACCGCACAGTTCCATTCATTCAGAAGAAGCGGGCATACGAATGCCGTCTGGAATAATAGCTTCAGGAACCGTGATGGCTCCAACAGCCTGAACGATTGCGTGCGCTGTCATGACGGCCGTGCTTACGTCAATTTTACAAAAGGTCGGGGAACCGATACTTCCGCTGATGTCTATGGACTGGATGTACACGTTACCGTTACCTGTGAAGCATGCCACGATACCCACGCAGGCGGATTACGAAAAGCACCCGCGGCCGGCGATACCCTTGCCGGCGGTTTCACATACGATACGTCAATATTTGGTGAAGCTGCTACCTGTACTGATTGTCATAAGTATCGCTCGGACGGTTATGATATGGTAATGAATACAAACGTCAATGTTCGTTGGGGTCCGCACTATGCCGGTGCAACGGATATTATGCTCGGTCAGACCGGTTACCACTTCGAAACCGAAATGCCGACAAGTATGGCGCACCTCCATCAGGGTAATGCATGCGTCGACTGTCACATGAGTACTGCAGGCGGTGCATTCAGAAATCTCCTCGGCGATCACTCATGGAAGATGAGATACACCGATGATGAAGGACAAACAAGAGACCTCGTTGAATCGTGTCAGTCATGCCATCCGGGTATCAACAGCTTTGCCGATATCAAAGGTGCAGACTACAACGATAGCGGAGTTGTTCAACCCTTCGTAGATGAGGTACAGGGTTTATTGACACTGCTTGCAGAATCATTACCGCCGGTCGGAGAACCCACCATCAACTGGGCGGAAATCGATAACGACAATCTCGATATGAAAGGCGCCTACTGGAACTATCGATTGGTGTATTACGACCGAAGTCTCGGTATACACAATCCGAAATATGTCGTCGCCTTGCTGCAGCGGTCAATTGAACGGATAAGAACGGATATCAGGTTTGAGAACACCCCGGATATTCCGAGAGAATTCGCTCTCGAACAGAACTATCCGAATCCGTTCAACCCCACAACGCAGATTCAGTTCTCGATACCTGAACAGGCAAACGTAACACTTACGATCTATGATATTACGGGTCGTGAAGTAACCGAGCTTGTGAACGAAGCACTGGGTACCGGAACATATACGGCAACCTGGGACGGCCGTAATGCAAACGGACAACTCGTCAGCAGCGGTGTGTATCTCTACCGCATCCAGGCGGGTACATTCGTCGAAACTAAGCGAATGGTGTTTATTAAATAATTTGTTGTTGAACCAAAAAACAGAACCTGATAAAAAGGGACGTTCAGTATTGAACGTCCCTTTTTTATTACACTTGCAATTATATCAAACTTCCTTTACCTTTATTGATATGAATAATGAAACACAAGATATAACAATAGAATTATCCGAATCCACCGGGAAGAAATTAAAAGAAATCGGTGTTGCGGTTGTATACTTTTTCGGTTCAAGGGCGGCCGGGGACAACCTTGATTTCTCGGATATCGATATCGGAGTTGTTATGAAAAACACTGAACTATTAGAGGATAATGATAAAAAGATATATCTCGATATATACGACGTCCTTACTAACGATATACCGGATATGATAGACGGCCCAAAAATCGATATATCGTTTTTACAAAAGGCCAATCCGGCCCTGGCGATGAAAGCCATTCGGGAAGGAAAAATACTCTTCGAGTCAAACGCGACATTACGTGCAGATTTTGAGGAATTAACGTTCCGTTTGTATAACGATTATAAAAAGTTACAGTATGAATATGAAGATGCCAACTTAAGAGCGTTCGAAGATTTATGACCAAGGTCCGATCCTGAAAAGTTTGATCTTGTTGTGGATAGCGACTAATTCATAGCTCACTGATTCCCGCTCTTAACCCCCTCCAGCATCTCTCCGAACACCTCTGCAAACCTCTCTATCTCTTTCTCCCCTATCACTAACGGCGGTAATAATCTGAGGACGGTTTCATCGGTGCAGTTAATGAGCACATCCTTTTTAAGAAATTTTTCAACAAAGGGTGCACCGGGTAGGTGAAGGTCGATGCCGATCATCAGACCCAACCCCCGTACTTCTTTTATGATTGACGGATATTTATTCTGCAATTCCAGCAGATGAGTCCGCAAACGTTCCGCCCTGGATTGTACACTCTTCAGAAAAACATCATTGGATACTTTCGTTACCACAACTTTACCGGCTGCACACGCTACCGGGTTACCGCCGAATGTGGTACCGTGTGACCCGACCGGGAAGACATCGTTCAGGTCCTCCCCGGTGAGGATTGCTCCTACGGGCAGACCGCCGCCGAGCGCTTTTGCCACGATCGTCACATCGGGTTTTAGCCGCAATTGTTCACATGCGAGGAATGTGCCCGTTCTAGCGATACCGGTTTGTATCTCATCGGCGACAATAAGAAAACCGTATCGCTCCTTCAATTCGAGTAATTTGTTTACAAAATCCTCTGATACCGGTCTGACGCCTCCCTCACCCTGTACCGGTTCAAAGAAAAATCCCGCGGTATGATCGTCTATATGTTTTTCAAGCTCAACTTTGTCGTTTAATGGAACATGTTTTACATCGGAAAGGAAGGGCGCGTAGCCGTCGCAATATTTTTTCCGGTCCATGAGCGAAAGCGAACCCATGGTACGTCCGTGGAACGCGTTTTGCATCGACACGATCGTGTGCTTTTGACGCGCCTTCCCCCATCGTCTGACAAGTTTAATCGCACCCTCGATCGCTTCGGTACCGCTGTTGGAAAAGAACACACGGTCATAACCGCTTGCCTGCAGTAAGACCTTCGCAAGGGCAATTTGTGCATCCTGTATATAAAAATTCGAGAGATGAAGGTAATCCTTTGTCTGATGAATTATCGCGCGCAATACGTCGCGGTCGCCGTAGCCGAGAACATTCACCGCGAGTCCGGAAAAGAAATCCAGGATCCGTCTGCCGTCTTTTGTTATCAGATAACACCCCTCGCCCCGTACTATTTCGACCGGCATTCGTTTATATGTCTGAAAAAAATGTTTTGCTTCAAATTCGATGTTTGTCATGACGCTTGTTCCATAGAGAGAAAAAGTTTTTCGAGAAATGCACAGCGTTGGTGCAGGTGCCGGATGTCGCCGTTATTCTGAATCACGAAGTCGGCACGGCTTATCAGGTATTCATCGGGTCGCTGCGCCGCAATCCGCTTCCGTATTTCATCCTCACTCGTTTTATCGCGCTTTGCAATTCGTCTGATGCGGTCTTCTACGGGTGCGGTCACAACAACGACATAATCAAACATTTCCTCCATACGAGACTCATAGATAAGTGCCGCTTCGACAAAAGCCATCGAGGATGCCTTTTTTTCCGATAGCTTCGAAAAAGATTTTTCTATCGAATCGAGAACGGCAGGATGTACTATACGCTCGACTTCCCGTTTCTTGTCGGGTTCGGAAAAAATAACATGTGCTACGTATTCTTTATTCAGAGATGCATCGGGATGATAAGCTTCTTTACCGAGTAGCTTGGTCAGCTTCTTACGAATCGCCTTGTCTTCAACCATTAATTTCTTTGCAAGCGGATCGGCATAGATAACCGGATACTGTTTTTTATCATAGTACGCTGCCGCCGTAGATTTACCGCTGCCGAATCCGCCGGTAATCCCTATTCGTAACATAATTATTACCCTATTTGGCGAATGCTACCGATCTCACTTCGCGGATCACAGTAACTTTAATCTGTCCGGGATATTCCATCTCTTTTTGTATCTTTGCAACGATATCGTGTGAGAGCTGATCCGCAAGGACATCATCGATTTTATCCGGTTCAACAACGACGCGAATTTCCCGTCCTGCCTGAATTGCATAGCTGTTGGAGACTCCCTTGAATGATCGTGCCATCTCCTCGAGTTTTTCGAGGCGTTTCACATATGCTTCAACCGATTCACGGCGTGCACCGGGCCGTGCACCGCTGATTGCATCTGCCGCCTGAACGAGTGCCGCGATCGGGGTTTCCATCGGTATATCCTCGTGGTGCGAACCGATCGCGTTCGCGACGGCCGGATGCTCGTTGTATTTCTTCACGAGCTCGTATCCGATCAAAGCATGCGGTCCTTCAACGTTCCGGTCGACAACTTTGCCGATGTCGTGTAATAATCCCGCACGTTTCGCGTGCGCTGCATCGAGACCGAGCTCTGCAGCCATAAAGCCGGTCAGAAATCCGACTTCAATACTGTGTTGCAGCATGTTCTGACCGTAACTCGACCGGTATTTCATTTTACCGATCAACCGCAGCAGATCGTTATGAACCCCATGCAGGCCTAATTCGATCAGAGCGTTTTCGCCGATCTTTACATTTTCTTCTTCAAGTTCCTCTCGCACCTTACCAACGACCTCTTCGATCCGGGCAGGGTGAATTCTTCCGTCCGATATCAGACGATCGAGAGCAACTTTCGCAACCTCACGGCGGAATCCGTCGAACGCCGATAGAATAACCGCCTCCGGTGTATCGTCAACAATAACATCCACACCGGTTGCCGCTTCGAATGCCCTGATATTGCGGCCTTCCTTCCCGATGATTCGTCCCTTCATTTCATCGGACTGGATATTCAGGACACTGACGGTTGTTTCGACCGAATGATCCACTGCGGTACGCTGAATTGCCTGCACGGTGATTTTCTGGGACTCCCTTTTTGCATCGATCCGGGTCTGATCCCGTATTTCACGCAAATGTTGAGCGGCCTCTGCTTTCACCTCGTTGATGAGGTTGTCGAACAACATTTTCTTGGCCTCATCGATCGTCATACTGCTTATTCGTTCAAGCCGGTTGTTCTGTTCCGAGATTATCGATTCTAATTGTTTTTCCTGCTGTTCTACTTTCGCTAGTTTCTTTTTCAGAGTTCCTTCGATCTCCTGAACATTCTTCTCTTTTTTCAAAAAAAGTTCGAGCTTGCGATCGAGGTTTTGCTCACGCGATATGAGCTGTTTTTCCTGGGTTTGCAGTTTATTCCGCTGTCGGGCCGCATCCGCATCGAATTCCTGTTTCTTTTTATACCATTCGTCTTTTGCCTCAAGGACTTTTTCCCTCTTTAATGTACTGGCTTCCTTTTCGGCGTCATCAATGATTTTCCTGGCCCGTATTTCAGCGGACTGAGTAATATTACTTTCTTTTCGAACACGTAGCCTCCAGCCAAGGGCCACTCCTAAAGCTAAACCTGCCACACCAATCACTATCATCACAATTAATTCCATATATCCTCCGGTACAAATACTATCATAGCGCTAAACTGATATATAAAAAAACCGCACAAACACAACCGCAGTCATTGTCTGGAAGAACTCCTTCAAGACAGTGTGGGAACCTGCCTGAACGCATTCCGCTTCCACTGACCGGTATTCCGATGAACGGACGTCCCGGTTTCTCATCCCGACGAGTCGGGATGAGAATGTGGCCTGCAGTCAACGCCATGAGTCAAGCTCCCTGTAAATGAGACTGTTAGTTCTTCATTTAAATGTTGCTGCGGCTGCACTGTGCGGTCACACACATACACATCCATATCAGAAACATACCGACATGATTCAGCATCAATAAAAAGATCAGGATTCGATCTCATGTATGACATTCGAGAGATGCTGCGACATTTTCTCCAACTCACCGTTTACATTCTGCAGTACGATATGACTTTTTTCCCTGTCTTTCATCATATCCTCGGTCACATTCAGAGCGGTGAGTACTGCTATTGTGAGCGGTGGTTGATCCGGTATTTTTTCATGAATGCGCTCAATCATTTCGTCTACATACCCCGCTACTTGTTTGGTAAACTCTTCATCCTCCCCACGTAATGGGTATTCAGACCCGAATATTTTTACACGTAGACTTTTCACAATATCCTGTTCAATAAATTACACATCATACCTTTTGGCCGCATCGATAGAACGCTGCAACAACAGATTTACCTATAAATGCGAATTAATCTTATCTATTAAACTAATAATCTGTTTCCGAAGTTCGGCTTTATCATTTTGGTCCAACATACCCAACCCATTGCTCCTGATATCGCGTAGTTGTTGCTGCGTTACCTGGACTTGCTCTTCACGTTCGTGCAGCATTCTCTGCAACTCACTCATCTTCAATTCAAGCTCATCTACATTTTTCTGAAGTGCACGATTTTGAACACGCAGTGTCTGTATCATCTCAGCGGCGTGCTTCGTCTGATCCCAGAGCCCGCGAAGCGTCGTCTCCAGTTGCTGGACATCCTGTGATAGAATATTATTTTCTTGTTTTTCGTTCATCACGCTAGTCCGTATTATATATATTCATAAGATCTATGACCGCAACACACCATGTAGGTTGTTTTCAACAGCTTGTACGATATGTGATACCGCCTTATCGATTTCGGGTTGTGTCAGGGTTTTCTCAACCGATAACAACTCCAGCGATACAGCCACACTTTTTTTATCTTTGCCGATCTTCTCTCCGCGGTATACGTCAAAAAAAGTTACTTTTTGCACGAGTGGTTTTCCATGTTCCCGGATCACCTTCTCGAGCTCTCCAAACGCCACCGCTTCATCGAAAATAAAAGCGAGATCGCGATGAACCGGCGGATATTTCGGGACATCCTGATATTTCTTCTCGAGCCGGGCGAACTCATTAAAAAGTGCCAGGTCGATTTCCGCCGCATACACCCGGTCCGTAATATCAAACACTTTTGCTATGCTATTTGATATTCTACCAAAGGAACCTCGTAAAACTCCTTGGTATTCAATACCAATCGCCTCATCAATTAAAGTGTTACTAGTACTATGATAAATATTATATTCAATTTTGTCAAGACTAAACTTACCAAACAAGGATTCTATCTCGCCTTTCAGATCGAAGAAGTCGAACCGGGCATCCTTGAGTGACCAATCATCCGGATTGCGCGAACCCGTCAGCATCATACCGATGGAATCCCCTTCGTGGTAGCCCTTGATGTATTCTGCCGAACCGGGGAAAGGATCCTTCGAGAAAATCCTGCCGATCTCATATAACCGGAGGTTTTCATTTCCCCTGTTCAAATTATGTTTCACAACCTGGAGCATCCCGGGTATCAAAGAGGTACGGAGATCGGTCATATCCTGATTTTGAGGATTCTGTACCGTAACCGGAGTTCTTCCGGCATAGGTATTGATCTTCTCCGGTACCATGCTGTTACATACAACTTCATTGAAACCGGCACCGACAAACCATTCACGCAGACGGTCATATATATCGGGCCGTACATCGTCATCGACGAATCGTATTGAGGCTCTATCCTGCGCCGGCACTTTGTCGTAGCCATATACGCGCACAACCTCTTCCACAAGGTCGATTTCCCGTTCGAGATCGGGCCGGTATGTCGGTATAACGCAAAGCCATTCCCCTTTCTTCCGTGACGCTTTGATCTCAATTCCGAGACGTTTGAGAATTCCCTTTACCGCAGGAGCGGGGATCGAAATACCCAGCACGCGTTCAACCTGTTTGTTCCGGAATGATACCCGTAAGGGTTTCACTTTTTGGGGATATTCATCGACGCGTCCGCGATAGACTGTTCCTCCGCTCAGCTTTTGGATCAATTGAACAGCCCGGTCGGCAGCCTGCGCAGTTCGTGAGGGATCGACACCGCGCTCGAAACGATACGACGACTCCGTTGTGATACCGAGTTGTTTGGATGTATGTCGAATTGAAAAAGGCGCAAAGTATGCGCTCTCGATAAGGACGGATGTTGTGGTATCCTGTATTTCGGAATTCATGCCGCCCATGACCCCGGCAAGAGCCACAGGACGCTTCGCATCACAAATTAATAAATTTTTCCCGGTCAGGGTATGCTCTTTCTCATCAAGGGTAACAAACTTCTCATTGTTTTTCGCTGCCCGCACGACTATCTTATTTCCCTCGATAACGCTGTAGTCAAATGCGTGCAGCGGTTGTCCGTATTCCATCATCACGTAGTTCGTAACATCCACCACTGCATTGATCGGACGTACACCGATCAATTTCAGGCGCCGCTGCATCCAGTCGGGAGAGTCTCCTATGTTTATTCCGTCAATGAGTCTTCCGACATAACGCGGGCAATGGTCCTGGTCTTTGATCTCTATACCCAGTGAACGAGCAACCGGTTTACCGGATTCGCGGATGGTAATCTCCGGCATCCGCAAAGGTCGTTTATACAACGCGGCGATTTCCCGTGCGACACCGATATGTGAAAGACAATCCGGGCGGTTCGGCGTAATACCGATCTCAAAGACGACATCATCGTCCCAATAATATTGCGAAAAGGCCATTCCGGGACGCGCTTCGTCGGGTAGCACTAAAATGCCTTCATGGTCTTCACCGAGTTCCAGTTCATATTCAGAACAAATCATTCCCTCGGATACCTGTCCGCGTATTTCAACAGTCCGTACTTCCAACCCATTCGACGGCACAATTGACCCTGTTCGTGCAAATACTATTTTCTGTCCTTTTGCTACATTGGGTGCTCCGCATACGACTGTATGTTTGCTTTTTCCGTCAAAGACATCGCACACACTTAACCGATCTGCATTTGGGTGCCTTCGCACATCGCTGACTTCCCCGACAACAAACTGTTTGTATGTCTCGAATGTAGAGTGCATCGATTCGACCTCGAGACCAACCATAGTTAAGCGTGAAGCAATCTCTTCATGTGATTCAGGAATCGTTACGTAATCTTTGAGCCAGTTAAAAGATATATTCATAGGTCGTGGTGGATAAGATCATGTAAATTGATTGAGTAGACGCACATCGTTTTCATACAGCATCCGGATATCGTCGATGCCATAGAGCAACAACGCCGTGCGGTCGATTCCCATACCGAATGCATAGCCGGTTACTTCCTCGGGATCATACCCGACGGCTTTGAAAACGTTCGGGTCAACCATCCCGCATCCTAATATTTCGAGCCAGCCTGTCTGTTTGCACACGCGGCATCCCTTGCCTTTGCAGAGGAAGCAGGAGATATCCATCTCGGCACTTGGTTCGGTGAAGGGGAAGAAGCTCGGCCGGAACACATACTTTACGGTCGAACCGAAAAATTTCTTTGCGAATGTCGCTAGCGTACCTTTTAATTCCGCAAAGGTAATTTTTTCGTCCACGGCAAGGCCTTCGAGCTGATGGAACATACAGTAGCTACGGGCACTGATCGCTTCATTCCGGTACACGCGACCCGGCATTATATGCCGGATAGGAGGTTTCCGGTTCATCATGACGCGTATTTGGACCGGTGATGTGTGTGTCCTGAGAAGGGCGGTTTTATCTAGGAAAAATGTATCCTGCATATCCCGTGCGGGGTGGTCAGGGGGAAAATTCAGAGCTTCAAAGTTGTGAAAATCATCCTCGATTTCCGGACCGAGCGCTACGGCAAAACCCATGGACTTGAAAATATCGGTCATATCCTCGAGTGCCTGCGTAACGGGGTGTTTGGTACCCACAGGGCGGCGTCGGCCGGGAATTGTAAGGTCTATTCCCTCTCCCGATGTTGTTTTTGACTGTTCAAGGTCACGTTTTTTGTCATCGTAAAGCTGTTGAGCAGTTTTTCGAAGCTCATTCAGCGCTTTCCCGAGGAGAGGTCGTTCTTCGGATCCGGCAGTTTTTAATGCCTCAAACATCTGCTGCACAATCCCCTTCCGCACAAGATATTTCAAACGATACAGTTCAAGATCTTCTGCTGTTGAAACATGTTGAATATCCGATTTGACCTTTTCTGTAATTTCGTTTACGGAATTTATGTTCATGCTATATATCGCGGTTGAGATTACATATAAAAACTCCCATTACAACACCACAGTCTCCCTTTTAATGCACGGGATATATATGATAGAGAATGGGAATTTGCCTGAATCAGGCCATTGCAAATTTCACGACTTCGGAAAATGCTATCGGATGATTGGTTGCTAAATCGGCGAGTACCTTTCGGTTGATCTGTAGATCTTTATCACCGAGTGCTTCAATGAGTTTTGAATAATTGGTACCGTTTATCCGTGCAGCGGCATTTATACGGGTAATCCATAATTGCCGAAACGTGCGTTTCTTTGTCCGCCGATCACGATACGCATATTGCATTGATTTCTCTACATGGTGTTTTGCGACCGTGATTACTTTACTGCGGGCACCGAAAGCACCTTTTGCCTGTTTCAGTATTT
>Ga0209498_1001472_pt1 | contig 14439 bp, 11 predicted proteins | sample WalLakDeSediment_FD_184131 | JGI IMG/M metagenome (GOLD analysis project Ga0209498, IMG submission 184131) | Lake sediment microbial communities from Walker lake, Nevada to study Microbial Dark Matter (Phase II) - Walker Lake 11/02/13 Deep... | ecosystem: Environmental > Aquatic > Freshwater >...
TCGGCTTTGCTGGCGCTGGTTTACTTTGGCATGGTGGTGCTTCTGCAAACGGTGGTTGGCCAGGCCACGGACGCCCAATCGCCGCTGGTGATCGTGGTGTCTACGCTGCTGATTGCGGCTTTGTTTACGCCGTTGAGAAAGCGGGTGCAAACATTCATCGACCGCCGTTTCTATCGCCAAAAGTACGATGCCCAACAGGTGCTGGCGCAGTTCGCCCAAACAGCACGGGATGAAACGGATATGGAAGCGTTGACTGATGAACTGGTACGTGTCGTGCAAGAAACGATGCAGCCAGAAAGTATGGTAGTGTGGTTCAAAACAGTCGAACGGAAGGTGTCGCATGAATGAAACCTGGCTGCGGCGCTTGGCGTGGGGTTTGGCTTTGTATGCCGTTATTGTGTAAGCGTTCAGTTGGTAGAGATCAAATCAGCTTGACTATCCACAGGCAACAAGGAAGGAGCAGGTAGACCAAAATGTTGAGCCTCACAAGCCGCTGTCAAATAAGCCAAGACATTCCTGTTTTGCTGTCGCAACGTGGTGACAACGGTCAAAATCCGTTCGGTAAAGCGGAGACCACGCTCACTTTGCGAGCCAAAAGAACGTTTGCGCCACATCACACCTCGGCGCAAGGCGCGCTCGGCGGCATTATTGGTCGGTTCAACACCAGGCGTATCGACGAAGGTCCACAAGGCTGGCGCGAACTTCAAGATATTGCGACACGTGCCGGCAGTTTTGGCCTGGTCACTATAGGTGCCAATTTGCAACCAGGTGTCAATTTCTTGCCGAATAGGACGCATGACCACTTGAAAATCGGCGTGCGACAAAGTGCCATCCCGAACTCGGTACCAGAGGGCAAACATTTGCGAGGCTTGTTGCAGCAAGGCCTGGCCAATCATGGCCGATTCGCCGTTTCGTTCGACAAAAGCCTGGAAATCACGCAGCAAATGAGCCCAGCACAACTGCCGTCGCGAAGAATCCAACCAATTGTAAGCCGAAAAGCGGTCCGAACCGATAACGGCAGCAATCTGTTGACCCAACAGTTGTTTGGCAGCAGCAGTGCTGCGGCTGGCCATAATGAGAAAAACGGTCACCAACGGTGTGGTGGCTGTCCACAACCACTGCTTTTTATTGTGTTTAGCCCAACTGGTTTCGTCAACATTGACCTGTTGTTGTTGCTGCACATGGGCTTGGGCTTCGGCTACTGGCTCAGCCAGAATAGTACTCATTTGTGCTTCCTGGTTAGACACAGTACCCAACCCCATCTCTACCTGAAAGATGGTGGCCAATATTTCACGCACATCCCGACGGCTAACCGTGTAGCGGCCGACCAGCAAGCCAGTGATCGCCTGGACGCGGGGGCCAAAGCTGCCTGTAGGCATGCCAAGAGGCGGCTCGGCCGTAGTTTCATGACCACAGTGCAAGCAGGCGAGCGTATGCACCTGGTATTCAATAATTTCTGGCACTATCGGGGGCAACTCGCAGACCTGGTGACGCTGAGGACAGGGGTCTTCTCCCAGCAGCAGCGTACCGCAGGCTTCACAACAAGTGGGCTTGCTGACCACAAAGCGATTGACTTCGCCCGGTGGTTTCAAGCGACGGCCACGGCCAACATGTCCCGGTTGTCCCCCTTGCTTACGCTTACCTTTCTCTTTGGGCGGGGGTTTCTTCACATTAGGGGGGTCGCTGGACGGTGGCTTGGACGAATTACGCGAGTTTTGACCCACCTGTTCTTCCAATTGAGTGACACGAGTTCGCAATTGCGACACGGTTTTTTGCAATTCATCGACGGTCGCCAGCAATGTGTAGACCAAGGTCTTCACACTATGGGGGGTGGCATCCCAATCTTGGGTAGAAATGCCGGATGGCGGTTGTCGATTAGTCATTGGCTAATGATGTCACTATTGTTCGGGTTTGCCAATCCCCATTTTGGTGGATTGACGCCTGTTTTGTTACCCAACTGAACGCTTACGTTATTGTTTCCGTTTTTTCGGCCGTTTGGCTGTTCTCGGCGGCCGATTATACGCACTTGAGCTGGCTAGAAGTTCAGGTGAGAACGATTGTGAATCTGGGTGCGCCCATTTTGGGACTGGTTATTGTCCGCCAGCAGCCGCGCCAACGAGTGGGCTGGCTGTTTTTGATCCTGGGCGTGTTGGTTAGTTTTAGAGGATTGGGGTATGCCATCTACTTTGGCAATGGTGCGCAAGCGGTTGGCTATTCGCCTTTAGAACTGTTTTTGTTGTGGTTCACAGAGCTAACGAATGTTGCTGCTCTGGTAGGACAGGCCCTGCTGCTGCTGTGGTTTCCTGATGGTCAGCTGCCGTCCCGCCGCTGGCGATTCCTGTATGTGATGTTAGCCATCGCTTCTGCTTTGCTATTTGCAGGGTTGTTTGGGGCAGATCCAAACTGGAATGGTGATAACCCGAATAGGGGAATTGCGATTGAGAATCCGTATGGCTTTATCCAGATGGATACCATTACCGTTGGTTTTCCGGGATTTATGACATTGTTGCTGAGTACGATTTTAGCGGCCGTTTCCATGATATGGCGCTATCGTTCAGCCACACAGGTGGTGCGCTATCAGATTCGGTGGTTTGTGATGGGTGGTTTCCTGTTTATACTGCTGAATTTTGGGCCACTGTTTTTTATTGATGACTCAATGCTTTTGACAAATCGTAGCCGCCTGTTTTATACCATCGCCTTTTCTGGCAGCATATTCCTGTATCTGGCTGTAGGTCTGGCGATCCTGCGCTACCGGCTGTACGACATAGATGTCATCATCCGCAAGACGCTGCAATATGGTGTGCTGTCGGCTTTGCTGGCGCTGGTTTATTTTGGCAGCGTGGTGCTGCTGCAAACGGTGGTTGGCCGGGCTACGGACGCCCAATCGCCGCTGGTGATTGTGGTGTCTACGCTGCTGATTGCGGCTTTGTTTGCGCCATTGAGAAAGCGGGTGCAAACGGCCGTTGACCGCCGTTTCTACCGCCAAAAGTATGATGCCCAACAGGTGCTGGCCCAATTCGCCATCGCCGCCCGCGATGAAACAGATATGGAGGCGCTCACGGCCGAATTAATCCGCGTCGTACAGGAAACGATGCAGCCAGAACAAGTACGAATATGGCTCAAACCCGCAGCAAATAGCGCGCCCGAAAGATTTTCGTAACGTTTAGCAGACGATAGCCTGCTATGATGAGGACATGATGACAACATTTAGAGGATTCTGGCGCAATAAAACAACAATGGAACCGGCGGCAACGGTCACGGCCGTAGCAAACACGCCCACAACCGAACTCATTCCCATTGACCTGGAGATCGCCTCAAACGACCCGCTCCTGGCCTACATCCAGCAGCATCCCACCGTTTTCGATGTGACCCAGCTCAAACTCGACTCCCCAGCCGTAACGGCCATGCGCCAGGTGGGCATCCGGCTGGTGGTGCCGCTGGTCAGTCAGGGTGAACTAATCGGCCTGATCAATTTGGGCGAGCGCATGAGCGATCAGGAATACTCCAGCGACGACCACAAGTTGATGAGCGACCTGGCGACCCAGGCTGCCCCGGCGCTGCGCATTGCCCAACTGGTGCAGCAGCAAAAATTGGAGGCCATCGAACGGGAACGCATTGCCCAGGAACTGCGCGTCGCCCGTCTCATCCAGCAAACCCTGCTGCCGCAAGCGCTGCCCGCGCTGGCCGGTTGGGGCGTTTCCGCCTACTACCAACCCGCCCGCGCCGTGGGCGGTGATTTTTACGACTTCATCTATTTTCCCGATGGCAAAGTGGGCTTTATTGTGGCCGACGTGACCGACAAAGGCGTGCCGGCCGCGCTGGTGATGGCCACTACCCGCACCCTACTGCGCACCGCCGCCGAACGGCTGGAATCACCCGGCGCCGTCCTGGCCCGCACCAACGACGTGTTGGTACAGGAAATTCCGCCCAAGATGTTTGTCACCTGCTTTTACGCCATCCTGAACCCGGCAACCGGCCACCTGCGCTATGCCAACGCCGGTCATGACGTGCCCTATCACTATACCAACCAGGGCGTCGTGGAACTCCGGGCCACCGGGATGCCCCTGGGACTAATGCCCGGCATGGGCTACGATGAAAAAGAGACAACGCTGGCCCCCAGTGACTATGTACTGCTTTACAGTGATGGGCTGGTGGAGGCGCACAATCCGGCCCGCGAGATGTTTAGTTTTACCCACCTGCAAGCGTTGCTCGCCACCCACGCCGACGGCGCTACGCTCCATGAGTTTCTGCTGGCCGAACTGGCCGCCTTCACCGGCCCCGCTTGGGAACAGGAGGATGATGTGACGCTGGTGACGCTCCAGCGGGAGGAAACAGTAAACAGTAATCAGTTATCAGTAAACAGTGAACCGGTCGAATTTGAGATTCCGTCGGGGCCAGGGAATGAGCGGGTGGCGATGGAGCGGGTAGCGGAACTGGTGGGTGATTGGCTGCCTGCGCCCCGGTTGGAGAAATTGAAAACGGCCGTTGCCGAAGCCACCATGAACGCCATGGAACACGGCAACCAGTACGACCCTGACAAACCAGCCCGCTTAAAGCTGTTTTTGGACGAAACAGCCACTTCGACAGGCTCAGTGCGCGTCGCCTCAGTGCGCGTCACCATCACCGACCAGGGCGGCGGCCAGCCGTCGCCAGCTGCCGCCACGCCCGACCTGGCTGCCAAGCTGGCCGGCGAGCAGTCGCCGCGCGGCTGGGGGTTGTTCCTTATCAAGGCGATGGTGGACGAAATGCGCGTCCATCAAGACGACCATCACCATACCATCGAACTGGTCATGCATCTGGCAGACCAGGAGGAAGCATAACCATGACCGAAAAGAAGACCCCCTTTGCAGCGGCAACGAAATTGGCGGAGCAAACGGCCGTTATCCTCATGCGCGGCGAAATTAACCAGGATGCCGATGCAGCGCTGACCGCCACCTACGCCGACGCCGCCCAGATGCAGCCCGCCACCATCACCCTTGATTTTGGCGGGGTGGATTACATCAACAGCACCGGCATCGCCCTGATTGTGGGGCTGCTGGCCAAAGCACGGGCGGCGCATATTCCCCTCACGGCCGTGGGCCTCAGCGACCATTACCGCGAGATTTTCACCATCACCCGCCTGTCCGACTTTATCGAAATTCAGTAAGGATAGCTAGAGCTAGAGGCTCGTTCTTCCTCTAGCTCTAGCTCTAGCTTTTTTATAGGAGATCATCCATGCCCAATAACCTGATTACCCATGTTCGTAAAGCCGCCGACAGCGTCGCCGTGATTGATATTTCCGGGGAGCTAAACGGCAGCGGGGAGGAGGCGCTGATGGCCGCTTACACGGCCGCCAGCAACGGCCGTACCCAAACCATCATCCTCAACTTTACCAACCTGGAATATATGAACAGCTCCGGCATCGGCCTGCTGGTGACCATGCTCATTCGCGTGCAGCGAAACAAGCAGCGCCTGCTGGCCTATGGCCTGAGCGACCATTACCAGCAAATTTTCGAACTGACCCGTTTGAATGAAGCAATAACAATTTTTGACGATGAACAGGCGGCGCTCAGCGCTGGCTCGGCCACCCCTGCCTGATTTCCAAATTCAGATAGCCGCATACAACCTATAAAGAGAACCGTCTGGCGGTTGTCTGGCTCGCCCTGCCAGCCGCCAGCCAAAACCCGGAGGAATACCGATGAGCGAAAACAAGCAATCCCGTGAAGCGAACTGGGCCCAGCCGGTGGATACGATGGACGTCCACGACATCCCCACCGGCGCCATGAACCTCAACGTCCAGGGCCGTCGCCCCATGAGTCCGCTGCAAGGCTTTGGCCAGATGTGGCAGAAAACGTACCGCATCCGGCTGGAAGGAGCCGCCGTCACCCCGCAGCAAGTCATCGCCGAGTGGAAAGCCCACTTCCCCGACTTCTGGCCCAAAGGCAATACCTTCTACGGCCCGCTGCAAGGCGTCAAGCCGGGTGAAGTCGCCGTCCTCAACCTGAGCGCCCCCGGCGGCATGAAGCTCTCCACCGGCGTGCGCGTCATCTACGCCGACGACGAATCCTTCTCCTTCATGACCCCGCAGGGCCACATGTTCGCCGGCATGATCACCTTCAGCGCCTACGCAGAAGACAGCGCCGCCGACGCCGGCGTCACCACCATCCAGATTCAAGCCCTCATCCGCGCCAGCGACCCCCTGTTTGAGACCACCTTCCGCCTCGGCTTCGGCCACAAAGCGGAAGACAAGTTCTGGTTCGACACCCTGGGCAACCTGGCCGCCCACTTCGGCTCGCCCAACCGCCAGCCGACGTTAACGGCCGTTTGCGTAGACAAAAAAGTGCAGTGGGCAAAAGCAGGCAACATCTGGCATAATGCAGCCATCCGTTCGGCCGTCTACCTGCCCATCCACCTGGCCAAACGGCTGTTTAGGAAGGATGCATGATGAATGATGAAGGAATCGAACCCTTCATAATTCCTGATTCCTAATTTTTCATGGCTGATTACGACGCGATTATCGTGGGTTCCGGCCCCAACGGTCTGGCCGCCGCCATCACCCTGGCGCGCCAGGGCTGGCGCATGCTGCTGCTGGAAGCCAAAGACACAATTGGCGGCGGGATGCGCACGGCCGAACTGACGCTGCCTGGCTTCCGCCACGACATTTGTTCCGCCATTCACCCGCTGGGGATGGGCTCGCCTTTCTTCCAGGCGTTGGATTTGGCCGCCTATGGCCTGGAATGGATTCAGCCGGAACTGCCGCTGGCGCATCCGTTTGACGACGGCACGGCCGTTGCCCTGCACCAATCTATTGCGGAAACGGCCGCTCAACTGGGCGAGGATGGCGGCGTCTACCGCCGCCTGTTTGCTCCACTCGTCGCCGATTGGCACAAAATTGCTCGTGAATTTTTGGGGCCGCTCACTTTGCCGCGCCACCCGCTGGCGATGGCTAAATTTGGTCTGCGGGCGGTGTGGCCCACCACCACGTTCGCCAAAACCCTCTTTCGCACAGAGCGCGCCCGCGCCCTGTTTGCCGGGCTGGCCGCCCATGCGATCATGCCGCTGGAATGGCCGCTCACGGCCGCTTTTGGCCTGATGCTGGGCACGCTAGGGCACAAGGTTGGCTGGCCGCTGCCCCAGGGCGGCAGCCAATCCATCGCCGACGCGCTGGCCGCTTATCTCACCGATCTGGGGGGCGAAATAGTCACCAATCACGAGGTTAAATCTCTGGCCGAACTCCCCCCCGCCCGCGCCGTACTGCTAGACGTGACGCCGCGCCAGCTCCTGACCATGGCCGGGGACGACCTGCCGCCTGGTTACCGCCGCCAGTTAGAGAATTACCGGTATGGTCCTGGGGTCTTCAAGCTGGATTGGGCGCTGCGCGAGCCGATTCCCTGGCGGGCTGAAGCCTGCCGCCGCGCCGGGACGGTCCATCTGGGGCCGACATTGGCCGACATGGCGCTGAGTGAGCGGGCCATGTGGCAGGGGCGGGTGGCGGAACGGCCGTACATCATTGTCACCCAGCAAAGCCTCTTCGACGCCACGCGCGCCCCTGGCGGGCAGCAGACCGGCTGGGCTTACTGCCACGTCCCCCACGGTTCTACGGCCGACATGACGGCCGTGATTGAAGCCCAAATCGAGCGCTTCGCCCCCGGCTTCCGCGACGCGATCCTGGCCCGCCACACGATGACCACCCACGACTTTGAGCGCTACAATCCCAACTACGTGGGCGGCGACATCAACGGCGGGGTGCAGAACTGGCGCCAGCTCTTTACACGCCCCGTCCCGCGCTTGAATCCGTACACCACGCCGCTCGACAACCTCTATCTTTGCTCCTCGGCCACGCCCCCCGGCGGCGGCGTGCACGGCATGTGCGGTTACCACGCCGCCCAAACCGTACTGCGCCGCCATTGAGCAAGCGCCGCCTTCAAGCCTATCCACGCCAGGCCGCGCCAATTTGAGCAAAAGCTGATAACCTCTCCAAATGGTTGCTATGCCGGTTACAATGGGACCATAAGGTACCGATTTGACCTGATGCGCCTGATTGAATCAGGCAAATGTTGCTTTGCAACCGCTTTGCGTACAGGTGCATCTGCGTCATCAGCGTTCTATTTTCAAGGAGATGGCGATGCGTTTACGGGACGCGGGACTGGCCTTGGCCGGGCTCGCGGCGTTGATATTACTGGGCGCCGTCTGGGCGCTGCCCCCGGCGGCGCGCATCCTGCCTGCGCGGGTGCAGGCGCAGATTCCCGACCGGCTGTGGGCGCTGGTAGAGACGCCGCTACCGACAGCTCTACCGGCGGCGCGGGTCACGGCCGTCCCCATCGCCGCCGACCTTTTCCAACCGGTTACAAGCACGCCAACGGCCGTAAGCGCCCCTTCCCCCACCTTCACGCCCAGCGCCGCTGAGGTCGCCCCGCCGACGCCCACGCCCATTCCGCCCACCCCAACGCCCGTCCCATCGCCCACGCCCACCAGTGCGCCGCTATCCGCCAGCCGCATCAACGGCTTCCGCATCATCGCCCAAACCTTTAACAACTGCGGCCCGGCTAATTTAACGATGGCGCTCAACTACTTTAGCCATAACGTCCACCAGGCTGACGTCAGCGCCATCGTCAACCCAATCCGTGAGGACGCCAACGTCAACCCCTGGGAACTGGTCGCCTACACCAACGCGCATACGCCATTAACGGCCGAATATTTTGCCGGCGGCGATCTTGATTTGCTCAAACGGCTGATTGCCGCCGGCTTCCCGGTGATCGTGGAGAAAGGCTACCAGCCGTCGGAACGGCTCGGCTGGATGGGGCATTATCTAACGCTGGTGGGATACGATGACGCCCGGCAGGCGTTTACCGCCATGGACAGCTACCTCGGCCCCTGGGACAGTCGCGGCTTGCATATCGCGTACGAGGACCTGCACGCCTACTGGCAGCAGTTTAATCACACCTTTATCGTTGTTCACCCCCCGCAGAAAAGCGCCCAGGCAGCGGCAATCTTGGGGCCGGCGATGCTGGACCGGGAAACCATGTGGCGTCAGGCGGGGCAGCAAGCACAAACGGCCGTTGCCGCCAACCCCAACAACGCCTTCGCCTGGTTTAACCTGGGGACAAATTTGGTCCGCCTCGGCCAGCGAACAAGCAGTCAGGACTACTTCGACAACGCCGCGGCGGCCTATGACCAGGCGCGCGCCATCGGACTGCCGTGGCGGATGCTCTGGTACCAATTTGACATTTACGACGCCTATCTGGCTGCCGGGCGGTATGAAGACGTCATTGCCCTGGCGAATCTCACCGTGTCCGGAGCAGGCGATCGCATTATTGAGGAAAGTTTCTTGTATCGCGGCCACGCTTACCTGGCCCTCGGCAACCTGGCGCAAGCCCGGTTGGATTACCGCCGCGCGCTGGCGCTCAACCCGAATTACGCCGCCGCGCAGGCAGCCCTGAAGGAAACGCTGGAGTAGAAGATGCGCATGAAACTGCTCTTACCGCTCATCCTCTTGCTCCTGCTCCTGCTCCTGCTGCTCCTGCCGACCGCCCCTGTTCACAGCTATCTGCCCGGCCCCACGGAAGATCGGGATGAGTTGTACGAAATCGTTGGACTACTCCGCTATGAAACCAGCCTGGTCGACGACCCTACTGAGTACCTACCCTACGACCTGACCTACGTCCGCGTCACTTACGTGACCCCGATTTACCGCACGCTGGATGACGTGCGAGCCGGGCAGCCCTTTACCCAATACGGCGGCGGCGCCCGGTGGGCCACCGTTCGCGACCGGGCGGAAGTGGACGGCCGACGTTATTATCGGATCGCCTGGGGTTGGACTGCGCAAGGATGGGTGGCCGGCGATGCGCTGAGTTTCAGCCCATCGCTCTCCCGGCTGCGCGGCGTGGACATCAGCAAGCGGGCGGGTGAACACCTGGCGATGGTCCACCACGCGGCGCTAAATGTGCGCTCTGAACCGGGGGTCTTCACGGAAGAAACGCTCTTGGGCACGCTAACGCGCTACAACCTCATCTCTGTCCAGGAACTGCGGGCGGTAAATGGGGCCATCTGGTACCGCATTGGCCCGAATCAATGGGTGAACAGCTATTATGTGCGCAACTTTCGCCCCGGGAAGCGGCCGGCGACCATTGGCCCGGACGAGAAATGGATTGAGATAAATCTGCGGGAGCAAACGTTGATTGCGCACGCAGGGGACACGCCGGTTTTCGCTACTTTGACCTCTACCGGCCGGCGCGATTACGAAACAAAACCAGGCTTATTCCGGATCTGGCTTAAGTACCGGGTTGCCCCAATGACCTGGATCGAATCTACACCACCCTACAGCCTGGCCAGCGTTCCCTGGATCGCCTATTTTAACAAAGGCCAGGGGCTGCATGGCGTCTATTGGCACGACCATTATGGTACAGTTCGCAGTGCCGGCTGTGTAAATTTAAGCCCTCACGACGCCCATTGGATTTTCCACTGGACCAGCCCGCCTTTAGAAGACGGTCAACGCGCAGTTCAGCCCACTGCGGAAACGCGGGGGACGTGGATATGGGTACGTTAGCCAGGTAAAACGGCCAAATAGCCCAAACCGGCATTTTTCCAGAGGCGGCGCAGTTAAAGCCCGGCCACAGCAAGTGGATGGAACGCACTTTGCCCACGGATAGGCTGCGCTTACTCCAACGCGGCAGCCCAGGCCGGATAAGGGTGTAGCTCGGTGGCCAACGCCATCAGCGTTGAGGCGCCGGTGTGATCCGTCAGCATGGGCGTGAGGAGCACAAGGAGCAGGCAACCGAAGGCCATGCCGATAGCCGCCCAGTCCCCCTTGGACCAATGGCCACGCCAGCTACTTAACGCAGCCTGAGCCCGGTCTGCCTGTTCGTGACGCTCGGCGGGTATATCCGCAGCGGCCTCGTCGTCGTTCTTATCCTTCGCCACGACGCGGGCGACCTGGGCCACGTCATCGACGGAGAGGAGAATGCCCCGAATGGCGCGCTGCCAGGCGGCGAAACGCGCGCCGCGCAAGCCGGCCTGCGTCGCTGCGCCCGCCCGGGCCGCCGACTGCAAGCCCACAACTCCGAGGGCGAATTCCATGTACAAGGAAACCACCAGCGCAAACAACACCAGGGCGATATCTAGTTTTATCTCCCAGAGCGCCTCGCTTAGCACGCGCTGGCGAGCGGTATAGAACTTGCGCTGGCGAATAAGTTCAAAGATAAAGTGGACCATGACAACGGCGACCAGCCAAAACAGGCTGATCAAGATGCTTAATAAAACGGCCAGACCGATGTAGAAAACAACGAATAGCCAGCTATCGTCATGGTTGACGATCCAATTGTGTATATTGCTCACGCGGCGAGCCGGCCGGACTGTTTTTTCGGGTAAGGGCATTACATTCCTGTCAGCTTGAGGTTACGATAGACCACCCTCTGGGGCAAGCGACTGTTCGTCGCCTCTACCTAAACCCCACGGGAACGGATGACCACAGGTCTATTTTAGACAGGCTAACCGATCGGCTCTGCCTTGTCAAGGTATGCAACGGATGCGCGATGTTTTTGTTGACGGACCAGGCGCGTCTTGTTGGGTCACCCTTCCGGCGTCTGCCGGCCCACGGCCAGCCCACCGAGATAGGTCGTAATCAAAGCGTGAAAGCTCTCGTCCTTGCTTAACGGCAGCCGGTACCCGCCCGCCGCGTCCAGCGCCGTGAAGCCATGCAGCACAGCCCGATATCCCCGCATGGCGTGCAGCGCCGTCTCACCCGCCAGCCCCAAAGACGCCAACACCAGCAGCAGCATCTGCGTAAACTCCTGCGTCAGGGCCACCAGGGCGGGATCATCCGCTTCCGGCGCGTTTACCGCCAGGGGGTAGATGCCCGGATGTTCGTGGGCAAAGCGGCGGTAAGCAGCGGCCATGGCCAGCAGCGCCGCCTGTCCAACCAGCCCCACGGCCGCTGCCCGCATCGACTGCAGCAGCTCCCGCAACGCATAGACGGCCATTGCCTGTCGTAAATCCTCCAGGCCGGCGACGTGGTTATAGAGCGAGGGCATGCGCACGCTGAGCGACCGCGCCAGGGCCACCAGGGTCACGGCCTCATAACCTCCCGCAGCATTGGCCATGGCCACGGCCGTTTCCACCACAATCTCCCGCTTTAACCGGCGACGTTTTTGCATGCTTTACGCCTCACCATTTTCTCAGCGTCTTGCGCTTGACAAACTATACAGTATAGAATAAAAACTATATTATATAGTTTTTGGCATGCCAGGCAAGCAAACTGCCAAACGGCAGAAAGGAGCAGGATGAATCAAAAAGCATGGCATAGCGTAGAGACGACCGAACTGGCGCAGAGGCTACAAACCAATCTGCACATCGGCTTGAGCGAGGCGGAAGCCGCCGCCCGCCAGGCGCAATACGGCCCCAACGAGCTGCAAGAGCAGGGGGGCGTCTCGCCCGTCAGGCTGCTGGCGGCTCAATTCAGCAACACGATGGTGCTGATACTCATTGCCGCCGCGGTCGTCTCTGGCTTTCTGGGTAAAGTAACGGAAACGGCCGCTATCGTCGCCATCGTCATCCTCTTTGCCCTGCTCGGTTTTTTCCAAGAGTATCGCGCCGAGCAGGCCATGGCTGCCCTAAAGCGGCTGGCCGTGCCCCTGGTGCGCGCCCGTCGTAACGGCGAACTGCTGGAGCTTTCAGCCAAAGCGTTGGTCCCCGGAGACTTAGTATTGCTGGAAGCGGGCAACGCCGTGCCCGCCGACATGCGGCTGGTGGAAAGCGTCAACCTACGCATTCAGGAGGCGGCGCTAACCGGTGAATCGGAGCCGGTAGAGAAGCACACCGACGCGCTGCCGCGCGAGGACGTTCCGCTAGGCGACCGGCGCAACATGGCCTACCTGGGCACGGTGGTGACGTATGGTCGGGGCACGGCCGTCGTCACCGGCGCCGGTATGAACACCGAACTGGGCAAAATCGCCGCCCTGCTGCAAAGCGTGGAGAGCGGGCTGACCCCGCTGCAACAGCGGCTGGACCAGGTGGGCAAACAGTTGGCCCTGGGCGGCGTCATCGTCGCCGCCCTCGTGCTGCTCATCGGCCTGGTGCGCGGAGAGGGGCTGGAGGAGATGTTTTTAACGGCCGTCTCCGTAGCCGTCGCCGTGGTGCCGGAAGGGCTGCCCGCCGTCGTCACCGTCACCCTCGCCCTGGGCGCGCAGCGTATGCTGCGCCGTCGCGCCCTCATCCGCAAGCTGCCCGCCGTGGAGACGCTCGGCTCCGTCACCACCATCTGCTCCGACAAGACCGGCACGCTCACGGAAAACCGCATGACCGTGACGATTATCGACGTGGCCGGCCATTTCTTGGAGCTGCAAGGCACGGCCCGCCATCCCGCCCGCGCCTTGCGCCTGCCGGAGACCGGCCCCGACTTCCTGGCCGCGCAGCCGCCGGAGATTGGGCTGGCGCTGGCCGCCGGAGCGCTATGCAACGACGCCTCGCTGCGTCCGGACCCACAAACCGGCCGCTATCTGGCCCTGGGCGATCCCACCGAAGGGGCGCTGCTGGTGGCCGCCTCTCAGGCCGGCCTGCGCAAAAGCGAGCTTGAACAGACGACGCCGCGCGTGGGGGAACTGCCCTTCGACGCCGACCGCAAGCGCATGACCACCGTCCACCGTCTGCCGCAGGATTTGACGCAGTTGCCGGCGGCGCTGCGCGCGTTGGCGAATGCGCCCGCGCCGTTTGTGTCGTTTACCAAGGGAGCCGTGGACGGCTTGCTGCCGCTGTGCCGCAAAATCTGGCTTAACGGCGCGGCCATCTCCCTGGATGACCATTGGCGGCAGCGAATCGAGATTGCCAATGCCGAAATGGCGCAAAACGGGATGCGCGTGCTGGGGCTGGCGCTGCATTGGCAGCCGGATGAGAAACCGGAGGAAGATGATCTGATCTTCATCGGTCTGACGGGCATGATTGACCCGCCGCGACCGGAAGTAAAAACGGCCGTGGCCACCTGCAAAGCGGCCGGCATTCGCCCCATCATGATCACCGGCGACCACCCACTGACGGCCCGCTTCATCGCCCACGACCTGGGCATTACCGACAACCTGCGCGTGAAAACGGGGCAGGATTTGAGCCGCATGTCGTCGCAAGAGCTGGCGGAGGCGGTGCGTGAGGTGTCGGTTTATGCGCGCGTGACGCCGGAACACAAGCTGCGCATCGTCGCGGCGCTGCAAGCCCAGGGGCAGGTAGTGGCCATGACCGGCGACGGCGTCAACGATTCGCCCGCCCTGCGCAAGGCGGACATCGGCATCGCCATGGGCATCACCGGCACGGACGTCTCCAAAGAGGCGTCGGAGATGGTGCTGCTGGACGACAACTTCGCCACCATTGTCGCCGCGGTGGAGGAAGGGCGGGCTATTTATGACAACATCCGCCGCTTCGTCAAGTTCTCGATCGCCGGCAACGTGGGCAAGGTGCTGGTGATGCTGCTGGCCCCCT
>Ga0209498_1001473_pt1 | contig 14436 bp, 17 predicted proteins | sample WalLakDeSediment_FD_184131 | JGI IMG/M metagenome (GOLD analysis project Ga0209498, IMG submission 184131) | Lake sediment microbial communities from Walker lake, Nevada to study Microbial Dark Matter (Phase II) - Walker Lake 11/02/13 Deep... | ecosystem: Environmental > Aquatic > Freshwater >...
AATGCGCTCGCCGACGGGCAGGCCGACCACTGGCTCGAGCAACTGCATTTCGGCGAGCACGGCGCCCCGCCCCTCGGGCCCATGGGACCGACGCGGCTCAGGCTCACCAAGCCGGTGATCGCGGCGATCGCGGGACCGGCCGTCGCCGGCGGCATGGAGCTGGCCCTGTGGTGCGATCTGCGCGTGATGGAATCCACAGCCTGGATGGGCGTGCTGTGCCGCCGCTGGAGCGTGCCGCTGGTGGACGGCGGCACGGTGCGCCTGCCGCGCATCGTGGGGCTCGGCCGGGCGCTCGACCTGATCATGACCGGGCGGCGCATCGACGCCGCGGAGTGTCACGCGATCGGCTTGTGTGATCGCGTAGTCGAACCGGGCGGCGGCCTGGCGGCGGCCCTCGCGCTCGCCGGGGAGCTGGCCGCCCTGCCGCAGGACTGCCTGCGCAGCGACCGCGCAGCGGCGCGCTACGGCGTACTGGCCGACGAACTGCCGGCGCTGCGGGCGGAATTCCACGCCGGCCTGGAGGTGTTGCGCAGCGTGGCCCGGGAAGGCGCCGCGCAATTCGCCGCCGGCGCCGGGCGGCACGGCGCCCCGACGGCCTGACAGGGGAACGCGCTCAGGCGGCCCGGTGGGCGGTATAGCCGCGGCGGGCCAGGTCGCGTGCGAGCGCGACGCGTTCCTCCGGAGAATGCGAGCGCTCCGCGAGAGGATCGAGCATTGCGATGCGTCGGCGCAGGCCGTCCTGGTTGGCGATCTGCACATTGAGGCCCGGCCGGGCATTCAGCTCCAGCAAGAGCGGGCCGCGTTCGGCATCGAGCACGATGTCGGCGCCGAGATAGCCGAGACCGGTGAGCTCATAACAGCGCGCCGCCATCAGCAGGATCTGCCGCCAGTGCGGGATGGTGCGTCCAGAAATGACTGCGCCCGTGTCCGGGTGCTCGTCCAGGACCACGTTGCCCACGCCCACGGCCGGCAACGTCACCCCGGTGGCCACGTTGATGCCCGCGCCCACCGCGCCCTGGTGAAGGTTGGCCTTGCCGTCGGACTGTCGCGTCGGCAGGCGCACCATGCACATCACCGGGAAGCCGCGGTAGACGATGATCCTGAGGTCGGGTACCCCCTGGAAGCTGACCTCGTCGAAAATCGGGTCGAAGAGCACCCGGTATTCGACCATCACCTTGTCGGGCAGGCCACCGAGGCTGAACTGGCCGCTGAGCGCATTGGTGAGGTGATGCTCGAGTTCATCCCAGTCGAGCAGCCGGCCGCCGCTGGTGCGGTACCGCCCCTTGCGGCGATCGACGATAACGATGATGCCGTCGCCCTGGCTGCCATGCGCCGGTTTCAACACGAAATCCTGCTTGTCCGCAATCATGCCGGGGAGCAGGCGCAGCTCGCGCGGCGTAGCGATAGCGCCATACAAGGCGGGTACCGGCACGCCGTGCTCGATCGCGAGCGCCTTGGTGAGCAGCTTGTTGTCGACGATCGGGTAGTTTCGCCGCGGGTTGAGCCGCATGATGAAGTCGGCGTTGCGCCGGTTGATACCCATCACCCCGGCTTCGTTCAGGGCCCGCCAACGGCGCCACATTACTTGCCGCCTCCCGCCAGCGCCCGGAAGCGCACCAGCTCGGTCAGGCGATAGCCCGTATAGCGGCCAAGCAGCAGGATGGCCGCCAGCAGCACCAGCAGGATTTCCGGGAACACCAGCAGGAAGTACCGCACCCCGGGCTGGATCATCACCGCGTAAATCACCGCGGCGGCGATCAAGGTGCCGACGCCTTCCTTCATGGCCTCTGCCGGACCGCGCTCCTCCCAGATGATGGACATGCGCTCGATGGTCATCGCGATGATCACCATCGGGAACAGCGCGACCGACAGCCCGACCTCCATGCCCAGCCGGTGGCTCATCATGCTGACTACGCCCATCAGCAGGACGACCACGGTGAGCACGGCCGCCAGCCGTGGCACCAGCAGCAGCCGCAGGCGCTCGAGATAGAAGCGGATCGAGAGTCCGATGGCGACGATGATGACGAACAGCAGCACGCCGTTGAGCAGTCGCGTCTCGCGAAAGGCCATCGCCACCAGCACCGGCATGAAGGTGCCGAAAGTGCTGATGCCAATGACGTTCCTGAGCACCACCACCAGCAGTGCGCCGAGCGGCACCAGCAGCAGGATCGAGTACAGCGACTGGGTCTGCAGCGGCAGGTCGAGCAGCGAGAATTCCATGATGCGCGGATGCTTCAGCGCCGTGCGTCGCTCCGCCACATGCAGCGCATCCTCGATGGTGTAGCGCATCGAGAAGCTCACTGCGATGGAGCGCGCCCCCTCGACCTCGAATACCGGTTCGGCGTTCCAGGCCCATACCAGCAGGTTGGCCGGGAGCCCGCGGGTACCGTCGCGCGAGTCGAAGTACAGCCACTCCTCGCCGGTGTGAACCATGATCCAGTACTCGAGCGGGACGTCGCGGCGGTCGTCGCCGAGCCGCAGGGCCTGGATGATCTTGCTGGGAATCCGCGCCGAGTGCAGGACATTCAGCACCAGCTGCGCACGCGCCAGCGCGTCCGGACGGTCCCCGAGCAGCAGGCGCATGGTGTCGTCCGATTCCTGCGCCACCCGCATCGCGGCCGAGGCAAAGGTGGCAATGTCGGCCGACTCCTGCCGAACCCTGCCGACGAGGTCCTGCAACGCAGAAGCATAGGGCTCCTCGAGCTGCGGCACGGCGGGGAACGCCGTCGAGTGGGCCGGCGGCGCGGGACCCTGGCCGCGGAACAGGGTGGCGCGGTAATACAGCGCCTGATCGCCCTGCGCCCTGCGCACCGCCCACATGGCGCGCCGCGCCGCACCGCTGCCTTCCATGGCGAGCCCATAGCCACGGGAAATGAATTGCTCGTCGAAAATGACGAAGCCGGGCGGCGCGGTCGGCAGCTGCAGGGTGACCTTGACCGGGCCGGCCGTCGCCCGGCTGAACGAGACTCTCGCCTCGACCGTCCAGGTATCGGCGTCCCGATGGGCCTGGACCGGGAAGCCCAGCACCTGCCACTTGAACAGGAACAGGCCCATGCCGGTTGCAGTGAGCATGAGCACGAGGATCAGCAGGTGCCTCAATTTCACTCGGGAAACTCCGCCGGATCGCATTCCGGGCGGGCCGTGAAGGTCAGCTCCGGGTCGACGATGATGGAACCACGCATGGCGCTACGCCCGATCAGGAAGGGGTAAAGGAACTCGGACCGCGGCGTGAGATTGACCTCCACTTCGCGAACCTTGTGGCCGAGGCAAAGCCACATCGTCACCACCGGTCGCCGCATCGGCGGGGCCGTGTGCTGGCGGATGCGCACGTTGCGCACCAGCGGACGCTCGAGCGTGACGAAATCGCCCGTATCCGGATCCATGACGTCGAAGCGGACAAAGCGGGCATCGCCGCGGCGGAACCGCACGATGTTGTGGGCGTCGAGCGAACTGGTCTGCGCGCCGGTGTCGAGCCGCGCCTTGAGGCTGAAGCCCTGCTCCGAAATGATCACGCGCTCGACGTGGCCGAAAATCGTCTTTTCAACCTCGCTGGCGTGTGCGGCCGGCAGCAGCGCAGGTGCGAGCGCCGCGACAAGAATCAGCAGAATGAGCCGGCAGCGTCTCAAGTTCCTGGCACCGTGAGCATGGGCGGGACCGTCAAACGATCGGGACTGTGCATTATAGGGCTTGACAAAAATCGCCGACACGGCTGACGGAAGATGGTGGGCCGCCTGGGACTCGAACCCAGAACCATCGGATTAAAAGTCCGGTGCTCTACCAGTTGAGCTAACGGCCCGCGTGTGCAGCCCGGTCGCCGGGCCCTCCGTGGGCGCGACAGTTTAGCTGATGACGGCTAATCGCGGTATCGCGTCGGATCCGGGATGCCGGCGACCGCGAAGCCCTCCCGCCGCAGGCGGCAGGAATCGCAGCGGCCGCAGGCCGCGCCCGCCGCATCGGCCTGGTAGCAGGACACCGTCAGGCCGTAATCGACCCCGAGCACCACGCCGCGGCGGATGATGTCAGCCTTGCTGAGCTCGATGAGCGGCGCCCGGATCTCCAGCGGATCGCCCTCCACGGCCCGCCGCGTCGCGAGGGCGGCCAGATTCCGGAACGCGGCGATGAATTCCGGCCGGCAGTCCGGGTAACCCGAGTAGTCCACGGCATTGACGCCGATGAACAGGCAATCGGCGTCAAGCACCTCCGCGACGCCCATGCCGAGCGCCAGAAACACGGTATTGCGCGCCGGGACGTAGGTCGAGGGAATGCCGCCGCCCGGCGTTTCCGGCACGGGGATGCTCAGGTCCGTCAGCGACGAGCCGCCGATGGCGCCAAGGTCAATGCTGACGATCCGGTGGGACTGCGCTCCCAGCGCTCGCGCCACGTTCGCGGCGGCGGCCAGTTCCGCCTCGTGCCGCTGCCCGTAGCGGAAGCTCAATGCATGGCACTCGAAGCCGGCGGCAACCGCTTCCGCAAGTACGGTGGCCGAATCCAGCCCGCCGGACAGCAGCACCACCGCCCGTGCGTTCGGTGAATCAGCGACCGGGCACATCGCCCCACAGTACCTTGTGCAGCTGCACCTGGAATCGCACCGGCAGCCGGTCGGCCAGGATCCACTCCGCCAGCTGCAAGGGCTGGAGCCGCCCCCAGCAGGGCGAGAACAGCACCTCGCAACGGGCCGCAAGCGTATGCTCAGCGACGAAGCCGCAGGCCCACCGGTAGTCGTCGTGATCGCAGATAACGAACTTGGCGTAGTCCTGCGGCCGCAGATGCGCAAGATTGCCGGGCAAGTTGCGCGCCGATTCCCCGGAACCTGGTGTTTTCACGTCCATCACCCGTTGGGCGCGCGCGTCCAGCACTGAAATATCCAGCGCGCCGCTGGTCTCCACCGACACCAGGTAGCCGGCATCACACAGTCGCTCGACCAGCGTCGCGCAGCCGCGTTGCGCCAGTGGTTCGCCGCCCGTCACGCAGACATGGCGCGCCCCGTGCTTGGCAACCTCCGTACAGATCGCACCGATGGTGCGCCGCTGCCCGCCATGAAACGCATAAGCGGTGTCGCAATAACCGCAACGCAACGGGCATCCTGTCAGGCGCACGAACACCGTAGGCCAGCCGACGCTGCCCGCTTCACCCTGCAGGGAATGGAATATTTCTGTGACGCGTAGCGGCGCTTCGGCCGGGACGGCGTCGCGGGCCGCGGTCGCCATGGCGGGCTAGCGGCGCTCCGCGCGCATCCTCTCGAGCCGCTGGCTGGCCAGCCTGGCGGCGGTCGAGTCCGGGAAGCGCTCGACCACGGCCTCGAGCGAGGCGCGGGCATCGGCCCACTGCTGCAGTTCGTACTGGCAGAACCCGGCTTTCAGCAGCGCATCGGGGACCTTGCGGGAATTCGGGAACCGCTCCAACACGAGCTGGAAGGCGGCCAGCGCCGCCTCGAACTCGCGCTTCACGTAGTGAGTTTCACCGAGCCAGTACTGGGCGTTATCGGCCAGTTCGCTCTGCGGGAAGTCGGCAAGAAACTGGGTGAACGCCGTCTCCGCCTGGTCGTAGCGTCCCTGGCGGAGCAGCTCGAGCGCGGCCTGGTAGCTGGCCCGGTCGTCCCCCGCAGTCCCGGGAGCGGGCGCAGGCGCAGTCGCCGGTGCGGGCGCCCCCGGCGCCGGCACCACGCCCACCATCGGTGCCGCACTCTCGGCGCCCGGCGCCGCCGAGATCGGCTCGCCGCCGCGGGTACGCCGCTCCAGCGACTGCAGCCGCTGGTCAAGGTCCAGGTACTGGTCGCGCTGGCGGGTCGCGCCGCCCTCTGACTCGTGCTGCAGCGCCTCGGTGGCGCCGCGCAGCTCGCGCACCTCGTCGCGCAGAATGTCGAGCTGGGTGGCGATCTCCAGCAGGCTCTCATTGCGCACCACCCGCTCGATCGCGCCGACGCGCTGGTCGAGCTCGTCGAGCTTGAGCAGTACCGGGTCTTCCTCGGGCGGCAGCATGCACCCGGCCGCGAGCGCGCCCGCGAGCAGTAAGGTTGCGGCGGTCTTGAAGTGCTTGAAGTTCTTCATCGCAGGTAAACGATCTCCACGCGGCGATTCATTGCCCAGGCTTCCTCGTCGCTGCCGGTGACGGCCGGACGCTCCTCGCCGTAGCTCACGGTCGTGATCTGGTCGCCGCGGACACCCTGGAGCATAAGCGCACGGCGCACGGCCTGCGCGCGGCGCTCACCGAGGCCAATGTTGTACTCCCGCGAGCCGCGCTCGTCGGTGTGACCCTCGAGGCGAACCGTCGCCTGGGAATTCTCTACCAGGTACGCCGCATGCCCCGCCAAGGACTGGGTGTATTCGGCCCGGATCGCCGACGAGTCGAAGTCGAAATAAATGATGGTCTGGCCGGCCAGCGCCTGGGGCGCATCGATGGCGCCGAACTCGCCCTCCACGGGACGGCCCATGGCGTAGAGCTCGTCCTCGGTAAGCGGCTGCGTCACGAAACCGTCGTCGGCGCCGGAGCCTGCCACACGGGCGGCCTCGTCGTCCGGCTTGGTCTTCTTGGCGCAACCGGCAACCAGCACTGCGCTGATGAGCAGGATCGCAAGTTTCTGCATGGACATGGCGTGGAATACCTCGTGAGCGTAAAGGGAGCGTGGACTCTTCGGTGCATTGATCTCAACGCACTATGTTAACTGCAAAAATCAGCGCGCGTAAGGCGACCAGACCGGCTCGCGCACGTCGCCCTCGGTGGCGGCGATCCGCTGCCGTACCCGGCCATCCGTCGAAACCGCCGACAGTACGCCCCGCCCGCCCTCGCGTGTCGCGTAGATGATCATGCTGCCGTTGGGCGCGAAGCTGGGCGACTCGTCCTGCCGCCCCTCGGAGAGCACCCGCAATCCGCCCCGCTGCATGTCGAGCAGCGCAATCCGGTAATTGCCCCGGTCGTTGTGGACCAACGCGAGCTGCTCGCCGTCCGGCGAGACCCGCGGCCGCGCATTGTAGTTGCCCTCGAAAGTCACGCGGCGCGGATTGGCGCCGTCCAGGCCGACGCGATAAACCTGCGGGCCACCCGCGCGATCAGAAGTGAAGTAAATACTCTTGCCGTCGGGCGCCCAGCTCGGCTCGGTGTCGATCGCGGGATGGTTGGTGACACGCCGCAGCTGCTTGTTGGCCAGGGTCAGCACGTAGATCTCGAGGTTGCCATCCACGCCCCCCAGCACCAGCGCCAGCTGCGTACCGTCCGGCGACCACGCCGGAGAGCCGTTGATGCCCGGCGCGGAGGACACGATTTCCCGCTTCCCGGTGGCGATCTCCTGCACGAACACCCGCGACGCGCCCGTCTCGAAGGAGACGTAGGCGATGCGTCGGCCATCCGGCGACCAGGACGGCGACATGATCGGCTGCGCGGACTCGGCGATCACGCCCGGGCGCGCGCCATCGGCGTCGGCCAGCCACAGGCGATAACGCGGCTTGCCCTGGTCGCGGTCCACGGTGATGTACGCAATGCGGGTGGAAAAGATTCCCGGCACGCCGGTGAGCCGTTCGAAGATCATGTCAGCGATACGGTGCGCGCCGGCGCGCAGGTTGTTGGCCGCGACCGGCAAGGTGTAGCCCATCAGCGGCTGCCCGCGAAACACGTCGAAGACGTGGAACTCGATCTCGTAGCGGCCGCCGGCGACGGGCTTGATGTTGCCGACCACCACGACGTCGCGCTTCAGCAGCCGCCAGTCCTCCAGGCGCACGTCGGCGGGACGCGTCGGCCGCGCCACCATGTCGCGGCGGTCCATGGGCGCGAACCGGCCGCTGAACGCGAGGTTCGCGTCGATGACCGCGGCGACGTCCACCGGCGGACGACCCTCGCCCTCGAAGCCGAACGGCACGATCGCGATCGGCACCGCCTCGCTGACGCCGCGGGTGATCTCGATGCGCAGTTCGGCCTGCGCCAGCGGGGCAGCCAGCATCAGGAGCAGGCTGAAGGCAAGGGCGGGAATCCTGTAGCTCATGGTTCGGTTCAGTCCTCGGGCTTGAAAACAAAGACAATGGTGCGTTCGAAAAGTGCCGGATCCGAGGGCCGCGGCAGCGGCGAGGCACGCTCGACAGCCGCAAGAATAGAGCGTTGCACGGCATCGTCGCCATTACACCGCAGGATCTCGGCATTCACCACCTGCATCCCCGGGATCAGCTGCACGCGCACCTCGCACTCGAGGCCCGCGCGCGCCGACGGCGGCCGGTTCCAGTGCCGCGCCACCTGGCTCTGGATGGCGCCGATCCACTGCGCGTACTCGCTCGAGCCCTGCAGCTGCATGCGCCGCTGTTCTTCCGCGATCTGCGCAGCCAGCTGTTGCTGCCGTTCCGCCTGCACGCGCGCCTCGGCCTGGCGCGCGGCCTCGACGCGGGCAGCCTCGACGCGGGCAACCTCCTCCGCCTGGCGCCGCGCCTCGGCCTCGGCGCGCTGGCGGACCTCGGCCTCCCGGCGTGCCTGTTCGACCTTGCGGGCTTCCTCGGCCTTGCGCGCTTCCTCGACCCTGCGGGCCTCCGCGGCGCGACTCGCCTCCTCGGCCGCGCGCTGCTCGCGCACCTGGCGCTCCGCCTCGGCGCGTTGCTCCGCTGCCTGCTGTTCGCGCTGCTGCACGATCTCCGCCTGGCGCTCTTGCTCGGCCTGGGCCTGCCGCCGCGCCTCTTCCTGGCGACGGCGCTCGGCTTCCTGCTGGCGCCGCTGCTCCGCCTGGCGTGCATCGTCCTGGCGTCGCTCCGCCGCGCGCAGGTCAGCCTCGCTGACGGCGACCGCCTGTACCGGCGCGCGCCCCTCCGCCTGCACCGGCGGCGCCTGGCGGCCGGGCAACCCCACGATCAGCGCCGCGATCAACACGGCGTGCATGAGGCCGGCCAGGAACAGGCTGAGCGCGTGCTCGCGGAGGAACTCGAGCACCCGCTATCTCCGCCCCGGGGTCGCGAGTTCCTCGGGATCCGTCACCATGCCGATCTGGCCCGCGCCGGCGTCCTGCAGCACCCGCATGGCCACCGCCACGTCGCCATAGCTGGCGCGCGCATCCGCCCTGACCAGCACCGGCCGGTCAGGATTGGTGCGCAGCAGGGCGCCGGCGCGTTCGATCGCAACCTCCGGGGTCACGGGCGTCTCGGGATCGACGAGGTTCAGGTACAACCGCCCCTGCATATCGACGGACACCACCAGCGCGTCAGACTCGGTGTACCTGTCCGGGTCCATCGGTGCCGCGCCCACTTTCGGCAGCTCGACCTCGATGCCCTGAGTGAGCAGCGGTGCCGTGACCATGAAAATGATCAGCAGCACCAGCATGACGTCGATGTAGGGCACGACGTTGATCTCGCCCATGAGCCTGCGCTTGTTTTTGCCGCCCGCCATGGCTCAGGCCTCCGCGGCGCGCCGGGCGTGCCGTTGCAGGATGGTCGAGAACTCTTCCATGAATGTGTCGTAGCGGCTCTCGAGCCGTGTGACGGTATCCGCATAGCGGTTGTAGGCGATGACCGCGGGTATCGCCGCGAACAGGCCCATGGCGGTGGCGATCAGCGCCTCCGCAATGCCCGGCGCCACCATCGCCAGCGTGGCCTGCTGTACGTTGCCGAGTGCGATGAAGGAATTCATGATGCCCCACACCGTGCCGAACAGGCCGACGTAGGGGCTGGTCGAGCCGACCGTGGCCAGGAACGCAAGGTTCTGCTCGAGGCGATCGGCCTCGCGCATCTGGGAAACCAGCATGGCGCGCCGGGAGCCTTCGACGATCTGGCTCGCCTGCAGGTCGTCCTGCTTGCGCAGGCGGCTGAACTCGCGGAAGCCCGCTTCGAAGATGCCCGCCATGCCGCTGGCGCCGGTCGCGCCGCCGCGGCCCGTGATGCGCTTGTAGAGCCCGGTCAGGTCGCCGCCGGACCAGAACTCCTTTTCAAACGTATCCGCATTCGAGCGCGCCTGCCGGAGTACGCGCTGCTTCTGGAAGATCACCGCCCACGAGGCTACGGACGCCATGAGCAGCAGCAGCATCACCAGCTGCACTACCAGGCTGGCTTCCAGTACGAGCCGCAGGATGGACATATCGTTATGCATTCAGAGTCACTCCGGGAATAGATGCGCGGGCAGCGCTCGGGGTCGCATGGAATCGGCATCGAGGCAGGCCGCTGTGACCTCCGCGGTGCAGAGGAGTTCCCCGCCGGCGTCCCCGCGATGGATCGCCTGGCGGAAAGACATGCTGGCCCGCCGCAGCTTGTCCAGCTCCACGGTCACGGCCAGCTGGTCGTCGAAACGGGCGGGCTTGAGATAGCGGATCGCGACCGCGGTCATCGCGAACAACACCCGCTGTTCGGCGAGCAGCTGCACCTGCGACACCCCCAGGTGTCGCAGCCACTCGCTGCGGGCGCGCTCGAGGAACTTGAGGTAGTTCGCGTAATAGACCACGCCGCCGAGATCGGTGTCCTCGTAGTACACCCGCACCGGCCAGCTGAAGCGCGCGCTGATCCTCGGGTTCACGTCAGTCACCCTCTTTCTCGCCGTGCTCGAACAGCGACAGCGTTTCCGGATCGAGCGCGCGCGTCGGCGCGGGCAGGCCGAAATGCAGGTAGGCCTGGCGCGTTGCCATTCGGCCGCGGGCGGTGCGCATCATCAGGCCCTGCTGGATGAGGAAGGGCTCGACCACGTCCTCGATGGTGCCGCGCTCCTCGCCGATGGCGGCAGCCAGGCTGTCTACCCCGACCGGGCCGCCGTCGAACTTCTCAATGATGGTCAGCAGCAGGCGGCGATCCATCACGTCGAAGCCGCGCGGGTCCACGTCGAGCATGTTCATGGCCGCTGTCGCGACGCCAACGTCGATCCGCCCGTCGCCTTCCACCTGCGCGAAATCGCGCACCCGGCGCAGCAGCCGGTTGGCGATGCGCGGCGTGCCGCGCGAGCGGCGGGCGATTTCGTGGGCGCCGGCCGGATCGATGGCGATGCCGAAAATGCCCGCCGAGCGGGTGACGATGCGGCCGAGTTCTTCGTCGTCGTAGAACTCCAGCCGCTGCACGATGCCGAAGCGGTCCCGGAGCGGCGAGGTCAAGAGGCCCGCGCGCGTGGTCGCGCCGACCAGCGTGAACGGCGGCAGGTCGATCTTGATGGAGCGCGCGCCCGGTCCCTCGCCGATGATGATGTCGAGCTGGAAGTCCTCCAGCGCCGGATACAGGATCTCCTCGACCACCGGGCTCAGCCGGTGAATCTCATCGACGAACAGCACGTCACGCGGCTCGAGATTAGTGAGCATCGCCGCCAGGTCGCCCGGCCGCTCCAGCACCGGCCCCGACGTGTGGCGCAGGTTCACGCCGAGCTCGTTGGCCACGATGTGCGCCAGCGTGGTCTTGCCGAGGCCCGGCGGCCCGAAAATGAGCACGTGATCCAGCGCCTCGTGGCGCTGGCGCGCGGCCTTGATGAAGATTTCCATCTGCCGCCGTACCGAGGACTGGCCGACGTAGTCCTGCAGCAGACGTGGTCGGATCGCCCGGTCGAGCGCCTCGTCCTCGCTGCCGGCCGCCGCGGTCACCAGTCGGTCATGCTCGATCATGGCTTCACCTCGCGGCCGCCTGCAGTGCGGCGCGGATCAGTTCCTCGGTGGTGCCGGCCTTGTCCTCGACGAGCTTCAGCAGCCGCTGCGCCTCGGGGGGACGGTAGCCCAGCGCGATCAGTGCGGCGAAAGCCTCGTCACCGGGCGAGCCGGCGGCGCCGGCCGGCACGGCCTGCGCCAGCGCCGAGCCCGCCTGCTTCAGGCGGTCACGCATCTCGACGATGAGCCGCTCCGCGGTCTTGCGCCCGACCCCGGGGATCCGGGTGAGCGAGGCCGCGTCCTCCGACTGCACACAACGCACGAAGCCCTCGGCGCTCACGCCCGACAGGATGGCCAGCGCGATGCGCGGGCCGACGCCGCTGATCTTGATGAGACTGCGGAACAGCTGCCGCTCCGCCTCGGTAGCAAAGCCATACAGGATATGCGCGTCCTCGCGCACCAGCAGGTGGGTGAGGATGCGCACCGCCTGACCGGTCTCCGGCAGCTGGTAGAAAGTCGACATGGGCGCCTCGAGCTCATAGCCGATGCCGCCGACCTCCACTTCGAGGTGCGGCGGGTGCTTGCCGACGAGCGTGCCCCTCAGGAAACCGATCATCCCCGTCCTCCCGCGAGCGTGGCGCGCAGTGCGCGCCCTTCGCGCAGCTGCGCGTGGCAAATGGCGACCGCCAGCGCATCCGCGGCGTCGGACGCCAGCGGGCCCTGGACCGCCAGCAGGCGCCGCACCATGTGCGCGACCTGGATCTTCTCGGCGGCGCCGCTGCCGGTGACCGCCAGCTTGATCTCGCGCGGCGCGTACTCGTGCACCGGCACCGCGTGCAGGAAGGTCCCGCAAAGCGCGGCGGCGCGCGCATGACCGAGCTTGAGGGCGCTGTCGACATTGCGATTCACGAACACCCGCTCGACGGACACCTCGTCGGGACGGTATTCCTCCACCAACCGGGTCGCGCCTTCGAAAATAATGCGCAGGCGCTCTGCCAGCTCGCCGCCCCGGGTACGAATGCAGCCGCTGGCGAGGTAGCGCAGCACCTTGCCCTCCACGACGATGACGCCGAAACCCGTGACCTGCGAGCCTGGATCAATCCCCAGGATAGTCAGGCCCGCAGTCATCGACCGCGGCCGCGCCGGGGTTCAAGCCCCCGCGAACACATCGTCCGAGAGCTCCGCGTTGCTGTAGACCTCTTGCACGTCGTCGAGATCCTCGAGCATCTCCAGCAGCTTGAGCACCTGGCCCGCATCGTCGCCGTCCACTGCAACGCCGGTCGCGGCGCGCATGGTCACCTCGGCATCCGCTGGCTCCATGCCCTCCGCCACCAGCGCGGCGCGCACGCTCTCGAAGTCGGCAGGCGCGGTGATCACATCCACCGAACCGTCCTCGTTGGGCACGATGTCCTCGGCGCCCGCCTCCAGGGCCACGTTCATCAGGTGTTCCTCGTCGACCCCGGGCGGGTAGCTGATCACGCCACAATGCTGGAACAGGTAGCCGACGCTGCCGTCGGCGCCGAGGTTGCCGCCGCACTTGCTGAACGCGTGGCGCACCTCACCCACGGTGCGATTGCGGTTGTCAGTCAGGCACTCGACCAGCACCGCGACGCCGCCGGGCGCGTAGCCCTCGTAGCGCACTTCGATGTAATCCTCGCCGTCACCGCTGCCCGAGCCGCGCTTCCAGGCCCGCTCGATGGTGTCCTTGGGCACACTCGCCGCCTTCGCCTTGTCGATGGCGAGCCGCAGGCGGGGGTTCATATCGGGGTCCGGATCGCCGGCGCGCGTGGCACTGGTGATCTCGCGGATCAGCTTGGTGAAGATCGCGCCGCGTTTCTTGTCCTGGGCGCCCTTGCGGTGCTTGATGTTCGCCCACTTGCTATGGCCTGCCATGGAGTCCCTGCGGGGTAATTAAAAGCCGTAATTTTACCGTTGCCGCCGGGAAGCCGTCCACGCGACCCGATCAGAAGCGCAGGCGCAGGCCGGCATGAATCCCGGTGTCGAAGGTCACGCTGGGGCTGTTCTTGAAGCCCGCCTCCACCCTGCGCAGGCCCAGGTAGACCTGGCCGTTGCGCAGCACACTGTAGGCGCCCCAGACATTGCCCTCGAAATACCGATTGGTATCACCAAAGGCCAGCACGTCAGGCGCGTAATAGAGGCTGCCGCCGATCGCGAAGCGGTTGTAAGCGGGCAAGGTGTAGCTGACAAAGCCGCCGAGGGGCAGCACCTGGCCGTCGTCGCGGCCCTTGACGTCGGAGTCCACCCGCAACAGGCGACCGCCGAGTCCTGCCTGCAGGGGATTGCGGCCGCCGGTCGCGGCGCCCGTCACATGGAGCCCGGCGCCGAACACGTTGCCCCGATCCTGGTGGTAAAGCCAGGAACCGTCCACGATGATGTTGTTCGAGACCTCGAAATCCATAGTGAGCCGAAGCACATTACTATTGACGTTCAGGTCGAGCCCGGTGGCCGCGGCCAAGGGCGAAAACGCGAACAGGGCGAGAACAGTCAGGCAGCGCCGCAACATGGGACCTCCAACTTCACATTAAGAAAATATCGCTAGGCGCGGTATTATAAACGAAATCTTGGAAAACACGCATTGTGAACCCCGCCGCTGAAGAAACGATCGCCGCGGACCGGGCGCTGACCGAAGCGCTCGACCAGGCGCGCGCGCTGGGGCTGCAGGGCCACGAGGCGCCTGCCGCCCGCGGCGCCGCCATCGCCGAGCTGCTCGCCGAGATTCAAGCTGAACCGGAGATTCGTGCCGCCGCGGTACTGTACCCCCTCGCGGAGTCGGGCGCGATGCCGTTAGAGGCCATCGAGGCCCGTTTCGGCGTGATCATGCACCGCCGGGTCGAGGAACTGCTGCGCCTCGGCTCCTTCGGACTCCCGGAGAACTGGCGCGCAGGCACCCCGCTACCGCCTCCCCA
>Ga0209498_1001475_pt1 | contig 14433 bp, 12 predicted proteins | sample WalLakDeSediment_FD_184131 | JGI IMG/M metagenome (GOLD analysis project Ga0209498, IMG submission 184131) | Lake sediment microbial communities from Walker lake, Nevada to study Microbial Dark Matter (Phase II) - Walker Lake 11/02/13 Deep... | ecosystem: Environmental > Aquatic > Freshwater >...
GGCAGGCAGGCTGCAGCGCGCGGCCTATCTCGCTGGCTGCTCGGAGCATTCGCCATCGCCACCGGCGCGGTCGCGCTTGCGGTGGCGTTGGTGCTCGCGGTGCTGATCAACGCCGCCGGCACGCCGGAGGGACACCTCCCCAGCGCTACAGCGGACCCGGTGGTGTTTGTCATCGCGGCGATGGCCACGGCCGCGTTCATCGGCCTTGCCTCGCTCTGGCGCCTGAGCGGCTTGCGCAGCGGCGGCGGCGCGGTCGCCGTCTCGCTCGGTGGCGAGCGGGTCACTGGACTGGAGCAGGATCCCCTCAAGCGCCGGCTGCACAACGTCGTGGAGGAAATGGCCATTGCCGCCGGGCTCCCCGTCCCGGAGGTCTACATCCTCGAGAATGAGCCGGGCATCAACGCCTTCGCCGCCGGGATGCAGCCCGCCAATGCCGCGGTGGCAGTAACCCGCGGCGCGCTCGAGCGGCTCACGCGCGACGAACTTCAGGGCGTGGTCGGGCACGAGTTCAGCCACATATTGAATGGCGACATGCGGCTTAACGCGCGTCTCATGGGCTACGTTTTCGGTCTGGTGGCGGTCAGCATGGCGGGACGCCTGCTGTTGCGCGGCGCCGCTATCGGCGGGCCCCGTGGCCGAAGCGGCGGTCGTCGAGGCGGGGGCGGCGGGGCCACTGCCGCGCTGATGGCGGCCGGCCTCGCGGTAATCGTGCTTGGCTCCATTGGCGTGCTTGCCGGACGCATCCTGCAGGCGGCGGTTTCACGCCAGCGCGAAGTCCTCGCCGATGCCTCTGCAGTGCAATTCACACGCAATCCCGAGGGCCTGGCGAACGCGCTCAAGCGTATCGCGGCCTCCCCGCTGGCGTCTTCCGTGCGCGCGGTGCGGCGCGAGGAAATCGGCCACATGCTGTTCGCCAGCGGCCGGCGCAGCCTGGCCGGCCTGATGGCGACGCACCCGCCGGTCGCCGAGCGCATCAGGGCGCTGGATCCGAACTGGAAACCCGGCGATCCCCCACCGCCGCCACCCCCGCCACGCGAGGTCGCACCGGTCACCACGGCGGCGGCCGACGGCGCCGGCGGGCGTGGCGCGGCGCCGCGCCTGCCCGGAATGCCCGGGCTGCCGGGCCTGGATCCCATCGCGGCGGCGGCCATGGTCGGCGTGGTCGACCTGGCGATGGCGGAGCGCCTGCTGGCGGTGGTGCCCGAGTCCGTGCATGCGGCGGTGCTCGAGCCGGAGGGTGCGGCCGTCACGGTGCTGGCGCTGCTGCTCGACAAGGAGCCGGCGATGCGCGTGCGGCAGGTGAACCTGCTGGATGCGCGCCTGGGCGCCGCGGTGGTCGCGCGGATCACGGCGACGGCCGACGAACTCGCGAAGTTTGGGCCGACGCTGCGCCTCGCGTTACTCGATCTCGCCTCGCCCGCGCTGCATCACCTGCCCGAGGCACGGCGCGACGACCTGGTGCACCTGGTGCAGCGGATGATCGAGCTCGACGGCGTGATCAGCCCCCAGGAAGCGGCGCTGGCGGCGGCGCTGGAGTCGCGCCTGACGCCCGAGAGTTCCGGCAAGCCCGATCCCGAGGGCGCGTTGGCGATGCTGGCCATGCTCGCCCGGGCCGGCCACGAGAACGACGCCGAGGCCGCGGCGGCCTGGACCCAGGGGGCGGCGAAACTCGAGGCCGGCGGCTTTCCGCTGCCCTCGCCCCTGCCCGCCTTCAGCGACATCAATCCGGTGGCAGGGGCCGCGTCCGCCCGGAACGCGGCCCGCCTCGCCGCCATGGAGGAGCCCCATCGCCAGCTACTGATGGCAGCGCTCGCGGAAGTGGCCGCGCACGACGGCATCATTCGCCCCAACGAACTCCAGCTCCTTCGCGCGGCCGCCACGGCGCTCGGCTGCCCGATGCCGCCGCTGGAGGACGTTCAGCGCGACGATTCGATACGGTAGAGCGCGCCCTCGGCCGCATCGCTGAGCACGTAGATGTGGCCGTCCGGCGCCTCGCGCACGTCGCGGATGCGTCCCACCAGCTTCAGCAACAGCTCCTCCTCGTGCACCACCACGCCGTCTTCCAGCACGACGCGGCGGATCCGCTCGGCGCCGAGGCCGCCGGCCAGCAGGTTGCCACGCCAGTTGGGGAAGCGATCGTGGGTGACCAGCGCGAGGCCCGAGGGCGCCAGCGTCGGCAGGAATTCGTAGACGGGGTCGACGTAGCCTTCGCGGCTGCGCGCCTCGCCATACTTCGCCTCGGTGCGGTACTGCCGCGCCTTGGTGACTACCGGCCAGCCGTAATTCTTGCCAGCCTGCACGAGGTTCAGCTCGTCGCCGCCGCGCTCGCCGTGTTCCGTCGACCAGATCTCATCCGTGCCCGGCGCGACGACCAGGCCCTGGATATTGCGGTGCCCGAACGAGAAGACTTCCGGGTGCACGTCGTTGCGACCGACGAACGGATTGTCCGCAGGGACGCTGCCATCGGCATTGAGGCGCAGCAGCTTGCCGGCGTGGTCGCGCAGGTCCTGCGCCCGGGGCGGGTTGGCGCCGCGATCGCCGATGCTCAAGAGGAGCGTGCCGTCCGATAGCCAGGCCAGCCTCGAGCCGTAGTGGCGCCCGGGTTCGGAGCGGCGGTCCTGGACGAACAGTTCCTCGAAATTGACCAGGCGCGTTCCCTCCAGGCGGCCCCGCCCCATGGCGGTGGTGGTGCCGGCGGAGTCTCCCTTCGAATACGTCAGGTAGACCAAGCCGTTGCTGGCGAAATCCGGATGCAGCGACACATCCAGCAGCCCGCCCTGCCGGGTCGCATGCAGGGCCGGCAGTCCCGACACGTCGGTCGCCTTGCCATCCCTGATCAACTTCAGCCGGCCCGGCCGCTCAGTGACCAGGTAAGCCCCATCGGGCAGAAAGGCGACGCCCCATGGGTGCTCGAGACCGCCGGCGACACGCACCACGCGAATGGGTTCGTACTGTGTGTTCTGCTGGGCCACGACCTCGGCCGCCCCCTGGGCAACCGTCGACCCCAACACCATTACTGCTACCGCAATCAGCGGCCTACTCCACGCTGCAATTCTCATCAGTCCTCTCAACCTCTTGGTCCTTATAGCCGTTGGTTTGGTCCGCATAACGACAAAATCGTTCAAACCCATGGGGGTGAAAACCTAGCCTACTCGCGCCGTTGACTCAAATCGAAGGACTGGTGAACCGATGACCCACGCGCTGCAGCGCCCTCCCGCACCGCCGCTGGCGGCAGACGCCCTTGAACGCCTGCGCGCCGCGACAGCCCCCTTATCCCAGGACCAGCTGCTCTGGGCGAGCGGCTACCTGGCGGGGTTGGCGGCCGGCGGCGCAGCTCCGGCCACTGTGGCCCCGGTCGGCGATGCCCGCCCGCGCCTCACTATCCTGTACGGCTCGCAGACCGGCAACGGTCGCAAGATTGCAGCAGCTCTCGAGGCGGCGGCTGCGGCGCGCGGCATCGGCGCCGATCTGATCAGCATGGCCGACTACTCCACGGCGCGGCTGAAAAAAGAGCAGGCGCTGGCCATCGTGGTCAGCACTCACGGTGAGGGCGATCCGCCCGACGACGCGCTCGAATTGCACCGCTTCCTGTCCGGCAAGCGCCTGCCGGTGCTCGCCTCGCTACGTTATGCGGTGCTGGCGCTTGGCGACAGCAGCTACGAGAACTTCTGCCAGACCGGACGCGATTTCGACGCGCGGCTCGAGGCCGCCGGCGCGCGACGGCTCGCCCCGCTGGTCGAATGCGACCTGGAGTTCGATGCACCGTCGGCCACGTGGTCGAGCGCGGTGCTGGACGAAGCCGTCGAGTTGCTGGGGCGCGAGGAACCGGCCGCGGGTCCGCTGCTCAGGGTAGTGCCGCCCGCGCCACGCGCCAGCAAGAGCGCGCCATTCGAGGCCGAGGTGCTGCTGAACCAGCGCATCACCGGGCGAGGCTCCAGCAAGGACGTGCGCCACCTCGAACTCAGCCTCGAGGGATCCGGGCTGCACTGGCAGGCCGGTGATTCACTCGGCGTCCTCATCCGGAACCCGGATCGTGTAGTGGAGCCGTTGCTGGAAGCGCTTGGAATCGATGGCAGCGTCCCGGCGGAGGCAGGCGCGGGCGATCGCAGCTTGCGCGAACTGCTGATCCACGACCGCGAAGTCACGGCGTTGAACCGGCCGTTCCTCGAGGCCTGGGCGGGTGTGGAGCCCTCTGGCAAGCTGGGGACCTTGCTTGAATCGCTGCGCGGCGCGGGACTCGGGCGCTGGATGCACGAGCGCCACGTCGTGGACGTGGTGCGCGAGTTCCCCGCTGAGTTCGAGGCGACGCGCTTCATAGAGATGCTGCGGCCCTTGCCGCCCCGCCTGTACTCGATCGCCTCCGCGCCGGAACTGTCGGAGGAGGAAATCCACTTGACCGTCGCGCTCCTCAGCTATGAGGCCTTTGGTCGCGCTCACTGGGGTGCGGGTTCGAGCTGGCTCGCCCTCGATCGCGCCGAGGGGGATCTCGTCGGCGTCTACGTCGAGCCCAATGAACGCTTCCGCCTGCCGGCCGATGGCGAGGCGCCGGTCATCATGGTGGGGCCGGGGACGGGCGTCGCGCCCTTCCGCGCGTTCCTGCAGGCGCGCGCCGCGCGGGGCGCGGGCGGCCGGAACTGGCTGCTGTTCGGCGACCGCCACTTCGCCACGGATTTCCTGTACCAGGCCGAGTGGCTGCGTTACCGCAAGCAGGGCCTGCTGACCCGGCTCGACGTCGCCTTCTCGCGCGACCAGGCGGAAAAATGCTACGTCCAGCACCGCATGCTGGAAGCGTCGCGCGAGCTTTACGAGTGGCTGCAGGAAGGCGCGCACCTGTATGTCTGTGGTGACGCCGCGCACATGGCGCCCGACGTCGACCGCGCCCTGCGCGACATCATCGCGACCGAGGGCGGGCTTGGCGAAGACGCCGTCGAGGACTACCTCGCCGAGTTGCGCCGCCACGGCCGTTACCAGCGCGATGTCTACTGAGCAGTCGCCGGCATGAGCAATTCCCCCAGCAAGCTCGCCGAGGTCGAAGGCATCAAGCTCGCCAGTCGGCAACTGCGCGGCACCATCGCCGCAGGCCTGCGCGATGAGGCCACCGGCGCCCTGGCCGAGAGCGACACGCAGCTGACCAAGTTCCACGGCATCTACCAGCAGGACGACCGCGACCTGCGCCACGAGCGCCAGCAGCAGCGGCTCGAGCCCGCTTACAGTTTCATGATCCGCGTGCGCGTGCCGGGCGGCGTCTGCTCGGCCGCGCAATGGCTGGCCATGGACGCGCTCGCGATCGAGCATGCCAACGGCACGCTGCGGCTGACCACCCGCCAGGCCTTCCAGTTTCATGGCGTCATCAAGCGCCGCCTGCAACCGACCATCGCGGCCATCAACGGGAGCCTGATGGACACCATCGCCGCCTGCGGCGACGTCAACCGCAACGTGATGGCCAGCCCCAACCCGGAAGCCTCCGGCTTGCACCGCGACGCCTGGCAGGCCGCGGCGGACATCAGCGATCGATTGACGCCGCGCACCCGCGCCTATCACGAGATCTGGCTGGACGGTGCGAAGCTGCCGCCGGCGGAACCCGAGCTGGTGGACGAGCCGCTCTACGGCGCTTCTTACCTGCCGCGCAAGTTCAAAATCGGCATCGCGGTGCCGCCGTGGAACGACGTCGATGTGTTCTCGCAGGACCTCGGTTTCATCGCCATCAGCGACCAGGGACAACTGGCCGGCTTCAACGTCGTGGTCGGCGGCGGCATGGGCGCGAGCCACGGCGAGCCGGAAACCTACCCGCGGCTCGGCGACGTCATCGGCTTCTGCAGCCCCGCCGAGGCCGTCGACGTCGCCTGGCACGTGGTAGCGATCCAGCGCGACTTCGGCGACCGCAGCAACCGCAAGCATGCGCGCTTCAAGTACACCATCGCGGACCGTGGCCTGGCCTGGTTCACCGAGGAACTCGCCGCGCGGCGCGGCGCGCCATTGGCGCCGGCCCGCCCGTTCCGGTTCCTCGGTAACGGCGATCGCTACGGCTGGACCCGAGGCGTGGACGACCGCTGGCACCTGACGCTGCACGTCCCGTCCGGGCGACTCGCGGACACGCCGGAGCGACAACTGCTGAGCGGACTGCGCGAGATCGCGACCTTGCACGGCGGCGAGTTCCGCCTGACGCCCAACCAGAATGTCATCGTCGCCGGCGTGGCCGAGGATGGGAAAGCCACCATCGAGGCCATTGCGCGCCGCCACGGGCTGATGCACGACCAGCTGCCGTCGGCCCTGCGGCGCGAGGCCCTTTCGTGCGTGGCATTGCCGACCTGCGCGCTGGCCATGGCCGAGGCGGAACGCTACCTGCCAGAACTGGCGGGCAAGCTCGAGTCACGACTGGATACGCTGGGCCTGCGCGACGAACCGATTACGCTGAGGATCACCGGCTGCCCGAACGGTTGCGCGCGACCGTACCTTGCGGAGATCGGCCTGGTCGGTAAAGGGCCCGGGCGTTACAACCTGTTCCTCGGTGGCGGCTTCGCGGGCGAGCGCCTCAACCGGATGGTGGCGGAGAACGTGGACGAGAGCACGATCCTCGCGATGCTCGAGCCGCTGTTGGCCGCCTATGCCGAGGCACGCCGGGAGGGCGAGCATTTCGGCGATTTTCTCCTGCGCAGCGGGCGGCTGGAAGCCGCCCCGGGCGGCCTGGGATCCTGAGCATGAGCCCGACGCGCACCCTCGACGAGGTCCAGTCGGAAGCCATGGCGGTGGACGCCGCTAACCGGCGCCTTGCCGCGCTGCGCGCCCCGGAGCGCGTGCGCTGGGCACTCGAGCACTTGCCGGACAACGCTGTGATGAGCTCGAGTTTCGGTGCCCAGGCCGCCGTCAGCCTGCACATGATCACGCGCGAGGCGCCCGGCCTGCCGGTCATCCTGGTCGATACCGGCCACCTGTTTCCCGAGACCTATCGCTTCGTCGATGAACTGAGCGCCCGCCTCGACCTCAACTTGCGCGTCTACCGCAGCACCATGAGCGCCGCCTGGCAGGAAGCGCGCTATGGCGAGCGCTGGCACCAGGGCGTGGCAGGGCTCGACGACTATCACCGCGAGAACAAGATCGAGCCCATGCAGCGCGCGCTGCGCGAACTCGGCGCGGGCACCTGGTTTGCCGGCCTGCGCCGCGCCCAGGCCAGCACCCGCCGCGAGGCGCCGCTGGTGCAGAGAAATGGCGATTTCTGGAAGGTCCACCCCATCGCGGACTGGTCGGACCGCGACGTGCACGTTTACCTGAAGGCGCACGACCTGCCCTACCATCCGCTGTGGCACGAGGGCTACGTGTCGATCGGCGACCGCCACACCACGCGTCGGCTGGCGGACGTCGAACACCAGGACGAGACGCGCTTCCACGGCTTGAAGCGCGAGTGCGGCCTGCACGAGCAGGCGCTGATCGACGAGCTCACGGGCCCCGCGGCGGCCTGAGCGCTCAGGCGCCGGCGATCACTTCCGCGCCGCGCCCCTTGAGCGGCAGGCGCACCCCCACCAGCAGGCGGTCGATGTCGTCCTGGTTGTCGAGCTGCAGCGCTGCGCGAACGGTGTACTCATCGAGGTGCGCGGCGAACAGCTGGATGAAGTCGAACATGTACTTCCTCAGCACGACGTCGCGCCGGAAGCCGATCCACGTCGTGCAGCGCGGAAACAGGCCGGTGGCGTCCACTGACTCGAGGCCGCCCTGCACCAGCGCGCCTTGCGCCATGCTGGCCACGATGCCGATGCCGAGACCGAGCCGCACGTAGGTCTTGATGACGTCCGCGTCGCGGGCGGTGAACACGATCCGCGGCTCGAGCTCGCGTGCGGCGAAGGCACGCTTCAGGCTCGAGCCGCCGTCGAAGTTGAACACGTACGTCACCAGCGGATACTCGGCGAGATCCTCCAGCGTGACGCGGCGCTTGAGCAGCGCGAGGGGGTGGCCTTCGGGCACGATGACGATGCGGTCCCAGTGAAAACAGGGCAGCACCACGAGGTCTGGAAACCGCTGCCGCGACTCGGAGGCGATGACGAAATCCACCAGGCGTTTCTCGACCATCTCGGCGAGCTGCTCGGAGGTGCCCTGGTGCAGGTCCAGCGTGACGTCCGGATAGCGATCGCGGAAACGGGCGATCACCTCCGGCAGCACGTAGCGCGCCTGCGTATGAGTGGTGCCGATCGCCAACCGGCCGGCGGCCTCGCCATAGATGTTCAGCGAGATGCCGCGAATGGCCTCGACCTCGCGCAGGATGCGGGTGGCGCGCCGCACCACCTCTGCGCCCTCGGGCGTCAGCTCGACGAGGCTCTTGCCCTTGCGCACGAACAGGCTCAGGCCCAGCTCCTGCTCCAGCAGCTTGAGCTGCTTGCTCACGCCCGGCTGCGAGGTCGCCAGGCGCTCCGCGGCCAGGGTCATGTTGAGACCATTGTCGGCGACCGCCAGGAGATAGCGCAGCTGCTGCAGTTTCATGCGGCAACGATATAACGAAAGCGCATACAGCCCCAAGCAATCGGTATTTCCGCAATGGCGTCCGCGACTTATATCCTCTGCGACGTCGTTCCCGGGAAGCCGTCGATGGATTATTTTCCGCTGTTTGCCGACTTGCGCGGCCGTTCCTGCCTGGTGGTCGGCGGCGGCGAGGTGGCGTTGCGCAAGGTCCGCCTGCTGCGGGCAGCGGGCGCCGTGGTGACCGTCAATGCGCCGACGCTGCACGCCGAGCTGGCGGACTGGGCCCTGGCGGGGCAGATCGCGCATGTCCCGGGGCGCTTCCAGCCCGCCTTGCTCGACGGGCAGTGGCTCGCCATCGCGGCCACCGACGATCGCGCCGTCAACCGCGAGGTGTGGTCCGAAGGCGGCCGTCGCAGACTGCTCGTCAACAGTGTCGACGACCCCGCATCAAGCAGCTTCATCGTGCCCGCCATCGTGGACCGCTCGCCGTTGGTCATCGCGATTTCCTCCGGCGGCGCGGCGCCGGTGCTGGCGCGCCGGCTGCGCCAGTGGCTGGAAACGGCGCTGCCGCGGCGCCTCGGCGCGCTGGCGCGACTGGCGGGAGAACTCCGCCACAAGGTCAAGGGCAGGCTTGCCTTTGCCGCGCGGCGCGGTTTCTGGGAAATGCAATTCGCCGGACCCTTTGCGCGCCTCGCGCTGGCGGGCCGTGAACGGGAAGCGCGCCGCGCCTTTCACCTGGCGCTGGAGCATGCGGCCGCCGCACCCGCGCCGCAGGGCTGGATCAGCCTGGTCGGCGCAGGCCCCGGCGACCCCTCCCTGTTGACGCTGCGGGCACTGCAGCGCCTCGGGGAAGCGGACGTCGTACTCCACGACCGGCTGGTGTCGCCAGCGATCCTCGAGCTCGCGCGCCGCGATGCCGACCTGGTACCGGTCGGCAAGCATGCCGGCGGCGGTTGTTCGCAGGAAAACATCCATGCCCTGCTGATCCACCATGCTGCCGCCGGCAAGCGCGTGGTGCGTCTCAAGGGCGGCGATCCGTTCATCTTCGGACGCGGCGGCGAGGAACTGGCAGCCGCGCGCGCGGCCGGCATTCCGTGCGAAGTGGTCCCCGGCATCACCGCCGCCCTCGGTTGCGCCGCGGCCACCGGCCTGCCGCTAACCCTCCGGCAAGTCGCGCGCGCCGTGACCTTGATCACCGCGCAGGGCGGCGACGACCTCGATACGCTCGACTGGCCCGGCCTCGGCGCCGCCGGCCACACCGTGGCAATCTACATGGGCGCCGGCCGCGCGGCGGAGATTCGAGACCGCCTGGTCGCGCACGGCCGCGCGGCGGACACGCCGGTGGCGATCATCCAGGACGGCACGATGCCGGACCAGAAGCTGGCGACCGGACGGCTGGACGAGTTGCCCGAGCTGTTGCTGCGCCGCGGGATCGAGGCTCCGGCGCTGATCGTCGTCGGAGAAACCGCTGCGCTGGCCGCCGAGGGCGCTCACTCGCCGGCAGACCTGGCGAGCGGTTGGCATGCCGTGCGCTGGGATGAAGTGGCGCTGGCCGGCTGAGGCCGGCTCTGCCCCATACTCCGCTTCAATATTTTCGTCACAACGGATCCACCATGATTTACGACAGCATCCTCGGCACCATTGGCTCCACGCCCGTCGTGCGGCTCAACTGCATCGGTCCGAAGCACACCACGATCTATGTGAAGATCGAGTCCTTCAACCCGATGGCCTCGGTCAAGGACCGCCTCGCCTTCGCGATCATCGATGACGCGGAAAAGCGCGGCTTGCTCAAGCCCGGCCAGACCGTCATCGAGGCCACCTCCGGCAACACCGGTATCGCGCTCGCGATGGTCTGCGCGGCGCGCGGCTATCCGTTCGTGGCCACCATGGTCGAAACCTTCTCGATCGAGCGGCGCCGCGTGATGAAGGCGCTGGGTGCCAAGGTCATCCTGACCCCGGCGGCCGAGCGCGGCACCGGCATGGTCCGGCGTGCCGAGGAACTCGCGAAGCAGCACGGCTGGTTCCTGGCACGGCAATTTGAGAACGAGGCGAATCCCGCCTATCACCGCAACACGACCGGGCCGGAAATATTGCGCGACTTCGCCGGTCGCCGGCTGGACTACTGGGTGAGCGGCTGGGGCACCGGCGGCACCCTCACCGGTGCTGGCGAGATGCTCAAGCTGGCACGCCCCGAGGTAAAAATCATCGCCACGGAGCCGGAAGGCGCATCGCTGCTCGGCGGCAAGGAGTGGAAGCCGCACAAGATCCAGGGCTGGACGCCGGATTTCCTGCCCGCGGTGCTGAACCGCGAGGTGTTCGACGAACTCGTCACGGTGACGGACGACGAGTCCCGCGACTGGGCGCGCGCGCTTGCAACGCAGGAAGGCATCCTCGTCGGGCTGTCCGCCGGCGGGACGCTGGCCGCGGCGGTCAAAGTGGCGGAGCGCGCCGAGCCGGGGACGGTGCTGCTCGCCATGCTCCCCGATACCGGCGAACGCTACCTGAGCACCTTCCTGTTCGAGGGCATCGACGAGACTTCCGACGACGCGTGGCTGGCGGCGCAGGCCTAGGCGCCGGATCGCCCGGGCGTCGGGACCTTCGGGAATCCGGCATGACGCGCACCGCCCGGGCACGGTTAGGATGCTCGCTTCGTTCGCTGAGGCAGGCATTTCATGGGCAGGCGAATCGTCATTGTGCAGGGACATCCCGATCCGGGCGGCGGCCGCTACGGCCACGCGCTGGCCCAGGCGTACCTCGAAGGCGCCCGGGAAGCCGGGCACGAGGTCGAGATCCTGCCCGTTGCCGAGCTCGATTTTCCGCTGCTGCGGACCAAGGCGGAATTTGAAGGCAATCAGCCCCCTGGGGCGATCGCTCGATGTCAGCAGGCCATCGCCCGGGCGGATCACCTGGTGATCATCCATCCCTTGTGGCTGGGGTCGATGCCGGCGCTGCTGAAGGGCTTCCTCGAGCAGGTGTTCCGGCCCGGCTTCGCCTTCGGCAAGCCCGAGAAACCCGGGCGGCCGGGTCCCAAACTGCTCAGGGGCAAGAGCGCCCGCGTCATCGTCACCATGGGCATGCCCGGCTTCGCTTACCGCTGGTTCTATGGGGCGCATGCGGTCAAGAGCCTGGAGCGGAACATCCTCGCGTTCACCGGCTTCCGACCCATTCACCGCACCTTGATCGGCATGGTGGAGGCGCGCGACGACAAGGGCCGCACGAGGCGCCTGGCCCAGGTACGGAAGCTCGGTCTGCAGGGGCAATAACACCCCGCCCGGGCGCCTGCGAACGGCGGGGATTTTCGTCTGCACCCATTTTCCCGGAGAATGCACCCCACTAAGTGCCGCCGCGGGCGGCGCGTCATTCATCACCGGAGGAAGTCCAAGGTGCCAACAAAGATGTATTCCATGACCGGCCTGTGCGCCGCCCTGTCGGCGGCTGCGCTGCTGGCGGGTTGCGGCCAGCAGTCGCCACAGCAGGCGACACCGGCTGCGCCCGCCGCCGCCACGTCCCCGGCCGCCAACGCTCTGCCGCCGCCGGCGGTCCCCGAGAAGCCGCGCGCCGCGCCGACCGTGACGCTCACGGAAGCGGACGAGGGCCGGGCGCTTCGCCTGCAACGCGGGCAGGTTGTCCAGATCAGGCTTAGCGCGGATCGGCCCGCCGGGTACACCTGGATTCCGGCGCACAACGCGCTGCCGGTTCTCGCCACTGACGGCGTGCCGGAGTACGAGACCGAGGAAGGCAGTGAGGCCAGCGCCCCCGGTATCGAAATCTGGCGCTTCGTCGGTCGCGAGCCCGGGCACGCCCACCTGGTGTTCGAGTACCGGCGTCCGTTTGAAGCCGACCTCCCGCCCCAGGCCTCGCTTACCTTCCATTTCGACGTCGAGTGACGCTGGCAGGGCCTGCTCAAGGACCAGGCGGCTACGGCGTCAGCGGCATGCCCGACGGGGCGGTGCCGCTGACGCTGCTCACGGGCTTCCTCGGCGCCGGCAAGACCACGCTGGTCAACCACGTGCTCGGCGGCGGCCTGGGCATTCCCGTCGGCGTGCTGGTGAACGACTTCGGTGCGCTGAATATCGATCGCGCGCTCATCGCGGGCGAGTCCGAGGGCGTCCTCAGCCTCGAGAACGGCTGCATCTGCTGCACACTGCGGGGCGACCTGGTCGCTTCGGTGATGCGCCTGCTGGATCGCCCGGACCCGCCGCAGCGGGTGTTGCTCGAGGCCAGCGGCATTGCCGACCCGGCGCCGGTGGTCGGCACCTTCATGGCGCCAGCCTTCCGCGACCGGCTGCGGCTCGACGGGGTGGTGTGCGTGGTCGATGCCGAACAGGCGCTGGCGACGCCGGCCGTCGAGGCCCTGCAACTCCGCCAGATCGGCTTTTCGGACCTCGTGATCCTTAACAAGGCGGACCTTGCCGGCCCCGCCCGGGTCGCGGCGCTGGCGGACAGGATTCGCCGCGAGTTCTCGGCTGCGCGGCTGCTCGAGGCGGTGCGCTGTGCCGTCCCGGCCGAGGTCCTGTTCTCGTTATCGAAGCTGGCGCCCGATTCACGCCGCTCGCCGGCGCAGTCCCCTGACCCGGACGGGATGGCGCATGGCGGAGACTTTGAGAGCTGCTCGCTTGAGTTCGACGGGGCGTTCTCTGCGGACGCGCTGCACGAACTTCCCCGCCGGCTGCCGCCCTCGATCTACCGGGCAAAGGGCGTGCTGCGCGTGGCCGGCCGCCGCGGAGGTCCCGACCGGCGCGGGATACTGCAGGTGGTGGGCCGGCGTGCGGACCTGGTCACCGACCGGCCGTGGCGACCGGAGGACGGCGCATCGCGGCTGGTGTTCATTGGCGCTGCGGGGACCGTGCCGGCGGGCCAGATCGAGGCCCTTGCCCGGCGCTGTCTGTCCGATGTCAACACTTCAGGAGAATGACCATGTGGCGACTTGCAGCGCCGATATTTGCCTTCATGTTGCTCGCGGCGAGCTTCCTGCGCGCGGGCGACCAGGTCATGGTGGCGCTGTGCGGCGTGCTGCTGCTCTTGCTGGCGGTGCCGCGCCCATGGGCCGCCCGCGTCGCCCAGGTCTCGCTTGCCCTGGCAGCGCTGCGCTGGTTATGGCTGACCTGGATGCTGGCGAGCATGCGTGCCGCCATTGGCGTTCCCTACCTCCGCATGGCGGCGATCCTCGGCGCGGTCGCCCTGCTCACGTTGCTCGCCGCGCTGGTGTTCCGCAGCGCGCGGCTGCGCCGCTACTATGGCCTCGCTGCGCCGGACTTGCGGTAACCTGCACGCCCCGATGACCAGCAAACGCCTCAAGAAGCATCGGCTCCACAATCCGGAGACCTACCTCGATCATGCCGCGCGGCTGATGCTCATCGCCGCGGGCCTGATTTGCGTCGGGCTCGGCGCGCTCGGCATCATCCTGCCCGGCCTGCCGACCACCCCCTTCCTGCTGCTGGCGGCCTACTGCTTCGCGCGCAGCTCGGAGCACTTTCACAGCTGGCTGCTCGACCATCGCTGGTTCGGCAGTTACGTGCGCAATTTCGAGGAAGGCCGCGGGATGACGCGGCGAGCCAAGGCGTCCACGCTGCTGATCCTGTGGCTGTCGTTCGGCATCACCATCGTGTTCTTCGTGCCGGTCGTCTGGGGCCAGGTCGGCATGCTGCTGATGGCCGCGGCCGTATCGACCTACATCATGCGCCTGCCCACGCCTCCCGAAGAACCCGCTCCGGAAGCCCTGCCGGATGCCTCGCCCGAGGCCGCATCTGACCGGGACGCGCCTGGCTAGCTAGTTCGCGGGCCAGGTGATCGAGAAGGCGCCGCGCAATTCCCCGATCCCGTAACCGCGCGCTTCGTCCTCCGGGTACAGCGTTGCAATCGCGGTGGCCACCGGCGGCGCCAGTTCAGCGCCGTGACAGGCCAGGCAGGGCGGCTGCATGATGATCGCGCTCATGAAACGCACCCGGCCGTCCTCAAGCGTATCGAGTTGCTCCGGCGGCGGCT
>Ga0209498_1001476_pt1 | contig 14417 bp, 13 predicted proteins | sample WalLakDeSediment_FD_184131 | JGI IMG/M metagenome (GOLD analysis project Ga0209498, IMG submission 184131) | Lake sediment microbial communities from Walker lake, Nevada to study Microbial Dark Matter (Phase II) - Walker Lake 11/02/13 Deep... | ecosystem: Environmental > Aquatic > Freshwater >...
AAAGCCGGCTTTCCTGAGCAAGTCGGTGAACTCTTCCGATGAAAGAAATGTCTCAACACTTTTAATGAGATAGCGAAATATTTTTGTTGAGCCGGTCGTCAATCCTGCGAAGGGAATAATCAGAAAGTATCCTAAAAATTTCCAGTAAAGTTTTGAAGCAAACGATTTGCTGATTGAATATTCGTGAAAGCAGATTTTCCCGCTCGGCTTTAAAACACGATATAGATTTCTAACACACTTGTCAAAGTCCGGCATATTGCGGATACCATAAGCCATAAAAATTGCATCGAGCGAGTTATCTGCCAGATCGAGATTCATCACATCCTGCTGCACAAAGGTTACTTTGTCTTTTCCAAATTTCACCGACAACTTTTCTCTCGCAGCCTGCAGCATTCCTTCCGAGTTATCAATCCCGATTACTTTTCCGTTCGGAAGATTATTCAAACAAGCAATGGTTGACTTTCCTGTTCCGCAGCAGAGATCAGCAAGGTATTCGTTGCCTTTAAGATTCATTCTGTCAACACTTGTCTGCAAATCTTTCTGGTAACCCTGACTGAGGGAAGTTGCAAGGTCGTATCGTTTTGCGATCGTGTTAAATTCTGAAGGAACTTCTTTTTTGTTTTGGATCAGCGCATCGGGTGTGTAATCTGACATCATTCCCCTTGAAGTTTCTTTCTCCAGAATCTTCTGAAGCTTAATGACACTTCGTCACCCTTTACACTTACTTCGTGAAGATTATCGCCCGCACGTTTTAAGATTTTCTGATTTGATGCGAGAAAGTCAATGTCTTCTGTGACGATCTTCTCCGACTTCTTCCCCATAAAGTATTTTGCAAATGAAGGGAGCTTGGAGAAAATATTTTTCCATAGAGTTATCTGCATCATATTCACGTGTTCGCCGTCAACCTGGTAAACGTGCTCGAGAATTAATAATATTCTTTCCTTAAAACGAATTTCAAGTCGCGAAATGTTCGGGTAATAAAATCTTATTCTTGTCCCGATGTTTTCTTCATTACCGAAGTAAGTTTTTTCAGCAATCGTTCCGACATTTGCACGTTTATAAAATCCCTCAACTCCATCATCAAGAATTTTAAGGTTGAAATCCGCGGGATGTTCCTGTATTTGTCCCATAAAAGATTTTATAGAGTTACGGTGAACATAAGCAATATGATAAGGATCAATAAGACTTTCTGCTGTTGTTTCAAGATCAGCTTTAATTGTGTATGATTTATATGTGAAGGGCCATTCATTCATTTCGGGAATGTTTGTTGGCTGAACTTCGTTTGCTTTTTCGGGTTCGCCGATAAAAACCCACACCCACTTGTTGAAATCCTGGACGGGGTATGCTTTTATTTTTGCTGTGGGAGGAATTTTATCTCCCGGTAGCTGCGATGGAATTTGTACACACGAACCAGTTTTATCGTACTCCCAACCGTGATAACCGCAAACGACTCTTTCTTTATCTAAATATCCTAATGAAAGATTTACGTTTCTGTGACAGCATCTGTCTTCCAAGGCGGTGATTGTTTTATCAGGATTGCGGAAAAGAATTATTTCTTCACCGAGAATTTTGTATTGTCTGATTTCGTTCTTCAGTTCGTCGGAAGGACAAACCAGATACCATTTATTAGTTAACATTTACAACACCGTTTTTTAGAAGTAATAATTTGATGTAGCCACTAATTTCACGAATTAACACGAAAACAATTAAAAAAGAATTAGTGAAATTCGTGGCTAAATGTTTTAAAATAATTTCAAGCAGTCATCTTAAATATTTATAAAGACTTGTGTTCATCCAGAGCAAAGATATCCCGTAGAAAAAATCTTCAACAGGAATAGTTATAATTCTGAAATCTAGCTGATAATCAACTCCGTAAGTTACAACGGGACGCCAGGTTAAATAGCCGTTAAATATCAGCGTAAAAATAACAATAAGCAGAAGGTAAAAGTAGAACCTTCTGTCAAAAAGAAGATTCGTTTTCAGAAATTGATCAACAATGTTAGCAAGAAAAATAAAAGATAAAGTTAACCCCGTATACTGTTTTCCTATTGAGAAGAAATAAATTCCTGCAGGCAAGGCAAGATACAGCAGCAGACGAAGCCACTGCATATCGATTCGTTTTTCGTTTGCTCTTTTGATAATCATCTCCCACGTGAACAGGCAAGCAAACGGAACAGTAATGAAAAATAAAATTTCTTCGATGGGGAGATTTATAATTTTTATTCCCGATACATATTCAGGATTGAAATGCCAGTGCGTCCCTGTTACGAACACATCCCACAATAAAAACGGAATCGCCGGGATGACAATTGCAATTAACATCGGCTTCAGGTGATTCCAGATATAGCAGCATTTAAGCGAACCAAAAAAAGCCGGACCGCTGATTACAATGGCGTTAAATATGAGGTATTCGTAATTCATTAAGAAAAGAATTTTTTATAAATCAGAGAGTAAAAAATAATGCTATAAAAAATAAGAACTGCATTATAAAATAGTATCCGGGAACTTCATCATTTATCCTGACTTTCAATAGTGTAAACAGAATAGCCGAAAAGGTTCCGATTACAAACCAGGCAAGATAATTTTGAAGAGGAATGTTCCCGTCTTCCCAGCTCCAGTAATTCAATCCGATAGCTACGGGTTCTAATATAAAATCAAAAGTAACAGCTAAAAGTCCGGCAAACACAGGCAGCAGGATTTTATTCTTCGTTAATTTTGATGAGATAATAGTCGTTCCGAGAATAATCAAAGCCCAGTTTATTCCTATGAGAAGAGGAACTTCTAATAACTTCGGACCAAGAACATTGCCGTATGAATAGCTGCCGAAAATCATTCCTGTTTTTACCCCCACAGCTTCAAGCAGGAAGGTCAATATGAAAGTAAGAACAAACCAATAATAAAAGTTTCTGTTTACCCGGTTGAAAAAAGTAAAGAACACCACTACGGACGTTAGGCTCAATGTAAACGGAGTCAGGAATCGCATAATATCTCGGGTATAGGAAATTGTGTGACCAATTATACCTACTGAAAATATCAGCATCAGTAAAATAATTACTGACTTTTCTTTTATATATATCTTCCCTTCCATTTTAGCTTTTTTGTTTTTATCCTGTAAATCGAATTCACGCCGATAGCCAGCATAATTAAAATCTGGATCGGGTGTAATAAAATATTGATTATCAAATTTTGCCTGCTCGGGATGGAAATAAACAATCTTCCCATCATAACAATTAAAACAATTATTAGGAAAGATGGGTTCATAAAAATCAGGGTAAAAGGCAGTAAAAATGCAAGAAAGAGAATTATCAACAGCAAAAAGAACAGAATTGCAGGAATATTAAACCCGGGAAAGAAGTTTTTTGAAAAGCCATTGAATGCTTCTGTGAACCCTCCATACATCCTGCACGAAATTGAACTTCCACCCAAAAAAGTTATCAGTTTAAAACCAGCCTTTTTTACTTCACGCGCAATCTCCATGTCTTCAACCACCCTGTCGGCGAAAGCTGAGTGCCCGCCGATTTTTTCATAAGTGTTTCTGTCAATAAAAAGGAACTGTCCGTTTGCAGCAACAAAAGATTTGTTCGGTGAGGAATAAACTTTTCTGAGAGGCAAAAAAGCCAGCAGCAAAAAGTTCATCAAGGGAACTACGAGCCATTCACCAAATGATTTTATTAACTGAGTGGGAAAACAAGTTATCATCTGCAAACCGTATTTGTTCTGGTAGTAAACGCATGACTCAAGCACATTTGGTTTTACCCTAACATCAGCATCGAGAAAGAGGAGGTAGTCGCCCCGGGCTTCCTGAGAAAGCTGATGACAAGCCCAGTTTTTTCCGAGCCAGCCCATAGTGAGGGGTTTCCCCCGAATTAATTTTATAGCAGAAGCAAGATTGTTTAACGATTTTTTTTCTGAAATAACTTTTTCAGTATCGTCTTCTGATTCATCATCCAGAATAATAAGCTCAAAATTTTTGTATGTCTGTTTTGTGAGATCTTCAATGATATTCCCAATATTTTTTTCTTCATTTCTTGCCGGAATTAATACGGATATAAAAGGCTCATTAGTCGATTCATTTTTTCTATTTGCGAACATCGGCGCAGTGAATAAATTAAAAACCGAAATCAGGGTGCTAACCGCAACGATAATTAAAGCAAGGTAAAAAAGTAATTCAAGCATCATTTCAGCTGCTCTTGAAGATATCTTTAACAAAGTTCTTTTTGAAAGCTGCCTCGTTTAGCGCTTCAATGTTCCCAACAAATTCATTTTCAAAAATGCTGAAGTCATTAACTATTTCGGCCGGACTGAGGAATCTTCCCGACCTGAAAACCACAGCAGGATATTTTTCATTGTAATGCTGAATCTTAAAAGCAACAGGAAGGACAACGCATTTATCAATTGAGTTTTTAAGGAATAGCTGAAGTCCCTTTTTCAGGTTTATTGGTCTTTGATCAAATGGCTCAATTTCTCCCTGCGGATAAAAAGCAACTGCATTTTTGTGATTAACTAAAATTGTTTTTGTGTATCTGATTGTTTCTGAAATACTTTTAGGATTATCGGGTTGAATAGAATAAGCCCCGAGGTATTTGAAAAACCAAAACCGATCAAGCTGCTTTCTGAGCATCATAAAGTAGAGATTCTTTTTTATGCTTTCTATATTGACCTGATGAAGGAAAAAGCCATCCCACCAGCTCATATGATTGGGTGTTATTATGACAGATTTATTTTCTGGTAATTCGGGCGGCAGGTTTGTGAGAAAGAAATTCGTAAAGTTTTTTCTTAACAATCTTTTTAAATAAGCATTAAAAATCAAAGAAGCAGTTCTGCTATGTTTTGCTTCGATAATCATTTTTCTTTTCTGAAGATTTTCTCTGCTGCTAATTTGCCCGAAAGTAACACAAGCGGAATTCCCCCGCCGGGGTGAGCGCTTCCTCCGCAAAAATACAAACCTTTGTATTTCTTTGATCTGTTTTGTTGTCTCATAAATGCAGCAGAACGGGAGTTTGATGATATTCCATAAATGCTGCCAAGCCAGCTTCCTGTTTGCGTTTCAATTTTTTCGGGAGTTAAAACTTCTTCTTCAATAATGAGCGCATTCAAATCTATCTTTAAAAATGAATTTAATTTTTTGATGACTCTTTCACGGGTTAAGTTTATTTCCTTTTTCCAATCCTGTCCCGAAATATACGGTGCATTAACCAGCACAAACCAGTTTTCATAACCATCCGGTGCATCACTCTTGTTAAACTTAGATGAAATGTAAATATAAATTGTCGGATCAGAAGGACATTTCATCAATTCAAATATTTCTCTGAACTCACGCTCATAATTTTCAGAAAATAAGATGTTGTGAGTTTCTAATTTGGAATAACTGCCTTTTATTCCCCAATAAAAAACAATTGCTGATAAAGATGGCTCCAGTGATTTGTATCTCTTTGCTGCTGGGGAAGAAGCATCATCAAGCAGATTTTTATAAGTTGTGTTTACATCGGCATTAGAAATTACTATGTCAAAATCTTCAACCATAGTTTCTTTATTTTCATTTTGGTATTCAATTCCTGAAACCCGATTACCATCAAGAGTAACTTTTTTTACTTTGGTATCAAATTGAAATTCGACGCCGCTTTCTTTACATAGTTTTGAAAAGACCTCTACTATCTTATAAACTCCTTCTTCGCAAATGTAACTGCCCAGACCATACTCAACGTGCTGGATAGTGTTAAGTGTTGCAGGTGCATAATAAGGATTTGAACCGCTGTAGGTTGCATAACGATTGAATAACTGAACCGTCCTCGGATCTTTGAAAAAAGATTTATTTGCTTCATCAACAGTTCTGAAAACATCAATGCTTTTAAAATTCAGCAGTGACTTAAATGACTTTGCGCCGAGCAGGTTTTTTATGTCTGTTGGCGAATTGAGCAGGAAAATATCTGTGGTCAGCTCGTATATTTTTTTGCAGTATTGAAGATATTTATTTACTGAAGAAGAAGAGTCTTTTGTTTTTGTTTCAATCTCCTGTGCAAATTTCTCCAAATCACCGAAAGCATTTATTATCATTCCATCTCGGTAAAAATACTTGCAGATTATGTCCAGCTTTTTGAGATTCAAATGATCACTTAAATTATATCCTGCAGATTGCAAAACATCTTCCAGAACAAAAGGCATAGTAATTAAAGAGGGACCCGTATCAAATCTGAAGTTATTTAAGTGAAGAGAGTTTGCCTTACCGCCGGGCTTGCTGTTCATTTCAAAAACTTTCACGGCGATATTTTTTTTTGCAAGGATGAGTGCAGAGGTCAATCCACCGAGTCCGGCTCCAATAACAGCGACTCTTTTTTTCATATCTGACCCCGCTAAATAGAAGACTATTTAATTCTTCGAAATAAGTTTCTTTAAGTTGTCTTTAAAACTTTTACTTCAAGATAAGACTTTAGCAGCAAATATAATTTATACCAGTTAGAAATTCTTACCCGACTGCTTTTTAATTGCTCAACATCAAGTCTTTTAATTTTGTTGAAAAGCATTAAGTAGTAAAGATACGCTGAATAAACACCAAGCTTAACCGAAATGGGAAGCTTGACTATTCCCTTGAAGGCTTCTTTAAATTCATTTTCAACTTCTTTTTCAAGCTGCGCTTTATTATTATTATCAATAAAATCAAAATGATGAACACCGGGCAGGTAAATTCTTCCGCGGTCATTCAAATCACTCTGGATATCTCTCAGGAAGTTCACTTTTTGAAAAGCCGCACCAAGCATTCTTGCTGAATGTTCAAGCTCTTTGTATTTCTTTTTGTCGCCGTCAACAAAAACTTTTAAGCACATCAGCCCCACAACTTCTGCAGAGCCGTAAATATATTCATCGTAGTTTTCCCTGTTGTATGAAGAACGTGATAGATCCATCTCCATACTTTTTAAGAAAGCGACAATAAGCTTGCGGTCAATTCCGTAATCGTTAACAACTTTCTGGAAAGCGTGAAGAACCGGGTTTGTGGAAATGCCGGTGTTTATTGCTTCCCACGTGTCGTTTGTAAATTTTTCAAGAAGGTATTCTTTGTCGTGAGAATGAAAGGTGTCGACAATCTCATCAGCAACACGGACGAATCCGTAAATGGCAAATATCGGGTCGCGGTATTCCGGCTTGAAAACTTTTATTCCAAGACTGAAAGAAGTGCTGTAAGCGGTTGTTAATTTTTTGCTCAGCTTATAGCTGGTATTAGTGTAGTGTTCTAAAGTCATTTTCAATTCTCTCCGTTACTAATTTTGAACTAATGATAACCATTGGTAAACCAGTCCCGGGTGTTGTCGATGCACCAACATAATATAAGTTAGAAAGTTTTTCGTCTTTATTTTTTGGTCTGAATGCACCGACCTGATTTATGTCGTGTGCAAGACCCAATCCCGATCCTTTGTAGAGGTTGAGCATATTTGCCCAGTCGTCGGGAGCTAATATTTTTTTTGTTATAATGTTATTTTGAATATCAAAGCCAACTCTGTTTGAAAGATCGTCAATAATATTTTGTGCAAGCTCTTCTTTGTCTTCCCACGATTTTTTATAGCGAAGATCCGGGACAGGACAAAGTATAAATAAATTCTCACATCCTTCCGGAGCGCAATTAGTCTCTGATTTTGAAAGTGCGTTTACATAGTAATAAGGTTTCTGCGGACTAATTGATGAAGTAAAAATCGTATCAGCATATCCTCTGAAGTTGCTTCCGAGAAAATAATTGTGATGCGTTAGTTTATCTATTTTCCCTTTTACACCAAGATAGATTGTGAATGGCGCAAGTGTCCAATGCATCTGGTCAAGTTTTTCATCGCTGAATTTTTCACGGTGCAAAATTTTTCCTCTGAATGAAGCAGCATCAGAATTTGAAATGAAAATATCGGCAGACCATTTCTTTCCATTTTGATCAACTAATTCGTAAAGTTTGCCGTTATTGTTACCAGCACTTACTATCTCCGTGTTATAGATAATTTTCACACCATTGTCATTTAATATCTTAACTAATTCTTCAACAAGCCGATACATTCCGCCTTTAACTTTCCAGTAGCCGTTGTGCTTCATCTCTGTGTAATTCAGCAGAGAATAAATTGCCGGTGTCTGAAAAGGTGTTGAGCCGAGAAAGAAAGCAACGAGAGAAAAAATCACCTTTACTTCTTCGGATGTAAAATGCTTTTCAACTTCTCCCCACATATTTCTTTGAAGATATGGAAGATGCTTCAAAGGAACACGGGTTAGTTTTAATATATAGTGAAGTTTACTTTCAAAATTTGTCTTTACAACTTTATCAACCGTATCATGAAAGAATTGTCCGGCACGTTCGAGATATTTCTTTGCATTCTCTTCAAGATTTGGTTCGATGTCTTTGAACTCTTCGGCAAGTTTTTTAAGATCTTTGTAAATTAATCTTGATTTATCCTGCCCCTCAAAGAATACCTGGTAAAGCGGTTCAAGTTCTTCGAGCTCAATCGGGACTTTCATCCCGACACTGTTAAATAATTCATCAAGCTCATAAGTCATGCTCATAAAGGACGGTCCCATATCAAAACGAAAACCATCCTGCTCGATTATGTTTAATCTTCCACCGGGGGTTGAATGCTTTTCAAGAATTGTTACATCGTAACCTTTCTTGGAAAGTCTTAAAGCGGTTGACAAACCACCGAGACCTGAACCTATGATTATTGCTTTTTTCATTTAATAGTTTTTCAGAATAAGAATTGCATAAATAAGATAAAGATTTCTAAGATAAGATTCAGTTAAGTTTATATTAAGTGAGGAAACCACTTGTTTTGCTTGATTCAAATATGTCATTGCTTCAAAATCGTGTCAGAGTTAACATTTGAATAATACAACTCTTCATACAAGTGGTATTCCTTTCAATTCTATTTATTTAAGAAGGTTCATTTCATATATGACTAATTGAGAAATCCTTTATTCTTTGCGTAGTCAAATAAAGTTTCCTGAAGCATATGCCGCGCACGATGCAATCGTGATCTTACTGTCCCAATTGGGCAGCCAACAAGTTCTGCGGTTTCTTCGTAGCTGTTTCCATCCAGATCGCAAAGCAGAAACACTTCTCTCATCTTTGTTGGCAGCTGATCAATTGCTTCCGTCAGCTCGTCGTCCAAAAGATCATTATAAAATTCTTTGTCAAGATTATTTTGCTGAGCACGGTCTGATTTTACATTTTCATAAAAGTTTTGAATCTGCTCATAGTCGAGTTTATAAGGTTCACGTTTTGATTTTCTGTAATCATTAATAAAAGAGTTCTTAAGAATCATAAACATCCAGGCTTTACTATTAGTACCGCTCTGAAATTTATCAAAGTGTCTATACGCCTTGAAGTAAGTTTCTTGAACCAGGTCTTGTGCATCGTCTGAGTTTCCTGAAATCTTTAAGGCGTAATTATAAAGCGCATTCCTGTGTGGAAGCGTTTCATTGGTGAACACATCCTCTTTGATGTTGTTTACTAATGTGCCCTCATCATTATTATTTATGCTGCTCATTTTTTTCCTCAATTTGTGTTGTTTATAAATTGTCTAATGTTTCTAGACAAACATAATACATTGTCGAGCATTTGTCAAGCATTATTTTAGACAATTTTATGAATACTTCGTTTTGGAACTAAAAGAAGGGAAAGTTGTTAAAATATCTGGATTAACAAAATTTTTAACAAAAAACAATTTAATTTGGACGAAAATTAGACATTTAATAGGTTTGAATATGACAAATAACTACAAATATCCGATAAAAGTTGTAAGTCAAATGACAGGACTTAGTGTACATGTTATCAGGGCATGGGAAAAAAGGTATAATGTTGTTGAACCAGATAGAACAGAAACCAATCGACGACTTTATTCTGTAGAAGATATTGAAAAATTAAAACTTCTTAACGAAGCACTGCATCATGGCCATAATATTGGCGGGATAGCAAATCTTACTTTGCCTGAATTAAAAAATCTTTTATCTAAAGAATCTCAGAGTCCAACCTACTCTGGAAACGGTACGGTATCTTATGGCTCTGAGGTAATAGTTGAGGAAATATTATCGGAATGTATAGAGGCAATAAAAGTTTATAATGCAAAACAACTTGAGTCTATTCTACTAAATGCATCTGCTAAACTCACTCAACCTGTTTTAATAGAAGAATTAATAATTCCATTGGTATATAAAATCGGAGACCTTTGGCATTCGGGAGAAATAAGAGTGGCGAACGAACATCTTGCAAGCTCCGTAATAAGGGGCTTTCTTTATAATTTGTTGGAATCTTATTCTTTGAATGAAACAGCTCCGGTAATGGTAACCGCAACACCGCGCGGACAAGAACACGAATTGGGTGCTTTAATTGCTGGAGTTGTTGCTGCTTCTTCCGGCTGGAGGGTAATTTATCTTGGTTCAAATTTACCCGCAGAAGAAGTGGGTGCAGTAGTTTCACATCTAAATGCAAGAGTTGTTGCTCTCAGCATAGTTTACCCCAACGATGATCGTCTATTGCCGAAAGAGTTAAAAAAAATGAAACAAATACTTCCATCGGGAGTGTCCATAATTGCGGGTGGACGTGCAGTGGATGGTTATCTCGATGTGCTTGATGAAATTGGTGCAGTGGTTGTTAAAAATACCAAGCAATTAAGGGTGGAACTAGAGGCTATTCGTGATAATAAATATAACTAATCGTACAGCACTCCAACGAAATCAAATTCGGGCTTCGAAATATCTGTATTAACTCCCCGCGTGTTGAATGTTAATTCCTGTCCCGGTCCAAGATCAAATATTGTAGCACTGGTCTCTTGTCCGGCAATAGAGTATTTAATAAAAATGTTCTTTATCGGTTTATGGAGATTGTTTTTGACTTTGCCTTCAACTACTGCATAGTAAGATCCATCAGAAACCTGAGAGGTTTTAACGAAAGTTCCTATCTGCTGCGACACCTGGAGCTTGCCGGTTACCTTTACGTCCTCAATTCGCTCCATCGATAAAAGATAATATATACCTCCACCGACTGCAGCTATAAGAAATAATATTGCAACGAATCTAACCACTTTTTAAGTTCTTTTATAAATCCTTGTTTGTATGAATTTAACAAATATTGTTCCCTTGTTTTTCCTCATAATCGAAGAAATAGTAGAAAATCAAAGGAAATTATGAAAAAAATCAGGTAATAATGGTAAAAATGCGTTGAGAGTCTTTAGCTAAATGTGACGCAACACGACAGATATGTCATCTGCTATTAGTTATTCTCTTTCTCGTTAACCTCATTTACAAAAATCGGTATTTGAAACACTTATCTATAAATAGCTTTTCTAATTTCATCTACACTATTGAAACTTCTTTGAGGACTCAGATATTTTTCCAGAAACTTATAAATCTTAAACCTGATTGAAAGTGCAAGTTTTGTATCCTGCCTGTCGAAGGAATGACCACCTGGCAAATCCTGAAATATCTCATATTCAAATTCTTTGTTTTCAGCTTTGAGTGAATTGATCAACGATTCAACTTCGATGAACCTTACATCTTCATCGTTTGTGTTTGTATGAATAAGCAACGGTGTTTGTAGTTTGTCTGCATTCCACGCCGGGGATCTTCTTTTATACTCATCAGGATTTTCTTCAACTGTCTGCCCGATATGGTAATCAGCAGAAAAGAGTTTACGATAGTCGTCGTCCATATAACCAAGTCTTATTATTAAGTCACTTACAGGAACTCCCGCAAAGGCAACTTTGTAGTTTCCAGGATATTTGAAAATATTCATTAATGCAATTAGTCCGCCATGGCTCCATCCAACAATACCGACTCTTTCAGGATTAACAAAATCATAATTATCGAGCATAAACTTTCTGCTGGAATCAACGTCTTCTATTTCGAGTCCGCCGTAATCAATTTTTTCATAGTGTGACTTACCATAGCCAGTGCTGCCGCGGTATTCTGCTGCAACTACTACGTATTGCTGATAAATAAGTTCTTTGATTATATGAGTATAGTAAGTTGAAAAATTACTGTGCACACCACCGTGCGGTAAAACTATCAACGGATATTTTTTATTGAAGTCAATATCCTTCGGAATAAAAACATAAGACCAAAACTTGACCGGATTCCCCGCGTCTGCTGATGTTGTATCAAGCTCTCTCCATTTTGGCGGACCGGTCATAAACACCTTATCAATAAATGCAACGTTACCAACTCTCTGATACCACAAAACATCATCAACGTTTTTTTCAAGAACATCGAGTCTGTGTTCGAGGTTTTCGTTGTACTTTAATAGCGAATCAATTTTTGATATCAGCGTTGTGTCTGATTGTGGTTTGATGAGTGCAGTAAATAATATTAAGCTAAAGGTTAAGACTAATAGAAGACCTTGTTTTTTCATTTTATTACCCTGATTGAAAATTGATTGGAAATTTACATTCTAAAAATAGAGTAAGAGTATGATTAAGAGTAAGAAATCAAACAATCTTACTCATACTCTTTCTCTGCCCCCGGCTCCGCCATCGTAATCCATTTATTCGGATCGATTACCGGCTCAACTCCATCCGGAATTTTTACCGAGCCCGCACCCTCTCTCATTTCTACTTTAATAATTTCTTCACCTATTTTAACTTCAACAGGAACTGAGAACGGAAGATCGTTTTCAATTTCCCATTCAAGATAAAGAGTGTTGTTTTTAATCTCAGCTTTTAGCAAGGGAAGCGAAGCCTGCCTGAAATAAACTTCCCAGAACCAGTCAAGTTTTTTGCCTGAAACTTTCTCGGCTATTTCAAGGAACTCATCTGTTGTAGCAAAACGGCAATGACTTCCGTCTGTTACTTTTTCCATTTCGGGATCAGGATACGCCCATCTTCTTAAAACAATTCTGAAAACTTCATTACCTAAATAATAACGCAACGTGTGAAGAACATAAGCCCCCTTTGAGTACATATCATTTGTGTAAGCTTCGGTGCTTGTCATTTCTTTTCTTGGCGCAATTGGCTGTTCATTTTTCCAGAGCATTCGGTTCATTAAAAATGCAGAGGGATTTCCGTTTTCAACGTTATCCTCTAAATAAAGAGTCTGCATATAACCGCACACTGCTTCGTGAATCCAGAAATCACTCCAGTCTTTTGCAGTAACCATATTACCCCACCACTCATGACCAAGCTCGTGATGATGAAGCCAGTCAAACCCGAACTGGTCTGTTCGGTAGCCGTAACCGTTCGCGATTACTGTCTGATGTTCCATTCCAAGGTAAGGAGTTTCAGCAACACCGTATTTATCTGCACGAAACGGATACGGACCGAGCAGCTCCTCATAAAATCTTAGGTGATATAAAAACTCAGGGCAGTGTGCTCTTGCTTTTTCCATGCTTTCAGGAAGAACCCATATTGTTACAGGAATTATTTCGCCTGTTACACTCGTGTATTGATATTGAATTGTATCGTAAGGTGCAATGTGAACCGAGATGCCGTAATTATTAATTGGTGTTGATACGAACCAGATGAAAGTTTTCGTTCCTTCTTTATTATCAACAATGTCCAGAAGCTTTCCGTTTGATGTGCAGATTAGATTTCCGGGAACGGTAAAATTTAACAACACGGAATCCGGCTCATCGGAAGGATGGTCTTTGCATGGCCACCATGTATCAGCTCCGCCGCCCTGGCAGGTAACGCCGACCCAGTGTTCTCCGCTCTCAGTTCTACTCCAGGTAAATCCATCATCCCAGGGAGGGTTTTGTGCGACTTGGGGTTTTCCATTATAGTAAATCTTTACTTTAAATGAATTTCCTTTTACTACTTCTTCAGGCAATTGAATTTTTATTTTCCCGTTTTTGTGTTTGAATAGAAGTTCTTTATACTCAACCGGAGAATCCCAGGAAATTTTTGTAATTCTATACCTGTCATCAAGATCCAAAACGAATTCTTTCATATTGGTAACCGCTTCTGCGGTAACTCCAACCCAGCCATTGATGGTCTGTTTTTCAGGATCGATGTTTAGATTGATGTTGTAGAACTTCACATCGTACGCAGCCCATTCGGAAGTCAGCGGTCCGCCCGAATCCTGTGAGCCGATCTGAGAATAACACTGAATTGTGTTGATAAGTATAATAAGAAGCGAAAAGCTTATGTGTTTCATTGTTGACAATCTATTTGTTTCTGCATTTAAAAATAAATAATTGAATCGATAGTTATTGCTATGCTGGAAGATATGCCATCCTTCCGATGACGGATGGCATATCTATAAAAACGAAAAAAATTACTTTAGCAGGATTAATTTCTTCGTATCTATAAAGTTACCCGAGTTAAGAGTATAGAAGTAAATTCCGCTTGGTAAGCTTGAAGCATTGAATTCCACTGAATAGCTCCCTGCTTCTTTATTCTCATCGACCAAAGAAGCTACTTCCGTCCCCAGCATATCGTAGACTTTCAGTGTTACTACTCCTGCGGTTT
>Ga0209498_1001477_pt1 | contig 14412 bp, 7 predicted proteins | sample WalLakDeSediment_FD_184131 | JGI IMG/M metagenome (GOLD analysis project Ga0209498, IMG submission 184131) | Lake sediment microbial communities from Walker lake, Nevada to study Microbial Dark Matter (Phase II) - Walker Lake 11/02/13 Deep... | ecosystem: Environmental > Aquatic > Freshwater >...
TGGTGAAAAATAACTGTCCTGGCTGCGAAGTTACCAGGGTGCCGAAATGCGAGGTGTTGCCATCGGCATCAGTAGCAGTGGCCGTGATTTGGTTGCCGATTTCGAATCCCAGTTCTGGGGCTACGGAAAAGCTTGCGGTTTTTGTTCCGGCGGTATGATCGGCCACGCTGAACTCATCAAAGCCCAGGAAGGTTTTTCCCTGGCGCTCGCCCGTATTGGTGCGGAAGAACTCCACCCTGATGGGGTAGGCCGAGTTTGCCGGAGCAGAAGGCACAAAATAGGTCACTTCCATCTGTCCGCTGCCATAGCTTGCCAACGAAATTTCCGGAAAGTTCTGCAGCATATTCGGACCCGTGTCTGCATCATCGGCATCATTGGTGGGAATGGTTAGTCCGGCTAACCTAATGCCAAGCTGGACGTTGGAGTAAATAGCGTTTTTTAAAATGGCATTACCGGTTGGGTCAATGGGTGGTGTGGTAAAAGGGTAGCTGATAAGCTGAATACCACTTCCCGCATTGAATGCAATGGAGTTTCCTCCTGAGTCCAATGACGAACCTATTTTATTATTGGAACCTCCAATAATATATATTCCGTTTTGATTATTTCCAAGGTTGTCACCAAGAGAATTAGTTCCAATAAAGTTCCCCAGGATCTCATTCTCGTTTCCGATGCTTGCAGAGGCAGTGGAAATATGAATCCCGTAACTGGTGTTTCCGGAAATTACATTGTTTTCGACTTTGTTTTGATTGGCTGAGATAAAAACCCCAGCGGAGGTGTTTGCCAATGCATCAGCTCCGGAGGCATCCGTCCCAATCAAATTTCCGGAAATTTGATTCTGGAAAGATTCCAGACCAGTTATATATATGCCATTCCCATCGTTTCCTGAAATAATATTAACGTCCAGCGGATTGTCTCCACCAATTAGGTTACCAGCGGAATTTGCAATATAAATGCCGTGGACCTGGTTTGGGATGGCTTGATTGCCGGTAATGTCAGTGCCAATTTTATTGCCTGTAATGGTATTTTGCGGCGCAAAATTGAGCCTGATCCCAGATCGGAAAGTTGCAGTACTTCCACCACCATTGCCTGAAATAAGGTTCCCACTTACCAGGTTGTTTTGGCAAGTTTCAATGGTTATTCCAAATGTGCCATTACCCATGGCCGAAACACCTGTTGGGTTGGATCCGATAAAGTTGTTTATGACTTGATTATCGGTGGTGCCTTCCCCATTAATTTGAATGCCAGCATATGAATTCCCGGAGATAATGTTTCTGGCCCCCTCATTTAATCCTCCAATAAGATTGTTTGTGGCTCCAAAAGATACGGAGATGCCAAAATTATTTGCCAGCGGGCCTGTTCCTCCTCCATTTATACCAATTCGGTTTCCATGGATGGAGTTGTTTGAACTTCCGGTTCCTGAAATTATAACTCCTGTATCGGAATTTCCTGAAATGAGATTGCCCGAGCCTGTTGCTTCGCTGCCAATTTGATTATTGCTTGCATTTCCGACTATGTAGATTCCTCTTAAATTAGAAATTGAAAGCGAACCGTTATGGTTGGTTCCAATATAATTGCCAAAAACTTTATTAAGGGCAACTGGCGGAGCATCGCTTGGGCTTACCATATAAACCCCGGAATTTAAATTTCCAGAAATCAAGTTTCCTTCCCCTGTATTTGACCCTCCAATGAAATTGTTATTTACACCTGAAAATAGGTAAACACCAAAATTATTTGGTATGGCCGAACTCCCCTCTGGATTTGTTCCTATAAAATTCCCTTTAATATGGTTGTTTTTTGCATTTTCACCCCAAAGGAGGATGCCCGAACTGTTATTTCCCGAAATGACATTTCTTTCGGCAGCAGAAGTTCCTCCGATGATGTTGTTTTCGCTTAAACCGGAAATTAATATTCCGCTTCCGTTTGGCAAGGGATTTCCATTCATATTCAACCCAATGTAGTTTCCAACCACAGAATTATTGGTGACCGGAATGGTGCCGGGACTTGAATTGCTAAATTGGAATCCTATTCCATAACTGCCATTCCCTGAAATGATATTCCTGGCTCCTGCTTCAGTTCCTCCAATAATTGTTTGATTGGCCCCCTGAAGCAGGTTTATGCCTTGGTATGTGTTTGGGATTGCGATGGTGCCAGTAGCATCCGTGCCAATAAAATTGCCCTTAATTTGAGTGTTTTGTGTCCCGCTTGTTGCGATGACTATCCCGCGGCCAATGTTTCCTGAAGCTCCTGAAATAACGTTGCGATGCGATTCAAGTGTGCCCCCGATCAGGGTATTTTGTGCTCCTTCTGAAATCTGAATGTTGGTTTGATTGCCTACTCCAATTGTTCCTGTGATATCAGTTCCAAAATAATTTCCTCTTAGGATATTATCCAAAGAGTTTGGACCCGGTCGCACTTCGTTTCCAAAAACAGTAGTTCCAATGGCCAGGTTCCCTGAAATAATATTTCGCTCTTCGGGAGTAGTTCCCCCAACCAGGTTGTTCGAACTGTTCATGATTTGCACCCCGCGCATATTTGGGAAAGGAGTAACTCCATCAGGTGCAACCCCCAGAAAGTTTCCCTGGATTTTGGTATTGTTGACTTCAATCACGATGGCAAATCCATTGTATCCTGCCTGGAATTGACCCTGAGGAATAGGCCGGTCAAAACCTCCGATGACCAATCCTCTAATTTCGCTCCCATGGGCATTCTCAAATAAGCGAAACCCTTCCTGCCCATCCGGAGTCAGGCTCCCATCCAATACAATAACAGGGGCGCCTGGTGCCCATCCTGGCTGTGATGTACCATCAATAATAATGGGGTTGATTATATAGCCAAGCCGGTCTGACGGTTGGATCACATGCGGCCCAGCTTCGGGAATATTGAATTGAATGACATCCAATTCCACTGTACCATTGGCCTGCTGAATGGCCCAACGTAAAGAACCTTCGCCAGAATCATTGGTGTTGGAAACAACAAAGGTAGTCCCAGACTTTTGCCCTTCAACACTTTCATTTTGTATCCTGATAATTGCATTTGGTGTATCCGTTGTAACTGAATGGAAGTTTGCTCCATAGTGCAAAGTAACTTGTTGTTCAAGTTTGTTATGCATTACAGGATCCATTGAGGGTTCCGGGAGAATAATTCTTTCCGGTGGATATTCCAATCCCTCCTGTGCATTTGCGCGGATGGCAGCTCCCGAGAGCAACCATCCGCTCAATAACACAAAAAGAAAATAATGATTAAAATGTCGCATTTTTTTCATGTCTATGATTTTTTATTTGAAGAAATTTTTCTATTAAAGGTTAAAAAAGTTCAATTAAATGAATTTAACCACAAAAATGCCCTTATACAATGGGCAAATTCACTTAAATTGCCGGCCGTATTCTATAAGGGAATCAACATAGTTAAACATACGTATAGTTACCTAAACGAGTGTTTAATAACGCTTTAGGATCAGCTAATTAGGTAGTGAAATGCGGATTTAAAAAGTACCCCTTTTTTAGCTTGTTAATTTTGAGGTAAAAAGACAGATGAGAAGCTGGGGTGTTTAGAATTAAACCCTATTTGGATATAATAATTATAATTAATAGAGAAAAAAATCTCCCTGATTTATGGGAACCTAATTGCCATTTGTCAGCAAAAATTTTGAAAAAACTTGCTGAAAGCTGAGATTTTACCGGAAACTGTAATGGCTATTTGTTATGGAATATTCGAAAGCTTCGTAGCCGGTGCATTCCATCGTTCCGCTCAGGTTCTGCCTGCGCTGGCTTTTCTTGTCGGTTATTTCCATAAACAACATCAGTCCGTTTTCGAATTCACTTGCCGTGGTTGACAGGGCGGGTGGCAGCTCCGCGGTGTTCGGAGTTAATGCATTTCCCATGTTGGCAGGCATGTTTGGTGCGACATAAATAATGAATTTATGGTCCTCGTTTTCAATAAGCCGGCCTTTGCAGGTATACCCCAGGAATTCCTTGTCAGGCAATTCTGAAAAGGTATAACCATCATAGCTGTCATTGATTTCTTGCTCATCGGTGGTAGTGTCTTTTGCTTCCATGGCCATGGCCATTGGCGTATCGCCAGCATTTATGTAAGTAATGTTTGCCTTCAGGTTATTGTCCATTACAATAAACATTTCAGCCCCCGTGTAAATTTGAACCCCCAGATAACCGGGGTTGTCCTTGTTCAGGTAATAGTCCATTTCGATGCTTCCTTCACTATTTGTAATCTGCAGTCGATAGATATAGTGGAAATAATAGGCATCAGGCAACAGGCCGGGGTCAATGGAGCTCCCGGTCCCTTGCATCCACTCTTCGAAGTTGGGCTCGAGCATCCGCATGATGGCGGAAGCCATTTTTTCAGCCAATTTCTCGGCGGTGCGGTCAATTACTTTGTCAATGGTTCTGTCAATGGCGCGGTTCCTGAGTTCCCTCAGCACCTGGGCTTGTAGCGCTGTTGTAAAGAGGTTTATAAACAAAACAGCACAAATTGCCAGAACTCTTTTTTTCATGAGATTCTTCTTTAGATCACACTAATTATCGCTTCACTTTTTAAAGGTAATGACAAAAACCCTAGAAATCAATTTGTTAAAACCCCTAAATTTTTATTGTTGTTTCACTTAAATAAATTCAGGTAATCATGGGTATAAACACCTAGTATTTAACTTTTTTGATTTTAAAGAAATGGTTGCTTTTTGCATAAAAAAAAGAAGCTGCCCCTGAGGAACAGCTTCTTGCTTTTTGGTGTTGCGCGCCTGGAATGTGAAGAATAGGTTTTTATTAAACTAAATCGTTTCTTACAAGATCCAAAAGCTGCAAGGGGGCTTACGCTTAGTAAGACCTGCGGTTTCCACCGCCTTGGTATCCGCCACGGCTCTGGCCGCCGCCAAAACCACCGCGACGTTCGCCGCCACGGTCTTTTCTTTCTTCCGACTTATTGACCACAATGCTGCGGCCCATAACTTCAGTACCATTCAGGGCGTCAATAGCCTGCTGGGCTTCTTCGTCGTCAGACATCTCAACAAAACCAAAGCCTTTGCTGCGGCCGGTAAGTTTGTCGGTGATAATTTTGGCGGATGTAACTTCGCCATACTCCTCAAATAATTCCTTCAGGTCCGTTTCTTCCAAACGAAAAGGAAGGCTTCCTACAAAAATGTTCATTTTAAAAGGTTTGATTAAAAATTAATGCGCCGTAAAAGTAGTGCTTATTTTAATAGGTTGGGCAGTCTTTGTGCCGGCTGACCAAATTTTTTTTAACTGATTGCCTTTCTGTGGGTTGGGAAACGTTCAAATTCCCTGTTTTCTACAATTTCCTTTAGGGCTTTAGCCACCTGCCAAACCTCTTCAAAGGTGTTGTAAAGAGCAATGGGGGCAATGCGAATGATGTCGGGCTGGCGGAAATCGGGGATTATTCTTCGGGCTTTCAAGGCCTCATTAATACGCAGTGCTTCGCTGGGATGAGTCAGGGCAATGTGTCCTCCTCGGTTTTTTGCTTCCGGCGGGGTTGCAATGGAAAAATTAAAAGGCGGCTTGCTCAGGGTGGCTTCAACCAGCTTCATGAAATAGGTGGTGAGCATAAGTGACTTTTCACGGATATTTTCGATGCCGGCCTCCAGGGTTATTTGCAGGGCGCCTTCCATTGTTGATGACCCCAGCACAGCTGGCGAAGATATTTGCCAGCCGCCAGCGCTTTGTGCATGCTCAAACTGCAACGACATGTCGAACTGCTTATCCTTAACATAGCCAAACCAACCGGCCAGCAGCGGTTCCTTGTTGAAGTGCTTTTTATTTATATAGATGAAGGCGGCGCAGCCTGGCCCGCCGTTCAGATACTTATAGCTGCAAAAGGTGGCAAAGTCTACCTCCCATTTGCTGAAATTATGAGGGACAGCCCCGGCCGAGTGGCTGCAATCGAAGCCAATCGGTATGCCCCTTTTGTGTGCCTCGGCGGTGAGATATTCCATGTCGAGCAACTGTCCGCTGGCATATAAAACCGAGGGAAGATAGACCAATGCCACCTCATCGGTCATTAAATCAACAATGGCTTTCTCCTCAAGGGTGCGTCCATCAGCACTCTTGGCAAGTATCAGTTCCTTTTCAGAATTAAGGCCTTTAATTTTGATTTGTCCCTCAAGGGCATAAATATCGGAAGGGAAGTTCAGTTCGTCGGCCAGGATTTTTGTGCGTTTACCTTCCGGTTGGTAAAAGGTGCTGATCAGTGCATGAATGTTAACGGTGGTTGTGCCGGTAAAGACCAGTTCGCTTGGTTCTGCGCCGACAATTTCTGCCGCCATCTCGCCGATCTGCTCTCCAAAATAAAACCAGGGCCGTTGTCCTTCGAGCCAGCCCCTGATCCCCAGCTGTTTCCACTCATTCAGCACCCTTAGCAAAGATTTTTCTGCATCCTGCGAAAGCAGACCCAGCGAATTACCATCCACATAAATTACTTTTTCCGGCAGGAAAAAGCGTTGGCGAAATCCGGCAAGCTTATCGTTGTTGTCTAGTTTATGGGCGTATTCCAGGCTTGGATTGAAGTCTTCCAGCATAGTTGTCGGGTTTGAGAAATTCATAACTGAAATTGACGCTTGTAAAAATAGGGGATTTTATCTGATTTATGGAAAACGACACGAAATGGTCCTGTAAATTGGCTACTTTTATGTCCTTGTATTTAACAAAAACAAATTGAAAAAATGGAACGCAGGCGCTGGGTATTATATTTACACGAAATTTTGAACAGTATTACGCACGGAATAGGGGTGCTTTTGGGTATTGCCGCCCTGGTGCTGCTGGTGGTTTTTGCCAGTATCCGCCAGCCCGATGCCTGGAAAATCGTCAGTTTTTCCATTTACGGATTCAGCCTTATCCTGATGTTCACTGCCTCCACGCTCTATCACAGTTTTCAAAACAAGCGCATCAAAGAACATCTCAATATCCTCGATCATGCTTCTATTTTTATCCTGATAGCAGGCACATATACCCCTTTTACGCTGGTATCAATGCGTGGACCCTGGGGCTGGACCATCTTCGGGATTATCTGGGGATTGGCCATTGCAGGGGTGGTCTTCAAACTTTTTTTCTACACCCACAAAATGCGGTTCGTTGGTACCATGATTTATCTGGCCATGGGCTGGATCATCCTGATTGCCATCCGGCCGTTATTGCAAACTGTACCTGCAGGGGGCCTTTGGTGGTTGCTGGCTGGCGGCCTGGCTTACAGCATGGGGATCATATTTTATCTGCGGCGCAAAAACCGTTTCAATCACGTAATTTGGCATTTGTTTGTGCTGGCAGGCGCCATTTTCCACTTCTTCTCCATCTTCTATTACGTGTTGCCGGCCTGAAGCAATTTTTCTATTCAGCCCGGCTTGCAGTTCCCTCAATAACTCGCTTCATCTTTTCCCTTACATCGGCGGCCATCGAATGAAGTTCGGGGTTGCTTACTGAACCCATCATGGCAATGGGGTCAACTGCCGATACCTCAACTCTTCCGTTTTCAAGTTCCTCAACCACCACGTTGCAAGGCAAAAAGGCACCCAGTTTAGGCTCAGCCTGTAGAGCCTTATGGGCAAAATGCGGGTTGCAGGCACCAAGGATTATGTACTTGCGAAAATCTACATCGATCTTCATTTTAAGGGTCTCTTTCACATCAATCTGGGTAAGAACCCCAAAGCCCTCTTTCTTTAACTCTTCCGTTACTAGCGCAATGGCCTCATCGTAGGAGGTCTTTTGCATTTTAGTGCTGAAATAATAACTCATCCTAAGTGTTTTTTTGCAATTAATTATTTGAATGACTGTAAATATAACAAATCAAAAAGGCTTTGGTTCTGAACTCAAAAAAAAAACCGCCCCATAATTTTCGTGGGGCGGCTGCTGATTTAACCCAAGCCTGATTAGAAGATAAACAGGTCTTCTTTGGTAAGTTTTGTAACCGGACCAAACAGGCGCTCTACCTCAGCAAAGTCAACGTTGTTTTCGTCGCCAAGGATTACATAAGTTTTGGGCTGGTCTTTTACGTGTTTCTGATTAAAGGCCTTCACATCCTCGAGGGTGAGTTTGGGAAGCTCGTTATACAGAAGCATGCGTGGATCCTGCGTGTGTCCCATGCGCTGGGCATTCAGATAGTTCCAAATCACGCCTGCATCGCGGATGCGCTGGGTACGGATGTTGGAAATGAGCTGCTCCTGGGCAAGGCGGAAAGAGCTTTCAGAGGCCGGCATTTCGTTGAACAGTTCGTTGAAGGCACTGAAGGCATCAATTACCTTGTCGTTCTGGGTGGCAATGAAGCTGTTGTTAATGTAGCTTTCGTTGGGCCACGAGGGTGCCGAATAGTTTGATCGGGCAGTGTAGGCCAGGCCGCGTTTCTCGCGTAATTCCTGGAATACGATAGCGTTCATGCCACCGCCAAAGTAGCCGTTGTACATGCTGATCTGGGGCACCATTTCGGCATTGTAGCCAATGCCTTTGGAAATGGTTTGCAGATAGCTCTGGTTGGCATCATAATGCGCAAAGTACACCTTGTTTTGGGTGGTTTCCCTGGGCTCAAAACGGGTGGCAGTTGGTATGGCCTGCAGCCTTGCGGGGGTTTTGTGATGTTCCTGCACAAGCGCAGTAACTTCATTGAGGCTTTGGGGGCCGAAGAAAACCACGCGGTGCTGCAGCGACCAGATGTCTTGCAGGGTTTTAATCATCTGGGCCGAGGTCATGGCATCCAGCTCGGCATCAGTGAGGGTGTAAGTGCTGGGGTTTTCTGGGCCATAAATGGCGTAATTAACCAGTGCGGAGAAATTAGAGCCCTGGTTGGCTTTACTGTCCTGACGGCTTTTCTTAGCGTTTTCAATGTAGCGTGCCAGGGCGTCTTCGTCGGCGCGGGCGTTGAAGATCAGCTCTTCGAAAAGTTTTATGGCGGCTTCCATATTTTCGCTCAGCCCGCTAATGGTAATGCGGGTTTCTTCGTTGCTCACCATTACATTAAAGGTGCAGGCCAGCTTGAAAAACTCGTTGCCAATGTCTTCAGCAGAAAGTTTATCGGTGCCAAGAAAGTTGATGAAGTTTCCGGCATAGGGAAGGTACTTGTCGTGGTAGCTGCCTTTTTCCCAATGGTAGGTAAGGGTAAAGGTGGGGTTGGCCTCATTTTTTGCATAAAGCACCTCCAGATTGTTGCGGGTTTGTACGCGGGTGATGTCTCTCTGGTAATCGAGGAACACCGGTTCAATGGCTTCAACCTGTGTAGCTTTTACCTGCTGAAGCAGGGGAGATTCGGCATCGCGGTTAATGTGAATAGGGGTAATGGCCGGTTTTTCAACCTGTTCGAGGTTGGCAGGCTGGCCCTGGCGCTTATACACTACCACGTAGTTGTTGTCGTGCAGGTGCTGATTGGCGAAAGCCACCACCTCTTCCTTGGTAATCTGGCTCAGACGGTCAAGGTAATTGATGGTTTGTTCGTAGGGGGTGTTGTTGAGGAAGGTAGAATACATTATTGCGGCCCTGCCCCTGTTGCTTTCCACCCGGCGCATTTCCTGGAGCTTCAGGTTATTAATGGCCGCTTCCATGAGCCAGTCGGGGAATTCACCTTTTTTCAGCAACTCGAGTTGTTCAAAAAGCAGGTCTTTTACCTCATCCAAAGTTTGACCCCGTTTGTTGCGTCCCGACATGGTGAATGCCGAGTAGTCGGTCATATTTCGGGTAAATGCCCCGGCACCAAGGGTGGCTTGCTTCTTGTTGAGGTTTTGATCAATCAGGCCTGCACGGCCATTACTCAGAATCATGCTGATCATGTTCAGGTAAGGGCGCTGGTCGGAGTTAATACCTTCGAAACGCCACCCGATCTGAACATTTTCGGCCTGAAGGCCAATCACTTCCTTGATGACAGGTTGCGTAATTTCTGGCTGGGGTCCAAAACTTGGTTCGGGCACTGGCGATGACTTCAACTGGCCAAAGTGTTGATCAATTATTATAATGGCTTCATCCGGATCGAAATCGCCTGCCATGACCACGGCCATATTGTTGGGCACATAATATTGCTTAAAGAAGTTTTTAATGTTGATCAGTGAGGGATTCTTCAGATGCTCTGCTTCGCCCAGGGTGGTTTGCAGGCCATAGGGGTGGTTGGGAAAAAGTCCGTTGTAAAGAGCCTCGGATGCCTGACGGCCATCGTTGGTGAGCGACATGTTCTTCTCTTCATAAACCGTTTCGAGTTCGGTGTGGAAAAGACGCAGTATCGGATCGTTGAAACGTTCGGCCTGTATCTGGGCCCAGTTGTACAACTGATTGGCAGGAATATTTTCCATGTAAATGGTGTAATCGTTGGAAGTTCCCGCGTTTGTGCCGGTAGAGCCAATAGCGGTCATCAGGCGGTCGTACTCGTTGGGGATGGCAAGGGTAGAAGCGATATATGAAATGCTGTCGATCTGCCGGTAAAGGGATGCCCTTACCGCCGGGTCGGTTTCCTTGCGGTACACTTCAAAAAGGGCTTCAATTTGGTCGAGCAAGGGCTTTTCCTTTTCCCAGTCGAGGGTGCCAAAGGTGCTGGTACCCTTAAACATGAGGTGCTCAAAATAGTGCGCCAGACCGGTGGTTTCGGCCGGGTCATTTTTGCTTCCCACGCGAACGGCTACAAAGGTCTGAATGCGGGGTTCCTCTTCATAAACCGAAAGATAAACCTTCAGCCCATTGTCAAGGGTGTAGATCCGGACATTCAACGGGTCGTTCGGAAAACTCTCGTAAGTGTAGGTTTTTTGCCCCATGGCAAAACCCTGCATAATAAACAGCAAGGCCAGAAGGGCACCAAAACGCATCATGATTTTTTTTGCCATCATTAAAAATTTTTGATTGAAGAAAATTGAATTAAAGTTTGCTTTTTCTTTGCGGCACCTAATGCTGAAAAAAATATAAATTTCCCGGAAAGGCTTCCGCAATTTTTGACTTCGCAAATTTGGGAAAAAATCAAACAAATTCAGAGAAAAATCGTTTTATAAATCGCTATAAATTAGCAAAAAAAGTTAATTTTTTTTAATTTTTCCCGACTTTTAAACCATCGCTTTTTTTTAGTGTCAAATATTATCCCATAGTTGAAAATTCTTCATAAAAACAATACTTTATTACCCAAATTATATGAAAAAGCAGCCTCGCCTGATCTTGACTACCTTGGCCATTGTAGTCATTCTTGGGATAATTCTTTATCCAAAAATTGCGCCTATGTTTAGTAAGCCTGCCGGTGGTCCCGGGGGGGGCGGTCCCGGCATGCAGGGATTTCAGCCCAGGGCACTCAATGCCAATGCTTTGGTCGTAGGACCTTCAGTGTTGCGCGAGATGATCAACAGCACGGGTACTTTGTTGCCCGATGAAGAGGTTGACTTGTCTTTTGAAACCTCTGGAAAGATTGTAAGCGTTAATTTTACCGAAGGTGCCAGGGTAAAACGTGGCGATCTGCTTGCCAAAATCAACGACCGCCATTTGCAAGCCCAAATTCTTAAACTTAAGGCCCAGCTAAAGCTTGCCGAGGAGCGTGAGTTCAGGCAGCGCAACCTGCTTTCGCGCGATGCCATTAGCCAGGAAAGCTACGACCAGGCTGTTACTGAATTACAAGCCCTTGAGGCCGACGTTATGCTGCTCGAAGCCCGCATTGCCGAGACCGAGTTGCGCGCGCCTTTCGATGGCATTATCGGATTACGGTATTTAAGCGAAGGAGCCTATGCCAACCCTAACGCCAGGATCGCCAGGCTGGTAAAGATAAGCCCTCTTAAAATTGAATTTTCAGTTCCTGAACGTTACTCAGGCAGCGTGGGGCCAGGCTTCCCGATCACTTTCAGCATCGATGGCATCAACCAGCCCTTCAATGCTTCTGTTTATGCCATTGATCCCATGGTCGATATTCGCACCCGTACCATTGTGGTCAGGGCGCTTTTCCCAAATCAGAGGGAAGGACTTAAGCCAGGCCGTTTTGCCGCCATCAGCATGCAACTTGATGAAATCACCGATGCCATTGCCATTCCCACCGAAGCCCTGATTCCAGAAATGGATGGCGATAAAGTTTATGTTTACCGCAGCGGACAGGCACATCAACGTACGGTACGAACTGGTCTTAGGACGGCAGATCGCATTCAGATTGTAGAGGGCCTTTCGTTTGGCGACACCCTTCTTACCACCGGTGTTATGCAGCTTAGACATGGTATCCAGGTAACTCTCGACCAGGTTGTAAGTGCAGAATAGTCTTAATCTGAAATCCAATCAAAAATGAGCCTTTCGTCCATTAGTATACAACGACCCGTTCTTGCCACGGTATTCACCATTCTGATTCTGCTTTTTGGCCTTATCGGGATGACCTATCTGGGCATCAGGGAGTTTCCAAGTGTTGACCCTCCGATTATTTCGGTGAGCGTTTCTTATCCTGGCGCCAACTCCGATGTTATTGAAACGCAGATCACCGAGCCGCTGGAGCAAAGCATAAATGGTATCCCCGGCATTCGGACCCTCACCAGTGTTAGCCGCCAGGGGGGCTCCAGAATTTCCGTTGAGTTTGAGCTTTCCGTTGACATGGAAACGGCTGCCAACGATGTTCGCGACAAGGTTTCGCAAGCCCAGCGGCAGTTGCCCCGCGACGTGGACCCGCCCATTGTTTCCAAGGCCGATGCCGATGCCACTCCCATTATGTTTATTACCCTGGAGAGCGACCGTCGTTCATTGCTCGAACTTTCTGAAATTGCTGAACTGACGTTAAAGGAAAGGCTGCAGACCATTTCAGGGGTGAGCGGCATTCACATTTGGGGGCAGAAACGTTATTCTATGCGCTTGTGGCTCGACCCCGTGAAGTTGGCTGGATATGGCCTGACGCCCCTGGATGTTAGAAACGCCATCAATCGTGAAAATATTGAACTACCAGCGGGACGCATTGAAGGGACTACCACTGAGCTGACCATCCGCACCCTGGGCCTTATGACTACACCAGCAGAATTCAATAATCTGATCATTAAAGAAGAGGGTGGTCAGATCGTTCGCTTCATGGACGTGGGCCGAGCCGAACTGGGCCCGGAAGACGAACGCAGCATTGTGCGCCGAAACAGAGTGCCAATGGTGGGCAATGCCATTGTGCCGCAACCTGGTTCAAACCATATTGAAATTGCAGATGAAGTTTACCGAAGGATTGAATATGTTAAACGTGACCTGCCCGATGATGTGAGCATTGGTATCGGATTCGACAATACCCGTTTTATCCGGTCTTCCATTAAAGAGGTTCAAAACACCATTTATATTGCCTTTTTGCTGGTGGTGGTTATTATCTTCCTGTTCCTGCGCGACTGGCGAACCACGCTCATTCCTATCCTCGTTATTCCGGTGTCATTGGTGGGGTCTTTCTTTATTATGTATATGGCCGGCTTCTCTATAAACGTGCTTACACTGCTTGCCGTGGTGCTGGCTATTGGACTTGTTGTGGATGATGCCATTGTGATGATGGAGAATATTTATGTGAAGATTGAGCAGGGGATGACCCCCGTTCAGGCTGGTCTTGCCGGATCAAAGGAAATCTTCTTTGCCATCATTTCCACTACCATTACGCTTATTGCCGTATTCTTCCCCATTGTTTTTCTGGAGGGGATGACCGGGCGTCTTTTCCGTGAATTTAGTATTGTGATCGCTGGCGCGGTAGCCATTTCTTCCTTTGTGGCCCTCACCTTCACGCCGATGCTCTCGACTAAGATCCTGAAGCAACGCACCAAGCGTGGCAGGTTTTATGAGAATACTGAAGGCTTTTTTCGCTCCTTGAATAATGCCTACAAGAATGCCCTGGATAAATTTCTGAAAAGGCGCTGGTTTGCCATTGTAATCCTGGTAGGTGCCGTTGGACTGGTTATTATTTTGTTCTCATCGATTCCCGCCGAAATGGCCCCCATGGAAGACCGTTCACAAATCACCATTAACGCCAGCGGTCCCGAAGGGGCAACCTTTGAGTTTATGCGCGACTACGTCGACAATGTGTCTGACCTGGTTGAGCAGATCGTTCCCGAACGAGAAGGTATGATATCAATGGTTAGCGGAGGCTGGACCAACGTTCGTATAATGCTGCCACCCCCCGATCAGAGAGAGGCCTCTCAAAATGATATTGCCAACCGCCTCACGAGTGCATTGCGCCCCATGACCCAAGCCCGGGCATTTGTACAGCAGCAATCGACTTTTGGTGGCCGCCGCGGGGGTATGCCGGTGCGCTATGTGCTGCAGGCTCAGAGTATCGAGAAGTTGCGCGAAGTGCTGCCCGAGTTCATGGACAAGGTTAACGACAGCGAGGTGCTGCAAATGTCCGACGTGAACCTGAAGTTCACCAAGCCTGAAATACAGATTACCATAAACCGCGAAAAAGCAAACTCACTTGGGGTGACGGCCCAAAACGTGGGGCAAACCCTTCAGCTGGCGCTTAGCGGACAGC
>Ga0209498_1001478_pt1 | contig 14407 bp, 10 predicted proteins | sample WalLakDeSediment_FD_184131 | JGI IMG/M metagenome (GOLD analysis project Ga0209498, IMG submission 184131) | Lake sediment microbial communities from Walker lake, Nevada to study Microbial Dark Matter (Phase II) - Walker Lake 11/02/13 Deep... | ecosystem: Environmental > Aquatic > Freshwater >...
GACTTCACCTCGTACATACGCTGCGCAGCTGCCTGGGCCGCTTCCGCCGCCTGGGCCTCCTCGGCCGCGCGCTTGGCCGCTGCTTCACGGGCCTTTTGGGCCGCTTCAATGCGCTGCTGGCGCTCGGCGCTCAGCTTACGAGCCTGCTCGGCCTCCTCACGCTGCTTGCGGGCTTCCTCTTTGGCCTTTTCCAGGCGCGCCGCGGCTTCCTCGGCTTGCCGCTGGGCTTCTTCAGCCTCTTTCTTCTTCTGCTCGGATTCGGCGCGCTGGCGGGCGGCTTCTTCCGCCTTGCGGCGGCGTTCGTCTAGCTCGGCCTGGCGGGCGGCTTGCTCGGCGGCCGCGCGCGCGGCTTTGTGAGCGGCCGTGGCCTTGAGCGCATCTCCGGCTTTTTCCAACGCTTCCGCTTCGGCGTCGCTGATGGCGCCCTTGCTGAAGATTCCTTCGCTGTGCGCCTCGGCAATCGCTTTCCCCAAACCCATGAGGAAGCTGCCCAGCTCATCCATCTCATCACGCGTGGCTTTGCTTTCTACCGTGGATGCGATCTGTCCCAGGGTCTTGAGAACCTCCGGAAGCGGTGTATTCGCATTGACCTTGTGTTTGCCGTCCTGCGCGCCAACAATTTCGCGCACCAATTCTGTACGCGCCTTGTAACTCTTCAAGCCGTCCTCAAGCGCCTGGGCTTCTTTACGCTTTTCGATCATGCCCATGCGACCCTCAGCCGAGGTTAGGGCCGTCTGCAGCCAATAGGGTGAATCTTTCAATAACTGCCACTCGAAATCGGTGAATACATTTTTCTTGGTCATGGTTTGTAATCTATCTCCTTCATGAAAATGTGGCGCGATTGGGATAAATCGCGTTACAGATGGGCATGCATGGTAACACAACCCATGCACGTTGTTTCCTGTGCGGCTTTATATAGTGGATAACGTTTGCCAGCTTCTATTGGACATGCATTGAGGCAAAAAGTCACGCAAATTGCCTTAAAGTTTTGGAAATCAGCGGCCAATGACGGGCGCAAAGCGCACATACGCGGCCGGGAAACAGGCGTTGCATTACTCCACGTACGGATCGGGAATACCCCAGGTTTTGGCGACCGGCAAAGCAAAGACGATACCCGTATAGGGTTGGGTGAGGTCGCCGACAATTTTTTCAGTGGCGGCCACGGCTGTTTCGGCCACGTCCAGGCTCTCAATCACCGCAAACAAGGTATTGTGGCCCACGCGTCCGGCGCCAAAAACCTGGCTAAAACCGGCAAACGTCGGTTGCCCTTCCGTGCGGCGAAACAGGCGGTTAACGCCGGTGCTTTCCAGGATCGTGATGCCCCGCACACCGGCCTGCCGCCAGGCATCCATCACCTCATTCAAGCGCGTGCTGTCATCTAAAACCATCATCAACATATACATGGAAACCTTCCTCCTCAGAAAACGGAACGCAGAGTTACACGGAGAAGACGCAGAGATACGCGGAGATTTTTGTAAACCGGGTCCGTTTTCATAATTCGTGGTGCGCCGCGGCGTATGTTGCCTCCTCAAAAATAGAATGTCGTTAACCCATTGGCATTCTTCTTTTCGCGCCGGAGCGCATCAGGCTGGCAGGTTGTGGATAGTGGGTGAGGCCTGCTCCTTGTGCTGGCGGTAGTCCGCATAATAGCGCTGCGTTTCACCCAGCCAGGCGCTCAACAACTGCTCATCGCTCGCTTGTAAAAGTTCCGCCACGGCCGTTAACGCCTGCTGGTACTGCGCCAGGCGCGCCAACACCGCCGCGCGGTTCGTTTGTAAAATATCCAGCATCATGCGCGGGTCGGAACCGGCCAGGCGGGCCGCGTCGCGAAAGCCCGACGCGCTCACCGGCCAGACCCGCTCGTCCGCCATGGCCGCGGCGCAGTGCACCAGTGCGGACGCGGCCAGGTAAGGCACGTGGCTCACCATGGCCACGATCTCGTCATGCGTCTCCGGCGACAAGAACAAGGGCTGCGCGCCTACGGCCGTTACCAGCTCCAGCGCCAACTGCTCCACGCGCGGGGTGGTACGGCCGTTGCGGCACAACACAAAAGTCTGCCCACAATACAACATTTCATCCGCCGCCGCCAGCCCGGCCAGCTCTTTGCCGCACATCGGGTGGCCGCCGATGGCCTCAAAGCCATCAGGCAGCGCCGCCAGTGCGGCGCCGATAGCCGTCTTGGTGCTGCCCAGGTCCAGCAGCGCGCAGCCGGACGGCCGTAAGTGGGGCAGCGTTGCCAGCGTCGCCAGTATCGCGCTAACCGGCGTCGCCAGCACCACCAGGTCCGCCTGGCGCACGCCCTCGGCCAAATCGGCCGTGGCCACGTCGACGACACGTGCGCGCAGCGCCTGCCGGCGCGTCGCCGCGTGCAGCTCCACACCCACTAGTTTAGCCACGCGGCCGCGCAGCGCCAACGCCAACGAGCCGCCCATCAATCCCAAACCAACAATACAAACGCGTGCATCCTGTAATCGCTTTGCTTCCACAATACAATTTCCCTGCGTAACTCATCATCGCCCGATCATTACAATAAGGCAAAACTTCCAGTACAAGTCGCCATAACGGCCGTTAGCCTCTTGCAGCTAAGCGCGGCGCGCGCCTCCAGCCAGCCTACCTGATTATACAAATTGCCATAGTTTCCACACAGTCAGGCTTAAGCTTGCCGCCGGGGCCGGCGGCTACACAATACAAAAGGCGCGGGATGCGGCTAACCGCGCCCCGCGCCTCTTTGCGGTAATTGGAGAAGCAATGGATCTTAATCGCCGGACGCAAGCGCCGCCAACGCCGGCTCCGCCTCATAACCCTCAGCCTTGCTGCGAAGCTGGGCCACCTGCGTGAGCAAAATCCCGTAGATCACTTTCGAGCTAATGTCGGCCACCGTATAGGTAATCTGCCGTCCTACCACGCCCGCCTCCGAGTTCATCAGCAGGGGCATGAGATAGCCGCCGGGATACAGCATCCAGGAAATCAGAAACAGCCACCAGATAGCGCCCATGATCTTGACCGCCTGAGGCGGCAAACCGATGCTGCCTTCCCGGATTACACGGTAGATCAGGAACAAAACGTGCACAAAGAATGCGGTGCTGATGGCGCCCCAAATTAGCAGGGCGGCCACGCTCGTCGTCTCATAGAATTGGCCGACGTATCCGGTAATGATCATCATCGCGCCGGAGAAGAAAAACCAGTTGCGCAGCCGGTTGCGCTGGGCTTTCGAGATTTCAACGACAAACAGGATCTGGAATAGCAGCATAGGCACGTCAATCAGCCAGTTAAGGTAACGATAACCATTCGAGAAGTTGTCGGCCTGCGCCGCGCGCTCATAAAGACCTGAAGCAGCGTTGAATTGAAACGCATTGGTCCAGCTAGTCTGCTGGAAATAGAGAATGAGGAAGGCGGAGACCATGACCACAACCGAGAGAACGGAGGAGATGCGGTAGCGCGGCGCAACCGTGCGGATGGTCAAAACAAAATAAAATAGGGCGGCCAGCATGACGGCAAAGCCCAATGTTAGAACATGTGACACCATTTCGTAAGCCATTGGTGAATAGCTAAACAAATTTTCCATCGTGAGACTCCTTTATCTTTAATTTCAGCAATATCCTCTGCTGAATGAATAAAATATTTTGGGCAGACGCATTTGCCCAAATTTTGTCAATATTTTTACCAACATTCTAGCAACTCAGAGGGATTTGTCTATATTTTGTCTGTATTTTCTCAGATTTGACCCAAGGCTAGCCCATACGGTTAACGGCATCAGGTGTGTTCGGACGGCACGATTGTGAAATTAGCCGCAGCCACATTTCATGTTACAATTTAGTCTGTGGCGTCATTGCCCGACTCGGTCAGGCGCAGCGCCGGGCAGCGTCACAAATAGCCCACATTTCCCCTTAAAAATTGTCAGGAGACAGCTATGACCACCGATTTCATTTTCCGCGGGTCCGTGCAGGACGTTGACCCCGATTTGCAAGCGCTGCTCGAACGCGAGGACCGGCGCCAGCAAGAAACCATTATCCTCATCGCTTCCGAAAGCGAAACCCCGGAAGCCATTCACGCCGCCATGGGCTCCAGCTTCGGCCACATCTACGCCGAAGGCTATCCGCGCGAGGAAAGCCGGCGGCAAACCGAAGCCGAAATCCTGGACGTTGAAAAGGAACTGGCCCACTACCGGCGCTACGGCGACCCGCGTTACTACAAGGGCGTGGAGCTGGCCGACGTGCTCGAAGCGCTCACGCGCCGCCGCGCGGCCGAACTGTTTGCCGCCAACGGGGTCAGCGCGGACGACCTGTTCGTGAACGTGCAGCCGCTCAGCGGCGCCCCAGCCAACAACGCCGTTTACACCGCCCTGCTTGAGCCCGGCGACGCCGTCATGGGGCTGAACCTCAACGACGGCGGCCACCTTTCGCACGGGGCGCCGGTCAACCGCTCCGGCAAAATCTACAAAAGCGTGCCCTACTTCGTAGACGAGCAGACCGAACTGCTGGACTACGACGCCATTGAGCAAATCGCGCTGGCGGCCAGGCCCAAAATCATCGTCGCCGGCTATTCGGCCTACCCGATGATTGTGGATTGGCAGCGCTTCCGCGCGATTGCGGACAAATGCGGCGCCTACCTGCTGGCCGACATCGCCCACATCTCCGGCCTGGTGGCCTCCGGTATGCACCCCAGCCCGATCGGCGTCGCCGACGTGGTCACAACGACGACCCACAAAAGCCTGTGCGGCCCGCGCGGCGCCATGATTCTGACCCATCGCCAGGACCTGGCGCGCAAACTGGACCGCGCCGTCTTCCCCGGCGAACAGGGCGGACCCCACGTCAACACGATGGCCGCGCTGGCGATTGCCCTTAAGCTGGCCAAAAGCGAGCGGTTCGTAGCGCTACAAGAACGCATCGTGCGCAACGCCGCGCGCCTGGCCGCCAAACTGGTCGAGCACGGGCTGCGCGTCGTGGGCGGCGGTTCCCAAAATCACCTGCTGTTGATCGACACGAAGAGCGTAAACCACAACGGCGTGCATCTTTCCGGCGACATGGCGGCGCGCATTTTGGACGTGGCCGGCATCGTGGTCAACCGCAACACCATCCCCGGCGACCGGGGCGCCTTCAACCCCACCGGCGTGCGTCTCGGGACGGTCTGGATCAGCCAGTTGGGCTTTGGCGACGCCGAGGTCGATCTGCTGGCGGAGGCGATGGCGGCGCTGCTGAAGGGATGCACGCCCTACACCTACAGCGCGCCGGGCGGGAAAACGCTGCTGCGCGCCAAGGTCGATCCGGCCGCGCTGGCGCGCGCGCGGGAGATTGTGCGCCAGCTTCGCCGACTACCCCCTCCGCGGCCGGCTGGCCATCTTGTAGCGGCGCGCGGCGCGGAGGCGGCGCCGTTCCTCGACCAGGCGCTAACCAGCGACGTATGGGCTCTGCAAGATGGGGAATCCCAGCCGACGCGCGTGTACGGCCCGGAAATCGACGCCACGGCCGTACTCTACCGCGTGCAGGCCGACCAGTTTTACCTGCGCTTCCGGGACGAGGCGCTGGCGCAGAAAACGGCCGTCTGGCTGCGCGACCTCTCCGACGGCTACGTCCAGTTTGACGACGTCTACGCCAAGCTCCCCGGCCCCGTCGTCGTGCAAAACGCGCCCGACTCCGTCACCGACGCGCTGCGCGTGCTGGGCGACGTGGTGGGGAACCTGGTGCAGGCCATCGGCCAGGCGACCGGCCTGGAAATCCCGCGCGCCGACGACGCGGCCGCTTTTGCCCCCGCCAAGCCCTACTTTATCGGCCACGAGCGCGTCCGCCAGAGCGGCGGCGCGGCGCTGCCCCCCTTCACCTGGGAAGAGCCGGCCGACGCCCCGCTGAAGCGCACGACGCTTTACGCCGCCCACCAGGCGCTGGGCGGGCGCATCATCCCCTTCGGCGGCTACGAGCTGCCCGTCTGGTACAGTTCGGTGAGCGAGGAGCACGCGGCCGTGCGCGAAGCGGCGGGGCTGTTCGACGCCACCCACATGGGCGTGCTCGAGGTCAGCGGCCCATACGCGGCCCAGTTCCTGGACCTGGTCACCACCAACGACGTGTCGACGCTGGCGGTGGGCCAGTCCCACTATACCTACTTCCTGCTGCCGGACGGCAGCGTGGTGGACGATCTGATGATTTACCGGCGCGACGCGGAGCGCTACATGCTGGTGGTGAACGCCTCCAACAACGACAAGGATTGGGCCTGGCTGAACGGGGTGAACCGGGGCGAGGTCATGATTGACGCGCAACGGTCGTTTGCCCGCATCCAGCACCCCGTCACCCTGCGCGATCTGCGCGACCCGGCCCACGGCGCGGAATGCCGCGTGGACGTGCCGCTGCAAGGCCCGCGCGCGCGCGACATTCTGCTGGCGCTGTGCGACGACCCCAGCCTGGCGGCGCGCATCAAGGCCCTGCCGTGGGCCGGCCTGACCGAAGGCCAACTGGGCGAGTTTGACGTCATCATCTCGCGCACCGGCTACACCGGCGAGCGCATCGCCTACGAGATTTTCGTCCATCCCGAGCAGGCGCCGGCGCTGTGGGCGCGGCTGATGGAAGCGGGCGCGCCGTTCGGGCTGAAGCCGTGCGGCCTGGCGGCGCGCGACAGCACGCGCACCGAGGCCGGGCTGCCCCTTTACGGCCACGAACTGGCCGGCGACCTGGGCCTCAACCCGGCCGACGCCGGCTTCGGCAGCTACGTCAAGCTGTGGAAACCGTTCTTCATCGGCCGCGTGGCCTTCATCGCGCACGAGCAGACGCGCGACCGGGTCGTGACGCGCTTCCGCATGAACGACAAAGCCGTGCGCCGGCCGGAAACGGGCGATCCGGTGCTGGACAGGCGCGGCAAGGTCGTGGGGCGGGTGACAAGCTGCGCCATTGACAGCGAGGGCTACCTGCTGGGGCAGGCCGTGCTGCCGCTGGAGCTGAGCGCGCCGGATACGGCCGTGTTCATCTACCAACTCGGCGGGGGCCAGCGCGCCATCCGCGCACCCAGCGCCATCACCGCCGGCGCGCGGCTGCCCATACCCGACGGCGCTACGATGCTGACGCGCTTCCCGGTGAGGAAGAAGCGTTAGAACGTTGGAACGTCGTTTGACATGTAGGGGATGACGCGGTACGATACGCAATCATCTCTAGTTACCATACGAACATGGATAAGTGACTGCTACACCGCAGCGGGGTGGCAGTCACTTTCGCCTATTTTAGGCAGGCAGGGCAGCTTCTCAATTAAAAGGTGAGGAACCATCATGCGCCGCGAAGTTTTAACCTGGTCTGACGTAGACAAATTAATTGACTATCTGGTGCCGCAAATCCACGGCCGTTTTGACTCCATGCTCATCATCACCCGCGGCGGGATTGTTCCCGGTGGGATGCTGGCTGAAGCGCTCAACATCACCTACATTCTCACGGCCTCGATCCGCTTTCCGGCCGACTTTCCCGGCATGCAGCCGGAACAGGCCAAATACGCCATCCCCGAGTTCATCCAGTTTCCTGCTGACGAGTTACTTGAAGACCGGCGCATTCTGGTGGTGGATGACGTGTGGACCAAGGGGCGCAACAGCGTCACGGTCGCCAACCGCGTGGCGGCGGGCGGCGGTCACCCGGAAAGCTGCGTGCTGCACTACAAACCCTCCAAGTCCCTCTACCCCCGCTACACGCCCACCTATTATGCGGCCGTGACGGACGCGTACATCATTTATCCCTGGGAACTGGACCGCGGGCCGGAAACGCTGGGGATGTGGAACTAAAACAGGGCCGCGCCGCAAACAGTTGAACGGTTGCCCGACTTCTGGTAGGATTAGTTCACGATAACGATGCGCCCATGTGACCGGTGATGACTGGGTCCCTGGCGGCAGAAGCCGTCGAACCGCGTCAGGTCCGGAAGGAAGCAGCGCTAAGGCGTCACTTCTGGGCGCCCAGGAAAACCTGGTGGTCACCGGTTCCATGGGCGCATCCGACAATAAGGACTGAGGACTGAGCCATTCTAGCACTCAGTCCCCGGTCTTTTTTTATGTTGAGCACTAAACGCCGCCGCCTGGTTATCATTTTGCTGGCGCTGCTGGGCCTGAGCAGCCTGGCGGCGGCCACGTACCTGTTCGCGCAGGCGCCCTACACGCTGTACGACGGCGACACGGCCGTGACCCTCAACGGCCGTTACGCCACCGTCGGCGACCTGCTCGACGCGGCCGGCGTCAGCCTGCGCCCGGAAGACGGCGTGACGCCCCCGCGCGACGCGCCGGCCCCGCCCGGCGGCGCCATCCAGATTGAGCGCGCCCGCCCCGTTAGCGTGCGCACCGAGGAGGCCGCGCGCACGCTGTGGACCCGCCAGCCCACGCTGGGCGCCTTCCTGCTAGAAGCAGGCATCCGCGTGCAGCGCGCCGACCAGATCTTCGCCGATGGGCGCGCGCTGCCCTTTGGCGCGCTGGATACGGCCCCCCTGCCGGCGACGCTGGAAATCGGCCGTTTTCACACCATCACGATCCAGGACGGCGACCAGCGCCAGGTCGTGCGCACGGCCGCGCAAACGGTCGGCGCCGCGCTGCAGGAAACCGGCGTCACGGTCTACGCCGCCGATGGGGTGACGCCCCCGCTGGGCGCCTGGCTGACGCCCAACCTCACGATTGAAATCAAGCGCTCCAAACCGCTGACGCTTGTGGTCGACGGCCGTGTCATTCAAACCCGCAGCCACCACGCCAACGCGCTCGACGTGCTGGCGGAGGCCGGCGTTGGGCTGATCGGCTTCGACTACACGCGCCCCGGCCCGGAAACGCTGCTCAAGCCGGACGACGTAATCACCGTCGTGCGCGTCACCGAAGATTTCGTCACCGTCGACCAGCCGATTCCCTTCCAGACCCTCCACCAGGCCAACGCCGAACTGGCGCTGGACACGCAGGCCGTCGTCAGCTACGGCACGCCGGGCATTCAGCGCCAACGGCTGCGCGTGCGCTACGAAAACGGCGTGGAGGTCAGCCGCACGGTCGACGGGGAATGGATGGCCCAGGCGCCGGTCAACCAGGTCATCGGCTATGGTACCCAAATCAACCTGGGGGTTGTGGACACGCCCCAGGGGCCGCGCGAATATTGGCGCGTGGTGCGCATGCGCGTCACCTCCTACACGGCCGCTTCCTCCGGGCGCGCGCCCAACGATCCGCGCTATGGCATCACCGCCAGCGGCCGGCCGGCAGGTACCGGCGTCGTGGCCGCCGACCGCGCCGTCGTGCCCTTCCGCTCCGAGGTCTTCGTGCCGGGCTACGGCGTGGGCTTTGTGGGCGACACGGGCGGCGGCGTGCGCGGGCGCTGGATCGACCTGGGCTACGACGAAGACGAGTTTGTCTCCTGGTCGGGCTACGTGGACGTCTACTACCTGACCCCCGTCCCGCCGCCCGACAAAATCAACTACCTCCTCCCCCAAGCCCTCCCCTAGCGCCCATTGCTGCCCGCCACTCGCCGCTCGCCACCCGCTCCCATGCACCCCAAGCAACTCCTCGCCCAATACGGACTCGAACCCAAGAAAAGCCTGGGCCAAAATTTCCTGTTCGACGAGAACGTGCTGGCGCGCATCGCGGCCACGGCCGATTTGCGGCCGCACGACCAGGTATTGGAGGTTGGGCCGGGACTGGGCGCGCTGACCCGGCGCCTGGCGCAGGCGACCGCGCGCGTGGTGGCGGTGGAGCTAGACGCGCGCTTCTTGCCCATTTTGCGCGACCAGCTGGCGCCGTTCGCCAACGTGCAGATTGTGCACGGCGACATTTTGGAACAGGATCCGGCCGCGCTGTTTGAGGGACCGTACAAAGTCGTGGCCAACGTGCCTTACTACATCACCGGCGCCATCTTGCGCCATCTGCTGGGCGCGCGCCACAAGCCGGCCTGCCTGGCGCTGACGGTCCAGCAGGAGGTGGCGGAGCGCATCACGGCCGTTCCGCCCAATATGAGCCTGCTGGCGGTGAGCGTGCAGTTTTACGGCCGTGCCGTCGTGGCGCACAGCATCAAGGCCGGCGCCTTTTGGCCACGACCGGACGTGGATTCGGCCGTGGTGCGGATTGACGTAAACGAGGATTTAACGCGGGTGGACGAGGCGGCTTTCTTCCACGTGGCGCGGGCCGGTTTCAGCCAGAAACGGAAGCAGTTGCAGAACAATTTACGCCGGTTAGGGCTAGACAAACGCGCCGTGCAGGCCGCCCTCGCCGCCGCCGGTATCGACGGCCGTCGCCGCGCCGAAACGCTCACCATCGAGGAGTGGCGCACGTTAACCAAAGTGATGCGTAGCGAGTGATGCGTCATGAGTGTTGTAGCAAATCTACGCGGCGCCTGCACCCGCGCCAAAATCAGCTATACTTCCGCATACCATTCAACTTCGACAATCCGCTGCCGGGCGCGGTCTGGCGGCCGGCTGGCGGTTGCTACGATTGTGGGACGACGCTATGATGATTGACCCTTCTTTGCCCCTGATTGACCTGCACCGCCACCTGGACGGCAGCGTGCGCCTGCAAACGATTCTCGACCTGGGGCGGCGCCACAACCTGCCCCTGCCCGCCTGGACCGTAGAGGAACTGCGGCCGCACGTGCAAATCACCGCGCGGCAGCCGGGCGTCATGGCCTTCATCGCCAAATTCAAATGGATGATCGGCATCCTGGTGGATTACGACGCCTGTTACCGCGTCGCCTACGAAAACGTGGCCGACGCGCGCGCCGAAGGAATCCACTACATCGAACTGCGGTTCAGTCCCTGGTTCATGTCCCAGCCGCACGGCCTGGACCCCGCCGGCATCGCCGAGGCCATTGTGGCGGGGGTACAGGCCGGCGCGCGCGACTTTGGCGTGCGCGCCAACCTGATCGGCATCCTCAGCCGCACCTACGGCGTCGAGGCCTGCTGGCGGGAGCTGGACGCTCTGCTGACGCAGCGCGATCACCTGGTCGCGCTGGATCTGGCCGGGGATGAGGCAAACTTCCCGGCCGGGCTGTTTGCGGACCATTTCCGCCGCGCGCGCGACGCGGGCTGGCAGGTGACGGTGCACGCCGGGGAAGCGGCCGGGCCGGAGAGCGTGTGGACGGCCGTGCGCGAGCTGGGCGCCGTGCGCATCGGCCACGCCGTGCGCGCCGCGGAAGATCCGGCGCTGCTGGATTACCTACTTGAGCATCAAATTGGCATCGAGGCCAACCTGACGAGCAACGTGCAGACCAGCACCGTATCCGACTACGCCGCCCACCCGCTGCGGGAGTTCCTGGCGCGCGGGCTGCTGGCCACCATCAACACCGACGACCCCGGCATCAGCGCGATTGATCTGCCTTATGAGTACAACGTGGCCGCGCCCCAGGCCGGGCTGACGCCGGAGGCAATCCGCCAGGCGCAGCGCAACGCCCTGACGGCGGCATTTATACCGGCTGAAGAGAAACGGGCACTGTTGAAAAAAGTGGCGCGAGATGAGTGATGAGTTGACCAATCCGCATGCCGCACGCCGCGCGCCGTATTTGAATATAGAGCGTTTGGAGCCGGGGGACTACGCGTGCACACGGGAGCTGCTGACGCCGCTGGATTTTCATCTGGTGCTGCAGAGTATCCTGGCGGGCCTAACGCCCGCCACGCTGTACGTTGATGCGGTCGATCAACCCACGGCCGTTTTTGGCTGGAGCGGCCATCGCTTTTTCCTGGCGGGCCGGCCGGACAACGCCGCTTTTAACGCCGCGGTGCGCAACCTGTTCGTCAACGAGATTTACCCCCAAAGCCTGACCTCCGACACGCTAGAAGCCTTTGTGCTGGTTTACGCGCCCGGTTGGGAGGCGGCCATCGCGGACCTGCTGCATGACAAGCATCCCATCCGGCGCATGCACCAATATTACGCCATCACGCCCGCAGACGCAGACGCCGCCGCGGCGCAAGATTGGCGCGCGCGGACCCCGCCCGACTTCCAGGTACATGCGGCTGACGCGGCGCTGCTGGCGCAGACGCACCTGGCCAACCTGGAGCTGCTGCGCGAGGAGATGTGCTCGGAACGGCCGTCTGTCCCCGACTTTTTGGCCCGCAGCTTCGGCTACTGCGCCGTGCACGCCGGGCAGACGCTGGCCGGCTGGTGCCTCTCCGAATACAACACAGACGACCGCTGCGAGGTGGGCATTGCCACCCTGGCGCCGTTCCAGCGCCAGGGGCTGGCCGCCCTGCTGGGCGCGGCGCTGATCGACCACGCCTTCAGCGTGGGCATGCGCACGGTGGGCTGGCACTGCTGGGCCGACAACCTGCCCTCGGTCAAGACGGCGCTCAAGCTGGGCCTCAGCCACGTGTGCGACTATCCCAGCTACCTGGCCTTCTTCGATCCGGCCCTGAATCTGGCGGTCAACGGCGACATGGCCTTTAGCGCCGGCGACTACGGCGCCGCGCGTGACTGGTACCGGCGCGCCTTTGCCGCCGGGCAATCAAACGCCTGGGCTTACTGGAATGCCGCCTGCGCGTACGCCCGCCTGGGTGAGGTGGATGCGGCGCTGGCGCATTTGCAAACGGCCGTTGCGCACGGCTTCACCAACCTGGACCACATCCGCAACTCATCCCACATGAACGCGCTACACGTTACCCCTGGCTGGCAAGCGCTCATCGCTAAACTCGAAGCGCAAAGTAACTAACGCTCTGGCCGCAGCCAGTGGGGCTTAGTAGTTACAAAGAAACAGTTAAACCGAAAAGGAAACCATCCAATTGCCTCTTGCGTTTCAAGCCGGGACAGGTCATACTGTAGGAAAGTCAGGGGCCGGGGTCGACCATTTGGTCATTGGCCATTTCCCAGCTCCAGGTATTAACCGGATAGCTAAACAAGGAGCCTGACCCATGATTCACTACCCACTCTCCAAAAGCAACCGCATTCAACTGGCGCGCGCCTTCTGTCACCACAAGCGCGTTGACATGGGCATCCCCTGCGTCATTGAGGGGCAAATGGGCAAGGCCTTCGTCAACGATTTACATGACCCGGCCGTCTTCAAAATCATGCAGGGGCCATTTTGTTACTTTGCCGGCGACCCGCAAACGGCCGGCGGCCTGGCCATGCTGCGCAATCTGGAACCGTACAATATCCTGATGCCTTCGCCGCCGGAGTGGGCCGAAACGGCCAAGGGCATACACGGCGACCGGCTCGTCCGGTTTAACCGCTACAGCTTTTCACCGGCGCAGCTTGCGGTGGAGGAATTAGACGACCTCTTCATCCGCTCGCCCTACGCCGATGAGATCCGGCGGATTGACCTGGGAACAGCGGAGGAGCTTTGGGGCGCGTCGGAGAGCGTCGCAGATATCGGCCAATTTGACTCGGCCGAAGATTTTGCCGCGCGCGGTATCGGCTACGCCCTCACAATCGACGGGCAAATGGTCGGCGCGGCCTACTCGTCGCTGGTGTGCAGCATTGGGATTGAGGTCAGCATCTTTGTGAAGCCCGGCCACCGCCGTCAGGGCATCGCCACAGCGCTGGCCTGCGCGCTGCTGGAATACTGCCTGACGCACAACATGGTTCCCAATTGGGACGCCGCGAATCCGGAGTCGGTGCGCCTGGCGGAGAAGCTGGGCTACGCGCAGACGGACACGTACGACGCCTACTTCCTTAAACCGGCCTAGATCCGCAGAAAAATTGGACACAGATGACACAGATTGCACAGATAAAACGATTAAATCTGTGTCATCTGTGTAATCCGTGTCCCCTCTCTTGTTTAGTCGAGTTTAACGTTGCGCCAGGGGGTGGGCTCGTTCCAGGGATCGGGCTGCGCGCCGGCGCCGTCAACGTCTACGGCCGTCGCCCGCATCCCACCTCTACCGCCCCCACGCAACATTTCCAACAGCGCCGCCGCCAGCCACGCCTCCGCCATCTGCTCCTCTGTCTGCCCGGCAGCCGGATGCCAATCCGCGAAATGGGCTTGCAGATAATCGGTGCTCGTCTGGCCGGCCACGAAGTGGGGTTCTTGTAAGATGGCCAGCAAATAGTCTACGTTGGTCATCACCCCCAGCACCACCGTATCGCGCAGCGCACGCACCATCTTGCGGCGCGCCTCCTCGCGGTCGCGTCCCCAGGTGATGACCTTGGCCAGCATGGGATCATAGTAAGGCGAAACGGCCGAACCCGCCTCAATCCCGTCATCCACACGCACGCCGGGGCCGGACGGCCGTTGGTAGGTCGTAATTGCGCCAATCGAGGGTAAAAAATGGTTTGCCGGATCTTCGGCGTAGATGCGGCATTCCAGCGCGTGGCCGCGCTGCACGATCTCCGCCTGGGTAAAAGGCAGCGCCTCCCCGGCCGCAATGCGGATCTGCCACGCCGCCAGGTCCAACCCCGTCACCAGCTCCGTCACCGGGTGCTCCACCTGCAAGCGCGTATTCATCTCCAGGAAGTAAAAGCGCCCCTCCCCATCCACAATAAACTCAACCGTGCCGGCGTTGACGTAGT
>Ga0209498_1001481_pt1 | contig 14378 bp, 6 predicted proteins | sample WalLakDeSediment_FD_184131 | JGI IMG/M metagenome (GOLD analysis project Ga0209498, IMG submission 184131) | Lake sediment microbial communities from Walker lake, Nevada to study Microbial Dark Matter (Phase II) - Walker Lake 11/02/13 Deep... | ecosystem: Environmental > Aquatic > Freshwater >...
GGTACGTTATATTTTCTCTCGTCTTTTCCGTCGTGACTGCCCACAATAACCTCACGTGAGCCACGCTTTTGCTCACCGAAGGACACGACGCCGTCGATTTCACTTAATATGGAAGGATCAAAAGGTCGACGTGCTTCGAACAATTCGGTAACACGCGGCAGACCGCCCGTAATGTCGCGTGTTTTTCCGCTCTCACGGGGTATCTTAACAAGTGTTTGTCCGGGTTTGATCGAATCATTGTCCTCAACCGAGATATGTGATCTGGTCGGAAGAATGTGAGTTGCAATCGTCTTACCATTTTTATCTACAATCTTAAGCGAGGGACTGAGTGAGCGGTCCCGGCTTTCTATAACCACCTTCTGAATGTAACCGGTTTGTTCATCCGGTTCTTCACGATAAGTAATGTTTTCTTTGAGATCGGCATACTTAACAACACCACCATGCTCAGCAACGATCACGGCATTGTACGGATCCCATTCATAGACCATCTGACCACGATTTACTTCCTGTCCCTCTTTTACGTGAAGCACGGCTCCATAAGGTACCGAATATTTTGCCAGTTCCCGGTTATCCGGATCTATGATTTTTACAAGACCGTTACGTCCGACAACAATGTTCCGGTAGATATCCTCGGCTTGCTGCTCGATAGACCGTATGGATTCAAGTTTTATCTTGCCTTCGAATCTGGTTGCCACCTGCGATTGTGCCGTAATTAAGCTTGCCGTACCACCGGTATGGAACGTACGGAGCGTTAACTGTGTGCCCGGTTCTCCGATCGATTGAGCAGCGATTACGCCGACGGCCTCACCGACCTGAACCAGCTCACCTGTCGTTAGATTACGGCCGTAACATTTCGCACAAACGCCGCGTTTAGATTCGCAGGTTATAACCGAACGGATTTCAACTTCTTCTATTGATGTTTCGGCTACCTGTTGTGCAAGCTCTTCATTAATCTGTTCGCCTCCTTTGATTATTACTTCACGTGTAAGAGGATCGACGATATCGTTTGTTGCTACACGGCCGAGTATACGTTCTGCAAGCGGTTCTTTGATATCCTCCCCTTCTTTGAGAGCGCTTGTCATCACACCTCGAATCGTGCCGCAATCCTGTTCGGTGATAATTGCATCCTGTGCCACATCGACGAGCCGCCGGGTAAGATAGCCTGCGTCCGCCGTTTTCAATGCGGTATCGGCCAATCCTTTTCGTGCACCGTGGGTTGAGATAAAATATTCAAGTACGGACAACCCTTCGCGGAAATTTGATATGATCGGATTTTCAATCAATTCGCCCGTTTGACCGGTTAAACTCTTTTGCGGTTTTGCCATTAATCCACGCATACCCGCGAGCTGACGGACCTGTTCTTTCGAACCACGGGCACCGGAGTCAATCATCATATACAGTGAATTGAATCCTTCCCGGTTGTTCTGAAGTGCATTAAACAAGCGCTCCGCAACACGGTTTGTTGCGCGGGTCCAAATATCGATAACTTTGTTATATCTTTCACCGGATGTTATGAAACCCCGCCGGTATTGCTTCTCGATTTTGTCCACGTCACTTTGAGCTTTTTCAATGATCTGTTCCTTTTCGTCGGGTACGATAGCATCGGCGATATTCACCGACAAACCGCCTTTCATAGCATATGAAAAACCCAACTCTTTTAAATTATCAAGGAAAACCGCCGTTTTGAGATTACCGACCTGTCTGAATATCGAAAGGATTATCGTGACAAGGCGTTTTTTATTAAGGAGCTCATTGATAAAACCAACACCTTCCGGAACGACTGAATTAAATATTACTCTGCCCGTCGTGGTCTCTACCAACTCTCCGTTGATTCTCACCCTGATTTTTGCATGGAGTCCGAGACGGAAGTTATTATGAGCAACGATTACCTCGTTTATGGACGAATAGACTTTGCCTTCGCCGCGTTCTCCGTCTTTCGATTTTGTCAGATAATAACAGCCGAGGACAATATCCTGGCTCGGCACCACGATCGGATTACCATTTGCGGGTGAAAGAATGTTATGGCTGGACAACATAAGTATCCGTGCTTCAAGTTGTGCTTCGTAACTCAGCGGTACGTGGACAGCCATCTGATCGCCATCGAAGTCCGCGTTGAATGCCGCACACACGAGCGGGTGAATACGTATAGCCTTCCCTTCGACCAGAACGGGTTGGAAAGCCTGGATACCCAGTCTATGCAATGTCGGTGCACGATTGAGAAGAACCGGATAACCATCGATAATGTTTTCAAGTATATCCCAGACCTCCGGGCCCTTCTTCATAACCACTTTTTTCGCGCTCTTGACCGTTTTTACTATACCGCGCTCGATGAGTTTACGGATAATAAACGGCTGGAATAACTCCACGGCCATATCTTTCGGCAGACCACATTCGTGGAGTTTTAGTTCCGGACCGACAACAATAACCGACCGACCGGAATAATCGACACGCTTTCCGAGCAGGTTCTGTCTGAAACGTCCCTGCTTTCCTTTCAGCATATCCGAGAGTGATTTTAATGCCCGGTTGTTATCGCTCAACACGGCATTTGCACGTCTGGAATTATCGAATAATGAATCGACCGCTTCCTGAAGCATTCTCTTTTCATTACGGAGAATAACCTCGGGAGCTTTGATATCGATCAAACGCTTCAGTCGGTTATTCCGTATAATGACTCGTCTGTATAAATCGTTCAGGTCGCTTGTCGCGAAGCGTCCACCCTCAAGAGGGACCAACGGCCGAAGCTCGGGCGGGATGACCGGTATGATATCCATGACCATCCACTCAGGGAGATTAAGAGGAGCATCGTCATTTTCACGGAATGCTTCCACGACACGAAGCCGTTTCAACAATTCCAATTTCTTTTGAGGTGACGTTTCCTCTTTTGCACGGGCCCGAAGTTCGGCACTGACGACTTCAATACCGACATCGCGCAGGAGCATCTTTACCGCTTCGCCACCGATTCGCGCCACGAATTTTCTCTTATCCGAATCATCGAGATCCTGGTTACCTTCCGGAAGCGATGAAAGGATTTCGAAATATTGTTCTTCGGTAAGAAGGTCTTTAGGTTGCAAACCGGTCGTACCCGGATTGATAACGACATACGATTCGTAGTAGATTATCTTTTCCAGGTCTTTCGTTGTTATACCCAGGAGATAACTGATTTTTGAAGGCTGCGATTTAAAGTACCAGATGTGAACGATCGGTGCCGCAAGAGCGATGTGGCCCATTCGTTCGCGGCGTACACTTTTTTGCGTTACTTCGACACCGCACCGGTCGCAGATTATTCCTTTGTAGCGAATGCGTTTGTACTTACCGCAATGACATTCCCAGTCGCGTACGGGACCGAATATCTTTTCGCAGAACAAGCCGTCTTTTTCCGGTCGAAACGAACGGTAATTGATAGTTTCCGGCTTCGTAACCTCGCCATTTGACCGGTTTAAGATCATATCCGGCGATGCCAGCGAGATCGATATCTGCTTTATGTTCTTCTTTATTACTTCTCGTGTTGTAAAAGGCATTGATACCCTCCGATAAAAACAATATAGTTAAGAGTTGCTCAGTTGTTCTAGGCATCGCAACTTATTCAATTCGTACATCCAGTCCCAGACCCTGTAATTCCCGAATTAATACATTGAATGATTCGGGTACATTGGGTTCGGGCAGATTGTCACCTTTGACAATAGCTTCATATACTTTCGCGCGCCCCTGGACATCGTCACTCTTGATGGTAAGGATTTCCTGCAACGTGTGTGCGGCACCGTACCCTTCGAGCGCCCAAACCTCCATCTCTCCGAACCGCTGACCGCCGAATTGTGCCTTCCCTCCGAGCGGTTGTTGGGTAATAAGTGAATACGGTCCGATTGAGCGAGCGTGAATTTTATCATCGACCAGATGTGAGAGTTTCATCATATAAATATATCCCACCGTAACGGATTGATCAAACTGCTCGCCTGTTCTTCCGTCAGATAATTTTGTCCGGCCGTCTTCGGGCAGATTTGCTTTTTGCAACTCTTCCTGAACTAATTCCCAGTTTGCCCCGTCGAAAATAGCAGACGCGTATTTTGTACCAAGCTTCTTACCTGCCCAGCCGAGCGCAGTTTCGAGGAGCTGACCGAGATTCATACGTGACGGAACACCGAGAGGATTCAGGACAATATCAACCGGAGTGCCATCGGGAAGAAACGGCATATCTCCAACCGGGACGATATTCGCGATAACACCCTTATTACCGTGACGACCTGCCATTTTATCACCGATCGAAAGTTTACGTTTTTTGGCGACATATACTTTCGCCAGCTGTACGATACCCGGTGGTAATTCATCACCAAGCTGGATTTTCTGTTTCTCCCGTCGGTGGATATCTTCAATTTCATCGACTTTAAACAGATAGCTCTCGTGGATGCGTTTTATAATTTTATTTTTCCTGGCATCTTCCACCCAGTCGGATTCGAAGTCAAGATCGATCAGTTTTTCCAATGTCTGGAATGTATCTTCCTTCAGTTGTGTATTCGTACGAATAACCATCTGACCGTCTTTATCCCTTATGCCCGAAGATTTTTCACTGTTCAGAAGGAGGTCGAGCTTTTGTCCCAGTTTTTGCTCGATCTCTTTCAAATCTTTGCGGCGTTGCTTATCAAGCATATCGACTCTTCGCTTGTCTTCTTTTTTGGATTCGGTATCTTTCTTTTTTCTGCTGAACAACTTGGTACCGATAACGACGCCTTTCAACCCCGGAGTCGCTTTCAAAGACGCATCTTTCACATCTCCGGCTTTATCGCCAAAGATTGCTTTGAGAAGTTTCTCTTCCGGCGTCGGGTCTGTTTCACCTTTCGGCGTGATCTTTCCGATAAGGATATCTCCCTCGCGGACTTCCGAACCGACACGAATAATACCGTTCTCGTCAAGATTCTGAGTCGCCTCCTCACTGACGTTTGGAATTTCCCTGGTCAGCTCTTCCTCACCGCGTTTGGTATCGCGCACCTGAAGTTCAAACTCTTCAATATGTACCGAGGTAAAGATATCCTGCGTGACAACTCGCTCGCTGATGACGATAGCATCCTCAAAATTGTATCCACGCCACGGCATAAATGCAACCAGAATGTTGCGCCCGAGTGCAAGCTCGCCGTTTTCCGTTGAGCTTCCGTCGGCAAGCACATCGCTACGTTTCACTTTCTGACCGACCCTGACAATCGGACGCTGGTTAACGGCGGTATCCTGATTTGTCCGGAAGAACTTTTTCAGTTTATATTCCACCCGTTTTTTATCGTCGAAACTAACGAGAGCGTCCTGTGAGTTTTCATTTACATCATAATTGACTATAATAGTATCCGCACTTACGTATTCAACCGTTCCGTTTGCTTCAGCAAGAATCATAGTGCGGGAATCACGCGCAACTTTTGCTTCAAAACCGGTACCGACGATTGGTGCTTTGGGTCGGAGTAACGGGACCGCCTGTCGCTGCATATTCGAGCCCATCAACGCACGGTTTGCGTCGTCGTGTTCGAGGAACGGGATCAACGCAGCAGCAGCACTCGTGAGCTGTTCGGGAGCTACGTCCATATATTCGGCTTCTTCGGGACTGATGACCGGGTAGTCGTCCATGTATCGTGAATTCAGGCGATCGCTGAGGAACTTACCGTTCTCATCCAGAGGCGAGTTTGCCTGAGCTATTTTAAAGATATCTTCACGATCGGCCGTCAGATACTCTATATCGGTCGTCGCTTTTCCGCTTTTCACTTTTCGATACGGTGTCTCAATGAAACCAAAGTCGTTAATCCTGGAGTAGACGGATAGAGATGAAATTAACCCGATATTCGGACCTTCCGGTGTTTCAATCGGACAGAGTCGCCCGTAGTGCGTATAGTGAACGTCACGGACCTCGAAGCCTGCCGTTTCACGGGTCAAACCGCCGGGACCGAGCGCACTCACTCTTCGTTTATGAGTTAATTCGGCAAGCGGATTCGTCTGATCCATAAACTGCGACAGCTGGTTCGTTCCAAAGAACGCATTCACAACGCTGGATATAGTACGCGCGTTTACGAGATCCTGGGGTGTGATTGTCTCATTACTCCGGAGATTCATCCGTTCACGTATCGTGCGTGCCATTCTTGACAGACCGATATTGAACTGCTGGGCTAACTGTTCACCGACCGTACGGATACGACGATTACCGAGGTGATCCATATCGTCAACGTCTTTCCTGCCCTGCTGCAGATCGATGAGGTATTTGATTATCAGAATGATATCATCTTTTGTCAGCGTCGTCGTCTCGAGTGAAACATCGAGTCCAAGCTTTTGGTTAAGCCGGTGCCGGCCGACATCTCCGATATCATATCGCTTGGGGTTGAAGAAAAGCCGGTCTATAAGATTCTTTGCCGTATCGAGATCCGGGGCTTCACCTGATCGCAATTGGCGGTATATCGCTTCCAGTGCATCCTCTTCCGAGCGGGCTGCATCGCGTTGGATCGTATTGGCTATGACTGATCCGCCGGTTACGCTATCGATTTTGAGAAGATGGATCTTCTTAATGTTCGATTTCGTTATTTGTTTAATACTATCTTCGGTCAGCACCGAATCTTTACTTAAAAAGATTTCCCCGGTTTTCGTATCGACCACGTCGCTGCAGATGATACGATCAACATACTCGGTCAGATCGGCTTTTTTGACATCGACTTCTTCCACGAGGTCGAATAGATCGAGCAATTCATCATCGGAAGAATACCCGAGAGCACGAAGTAAGGTCGTTACCGGGAATTTCTTTTTTCTGTCGATGTACGCATACATCACATTATTTATATCCGTCGCGAACTCAACCCACGATCCCCGCAGCGGGATGATCCGCGCAGAGAAGATGGGAGTTCCGTTCGGATGCTTTGTCTGGCTGAAGAAAACACCGGGTGAACGTCGTAACTGACTAACGACAACACGTTCGGCGCCGTTATAGATGAATGTTCCCCGATCGGTCATCAGCGGTAAATTTCCGAGATAGACTTCCTGTTCGATTGTATCGGTGTATCCTTCGCCGTTTTCCGCTTTCGCCGATAACCGTAATTTTGCTTTCAGCGGCGCGGAATACGTGAGACCGCGTTCCTGACACTCGGTTACGGAGTACTTGGGTTGTTCGATGTAGTATTCTGCAAATTCAAGCAGATAGTTCTCGCGAGCGTCGGTAACCGGAAAATTCATTTGGAAGACGGCTTGCAGTCCCTGTCTCTTGCGCTGTTTTGGTTGTACTCTCGACTGGAGGAATGATTCGAATGAATCAAGCTGTACCGACAGCAAATCGGGACTTTCGAGAATTTTTAGAATACGTGAAAAAGATATTCGTCCGTTGGTCATGGTTTGGTTTTTCAAGAGCACCACTCCTTCTTTTTATCTATGGATATTGACAAACTATTTTTATTTTGATGTGCAACCTCGTTGAGGAAACCACGTACCGGTTGGTAGAGGTTCATGGTATTTGTTACACTGTCGGATAAGGTACATTGATCCATACCCGTTGAAGTAAAAAACAGACTGGAAGCGCGCTTTATTAGATTAAAAATTATACTTTCCACTCCCCACTCATACGTTGGCAATGTGTGATTTTTATATCGATACCAACAACTCTTCGTAATTCTGATTCGAGTCGGTAAGCACGAGTAACGTCGTGCTTACCGATTCTGTTATTCAATAGAATAATTCTATTATTTTAATTCTACGGTAGCACCGGCTTCTTCAAGCTCTTTTTTGAGCTTCTCGGCGTCTTCCTTGGGAATTTGATCTTTGATCGTCTTGGGTGCACCATCGACGAGATCCTTTGCTTCTTTCAAACCAAGTCCTGTTGCCGCACGGACGACTTTAATGACGTTGATTTTCTGTGATCCCACGGCTTGCAGTACAACGTCAAATTCTGTCTTCTGCTCTTCGACCGGACCTGCAGCAGCGCCGGCAGCTACGGCTGCAACCGGAGCAGCAGCGGTAACACCGAATTTGTCTTCCAGTGCTTTTTTCAATTCTGCCGCTTCGAGCAGAGTAAGTTTTTCAATTTTTTCAACAATTTCCTGAACTGCTGACATTGTGACTCTCCTTATTTTTAAAAAAATTTTTATTCAGATTTAGTTTTTTCGATTGCCTCGACAAGTCCAACAATCTGGCGCATGATCTCATTGAGAACACCGACGATACCGCTGACGGGTGCTGTCAGGCTGCCCATGATACTGGCGATACTCTCTTCCCGTGACGGAAGAGAAGCCAACTCATCGAACTTCGATGAATCGTAGACGTCGGTCCCGATAACACAAGCTTTCACTTCAAGTTTTGACACCTTCTCGCGGAACTTCTTAATAACCTTTGCGGGCGAGACAGGATCTTCATAACCGAAAGCAATTGCCGTCGGACCGATCAGCTTTTCATCGAGTTTGTCGAATTCAGCCACTTTTTGCATAGCGCGTTTGATGAGTGTATTTTTTATAACCCGATATTCAACCCCCGCTTTTCGAAACTCGACCCGAAGATCGGTAGCTTCTGCAACGGTAATACCGGTGAAATCGGTAAAATACATTCCCTGCGCCCGCGAGACCTTATCGGCAACCTCGGCAACGATTTTTTCTTTTTCCGATCGTTTCATCGATCACCTTTGTTTATTTTCACCAACATGTGTATTGCTTTGAGGAGAAGCCGCTTTCTTTTCCGACCCTATCGGAACGAAAGGCAACAAAGCACTGATTTATTGTTTATTGGTGAGTGCGTAATAGACTTTTGTAACTTATTATCGAATTATGCTGCAACGCTGACGGATGTTCTGTCAATAGTAATACCCGGTCCCATAGTCGACGAAAGAGCAATACTCCTGATATAGGTCCCTTTTGACGACGGTGGTTTCAGCCGTTGAATAGTAGATAAAAACGCCTTAATATTTTCAACGAGTTGTTTCATTTCAAAATTTGCCTTCCCGACCGTTGCGTGTACGACTCCGGCCTTGTCCACCCGGAATTCAATTTTACCAGCTTTGACTTCCTTGACGGCAGCACCCACATCCTGTGTAACGGTACCGCTTTTCGGATTCGGCATCAAACCTCGGGGACCGAGGATTTTCCCGAGCTTACCAACCTCTGCCATCAGATCGGGAGTCGCAATTATGACATCGACGTCGGTCCATCCACCTTTAATCTTTTCGACGTATTCTTCCAGTCCGACGTGATCCGCTCCTGCCTGTTTTGCTTCTTCGTCTTTCGGTGGTTTGGCAAGCACGAGTACCCGCACCTCTTTCCCGGTACCATGCGGTAACGAGACGGTGCCCCGGACCATCTGGTCGGCTTTCCTCGGATCCACTCCCAGGCGAACGGCAATATCAATGGATTCAACAAATTTTGAAGTTGCGGTTTCTTTCACCAGACCAACCGCCTCATCTATTGTGTATGCTTTTGGGCGTTCGACTTTTTTAGCTACTTCGTTATATCGTTTTCCGTGTTTCATTGTGTAGAGCCAATTATAGTTTTTGGAACAAATGTATTATCCTTCGACCGATATACCCATACTGCGTGCAGTACCTGCAACCATATTCACTGCAGCATCTATATCATTTGCATTTAGGTCGGCCATTTTCAGTTCGGCAATTTCTTTAACCTGATCCCGCGTTACCTTCCCGACTTTGATACGGTTCGGCTCCCCCGATCCCTTTTCAAGTTTAGAGGCACGCAACAACAGCGCAGAGGCAGGCGGTGTCTTGGTGATAAAGGTAAATGATTTATCCTGATAGACTGTAATGACAACCGGGATCAGCAACCCGCCTTTGTCTTGTGTACGTGCATTAAATGCCTTGCAGAACTCCATTATATTAACACCCTTCTGGCCGAGAGCCGGACCGACGGGGGGGGCCGGTGTCGCCTGGCCTGCGGTAATCTGCAATTTAATCATGCCTGTAATTTTTTTTGCCATTGTTTATCCTATACTTTCAGTGTGTAACAATTTTATTTTTCTGCTTCAACCTGATCGAAATCCAGTTCGACGGGTGTCTTTCGCCCGAAGATACTGACCATAAGTTTCAATTTCATTTTCTCTTCGTTGACCTCCTGAACAAACCCTGTAAAGCTTGAAAAAGGTCCGTCGATAACCTTTACGGGTTCTCCCACGTGAAACGGAGCCTGGATGAGTTCCGAATCGCGACGGTCTTCCATCCGGCCGATCAAGCGGCGGATCTCATCGGGGCGAAGAGGAACTGGCGTGTTTTTTGGTCCGACAAATCCCATAACCGAGGGTGTTTCAAGTATGAAATGAGTCGTTTCTTTATCGAGAGCAGCTTCAACGAGGATATATCCCGGAAAATACGTCTTGGTTTTGCTCTTCTTCTTGCCGTCCTTCACGGTAAATACTTTTTCGGACGGGACAAGAACTTTCACAATCCTGTCATCCAAACCGGCCTCTTCGACTTCTTTCTCAAGATAAGTCTTTACCTTCTGTTCATGCCCCGAATATGTTCGGACGACATACCATTTTGTTTCCAAGACCACGCAACCCTAATTATGAATAATTTTTGTAATTTATTAGAATATCCCACTGACGATGGTGCTGATAATGCGATCTACGACATACACAAATGATGCAAGAATGATACAGGCTATAATTACGATGCCTGTAGATTCACGCAACTCCTCTTTTTTAGGCCACGTGACTTTCTTCATTTCTTTTACAACATCATTAACAAAGTTTATTATTTTATTTTTCATATGTCACCCGGGAATACAAAAAAAACGCCCACAGTCAGGATTTCCCTTTTCTGCGATGCTAATGAATATTACACTATATGTTCTTTGTTGTCGCTGCTCCAGTTTTTTAACCGCACCCCCATGTACCGGGACTTGATAACGGACCCTGTCTTCTACGTGAATCCCACCGTTCTCTTACAATGCAGCACGGGTGGCAGGACTTGAACCCGCAGCCTACGGTTTTGGAGACCGTTGCTCTACCAGTTGAGCTACACCCGTAATTTAGTACCGCTTCTGTTTGTCTTTATGTGCCGGATAGTAACTAAAAACCGATGATCAGATCAACGGGTTTCCTTATGAGGGGTATGCTTGTTACAAAAACGGCAAAACTTCTTATACTCGACACGCCCCTGCTGATTCCGTTTGTTTTTCGTGGTTGTGTAATTACGACGTTTACACTCTGTACACTCTAAAGTTATATTATCTCTCACTTTTTTTTCTCCGGGGTTAAAAGCTTTGGTATCTTAAAAAATTTAAACTTTAAGTGAGCTCACGACCGGGATTGAACCGGTGACCTCGTCCTTACCAAGGACGTGCTCTACCAACTGAGCTACGTGAGCGGGACGCCTTATTATATTCGGTTCATTCGCCGAGCGGGAGACGGGACTCGAACCCGCGACCAACAGCTTGGAAGGCTGTGACTCTACCAACTGAGTTACTCCCGCTTTCTGAATTACGAATTTAGAATTACGAATGTTATAAGACCTTAAAATCGTAACTTGTAATTCCAAATTCGTAATTCACGAAGTGGGCAGGGAAGGATTCGAACCTCCGAAGGCCGTAGGCCGACAGATTTACAGTCTGTTGCGTTTAACCACTTCGCTACCTGCCCGTTCTGTTATCAGTTAATAGTTATTAGTTATCTGGTAAAGAATCTACGAACAAATAATTAATAAAAATTAAGTATAAACCGAACGGAGCTGGCGAAGGGAATTGAACCCCCAACCTGCTGATTACAAATCAGCTGCTCTACCATTGAGCTACGCCAGCAATGCGTGTTTATTTCCTGTACCCTTTTTCAGGCACACCATGTATGTGCGTCATGGCTAAATCCGCATGCCACAGTTTGCATTGGGATAAACGATATGGTGATATGGGTATCAGGACGTCCTATTTTCACTTTAAAGTCAAGCCATGTAATATAGCAAATTTTGTGAAAAAGTCAACACCATGCGCATAAATAGTGCGATTATTTCACTTTTACCGAACCTATAATATACAAAAAAAAATCAAAAAAATCACTATCCCCGGTTGTTTTTCATTGAATTCATCGTTTCAGAGAATATCTCCCTTACTTTACCGGTCATTTTCCTAAAAAATTCACCGGGTTCTTCTATTATATGTAATTGTTTAACAAGATATTTTAGTTCCCGGGTACCGGTCGGTATCAGATTTGAGGGATCATCCGAATACATCCTGTTAAAATATTCGAGATGACGGTAGGTGTTGTAAGCAGTATAAAGAAAATCAATTTCTTTGTCGGGGAACAACTCCATTTCTTTCAGCTTCATAAGCGCGGTAAGTGTCGAAGGGAATCTTAGGAATGGCATATCTTTACCGAGCTTCAGCTGTATCGTTTGTACGATAAACTCGATATCCATAAGTCCGCCTGCTCCGGTCTTCACATCCAGGTAACCATATTTATTAATTTTCGACCGGCCCTCGGTTCGGTACCGCATGGTTCTTATTTCATCGACCCATCCATCCGGCAAGGTTGCATGGTATACAAATCTCTCCAATATCTCCCTGATTCGTTCAACAAATACGTCCGGCCCGTGTACTATTTTTGCGCGTACCAGCGATTGTCGTTCCCACAGTGAAACTCTGTTTTTCAGATATTGTTCAAAGGCGGATATCTCAACCGCCAGGGGGCCGCTTTGCCCTTCGGGTCGCAAACGCAGGTCGACCTCAAACGGGATGTGCATTTCACCGACCGTTCCGCAGCGACGTATCAACTCTCTTGCGACTTTATTTGCATCCTCTGCGTTGACACCTCTCTCCAAATCAAAAAATACTAAAAGGTCCAGATCGCCGCCCGGACCGAGCTCTTCACCGCTGAGCTTACCGAGTGAAACAACGGCAATGGCAGGCCGGTCAAGACCATACTCACAATATATTTCATCAAGAACTTCGCGCACTCTCTTTACCGCTAAAGACGACAGCACCTGATGTACTTCCCTGATATCACATATCTCATGCATGAATCGTGCGTGCATAGAAAGATAGGCGAATCTGTCGGAGTGCTGTAAAAGATCCGATTTCATTGCATCCCGGTCGCCGAAGATGCTGCGTGCATAATATATGAATCGCTCCAGATCTTCAGGAAACTTTCCGAGCTGTAATGAGAGCTTATTACTATATCCGCACACTCTGAGCAACGCTCTCCTCACACTTTCCGTCTGTAGCGCAACATACACTGCGTGAGGATGCGGGTTCTTCTGCATAATCGATAAAAAATTAAGCATCGCACGATCGGGATCAAGTGAAGAGGAAGCATCCTGCAACAATCCCGGAAGTATAGACCGTAGCAAATCTTTCGTATGGATATCGTGATCACCCACACCCAGGTTAGTCATACCCTGTACCAACTGCCGTATTAGTTCCACTGCACGTTTCTCATCGGTGAATCCGTATCGATGTAATTGTATCCCTTCCCCATCCGTATCGTCGACGGCCATATGTTCTAAAATCGAACTCTCATCTTCCTTGCCAAAAACATCTATATACATGTTTGTTACATCTGCAAGATGCATGCATAATGTCTCTTCAAAATCTTCTAATACAGCAAACCCCGTCTGTCGCGCGAACAATTCTCTCGCATCTTGTTGAGCGGGTATCGAATGCCGTTGAATGTTCTCATCGAGTTGAATATGGTGTTCGAGTTTTCGAAAGAATATATACGCGTTCCGTAATTTTTCCTTTTCCTCCGCGGTGATATAATTCTTTATATGAAGTGCATCAATCGCAATAAGTGTTGAACCCGACCGGACGGACTCGTCCTTTCCCCCGTTCAGAAGCTGTAACACCTGCACAATGAATTCAATATCCCGGATGCCCCCGCGGCACAGCTTGATATTATTCTGATCTTCCAGGCGTTTCTCAATCCGTGCCTTTACCCGCGAAATGATACGTCTCGGCGATTCGAAGAGCGTTGCGGGAAAAACGAAAGGCTGCAGGGAATCGATAAATTCCCGGCCAAATGCAATATCCCCGGCGATTGCCCGCACTTTGATCAACATCTGTCGTTCCCACAGTTCCCCGCGCTTTTCGTAGTAGTTCCTGTATCCCTGTGCCGACCGTACCAACGGACCGGCATTGCCATCCGGCCGTAACCTGACATCGACTCTGTATAACGATCCTTCGACCGAATGTTCCGTCATAATGGCAATCCACCGATCTGCGACGCTGCTGTAAAAATCTATCGCATGGAACTCTCGATGAGAATCGGTTTTCACGATCTCATCGTCGTCCATAAGAAACATAACATCTATATCCGAACTGTAATTCAGCTCACGACCGCCGAGTTTGCCGAGTCCGAGTATTGCAAAATGCGTTGAGGGCTTTCCGCCGTATTTCGCCTCGACGTCGGTTATGACCGTTTTCAAAACAACGGAGCTTATCGAATCAGCGAGG
>Ga0209498_1001482_pt1 | contig 14375 bp, 11 predicted proteins | sample WalLakDeSediment_FD_184131 | JGI IMG/M metagenome (GOLD analysis project Ga0209498, IMG submission 184131) | Lake sediment microbial communities from Walker lake, Nevada to study Microbial Dark Matter (Phase II) - Walker Lake 11/02/13 Deep... | ecosystem: Environmental > Aquatic > Freshwater >...
TGGCGATCGACGGCGGCCCGACCACCAGCGTGCTGGCGCGTGACAACGCCGGATCACCCTGGCCAGCCGAGCCTGCAACCTGGAAGGATGCGGGCTCCGAAGCCGCCGCGTTGGCCGGCTCTGGAGCGACCCGCGAGCTGGGCTCAGACCCGCCGCCACGGCGACCGGCCACGGCCATAGGCCTCCTCCCTCGGGCCGGTGGCGCCGGCAACGAGGCCGCTGGGCCGGCACGAGCGGCCAGCGGCGACGCCCTCACCGCCGCAGGGATTAGCCAGCCGGCCGCCGACGGTGAGCCGATGCTTTTCAAGGGAAGGCCGCTTCACTTGACCAACGCCCGTCGGTTCGCCTGGGACTACGAGGTTCCCGCCGTCCGGCGAACGGCCGGCCCGCTGCGGGCCGAGCTCTGGACCACGCGTGACGGCGGCATCACCTGGCAGCGGGCCGCGGCCGACCGCGAATGCCGTAGCCCGATCAGCGTCGAACTCCCACAGGCCGGCTTCTACGGCGTGCGGCTGCAACTCGTCGCCGACGTGCCGGACGCCGAAGGCGGGCCGCGGAGTGGCGATGAACCCGACGCCTGGGTGGGCATCGACGAGGAGCCGCCGCAGGTCGAACTTGCCGCTGTCGAGCGTGACGAGAGTGTTGCAGGCGACGTGCTCGTCATCCGCTACGCCGCCCGCGACCCGCTCCTGCCGGCCGACTCCGTTCGCCTCTCGTACTCCCCGAATCCCGACGGCCCTTGGGCCGCCATCGCCACGGGCATCAGCAACGAGGGCAGCCATCGCTGGGAACCCGGCCGCAGCGTTCCGGCCCGCGTGTTCATCCAGGTCGAGGCAACCGATGCTGCCGGCAACCAGGCAGCGACATCGAGCGACCAGCCGATCTCGGTCGCCCCGACCCGCTTCCATGGCCGCCTCGGCGGCCTGCGGCCGCTCCCCCCGCCCTGACCCATACAAGCCCCGGGCGCGAGCCCGGGGACTTCGGGAACAAAGGCCACCCCGCTATCCACGCCGGCCACCCCGCTATCCACGCCGGCCACCCCGGCTGCTATGCCGCCGCGCCACCACACCCGCAGCCCGAGCGTGGGTCACCCCGGCGGCATCCGAAAACGCCTCGATCGCATCTCCGTCACGCTCTCCGCTACGATGCGGGTTTGCATCCGGAGGCATCCGCACATGGCCGGCGGCACGCACGCCCTCGACATCCTGCTCGCGCCCGAGAGCCTTGCCCTGGGCCTGCCCTCGATCATCGTGCTCCACGGTGACGAACCCTTTCTCGCCCGGCATGTCCTGGGCGTGCTTCGTGACCGGCTGGTGCCTGACGAGTCAGACCGCTCCTGGGCATGGCGGGAATTCGCCGGCGACGACCCGCTCGACCCGCGGGATGTGTTTGACGAGGCGGCCACGATCCCCCTGTTCGCTACCGCGACCCGGGCCGCCGTCGTCCGGCAGGCCGATCCATTCGTGACCGCGTCGCGGGAGCTACTCGAACGGATCGCCGGATCGCCGCGGGGCGGTCGTGGCCTCGTGATCCTCGAGGTCAAGTCCTTTTCCGCCACGACCCGGCTGGCAAAGGCTGCCGCCCAGCATGGCCTCGTGATCGACACGGCCGTGCCTCCTCGGCAGAACATGGCGGCGTGGATTCGGAAGTGGGCCAAGGCCGCCCACGGCATCTCCCTGGCCGCAGCCACGGCGGAAGAACTCCTCGAACGCCTCGCTGGCAACCTCGGCCTGGTGGATCAAGCCCTCGCACGGCTGGCAGCGGGGATCCCGGCAACTGACCGCAGCCAGGCCATCCAGCCCGAGGCAATCGACACATTCGCCGCAGCCCCCGGCGAGCGATCGGCCTGGGGCATGATTGATGCCGCCGCCGCAGGCGACACACCCCGGGCCCTGGCCGAACTGGCCGCCATCCTCGAGACGGGCGAGAGTCCGATCGCCGTCGCGGCCCAGGCCTCGGCCGTGCTCCGCAAGCTCGCCTCGGCCGCCCGCCTGCTGGCCCTGCCTGCCGGCTCGGGTCGGCCCGCGGGTGTTGAGCAGGCCCTCCGCGAAGCGGGCGTTGCAGCCTGGCCCAAGGCGCTCGCCCAGGCCCGTGAGTCGCTCAGCCAACTCGGGGCGGCTCGCGCCCGGCGGTTGCCGCTCTGGCTTCGAGACCTCGACCTCGCCCTCAAGGGGGAAGCTTCGCGGGGATTGCGGGCGAGGCTGGCACTCGAGCGGCTGTTCTGCATGATGTCGCGGGCGACCGCCAGCCAATCCGCGGGCGGTCGGCCGGCCGCATCCGGTCGCGGGCCTCGCTCGAGGCAGCCTCCTCACTGATAGGTCACGCCACCGCATTCCTTCGGAGAACCCCCCGCGTGCAAACTGCCCCCACACCCGATCGCGACCGCTGGGAAAACCCGCTTGCCGCCCGCTACGCCTCCGCCGAGATGACGCGGCTGTGGAGCGACAACCACCGCTACTCGCTCTGGCGGCGGGTCTGGCTGGCCCTCGCCGAGGGCGAGGCCGAATTGGGCCTGGCCATCACGCCGCAGCAGCTCGCCGAAATGCGGGCTCACCTCGACACGGTCGACTTTGCCCGGGCTGCCGACTACGAGCGCCGGATGCGGCACGACGTGCTTGCTCATCTCCACGCCTTCGCCGATGACTGTCCGGCTGCCCGTCCGATCATCCACCTCGGGGCCACGAGCGCCTTCGTCACCGACAACACCGACCTCGTGCTCGTCCGCGAGTCGCTCGATCTCGTGGCCGCCCGCCTGGCGACCGTGATCGAGCGGCTGGCCGCCAAGGCGCTCGAGACAAAGGCCCTCGTCTGCCTCGGCCGCACCCACCTCCAGCCCGCACAGCCCACCACGATCGGCAAGCGGATCTGCCTCTGGATTCACGACCTGCTGCTCGACCTGGAGGAGGTGACCCACCGCCGCAAACTGCTGCGGGCGCGGGGCGTGAAGGGCACGACCGGGACGCAGGCGAGCTTCCTCGAACTCTTCACCGGAGACCATGCGAAGGTCCGCCGCCTCGACGAGCTTGTGGCCGAGAAACTCGGCTTCCACTCGGCCTACGAAGTGACCGGCCAGACCTACACTCGCAAGATTGACTCGCAGGTCGTCGCGGCACTCGCGGGTGTTTCCGAGTCGTGCCACAAGGCCGGCAACGACCTGCGGCTGGCGGCGGCCTGGGGCGAGATGGAAGAGCCGTTCGAGAAGGAACAGGTGGGCTCATCGGCGATGCCCTACAAGCGGAATCCGATGCGAGCCGAGCGGATGTGCGGCCTGGGCCGGTTCGTGATGGGTCTGGCGGTGACTGCCAGCCAGACGGCGGCCACGCAGTGGCTCGAGCGGACGCTCGACGACTCCGCCCCCCGCCGGCTTGTGCTTCCGCAGGCCTTCCTGGCGACCGACGCGCAGCTCGCGCTGTTCGCCAACATCGCCGGCGGCCTGGTTGTGCTCCCCGGGAGCGTCGCCAAGAACCTCGAGGCCCAGCTCCCCTTCCTGGCCGCCGAGAAGATCCTGATGGCCGGCACCCAGGCTGGCGGTGACCGCCAGACACTCCACGAGGCCCTGCGGGTTCATAGCCACGCGGCGACCGCACGAATCCGTGAGGGGCACGACAACGACCTCGGTGGCAGGCTCGCGGCCGACCCGCTGTTCGCCGACGTCGACCTGGCGGCGGCGATGGAGGCCAACGACCTTGCCGGCCGCGCTGCCGAACAGGTCGAGGAGTTCGTCGCGGGAGCCGTGCGGACCGCACTGGCCGAGTGCCCGGCGAGAGCCCCCGAAGCCGATCTGAAGGTGTGAGCCACTCCGGCCGCGGCAGACCCCGCGGATTGGGGCCGCCCTGGTTTCGAGCGTGCCCAGACCCGATCCCAGACCCGATCCCAGACCCGATCCCAGACCCGATCCTAGACCCGATCCTGGACCCGCGACTTGCTGCGGTTGGTTCGGCAATCGAGGCACAGGCCCGTCACGATCAGCCGGTGCGACTGGGCCCGGAACTGGTGCTGGGCCGCGACGGCGTCGCAGATCCTCGTCACATCGTCACTCGAGAACTCGATCAGCTTGCGACAACCACTGCAGTAGAGGTGGTCGTGTTGCGGGTAGCCGTAGTCGTGCTCGTAGACGGCCCGCCCATCGAGCACCATTTTCTTGAGCAGGCCGGCGTCGACCATCTCGGCGAGCGTCCGATAGACCGTTGGCCGAGAGGCGCGAACACCCTCGCGGGTTGTCCGCAGGTCACCGAGCAATTGCTCGGCGTCGAAGTGCTCGTGCCGGCTGGCAACATGATCGACGATCACCCGCCGCTGGCGGGTTACCCGCTTGCCACGCGCCTGGAGGAATTCGGCGAACCGATCCTGTGGCGAAAGCGACGTCGCCACGCTGCCCAGCGAAAATTCGGTTGCTACTGCCATCGGGTCCCTCAGGTCGGAGATCCGATTATAGCCCACAGGGCTGCGAGCAAACCGGCCGCCCGTCAGAGCCTGGATTCGGCAGCTCACACCTGCCAGCCGGATTGGCCAGCACAATGGCTGATGGAATTGCCAGCGGGATGGCCCAATTTCCCGCCGTCCCCGGGCTCACGCCCGGGGTTTCTCAGCAATCCATCCCGCCACTGGGGCTCATCCCGCCTGCCCAGCCAAAGGCTATTGCCAGGGGCCGGCCCTGCGGCCGCTACGCGAGCCGCTCGAGGAGCCGGTCGAGGGCGATGTCGAGCTTCTCGGCAGTCTCGTAACTTCCGTCGGCGATCGCGGCCTTGAGGGCAGCAACCTTGTCGAAGCGGATGTCCGAAACACCTTCAGCCGCCCGCACTCCGTCGGTCGAGAGCGTGACAGCGTCACGCACCTCACCCACGCCCTGCTGTGTGGTGGCAGCGGCAGCCTTGGCCGCCTCGACACCCTTGATGGCGCCCAGGCCCTGCGAACCCTGCGTCGAAAAAACGCCGAAAACATTCATGATCGCGCTCCTTCCCGTGTTACCGGGTCTTACCAACCCCTGGTCGTGAATCCCTTCACCCCCGAACGATCCGATCTACGCGGCTGGTCGTTCGCTGGTTCATTTGATTCCGATCCGTTCTGAACTCCACGTGTGAAAGACTGTTGGCTTTCCACTGCCACCATTCTTGCCGCGCTTCCGCGTGCCGGCGATGCCATCTTGCATGGCCCTGCGTCCGACGGCTGCGAGAGGCGAAGCTTCTCCTCACACCACCAGCTTGTTGTCATCGACTGATCTCGCCCTGAACTTCAACCAAATTTTTCCCGGCCGGTTTTCAGTGTTCTATCGGCCCCAGGCTTGCCCTGCCTGCCCAGTGTGACTGCTGGGAGAGCTGCGGGCCGCCTTTCACATCGCGAACTCCGGCTTCCGCCGCCCGAGCTGGCTTTGCAGCCGCTCGACGATGGCCGAATGCATCTGGCTGACACGGCTCTCCGAGAGATCCAGGGTGGCCCCGATCTCCTTCATCGTGAGTTCCTCGTAGTAATAGAGGATGATGATCAGCCGCTCGTTGCGGTTGAGTCCTTTTGTGACCAGTCGCATGAGGTCGTGCTTCTGGATCCGCCGCGTGGGATCCTCTCCCTTCTTGTCCTCGATGATGTCGATCTCGTGGACCTCCTTCGAACTGTCGGTCTCACACCACTTCTTGTTGAGGCTTACGAGACTCACTGCGTTGGCCTCGACCAGGAGCTTCTCAAACTCCTCGGCCGAGAGTCCCATGTATTCGGCCACTTCGGAGTCGGCCGGAGCCCGGCCCAGCCGGGCCTCGAGCGTCTTGAGGGCCTCGTTGAGCTTGCTGGCCTTGCTGCGGACGAGCCGCGGCACCCAGTCCATGGTCCGCAATTCGTCGAGCATCGCCCCCCGGATCCGCGGCACGCAGTAGGTCTCGAACTTGACGCCCCGCGACATGTCGTAGGCGTCGATGGCGTCCATCAGACCGAAGGTGCCGGCCGAGACGAGGTCGTCGAGTTCAACGCCGTCGGGCAGCCGCGACCAGATCCGCTCCCCGTTGTATTTCACGAGCGGCAGGAACAGCTCGATGAGCCTGTTTCGCAAATCCTCACGGGATTGATCCTGCTTGAATTCAATCCACAGGGCCAGAGTCTCTTCTGGCGATAGCTGCGTCGCGCGAAATGCCACGTCATCCTCCTTGATGCCGGCCCCGTAAGGGGCCTGTTGATGGGGCCCCATAACGGGGCCTGATCGTTCAAACGGCCAGGGCGTGCCTGGCAGGACTCCGTGTCCGGCGCCGCGGGTCACACCGTCCTGGTGTGGTCCGTAGTGCCGGCGCTCTATTTTTCAGCCGGACCGCCGGACATCGGCGGTGGCCCCAGTCTTTCTCGAACCATTTACAAACCGGCCGTTTCTTCAGCCTCTCTTCTCCAGGCTGCCGGTTTCAAGCTTCTGATCGCGTTGGTCGCTGCGGTGCTTACCTGCTCCGTCTCATGTCGTTGTCACTACTGTCACCGTCACCGTGATGTATCCATGGTCATGGCTCTGGCTTGAGCGAAAGGCTCAGGCTGCCTGTGCCGAGTGCTCCGTACCGACCGTCGCGAACACCTCCAGCCGGGGCTCGTGGAGCACGTCGTCTTCGGCGAGCACCCGCAGGTCGGGGAGTTGCCGGGCGAGCGCCTCGCGCACAGCCCGTCGCGCGGCCGACGGCACGAGCAGCACCGGCTGGCCGCCACGGTCGACACTCACGCGGGTGGCCCGCCGGATCTCGGCGACGAGCCGGGCCGCCGGTTTGGTGGTGGCGTCGCCGGCGGTGACGAGGGCGTCGAGCCCGCCGCCGGCGAGCCGGACCGCAGTGAGCCTGCCCTCTGGATCCCGCGCCCGGCGGCAGATGAAACCTGCCACTCGGCGTCGCACGATCTCGGCGAGCTGCCACGGTTCGGCCGCTTCGGCGGCATGGTCTGACATGATTTCGAGAAGCTCGGCCAGCGGCCGGATCGGGGCACCATCCCGCAGCAGACACTGGAGCGTCCGCTGGATCCTGGCGATCGAGAGGACGCCGGGCACCACCTGCTCGACGAGCGCCGGCTGGCTGGACCGCAGCGACTCGACGAGCCGATTGACGGCCTCCCGCGAGAGCAACCGGTCGGCATGGCGGCGCACGGCCGCCTCGAGCCCGCGGGCGATCGCCCCGGCCGCATCACAGACGGTCGCTCCGTGCAGAGCCGCAGTTTCGGCGCGTGCCTGGCCGAGCCATGTGGCCGACCGGCCAGTGAGTGGGTCGATCGCGGCCTGGCCCTCGGCAACCTTTCCCCCCGGGGCGGGAATCACGAGCAGGCCGCCGGCGGGCAGTTCATTTTCGGCAACCATGTCGCCGGCGACGGTGATCCGGTACCCCTGTTCCGGCAGTCGCAGGTCGTCCCGGAAGGAGACCGCCGGCAGGACGATTCCGAGATCCCCGGCCAGGTTCGTCCGCAGCGACTCAACCTGCCTGGTCAGCGGCGGATCATCGCCCGTGACAAAGCCCACAAGCGCCCCGCCAAGCTCGACCACGATGCGATCCTCGGCCAGGGCGTCGGCCTCAACGGCGACAGCCGCCGGCCTCTCCTGGGCTGACGCGGTGGCTCGAACAACGGCGGGTCGCGGCTGCACGTCGGCGTCCGTGCCGTTCTGTCGCCGGGACGAGACGACTGCGACGCCGGCCACCAGCACCGCCATTCCGGCCAGCGGCAGGAACGGCAGCCCGGAGAGCGACAGGAGAGCGAGAAAGACCGCGGTGATCACCAGCACGTGAGGCCGGGCCGTGAGCTGCCGGCCCAGTTCGCGGGGCAGGTCGACCGCCTGGCTCGAACGGGACACAAGCACGCCGGTGGCCACCGAAACGAGCAGGGCCGGCACGGCGCTGGCGAGCCCGTCGCCGATGGTCAGGAGCGAGAACACCCCCAGCGCCTTGTCGGCGGCCATCCCGTGCTGAAGCATGCCGATCGAAAGACCGCCGATGAGATTCACAAGCGTGATTACCACGCTGGCGACCGCCTCCCCCCGAACAAACCGGCTGGCGCCGTCCATGCTCGAGAAGAAGTCGGCCTGCCGCTGTAGTTCCAGCCGCGCGTGACGGGCCTGCTCGCGGGTGAGGGTGCCGGCCTGCACCTCGGTATCGATCGCCATCTGCCGGCCCGGCAGGCCGTCGAGCGTGAACCGGGCGGCCACTTCGCTCGTTCGCGTCGAGCCGGCCGTGATCACGACAAACTGAACCACGGCGATGATCACAAACACCACCGCCCCCACGAACAGGTCGTTGGCCGCGACGAAGCTCCCGAAGGAGGCCACGATGTCACCCGCCGCGGCCGGTCCGTCGATGGCAGCCCGCGAGAGGATCAGTCGGGTCGTCGAGATATTGAGCACCAACCGGACGAGCGTGGCCCCCAGCAGGAACGTGGGAAAGACCGCCATTTCCAGCGGTGTGCGGGCGGCCAGGGCGCCCAAGAGTGCGAGCACCGCCACGGTGAGGTTGGCCGCCAAGAGGAAATCCACGAGGGCCGCCGGCACCGGGGCCAACACCACCGCCACGGCCGCGAGGATGACCGCCGGCAGCGCATAGTCGGCGATGTGGGCGGAAAGCGGCCGGCGAAGCGGAGCGGCGGTGGCGAGCGATTGGGCCATGCGGGCGAGCGGTCGCCTTGCGGGCGGCCGGATTCAGAGTGTCGAAAGCGGGTGTGTGCCGGTACCGATCGTGGGCGTCAGCGGCCGGGGGGACGGTAGCGAGCCGGCCCGGACCGGTCCAGACCGGCTGCCGGGGGAGAAAAAGCAGCGAAATCCCGACTCCTGCTCCCCGCTGGCCTTGGGCGGCGAGCCGGGATTGTGCCGCGATCGAGAGGGTACGATCCTAGGCCGCGATTCCCCCACGTCTGCCCTTCGAACATCACCATGCACTTCAACCGCTTCGGCCTCGCCTTCGATCATCCTGACAACTGGACCGTTGACACCGACGACTCGGAGGGGCGGTACGCGACTGCCACGGTCTATTCGCCGGGTGGTGCCTTCTGGTCGGTGAGCGGCCACGCGCCGGGCGGGGATCCCGGCACGCTCGCGGGGGCGATCGTGGCCCAGATGCGTGAGGACTACCGCGACCTCGATAGCGAGCCCGCGGCCGACACGCTGGCCGCCCGGACGCTCACGGGCTTTGACATCAACTTCTACTACCTCGATCTCACGAACACCGCGCAGGTGCGGACGATCGTGACGCCGACGGCGATCTACCTGGTCTTTTGTCAGGCCGACGATCGGGAATGGGACCACGTGGCGCCGGTGTTTGCCGCGATCACGACGAGCTTTGTTTTGGGCCTCGAAGACTGACAGGGCTCGCAACACAGCTTGTTTGGCACGGCCGTGCCGGCTGGGCGGCCGCACGTGGCCCCGGCCGCCCGGCGGCTCGCGGAAAGCCGGCTACCCCCGAAAGTCACCCCAGGAATGAGGTTTATTGGTGAGGGCTTCGTGTCGCCACACCCGAGCGACGTGCCTAAGATCCGCGAACCAACCGGGCCCGAACCGCGGGTTCCACCTCCCGCGGCACGCGACAACGATACGCACGCCGCGTGCCAAAAGCTTCGGCCTGCCTCCGGGCCCCGCGGCGAGCGTCATCCCGGCAGGTCTGTGCCGATTGGGCGGTTTTTGGCGGCCCCACACGGCCACGCAGGATCCCCATTTTTACAACCCGGCCGGCCGGACAATCTGCACGACCTGCCTTGGAAATTGAAAAACTTTCGCTCGGGCCGAGCTCGGGCTGGGTTAACGCTTGGCTAGCGGCCGGCCCCGAGCCGCTCCCCGTACCGGTCGCTCCCCGTACCGGTCATAGATCGCCTCGTGGCCGGCGGCCATCGCGGCGGCGGAATGACGGCTCTGGGCCAAAGCGAAGCCGTGGCTGCCGCAGGCCGCGGCATGTTCGACGTCGGTGGCGAGCATGGTGATTGCTCGGGCGAGATCGGCGGGATCCCGGGGGGCATGCAGCAGTCCAGCCCGCTCTTGGTCGAGCAGCTCCGGGAAGGTGCCGTGGTCGGCTGCCACGACCGGTAGGCCCGCCGCCATGGCCTCGATCGCGGAGAGTCCCTTGGCCTCGGGATGCGTGGTCGGCAGCGCGAAGATGTCGATCTCGGAGAGCAACCCAAGCTTGTCGGCCCGGTCCACCTGCCCCCGCCAATGAAAGCGGCTCGCCAGGCCGAGTTCGTCGACGAGTGCCAGGCAGCCAGCGAGGTAGGTCTGCTCCGCGTCCACCATCGCTCCGGCGGCCACGACCTCGACATCGCAGTCACGGGCAAGCAATGGCAGGGCCCGGATCAACTGATCAAGCCCCTTCTCGGGGCAGGCGCGGGCGAGATAGCCCACGACGAGCTTCCCGCCCCGGGCCTGCCGGCGGGAGGCCAGGTCGGGAGCCGCCGGTGGAAACGACGCCAGATCGACGCCGTGGGGCACCACGCACACCCGTCCGGCCGCCAGCTGCAACCGGTCGGCCATGAACTCGGCGAAGAACTGATTGAGCGCCACAAACTGATCGACGTCAGCCGCCCGTTCGCGAAGCAGTTCCCAGACCCGGCCCCGGTGCGGCTCGGGGAGTTGCTCGATAAAGACGTCTTCGCCGGAGAGACTGCAGACGATGCTCGCGCCGGTGGCTCGGCGAATCTCCCGGGCCAGCCCGACGAGCAGCGTGTTGGAGAGATGCACGACATCCGGCCGCAGGTCGCCGGCGAGCCAGCGGCATAGCTTCTGCACCTCCTTTCGCTGGCGGCCCGTCTCCCCTTCGAGCGTCGAGACGGTGAGCGGCCCGAGATCGGCCGGCCGCGCCGAGCCGGTGCGACTGGAGAGCCACTCGAGCAGCCGCCGCGAGTCGAGCGGTCGGTCGAGGAACCCGGGCGTGTGCCGGAGGAGCGGCACGTGTTCCTGGAGCCACACATTCACGCCCCCCATCACGACGCGGTCGATCGCCATGTTTTCCTCGTCGGTGGTCGTCGGCACGTAGGCCGGCACGAGGATTGCGTCGCGGCCGCGGTCGCGGAGCGCCCGCACAAGCGCGTTGTCGTGGAGGCACGAGCCGCAGATCCGGCCCCCCGCTCCGGCAGTGATGTGGACGATTCTCATGACGAGTGTTTTTTCCAGTTCCGAAAAAGCCGTCACGAGAAGGGTCAGGGGGAGGGGTTGCCCGTGTCATCACGCCGGCCTCGCAAGCGAGCGAGAGGCAGGATGCCGAAGCGAGCTTGCGTGGAGTGAGCGCAGGGCAGGATGCCCGTAGCGAACGTCCGGCGAGATGGCACGGGCAACCCCGACCCACGCAGGAGGTTGCCATGTGCTACTTCGAGCCGGCCTCGCAAGCGAGCGAGAGGCAGGATGCCGAAGCGAGCTTGCGTGGAGTGAGCGAAGGGCAGGATGCCCGTAGCGAACGTCCGGCGAGATAGCACGGGCAACCCCGACCCACGCAGGAGGTTGCCACTTTGGTCAGACTTTTTCATGCACCCCTGCCCTCCAGCGAGAACACCACGAGCGTCAAGTCTGCCGGCGTGATCCCGCTCACGCGGCCCGCCTGGCCGAGCGTCCGCGGGCGAATCCGGGCGAGCTGCTCGCGGGCCTCCGCCCTGAGGTGCCGAACCGTTGCGTAATCAAAGCCCTCGGGAATCAACCGTTCCTGCATCCGCCGCTGCCGCTCGATCCGCCCCCGGTCGAGGGCCAGATAGCCGGCGTAGCGGATGTCGGTGACGACCTGCGCGGCCGCCTCCTGGGAGACTCGGGCCAGCGGCGGCGCCGCCGCCACGGCCTCAGCCCAGCCGAATTCCGGCCGCTTGAGGAGCTCGGCCAGCGGTGTGCCGCCCAGGCGATGGGCCGCGAGGGCGGCCTGCGTGACCTCGATCTCGGCGAGCTTGGCGTCGAGCCGGGCGACGCGGGCGGGCTCGGCCAGCCCCAGCCCGGCGGCGACGGGCGTGAGCCGGCGGTCAGCGTTGTCGTGTCGAAGAGCAAGGCGGTGCTCGGCGCGGCTGGTGAACATCCGGTAAGGCTCGTCCACGCCGCGGGTCACGAGATCGTCCACGAGCACGCCGATGTAGGCTGCCTCGCGGTCGATCACGAGCCCGGCGCGGCCGGCGCAGGCAAGCGCCGCATTGGCCCCCGCGATGATGCCCTGGGCCGCCGCCTCCTCGTAGCCGGTCGTGCCGTTGACCTGACCCGCGAGGAAGAGGCCGGCCACCGGCTTGCTCTCGAGCGTGGCCCGCAGTTGGTCGGGGGGGCAGTAGTCATACTCGACGGCGTAGCCATACCGCATGATCTGGGCCCGCTCGAGGCCGGGCACGAGCCGAATCATCTGGTCCTGCACGTCCCGTGGCAGGCTCGTCGAGATCCCGTTGACATAGATCTCCCGCGTGTGTCGCCCCTCCGGTTCGAGGAAGAGCCGGTGGCTGTCACGGTCGGCGAACCGCACCACCTTGTCCTCGATGCTCGGGCAGTAGCGGGGGCCGCGGGAGCCGATCTGTCCGGTAAACATCGGGGCCCGGTGGAGGTTGGCCCGGATCAGGTCATGGATCGCGGGGCTTGTCCGCGTGATCCAGCAGAGGAGCTGCTCCTGGTGGATCGCGTCGGTGAGAAACGAGAAGGGCTGCGGCTCGGGATCGCCCGGCTGCTCCTCGAGCGCGTGAAAGTCGATGCCCTGCGCCGAGAGTCGGCAGGGGGTGCCGGTCTTGAACCGCTCGAGGCGGAAGCCGGCCGTGACGAGCGACCGGCTCACGCCCGAGGTCGTCCCCTCCCCCGCTCGGCCGCCGGAGGTGGTCGCCTCACCGGTGTGCATCACCGCCTGGAGGAAGGTGCCGGTGGTGAGCACGACCGCCGTCGCGTGATACTCCGCGTCGCCGCGAATCCGCACGCCGGTGATCCGCCAGGCGGGGCTGCCGGGGCCGTCACCGACCTGCCGCTCGAGAAGCAGCTCATCGACCAATTCCTGGCGCAGATCGAGGTTCGGTGTCTCCTCAACGAGCCGCTTGACCTCCATCTGGTAGAGCCGCTTGTCGGCCTGGGCCCGCGGCCCGTGCATCGCCGGCCCCTTGGAGCGGTTTAAGATGCGGAACTGGATGCCGGCCGCGTCGATCGCCCGGCCCATGATCCCGCCCAGGGCATCGACCTCGCGAACGAGCTGAGCCTTACCCACGCCGCCGATCGCCGGATTGCAGCTCATCTGGCCGACCGTGTCGCAGTTGCTGGTCAACAGCGCCGTTCTCGCCCCCAGCCGGGCCGCAGCGCAGGCCGCCTCCACGCCGGCGTGGCCAGCGCCGATCACGATCACATCGTAGGGGTAGCGGCAGGTCATCGGGTGGCTGGTTGTCGGGTGGCTGGTTGTCGGGTGACGGGGCACTCGGCGGCCGGGCGGACGCTGGCAGACGGCAACTGCTGCGGTCGCTCCGCGTGGCCAGGCATCCCGAGTATCCTCTGGAAGTCGCCCCCGCGGAAGCGTGAGCCGGAGTCGCCCAATTGATGACGAGCCCGATTCGAGCCCTCGGCGGCATCCTGGTGCTCGTGGCCCTTGTGGCCGTGGCAACCCGGCCCCGCGCCGGAGCCGCCGCAGACCTCGAGGTGATCCCGGGCTGCACGCTCCTGCCCGCCGACTGGGCCGACGGCGACAGCTTCCGCGTGCGCACGCCATCCGGTGAGGAGCATACTGTGCGGCTCTACGGGGCCGACTGCATCGAGCAACAGGTTTCCGGCGAGACCGATGCCCGCCGGCTCCGCAGCCAGCGCCGCTACTTCGGCGTCACCCAGGTAAGGCCTGACCCGGCGGCGGCGATCGAGTTTGCCAAGGAGTTTGGCCGCCGGGCCACTGAGGAGACGCGGGCTATGCTCGCCCGGCCCTTCACGATCCACACGAGCTTTGCCGACGCCCGTGGCGACGGCCGCTTCAAGCGGATCTACGCCTTCGTGTTCGACGCCGACGGCCGCGACCTCGCGGCCCAGCTCGTCGCCAAGGGGCTGGGTCGAGCCTTCGGCGTGAGCCGCCAAACGGTGGCCGGCGAATCGGCCGACGACTACCGGGATTATCTAGCCGACCTCGAGCTTCAGGCAGCGGCCGCCGGCGTGGGAATTTGGGCCCACACCAACTGGGCGGCTCTCCCCGCCGAGCGGCGGCTCGAGCGGGACGAGGCCCGCGAACTGCGGGTGGCGATCGCCACGGGCATCCTGCCGCCGGGCTTCACGCTCGATCCCAACACCGCCGCTCGCGACGATCTCATGCGGCTGCCGGGCATCGGCGAGGCCCTCGCCGACCGGATCATCGAGCGGCGTCCTTACCTGCGGCTGACCGACCTGCTCGAGGTGGATGGGATTGGCCCGGCCACCTACCGCCGGCTCAAGCCGCTGCTCACGCTGGAACCAGCAGAGTAGCCGCAGGCTGCCGCCGTCACGAGGCGGATTGCTCGCA
>Ga0209498_1001483_pt1 | contig 14375 bp, 7 predicted proteins | sample WalLakDeSediment_FD_184131 | JGI IMG/M metagenome (GOLD analysis project Ga0209498, IMG submission 184131) | Lake sediment microbial communities from Walker lake, Nevada to study Microbial Dark Matter (Phase II) - Walker Lake 11/02/13 Deep... | ecosystem: Environmental > Aquatic > Freshwater >...
GTATCCACGCCGTTGTAGTCCAGGTCGGGGGTATAGGTGCGATTGGCGCCGCTGCCGCTGATAGCGCCGTGGGCCGGCGGCGTGGCAATCTGGAAGGTTAGCGTATCCAACGGCTCGTCGGGGTCGTAACCGCTCAGGGTAATAGCCACCGGCACGTCTTCGTCCGTGGCAAAAATCAGCCCTCGGTCAGCTTGTGGCGGGCGGAAGTTGCGGCTGACGGCGATTTGCACCGTCGCCGGATTACTGCTGCCCAGCCCATCCGTCACGCCAAAGGTGAAGCTGTCTGTGCCCACAAAGTTGTTTTCCGACTGGTAGACAACGCGGGCGCTGGTCGGCGAGAGGGGCGTCAGCGGCGTCGTCTCAAAGACGTGCAGTAGATCGGTGTTGTCGTCCAGCACGTAGAAATGGGTGGAGTTGACCGTCACCTGCTTCGGCTGGCCGAAATCGCCCAGGACAAAGCAGGAGCCGTCACATTCAGAGATGGCCTGCCCGGCGAAGTGGCCGTCGGGGGTAAAGCGCTGCACGCGCTCATTGTAAAAATCGGTCACGTAGAGAATGTCGTTGCCGTCCAGGGCGATGCCGCGCGGGCTGTGGAACTGGCCGGGGCCGCTGCCGTAATTTTGGCCGCCGCCGTTGATGCCGCAGGTGGCGTCGGTACAGCTAAAACCAAAGCTGCGCTGGTGGGTGATGTCGCAGCCGGGGCCAAAGTCGCATTTGCCCAGCCAGCCAATTAGTTCGCCGGGGGTAAAGTTACCCTCGGCGTCCAGGGCAGCCGGACCCCATTTGTAAATGCGGTTGATGCCGCCGTTGCCCGATTGCTTACCGGCCGAGGCGTACAGGTTGCCAGCGGAATCGAGGGCCTGATTGGTAAAGACGACGCCGGGGATGGTGTAATCGGCCAACTGCGTCGGATGGGAGGGGCCGGTGGTATCGTAAAGGTATAACTGGGCCGCGCCAGAAAAGATAGAGCCGCTGGTGACGTACATGATGCCTTGTTCGTCTATGAGGGCCTGTTTGGGGAGGCGGAATTGGGGCGTGGCGTTATCCATGCGGTACTGGGCGATTAAATTCAAATCCATATCGTAGTGGTGGACCCAACTGACATCACCGCCGGAGTCATGCCGGGCAGTGAACAAAGAACCCAGCCGCCAGTCAAGGTGAATGCCCCGGACTTCCCAGGAGGAAATAACTTGCTCCCAGGTGCCGTCAGGGCGGAAAACGGCCAGACGGTAGTTCTGGCTGACGTCTCCAGAATTTAGACAGTAGATCATGCCCTGATCGTGGACGTAGACGACGCCCTCATCGTTGACGGCCATAAAGTTGGCGTTTACCGGCCAGTTGGTGGGTACGTACTGCTGCCGGTGATCCGGGTTCTGGCAGTATTCGGTGAAGGTGATCTCCTGGAAGTTGGCCAGGCGGTAATCCTGGATGAAGTAGGGGTAGAGCGGCGCGTGGAAGAAGCCGTTGTCCGGCTGGGTTTCCAGGCGGAACCAGAGTGGGTCCTGGTCGGGATCCTGGGCGGTGAGGGTGAGGGTGATCGGTTCGTAGGCGATGGCTTGCGGGGCGTTGCCGCCGGTCTGGTTGTGGGCCATGGGGCTGTTATTGGTGCCGGGCGCTTTGACGTTGACCACCTGCACGGCCGTGGCGCTGTTGTTGGCGCTGTCGGTGGCGGTCCAGGTAAGGGCCGTTACCCCCGCCGGAAAACGAATCTCATCCCCGGTACAAACGACGCCTGGCCGGCTGCACCCGTTATGGCTGACGGCCGGGTTCAAATCGGCCAGGTCAAAAACGGCCGGGTGGCCCAGCTTGAGGGGGGCGGGAATGGTCACGGTCTCGGTGACGATAGGCGGCGGGGCCAGAATCGTCGGCGGCAGCGTGTCTACCACCGTCACTGTCTGCTGCAAAGTGGCCGAATTGTAGCCGCCGTGCAGCCCATGCGGACCACGGTCGCGCACTTCCCAGGTGATGGTGTAGCTCTCGTTGACGCGGGCAAATTGCGGCGCATCTGACCACCTTAACCGGGGGTAGGGGTCGCAGTTGTCGCTGGTGGTGATGGTTCGCTCCAGCACGGGCAGATAGGTGAGGCGGGAGACGCCGCCCGGCTCAGTCGCCTCAATGGTAACGTTGGCCATCGATGTGCCAATGGTGGGGGCCACAAAATCGGTGACGACCACGTACTGCACTTCCTCGTTATAGATGCCGTGGGGGTTGGGATTGGCGGCAACCAGGAAACGAAGCGTTTGGTCGCCCAAAAACTTGGTTGCGGAGAGGGCCGTTCTGAGCATTTTACGATCTTGCCCCAGGCCGGGAATATAGATGAAGACGTAATCCATAAAGTGAATCAGCGTCTCCCCACGCCAGACGACGTGGTTGATGCCGGTAGGGAAGGTGATTTGCGAGCCGTTAAACTGGCCGCCATGCCGCGTAGAGACATCCACGCTGGTACTCCAATGGAGCAGTTCCGGTGTGCCCAACTGACCCCAATCGGTCCAGGGGGTGAGTTCGCTGAACGGCGAGGGGAAGCCAAAGAGGTTGCTGTACTTGCCGCCCATGGCGCTTTGGGCGAACGTAGCCTGGCAATTAGAAACGTTGGTGACGGTGCGCGTGGGTGGGGGATTGAGATAGGGGGCGCAATGCTTTAAGCCCAGGTTAGACAGGTAGGTCGCGGCCGAAGGCGGGAAATCGAAAGGAGGGGGTAAAAACAAGGCAAAGGGGAACGAGTAGTTGTAAGCCGCCCCCTGCGGCAGAATACAGATCAGGGCGGCGGTGTTGCTCCAGTCGCCCAGGTCGTTGACGGCGGCATCACCCAATACAGCCTGGCTGTAGGCGTGAGTGTATTGGGTAACGGCCGTTGCCGCCCCACCCGGCGCCGGTTCCATACTCCACAAGTCAAACCCCGCCTCCCGTTCACTGATGTGGATAATGGGGGCGTCGGTCACTTCGGCCGGCTCGGTGGGCGGTGCGGGCGGCTCAATGGTCGCTTCGGTAGGCTGAACGGCCGTTGTCGTTGCGCCATCCTGCCCATACAGATGGGTGGGCAGTAGTAAGAGCATGAAGGTAAATAAAATAAGTAGAAGGCCAATGCGTTTCATTCGTTTTCTCCATTAAAATATCTGCCGGCAAAGCCAGCAAGGTTTCCACGTCGGCGAAGCTCTGCCGATCCTGGGTGTCCAGCTATCCATCAGCATAAGCGACTATTCTCAATTCAGTCTCAATTGGGAAAACGGCCGTCTTCAACCCCGACCAACCCGTCTGGCTGGATACGGCCGTTTTGCAGCAAGCGGTTCGAGTAGCGACGCCTTGATTGTCAACGTTGATTAACCTTGGGCAATTCCGTTATTCAATTCCGTACAACCAGCGGCAGATACAACTGTACCAACTCCCGTCGCTCAAAAAAGTAAACCTTACCCTGGTTATTGTTGCCGCCGATGTTGGCCCCGGATGCGCCGACCAGCGCCGTCTCCCCGTCCAGGGCCACGGCGCCGAAGCTGTCACCGGCAGCCCCGTCCGTGGCTACCAGCTTCTGCTCCTGGGTCCAGTTCGCGCCGCTGCGCCTGAAGGCGTAGGCGGCCCCCTGGCTGCTGTTGACACCAACCCAGGCCAGGTTCGCGCCGACCAGCGCCGTCTCCCCATCCAGGGCCACGGAAATGCCGAATTCGTCATTGGCAGCGCCGTCGGCGGCCATCAGCTTCTGCTGCTGGTTCCAGCTCGCGCCGCTGCGCCTGAAGACGTAGGCGGCCCCCTGGAAGATGTTCACTCCGGGCGCGCCGACCAGCGCCGTCTCTCCGTCCAGGGCCACGGAAATGCCGAAGAAGTCGCTGCCAGCGGCGTCGGCGGCTACCAACTTCTGCTGCTGGCTCCAACTCACCCCGCTGCGCGTGAAGATGTAGGCGGCCCCCTGGTTACTGTTGCCGCCCACGTTGGCCCCGTATGTGCCGACCAGCGCCGTCTCTCCGTCCAGGGCCACGGAATAGCCGAATTGGTCAGAGGCAGCGCCGTCGGCGGCTGTCAGCTTCTGCTGCTGGCTCCAGCTCGCGCCGCTGCGCGTGAAGACGTAGGCGGCCCCCTGGCTGCTATTGCCGCCGACGCTGGCGCGGTGCGCGCCGACCAGCGCCGTCTCTCCGTCCAGGGACACGGAAACGCCAAAGCGGTCACCGGCAGCGCCGTCGGCGGCTACCAGCTTCTGTTGCTGACTCCAGCTCGCGCCGCTGCGCGTGAAGACGTAGGCGGCCCCCTGCCGATAGCTGCCGCCGACGCTGGCCAGATCCGCGCCAACCAGCGCCGTCTCCCCGTCCAGCGCCACGGAAGCGCCGAAGGAGTCGTTGACAGCGCCGTCGGCGGCTACCAGCTTCTGCTGCATTACCCAAATGGGACCATTGCGCGTGAAGACGTAGGCGGCCCCTTGCCTGATGTTGCCGCCGACGTTGGCCTGGGGTGCGCCGACCAATATTGTCTCCCCGTCCAGGGCCACGGAAGCGCCGAAGCGATCGCCGGCCGCGCCATCGTTGGCCACGTTACTGCCGGTTAGCGGCCAGGGCGTCGGCCCTCGTGTCGTCGCATAGAACTTGCCCGTGTCGGCCAGACCGCCAACATAGGCCCGGTCCGCACCGACCAGCGCTGTGTCCCCGTCCAGGGCCACGGAACGACCGAACCAATCACCGGCAGCGCCGTCTTTGGCCACCAGCTTTTGCTGCTGGCTCCAGCTCGCGCCGCTGCGCGTAAAGACGTAGGCGGCCCCCTGATTACCATTGGCGCCCACGTCGGCCTGGTTGGCGCCCACCAGCGCCGTCCCCCCGACCAGGGCCACGGAAATGCCGAAATGGTCCAAGGCAGCGCCGTCGGCGGCTACCAGCTTCTGCTGCTGGCTCCAACTCGCGCCGCTGCGCGTAAAGACGTAGGCGGCTCCCTGGCTGCTGTTTACGCCGATGTGGGCCAGGTGCGCGCCGACCAGCGCTGTTTCCCCGTTCAGGGCCACGGAACGGCCGAAATGTTCATGGGTAGAGCCGTCGTTGGCCACCAGCTTTTGCTGCTGGCTCCAGTTCGCGCCGCTGCGCGTGAAAACGTAGACGGCCCCCTGATTACTGTTGTCGCCGTATGCGCCGAGCAACGCTGTCGCCCCGTCCAACGCCACGGAATAGCCAAAGCGTTCCGAGGCAGCGCCCTCGGCGGCCACCAGTTTCTGCTGCAGGCTCCAACTCGCGCCGCTGCGCGTGAAGACGTAGGCGGCCCCCTGATTGCTGTTGTCGCCAACGGCGGCCCGGTCCGCGCCGACCAGCGCCGTCTCCCCGTCCAGGGCCACGGAACGGCCGAAATAGTCAGCGCCAACGCCGTCGGCGGCTACCAGCTTCTGCTGCAGGCTCCAGCTTGCGCCGCTGCGCGTGAAGACGTAGGCCGCTCCCTGATTGTTGTTGCCGCCAGGGTTTGCCTGGTGCGCGCCAACGATCAGCGTATTCTCACTGACGGCTACGGAAAAGCCGAATTCGTCAGAGGCAGCGCCGTCGGGGGCCACCAGCTTCTGCTGCTGGCTCCAGTTCGCGTCGCTGCGCGTGAAGACGTAGGCGGCTCCCTGGTTGTTATTGCCGCCCATGTTGGCCCGGTACGCGCCGACGATCAGCGTATCCCCACTCACAGCTATGGAAATGCCCAATCGATCGCCGGCGGCAAAATCTGTGGCGTTATGGGGCGTTAGTTCTAGAAAGGTACGGCCTTGCGGCGGCGCGTCGGCCTCTATTTGTGACAGAGTGCCGGTGTGGGCCAGAAAGTCAAGCGCCGCCTGCCCCTGCATCTGCTGCGCGGGCAGCGCTGCGGGGGACGCCAATGATGCTCCGCCGGTGAGCAATAGTAATCCGAGAAACAACATCTTCATTACAATCTTGGGAAAAGTGAACACAATGTTCTCCTTGTCGGCTTGAGAGCCCACACGTACTGATAATGGGTAGGTATTGTTCGCGTAAGCGTCCAGCCCCTCTGGAGACCCGCGAGGTTTTTGCACACAATTCGCGGCTTCTCACTCTGGTGGAAACCTCGCAGGTCTGAACGGTTACTTGTTCGCTACTGCTTGTACTGGGCAAAGTTCTGGTACATCGCCTGCACCTCTTCGGCCGTGAGGGCGCGGTCGAAGATCATGATCTCGTCTATTGAGCCGTTAAAAGGCGTGCGGCGGCTGCTATCGGGCATTAGCTCGCTGGAACCGATGCGGGTCATCGTCAGGTCGGTGTCGGGCCGGGGTTGGTGGGCGCCGTAACGGCCGACCGTCACTGCATCTGCCCATACCTCGCCATTGACGTACAGACGCATATTGCCGCCGCCCTCAGTGCTGCCATAGACAGCCACAACGTGCGTCCACCGGTTGGCGGGAATCGATCTGCTGCTTGACACCAGGTCTACGGACACGTTCCAGTCATTGGGACGACGCCAGAATATTAAGGTGCCGTTCTGGCGCACGCGCAAGCCAAAATCACCGGCCACTTGCCTACCACCAACCTGACTAATGATGGTGCTGCTTTCCTGCCCGCTAATGTCGCGGGGGTTAATCCAGGCGCTAATGGTGTACGCGCTGTTGGTGGGTACAGTCTGCAAGGTGGGCCAGGTACTCAGATATTGGCCGTCCCCATCAAAGACAAAGGCTTTGTCGGTCGGGTCGGCCCCATTCCAGCCCACCCCATAAGAACCACGCTGCACACCAAAGGGAATGCCGCCGGCCACGTCATCGAGGGTGTCATCGGCCGTCCACCAGTGGATGGGCTGCGGCAGGCCGCCGGTCACGGCCTGGCATTCGCGCACCTCATAATCGGTGGTGTTGGCCACCCGCGCCAGCCGGTTGTCGTTCAGGTTGCGAATGGTGAAGGAGATTGGCTCTACCTGGTTGATGGCCAGGGGCGCCTCAAAATAGGCGGCCAGGTTGCCGTCGCGAATGAGGTTCTGCACGCCGGTGTTGGGGCCGCCCAGAGCGAAGATTTCGATGCGGGCGGTGGAAAGGGTCTGGCGCAGTTCGGTTTCGGCAAAGCCGTCCACGCCGCCCACCGGCGAGTTGTAGGAGAACTCCAGGGCGGCGGCGATGCGCTCCCGGCTGTCGCTGGAGGTAAAGGTAAACATGAGGATACGGCCGTATGACACGCTATCAATGTAGAGCGGCAAATTGTCGGCGCTGATGCCCAGGCTTTGCAGGTCGGCGGCGGTAACGTTATCGGTAAAGAAAGAGGACGGCCGTTCCGGCAAATCAACGGCGACGGTAAAGAGCCGCTGCACAAAGTAGGCGGTGTAAGTATGCTCGTTGGCCGCCCGGCTGTAGTTGAGCCGTCCGGATGCCTCCGCCCCCAAATAGCGGGCGTCGAGACCCAGATTCAGGAGGGCCTGCGTACTGCTGTGACTCTCCACCGAGTTAAAGGAGCTGGCCCCGGCGCCAACGGCCACATCCGCCCCTAACGTGTTGACCACGATCTGGTTGATGCCCTCGCGGATGGTACTGCCCACTGGCTCTTCAACAACGGCGCTGACGCCGCCGGGGATACCCAAAACGCCGCCGCCCTGAATGGAAATGCCCAGCGGCGCGCGTTTCTCCCGGCTGACGGCCAGCAGCTCCAGCGAGCCGGTTTGCAAATGGGAGCGGCCCCGTATCAAGGCCCCCGGCCACAGCACGGCCGCATCGGGATTGTGAATGGCGATCTCGCGCGGATTTTTGGCGATGCTGTAGGGGGTGGTGGTGCAGGCGTAGAGGCTGTCGGCGGCGGTTTCTTCGCTGGCAACGGCCGTTTCGCCGGTTGGCAGACCATTGTTTTCGGGCATATCCGGCGAGACGTCTGTCCAGCCAGGTAAATCGCCGATAAAGGCGTCAACTTCGCTGCTGGTTGCCCGTTCGCTCGCCGGTTGCGGCGGGATGGCTGTGGGTTGGGTCGGCGGCGCAGGCGAAAAATTGCACGCCAGACCGACGCTTAAGAATAAAATCATGCCGATAATGATGCGTAACTGTCTCATTGAAAATCTCCTTATTGGTTTGGGGTAGAGGCAGACCCATGTGTCTGCCCCATCGGGCGAACACGCGGGTTCGTCCCTACGGTTGGTTATCTTCTAAACGGAAAGTCTGGTCCAGCGTGGCCAGCAGCGCTTCTAGAGTGGCAAAGCTCTGCCGCTCCTCTGTGTCCAGCCATTGCAGGTGGAAGCGCCAGAAGCGCAGCGTGGTCTGTTCATCCTGTTCCGACCAACAGCGTAGGATTAAGGTGCGATGGGTAGACGGCTGGTGATTCATCAAAAATGTCCTTTTTCTGATCATGTTTGCTATAATGGCCAGATAAGAAGTAGCATACATGGTCATTCTCAATTCAGTCTCAATTGGGAATTGCCAGCAGGCAATAGGGGTGTTATTTATGGAACCGATACCAATCAACAAAAAGCTGGTCTGGGATACTGATATTCCCCCCAATGCCCAAACCAATGAGCCTTTCCGCACCTGGTATGTAAAGCGTGTTCTGACCCACGGCACGGCCGCCGACATTCGCGCTATTGGTTTGGAAACAATCCACCAATACCTCCCTCGGCTTCACTTGCCGCCAGATATCCGCGAGTTCTGGCATTGGTACTTCAACGACCCTTCGGCTAAGGAGCGTTATGGACATCTTGACCCCATTTCAGACACAGCTTCTTAAGACAATCGCAAGTTCTGCCCTGGCCCAAAATTTCTATTTGACTGGCGGCACAGCATTGGCTGCATTCTACTTGCAACATCGCTTCTCCGAAGACCTTGATTTTTTCTCCGCTGATCCCAACGCCGTTCGCCTCGTCCCCTCCGAACTCGAAAAGGTTGCCCTCCGACTTGATGCCCAGATCGAATTTAGTCGCACATTCAACACCTTTATTGAGTGCTTTATTACTGCGCCAGATCAGGAGCGGGTAAAACTGGATTTCGCCCAAGACACACCGTATCGCCTGCACCCGTTGCAGGATAATCTTACTTTCGGTATTCAAGTTGACAGCGCTTTGGATATCGCCGCCAACAAACTGGCCGCCTTGTTTGACCGCGCCGCCGAAAAGGATTTTGTAGACGTTTATTTTGCCCACCAGGAACTTATCCCGTTTGCCCAATTACTACCCCTGGCGCGTGAAAAACAGGTGGGTATGGATGATTATTGGCTGGCAATTGCCTTTCAGCGTGTTCGTCAGGTGGAAATCCTTCCGCGCATGATCAAACCAGTGACCTTGCCTGATTTGCAGAGATTCTTTCTCGATCTAGCGCGAGAGCTGATGGATAGGGCCGCCAATCCGCCTGGCTAACCATTTCCCTCAAGGCACACCTTGATGCTCAAATTTAGCTTGCTGGGGCGAGTCCAAATTACGCTGGATGATGAACCCGTCACTGACTTTGCCTCAGAAAAGGAATTGCTCCTGCTCTGTTACCTCGCCTGTAATCCGGGCGCACACAGCCGGCCGCAGCTGGCCGGGCTGCTGTGGGGGGAGATGAGCGAGGAGCGGGCGCGGGCTAATTTGAGCACGGCCATTTACAACCTGCGCCAGCTTTTCCCCAATGCCATCGACGCCAACCGCAAAACGGCCGCTTTCAACCCCGCCCAACCGCTCTGGCTGGATACGGCCGTTTTACAACAAGCCCTCGACGAAGATAATGACGCCCTGACAACGGCCGTCGCCCACTACCGCGGCCCCTTCCTCGATGGCCTCTACCCCCCAGACGCGCCCGAACTGGAAAGCTGGCTGCAACAAGAGCGAGAACGGTGGCGGCTGCTGGCCCTCACCGGCCTGGACCGATTGGCCCACCGCCAGACCCGCGCCGGGGAATGGACGGCGGCCATAGCCAGCCTGCGCCGCCTGCTCGACCTGGAGCCGTGGCGCGAAGAGTCCCACCGCCTGCTGATGCGGCTGCTGGCGGGTAGCAGCCAGTTCAACGCCGCCCTGGTGCAGTACGAGACCTGCCGCGAGCTGCTCCTGGATGAGTTGGGCGTGGAACCGATGGCGGAGACAACGGCCGTTTACCAACGCATCCAGGCCGCCCGCCAGCGCCCCCCATCAGCTAATCTACCGCCCCAGCCCACGCCGCTGGTCGGGCGCGCCGCCGAATTAGGCCGGCTCTTCACCTGGCTGCACGACCCCGAAGGGCGGCTGATTACGCTGGCCGGGCCGGGCGGCAGCGGCAAAACGCGGCTGGCCCTGGCCGCCGCCAGCGACCAGGCTTACGCCTTTCTCGACGGCCTCTTTTTTGTCCCGCTGGCCGAAGCGACCGGCAGCGCCGGGCTGGTGCAGGCTATCGCCGCTGCCCTGGGGCTGACGCTGGCTGTCGGCGGCGAACAGGCAGAGCTGCTGGCCTACCTGCGCGACAAAGAGGCGCTGCTGCTGCTGGACAACGTGGAGCAGGCGCTAGAACCGGCCGCCGATCTCGTCCTGGCGCTGCTGGAGAACGCGCCCCGGCTGCGCCTGATCGTCACCTCGCGCGAATACCTGCAACTGCGCTGGGAAACGCGGCTGCCCCTGAGCGGGCTGCCCGTCCCGCCTGACGCGGCCGCCGAAATCACCGATTTTGATGCCGTGCGCCTCTTTGTGCAGGTGGGGCGGCGGGTGCAGCCCGCTTTTCGCCTGAATGGCAACGGCCCGGCGGTGGTCGCCCTGTGCCGGCTGGTGGAAGGGCTGCCCCTGGCCATTGAACTGGCCGCCGCCCTGCTGGACCGCCAAACGCCGGCGCAACTGCTGGCCCAGGTCGAGCAAAGCCTCGATCAACTGGCAGCCACCATGCGTGACGTACCCGACCGCCATCGCAGCCTGCGGGCCGTTTTTGATTATTCCTGGGCGCTGCTGACCCCCGCCCAGCAGACGGCCCTGGCCCGGCTGGCCCTGTTTCATGGCGGATTTACGCCCGCGGCGGCTGTGTCTGTCGCCCAGGCTGCGCCAACCATGCTGGCGGAACTGGCGGCCAAATCGCTCGTCCGCGCCGGGGCCGACGGCCACGCTGCGCCCGGCGCAAGCGGCCGTTACAGCCTGCACGAAGTTATCCGCCAATACGCCCTGGAGCGGCTACCCGACGCACCGCAAGCCGCCGCCGACCATGCCGCCTATTTTGCCGCCCAGCTTGAGCAGGCGGCAGCGGCGCTGCGCGGTCCGGAACAAACGGCCGTTGCCCACCAACTGCTGGCCGATTTAGCCAATATCGAGGCGGGCTGGCAAACGGCCGTTACGGTCGCCGCTGGCGATTTGTTGCGTCAAATGGCACCAGGACTGGCCCGTTTTTACCAGGTAGCGGGACTATACGAAGCGGGTGTGGCCACCTTTGCGGCGGGGGCAGCCCGCCTGCCCCGGCAGGCCGACCTGCATCTGTACCACGCCCTGTTTTTGCTGGAACGGCATGAGTATGCGGCAGTAGAAACGGCCGTTGCGGCCGCCGCGTCCGCCGGCCTGTCCGATCCGACTCTGTTGGCCCGGGCGCATCTCCTCACTGCTACCGTTTCTTTACGCCAGGGAGATACGGCGACAGCCCAGGAAACCATCCCGCTGGCGCTGGCCGCGGCGGAAACGGCCCAAACAGCCTGGCTCCAGGCGCAAGTCTGGCGTTTGTCGGGCCAGTTGAGCGAGCGGAAGGGCGATTATGCTCAGGCGGAACAGGCGATTCGTCAGGCATTGGCCATCTATGAGGCGAGCGGCGATCCCGTGGAACTGGCACGGACCTACTTTGCCTTGGGCGCTGTCCTTTTTCGGCGCGGCGACAATTTCGCTGCAAAAGCTCTGTTGGAAAAAGCGCTGGGGATCCAGCGGCAGGTGGACCCCACCGGCTTGAGCAGCGTCCGTGTGCTGGTGGCTCTGGGCACTGTGGCCAGCAACCTGGACCAGGAAGAGCAGGCGGTCGCTTATTTCCAGGAATCCCTGGCCGTTTGCCAGCAGATGGGCGACCGGGCCAATGGGGCGATGGCGGCCAATATGCTGGGGCGTTTGGTCGCCTGGGATTACGAATTTAGCCGGGCGCAGGATTATTATACCCAGGCGTTAACCTGGTATCAGGCGATTGGGCAGCCCAAAGGGGAGGCGGACACGCAGCGTTATCTGGCCGACCTGGCCCTTACCCTGGGGCAATATGAGGCGGCGCGGGAACGGCTAACGGCCGTTTTAGAAACCTATGACGCCATTCAAGACAAACGCAGCGTAGGCACGACCTTAACCCGGCTCTCTTTGGCCCACCATTACCTGGGCGATGAGCAAACGGCCGTAGAGCAAGCCGAAGCCGCGCTGGTCATCGCCGCCGAAATCGGCAATCCGCTGCTGCGGGCGTATGGACTGAGCAGTTTGGGCCATGCCCTGCGGGGACAAGGAGAATGGGAGAGGGCAACGACCGTTTACACCGAGGCGATTGCCCTCTGGCATAAACTGGATGCCCTCGGCATGAAAACAGAGCTGCAGGCGGCGCTGGCGGCCGTTCATTACGCGGCCGGTCAGACCGAAGCAGCCTGGCCTTTGCTGGAAACGGCTGTTGCCTACCTGACTGCCGATTCCCAACCCGATTGCGAGGCGCTGGGGCAGCTTTATCTGGATTGCATCAGCCTGCTCCGGGCCAAAGAGGATAAGGAACGGGCAGACTGGCTGCTAAGTCAGGCGGTAGGGACGTTGCGCCGCCAGGCGGCCGGCATAGCCGACGAGCAGGAGCGCAGCGCTTTGTTGACGGGCATTGCCGCACACCAGCGTCTGCTGACTCTCCACATCGAGAAGGCGTGAACCATGAAGGGCAGCGCTGTGACTGAACGCAGAACTTACCCGAAATGCCGCCCTCAGGCGCTATGTCGGGTAGGGGCTTTTGAGCACTACCGCACGGTAATAACTGACTACTTACTTGAGTTTTGCGATGGGGCTGAAAAGATAGGGTGAAAAAGCGTATAATGGTCATATCCCTGGTGAAAAGGAGTGACCGATGCGTTTACCTATCGTTCAATTTCCCAACATCGTTGCTAACAATCTGTCCCATTTTGCTCCGGTATTCTCTACCGAGGAGCAGAAGAAACATTTTTGTGAATATGTTACCGGGTTGATAGCGGGTGACAAAGCAACTGTCACGGCCATCAACGCCTTGTTCCTTAACAAAAACGACCAGAGTTCGTTAAACAAATTCATCACCCAAGCCAATTGGGACGAGGACAGCTTGAATCGCCTGCGGGTCCAACTGGAATTAAGTCGCCTGTACCAGCGACCCATCAGCGAAGAGGCGGGGCGCTTGATTCTGGATGATACCCTGGCCCATCATACCCGTTGTTCGATGGATGCCCTGGCCTACCTGCGTGACCATAGTATCGGTCGTAATGTCTGGGCGCACGATGTGGTTACCAGCTACTACGTCAATCGTCAGGACCAGTTTCCGGTCAATTTGCGTTTGTATCTCCAGTTTAATCGGCAGTACGAAAAGAAATTGCGCGAAAAAATGGTCCAAGCCTGGATCAAGACGCCGACACTGGCTAATAACCGGCAATATCTGGCCACCCTGATAAGTCAGCATTATCGCCAGAAAACCTATCGCTCCAAAACCAACTTGGGCGCGGAACTAGTACGGGAGGCGATGGCCTGGGAGATTCCCTTCGCTGTCGTCCTGTTTGATAGCTGGTTTCTGCGCTGGCCGCTGGTGAAGGCCATTCAAGCTGCGGGCAAAGATTGGCTTGGGGCCTGTCCTAAAGACCGTTTGGTTCTGGTAAAAGGGCAGTGGATGCAGGTACAGGACTTCATCCAAACCATACCGGCTAAAGCCTATCGGCCGTATCGTATTGGTTCCCATCTCTTCTGGGCTTTCACCAAAGTCTTGCCCATGAAGAATCTGCAACGACAGCGCGTACGCCTGGTCGCTTCCTATGAAGACCAGGTACAACTCGACAAAATGCCCAATTTCTATGTCACCAATCGCAAGGAATGGGAAGCGAAACGTATCTTGACCACTTATCTCGACCGCTGGCCTACCGAAACCTTCAATGAAGATGTCAAGGGGAACCTGGGCTTTGAGGATTATCAACTACGACGCTGGCGGGCTATCAAACGACATTGGTACCTTTCGTTCGTAGCGTATTCTCTTCTTAGTGACCAAGGACCACCAGGACGTTCCCGTTGGGCGGTGCGTGGTCAGTTCCAATCAACTGGTCAACGGTGTCGTGCGGTCGCTGATGAATTGCTGGGTTATCTCGTCTATTGGATCACCCGGCAATTTGAGGAGGGGTTTGACCCGGATTATATCTTACAACAACTGCTGGCTTGATGAGTATAGTCAGCCAAAGGGTGTGATAGCCGGGCAGGTCTGTTAGCCAATCCCAGACTTGGCTGGCTTGTTGTGTTGTCTCTGTTCGTTTTTTAAGGTGCATCGGGCTTTTTGGCCCGTCTTATCGCAAAACTCAAGTAATAACCAATGTTGTCCCAAT
>Ga0209498_1001484_pt1 | contig 14371 bp, 19 predicted proteins | sample WalLakDeSediment_FD_184131 | JGI IMG/M metagenome (GOLD analysis project Ga0209498, IMG submission 184131) | Lake sediment microbial communities from Walker lake, Nevada to study Microbial Dark Matter (Phase II) - Walker Lake 11/02/13 Deep... | ecosystem: Environmental > Aquatic > Freshwater >...
CGCCAATGCTTTCAGGTCATCCTCCTTTCCCACAAAACCCCGGATGAGCGTGACTTCCTTACCTTTCCGCTGCTTCCGGTCAAGACTTACAATAAGCTTCTGTTGTTGCGGCGGGAGCGTTTCCGGCCCCGCTTCCTCTCCGTTGGCATACTGGTAATCCGGATTAGTGGAAAATACCACACCCAGGCGTGATTTCCAGTCGGATCCCGGTGAGCGGTTCTCTTGTTTCTTCATTTTTATTTAAGATAGATGATTTATTTCTCACAGCGTTTCACAAAGTTATTCAATAAGTTTCACAGAGGTCATTACAGAAATATCAACAAAGAAGCAAAGGAGTGGAGTATTCCATTAAAAAGCGATTTTGCAGCTAATATAATGAAAAGAAATTGAGAGACCCCCAGTAGCCGCATTATCAGCCGCAGAAGGATCTCTCAAAAAATGAAGGGAAAAGTATATATGTGTAAGAAGTGGTTGCCAGGCTATCAATCCCAAAAATTGTCGGTTGTAAGTACCACCGGCTCTCCGGGCCAATTGCTGCTGGGGTCATTCTCAGCTGTAATAAATATTTTGACAGGTTTGAATGAGGAGGTGGTTTCAAAAGAAGCGTTCAGCCTGCTGGAGCTTTTTATTTGCCCGATATTCTTCGTCTGGTCACGTTCCGAGACCATCCAGACGACATATGTTTGTTTAGGAGGTGTGAGCATGCTGACTTCTGCCAGGTCCGACACATTGACCTGGATGACATAGTTTTTGTTGCTGTTCTTTTTTACCTTCACATAACCGGTTGCTGCAGGTACTACGGATGAACTTAAAAAATAGACTTTTCTGGAACATTCGGTGAAAATGATAATCATTGAAAAGGCAAGAACGCCAATCAATATGTTTCTTGTCAGGACATTCAGTTTTGTATTTTTCATAATCTTAATTTTTAGTGTGAAATATTTTTCACGATACAAAGGTCGTTCTAAATGAACCGGAAAGTATTACATAATTAAGGAAAAGAGTTACATGATTCACACTTTCTATTTAACCGAAGATCATTAAATCATCATAAAATATTGAGCAGGAACATTAGATAACATACAGATCAGTGTCCTGGTCATTGGCTATTTTCATCAAACTGTAATCCACCAGTTCGTCATCATCATCCCCCAGGAATTGAAAGTCAGTGTCTGGAGAAGGTTCCAGTACGTTGAGGTCATCATAGGATTTACGATTTGACTGTTCATGGTAGTTACCATCGTGCCGCTTTTCGCGTTGATTATTTTTCATTTCACATATTTTTAATAAAAGAATGCACCATGCTTTTTATTTTTTCATTCCAGCGGCTGCTAAATGTAACACTGCCATCGTTCTCTTTTTTATTTTGCTCACCGATCATCAGCGCAATGGGCTTAAGTTGATCATATTCTTCACAAACTACTTTCAAAATGGCAGTAAACGGTAAAAACAAAACCATCCCGGCAATGCCCCATAAGGAAGCGCCGATGATGATGCTCAGAAGGGCTGCCAGAGCATTTACTTTCATACCTCCCCCCACAATTCTCGGAGTCAGATAATTACTCTCGACCACCTGCACGGACCAGAACAATATTGCTATGGAAATGGGCATCCAGATAGAATCGTATGTCATAAAAGCATAGACAACAGGGATGGTCGCGCCAAGAGTGGTTCCCACATAAGGCACAATGGCCATAATGGAAGCCATAAAACCGAAAAGGAAGGGTTTGTCAAGACCGATAATCAAAAGCCCGATGCTATTCATAAGGCCTACGATAATGATGATCAGGATCATGCCAACCAGGTATTTTTTCCCAACCTGCTGAACCGAATGAAACATCTTAACTGCCCTTTCCCTTCTGTCTGAAGGGTAAAACTGAGCAAATGCCTTCACCAGTCCATTCCTGTAAATCAGGATAAGGAAAGTGAAAATAACTGTGAACATCATTCCGGCGAGAAATGCTGCCGTGCCATTGAAGGTTTGTCGTGCCAGTGAACCTGCCGATTTGTTTATCCAATCCTTGATCTCCTGGAGCAGTTCGTCTTTTTCCAGATTTGGTATAAAGTTTAAATTACTGTTAATATATAATGTGGCTTCAGCGAAAATCCGCAGTATTTTATCCTTGACATCAGACAGATCTTTTGAGATTTCGATAATTTGGGTCGAAAAAAGGAATATTCCTCCTCCAAGTATTAAAATCACTGATAAAATGGAGAGAAAAGCAGCAAGCATTCTATTGGCTCCCCACAACTCAAACCTTGTCGTTACCGGCAACAGTATAAAAGATATCAGCAAAGCGAACCCAATGGGAATGAGAATGGACTTTGCTAAGATCATAATAGCAAAAACCGCAAAGATTGCAGCAATGGCAAAAAACAGTTTTTTAAAAGATAACGTCATTTTTTTAGTCCGGGATGATTATACTTAGCCATAGTTGTGTTATATCCATCATGTCAGTTATTTTGTTTATTCCGCAACCCGTATATTGTCCTGTAATGATGACCGTAGATTGAATATTCAATCGCATCGACCATTAATCCAGGCCGCCGGAAAAGTGTCCATATCATCAGTTTCCAGTAATCACTCCTCCCCTTGTTAACCACACCAATGATAAAAATTGTTTTAAGCAATGCCTTGAACAAGTTAAAGTTAATCCTGGCCGGTTGTTTGCTTTTGGGCCTGTAATTGAGTAATAATCTCCGTATCCTTTGATAATAGGGTTTTGTGGTATAGATATCGTGGATTATTTTTTTATATCCGTCCATCAGCTCCTGGTAATTCATCCGTGGAATGAAATTCATGGTTGAATCGGTGTTGTTACCGGTGGCCTCAATGGTCAACCTGTTTTCAGCCTTGAGCCGCTCATACAGTTGTGTTTTCTTTGGAGCGTTTAACAATCCGACCATGGCCGAAACAATGCCGCTTTGCTGGATGAAGTCGATCTGCTGCTGAAAAACGGAGGGCGGATCGCTGTCGAAACCCACAATGAACCCGCCGGAAACCAGTAAACCGGCGCGTTGAATCTTCCTGATGCTTTCCAGCAGGTTCCGGTTCTTGTTCTGCACTTTGTTACATTCCAGCAGCGATTTTTCTTCAGGTGTTTCTATTCCGATAAACAATGATTTAAACCCGGCTTCTACCATCAGGGCCAGCAGTTCGTCATCATCGGCCAGGTTAATGGATGCCTCGGTATTGAATGTGAAAGGATAGTTATGCACCTGCATCCAGGTTATCATGGCCGGGAGAAGGTCGTGTTTGATGAAGTTTTTATTCCCGATAAAATTATCGTCCACGATTAATACGGTTCCCCGCCATTGCAGATCATACAAGGTGTCGAGTTCATCCAGTATCTGTTGTGTCGATTTAAGCCTGACCTTATGGCCCAGCAGGGTAGTTATTTCACAGAATTCACAGGCGAAAGGACATCCCCTTGAAACCTGGATATTCATGAATGCGTAACTTTTGCGGGATAATAAATGGAAGTCAGGGACAGGAGTAGATGAAATATCCGGGAATTCGGAAGTTTTATAAATTTTTTCCGGATGTCCTTCAGCGAGATCCTTCAGGAACAGGGGCAATGTTATTTCTGCTTCATTCAGGATCATGTGATCAATCTGTGAATAATTCTCATAGTCCTGGGTAAAAAGCGGGCCACCTGCAACAATTTTTACCCCCTGCTTCACACATTCACTGATCACTGTGCCAACCGATTCTTTCTGAATATACATGGCGCTGATAAACACATAATCGGCCCATTTTATATCGTTTATCTGTAAAGGGGAAACGTTCATGTCCACCAGCTTTTTCTGCCAGGCTGAAGGCAGCATGGCCGATACGGTGATCAAACCCAGAGGCGGTACCGCAGCTTTCTTGGAAATAAACCGCAATGCATGTTTAAAACTCCAGAAAGAATCGGGGTACCGCGGATATACCAATAATATTTTCATGACTTATTTTTTATATGACCGCCATAATACCACTCCTCCGGCCGCCATGATGGCAATGCCAATCAATGGCGACCATTTGAGGTTATGTGGTTTGTTCCTGGTGATCTCTATTTTTCCGATATCGACCACTTTCTCTTTGGTGAAAAATGTTGTAGCCGTGAAAATGGTCAATACCAATCCAATAATTAAAAGTATAATGCCCGTAATTTTCATATGTTTTTGTATTTGAATGTTGATGCTGATATCTTTATTCTGAGACTTTGATTGCCACAGCCTTCTGCCGTCCCTGGTGTAAGCGGATAATTCGTCAGCTTTATAATTCATCAGCGCAGCGGCTATTGTATTTTTGAAGTTGGTGATGACATCCCTTTGCACCTGAAGATTGTCCTGGAGATTTTTTATCTGCGCCTTACAATCATTGTCATATCTTTTCAGATTTCGCCTTCTTGCTGAAAATATGTTGAAAGGCGAGCTTACCGAACGACTTGATTTCATCAGCGTTTCTGGAAAGTAAGTTTGTAACGGCAAACTGTATTACAGAGCCCATGATCCTTCTGAGTATGTTGTCCGATGCGCCCGCAATAACTCTCTTCGCAAGGAAACCGGTGGCTAAGCTAACGGAAGTGTCTATGATATTTTCAACCATATGCGGCGATGCAATCATTTCTTTTAAAGTGTTACTGAGAATTTTTGTGGGCTTAAAACTATCGTAAGTAAGGTAAAATTGTTCTTTAAGCATTTGCTGTTTAACAACTTGTTCTTCTTCTAATAATTGAATTGCATTTTTAAGTTCTGCAACAGATGTTATTTTTTCCATGTGAACCTATTTAAACATTTGTTTAACAATATAATTCCAGACCAGGTTTTTAATCCTTTTGTGAAAAAAGAAATGTAAAACAAGCCCGGTTATCACATAAAAACCAGCTAATACAAAGAATCCATAGTGAATATTTCCGAGGATTTCTCCGAGCCAGAAGGCCAATCCAAAGTTTGCAAAAAGCATGAATGATGCGAGCATTATCAACACAACAGAATGAGGTATCAATGATGAAACAACATCCGATGTCTTGTCCAGGGTTTTAAGCTTTACCAGCTCAACACTCGTTTTTCCGTAATCCACAACTTTTTCAAGCAGCGATTCAATCAATTTGGTATTCTCTTCCAAAACTTCAGTTTTAATAACTATTAGTCATTTTATGCCTGCTTTAACGTGTTACTTACAATTAAGGCAGGCTCTCCGTTTTCATTTCTCCTGCTTTGGCTTAACCTTTTCAGCAAAGTCAGATACATCTTCCTTAGCCTCTTCGAATTTTTCGGAGACATCTTCCATGAAGTCATCGAATTTCTCTTTTAACCCATCTACAAAGTCCTCACCCTTTTTAGATATTTTTTTCCTGGTATCCGACCCTTTCGCAGGGGCAAAGAGAATCCCCAAAACCGCGCCGGCGGCGACTCCTGCCAATACGCCCAATAATAATTTACCTGATCCCATAATTGAATTTTTTAATGATTCGATTGAATTTTAATGATTACTCCAGGTTCTGGACCCGGACCTTATTTTCTGATCAGCAGAATGGAAAGTTTATGGGTTTATATGACCCTTCTCCCCCTGATAATCCTGTATAGTATTGCAATAAGCGCAATAACAAGAAGTATGTGAATGACATTTCCTGCGCTGAACGCAAAAAAGCCAATTGCCCATCCAATGAGCAAGATGATGGCTACTATGATAAGTAAATCTCCCATGGCTGTGTTTTTAAATTTTATATCAAATTATCAACTTACAAAGTTATGTTTTGGGCTTCCCCAAACTGTTATACATTTGTAGGAATAAGTTACATCATTCACACATTCAAGGCATGAAAAAAAGAGTGTCTCGACTTATGAGACACTCTCTACTAACCAAAAACCCAAACCAAACATGAAAGAACACGTCTTTTCGACATGCTAATTCCTGAATAACTTACCCTAATGCTACAGAATAATTATTCCTTGAAAATTATTCGTAAGCGCTTTTAATAACGGTCATGATCATTTTGAAACGCCCGTTAGGCCTGATAAAATTGGAGGCATTTGCGGGTATTACAATCGATTGCCCGGTTAGCAGGAAATTGGCTTTTCCGCTGATAACGATCTCTGCCTTACCGTCGATGATTTGCGCAAAAGTATCATACGGAGTGGTCCTTTCAGCCAGGCCTTCTCCACTGTCGAATGACATCACACTGATATTTCCGGTCGATTTCTTCAGGATCGTTTTAATGACGACTGAATTTGGAATATATTCAATGATTTCCACGGTTATGTGTGATTGTGATTTTTCAATTTCTGAATTATCCATAATACCTGGTTTGAATTGTTAAAACTTGTCACATTGCAAAGGTCGGCATTAACATTCCGGAAACCGTTACAGAAAAACTGAAAAAGGTTACATTATTCACACATTGTTCAGCATGGTGCGTCGTTTGTCTTTAAGCTGCTTAAAGAAAGTGGGCGACAATCCGGTAACTTTCTTGAACTGGTTGGATAAGTGTGCCACGCTGCTGTAATTGAGACGGTATGAGATCTCGGTCAGGTTCAGCTCATCATATAGGAGCAATTCTTTCGCCCTTTCGATTTTATGGGCTATGATGTAATTTTGAATGGTGGTGCCCGTTGTTTCTGAAAAAAGATTGGCGAGATAGGTGTAATCGTAGTTGAGCTTATCGCTGAGATAATCGGAAAAATTTGTTTTGGGGACTTTCTCTGAATAATGCACCATTTCAACGATGACGGCTTTAATTTTTTCAATCAAAATGGCCTTATGATCATCCATTAATTCGAGCCCTGATTTCAACAGCGCGATTTTGAGTTCCTCACGTTTTTCAGGGGTAATCTGGTCCCGGATATCCACTTCACCCAGGTTCACTTTTGAATAAGGCAGCCCGAGCTTATCCAGTTCTGATATAACAACCATCTTGCATCGGATGCTGACCATAAATTTGATAAAAAGTTTCATATAAATATTTATGACGATGGCTTTAGCCGAATTTTAACAGCTAATAGGGAATATCAGAAATGGAATGATTTCGGGGTCGTTTATTCATAACCACTTTTTATCACGGTCATGATCATTTTGAAACGCCCTTTTGGTTTTATATAATTGGGCGCATGAGCAGGTATTACGATAGACTGCCCCGTGTGCAGGAAATTGGATTTATTGCTGATTACGATCTCAGCCTCTCCATCAATGATTTGAGCATAAGTATCAAAAGGGGTGGTCCTTTCAGACAGGCCTTCACCACTGTCGAATGACATCACACTTATATTTCCGGTCGATTTCTTTAAAATCGTCTTGATAACGACTGAATGAGGAATGTACTCAATGATTTCCACGGTTATGTATGTTTTTGATTTTTCAATTTCAGCGATGTCCATTTTACCTGGCTTCAATAGTTAACACTTGTCACGATGCAAAAGTCGGCATAAACATTCCTGGAAGCGTTACAGAAAAACTGAAAAAAGTTACATTATTCACACATTGTTCAGCGTGGTGCGCCGTTTGTGTTTAAGCTGCTTGAAATAGGTGGGCGTTAATCCGGTGATTTTCTTGAACTGGTTGGATAAATGCGCCACGCTGCTGTAATCCAACCTGTAAGATATTTCGGTGAGTGTCAGTTCATCATATATGAGCAATTCCTTTACCCGTTCAATTTTGTGGGCAATGATATAATTTTGAATGGTGATGCCCGTTGTTTCAGAAAAATGATTGGCGAGATAAGTGTAATCGTAGTTGAGCTTTTCGCTAAGATAATCGGAAAAATTTGTTTTTGGGACTTCCTCTGCATAGTGTACCATTTCAACAATAACGGCTTTGATTTTTTCAATCAAAATGGCCTTCTGGTCATCCATCAGCTCGAGCCCTGATTTCATCAGCGCGGTTTTCAGTTGTTCACGTTGTTCAGGGGTAATTTGGCCTCGGATATTCGCTTCACCCAAATCCACTTTTGAATAATGCAGACCGAGTTTTTCCAGCTCCGATTTCACCACCATTTTACAGCGGATGCACACCATATATTTGATGTAGAGCTTCATTATTTAGTGATAATGAGGAAGTAAAGATAAGCAATTATTTCCCCTGCCCCCCTTAGAACATAAAAAATAATACATATAACATACCACATCCTCAGTATCTCGTCACCAGCGCTACCCCGTTGTATTTCTTCATCATTTCATCTTCCAGGAAAACCGCATCGCCGCCGTATTTGAGGTTGATCTCGATGATGTCGTCGATGATATCGTCCACAAAACCGGGGGCAGTTAGCGATAGTTCGTCGGCCGGGATGATCACGCCATTATCAATTCTGGCCGGCTGAAAATAATCCTTCGAAGCAAAAACCGTCTGCCCGCGGCCCTCGTTCACCGCCCGCCAGATGTCGTTCAGGTCGGTCAGGAAGGTCTGCTTTGTCACCGCGTCGCGCAGCTCCTGCTTGCGCTTCCTGATCCGTTCCTCGTTCACCTTTTTAACGATCTTCCAGGCCTCTTTCACGATGTTTTGCGCCTTGTCGCCGTCCCTGTTCTGGTTCAGGTGCCCGATGATCCGGTTTTTGTCAGTCACCTTTTCATAATGGAAACGGTTGCGCTCCTCGGTCACTATGACAAATGGCAGCGAATTCTCCTTTGTTCTCTCCTGCACGATCTTGTCCACCTGGTTGAAGAACTCTTCGACCAGGTTGTCGGTCCCTTTGGCCATCGAAAGGGCCAGCTTGTCAGTGGAATAGAAGCTTTTATTGCTGAGGGGAAATGGTGATCCGTATTCCGACACGAGCCTGTCGTTGCTGGCTTCAAGGAGCCTGACCTGGTCGCGGCTGATGACCAGCACGTAGTATTCCGCCTGCTTGCGGATGGCCCTGACCAGGTCGCGCGTAGCAAAGGTGTGATCCACCACGGCCCGGTCGGTGACCTGGACAGGAAGCCGCACAAATTCGGAAATATCAGTGTTGACAAATAAAATCAGGCTTTCCAGGTTATAACTGTGATCGATCCGGCCGGCCAGCTGATGCAGCCTTTCCGCAAGACTTTTTGCACGGCGCTTGTCCAACAGCTCGTAGAGCTTCTTCTCCGCTTCCTTTACCAGGTTTTTCAGCAATAACGGATCTTTTAAATAATCTGGCTTTGTCCTGTGGGTGTTCAGGCAGATGGTTATACATCCTTCGGCCCGGACATCTTTGAGTTGTTGCAACAAATGGTTCATAATTATTTTTTTTGTGAATGATTTATATTCCTGAACGGCAAGATACAAAAAATATAAGTACGGAAGCCGGATCGCACTTCAAATTTGAAGCACTCCCCGGCCCGTGCGGTAATCCATGAGAAAATTTATATGGTGGTGGTTGCTCTAACGGAGCCTTAACTGGACACTTCCGGCATAATCGGCGTCATTGTAAATCTGGATTTTATAGATGCCGGGATCAAGTTTTTGCGCCGGTGAGTATGTCATCTCAACTCTCCTGGAGATTTCAAACTCTCCAGAGAAGGGCGATAAGCTGGCGGTGAGGGTGCGGCCGTCGTCTGCCATCCGGTAAGAGAGACTGGATTCATCGCTCTTGACAACTTTGCCGGTTGGGGTGACAATACTGAATTTAATGTTGTCTGACATCGATTGCGGTATTTCAAAGCTCACCATCAATTTCCTGGTCCTTGCCGCATTGATGGTCAGTTTCTGGTTTTTCCTGCCTCTCAGCGGCTCCACACGGAAATTATCGGTTACACTGGCCTGCAATGCATTCAGGCTTGACCGCAGACCGTCCCTTTCAGTTCTGAGCGTGATAAGTTCGGCCTGCATATTCTCCATCTCCTTCGAATTTTTCCTGTTCTGCTGATCCATTGAGGCCAGCTGGTCCTCCAGGTCTTTCCGGATCTGTTTCAGCTCGGATAATTCTTTTTTCACCGATGCCAGCGTAGCATTTTCCTTGCGAAGCCCGCGAACAGTGTTTTCCAGTCCGACAACCTTATCCAGCGCCTCTGCCAGCAGCCTGTCTGCCTGTTCGCTTTTTCCCTTCCATGATACGATGTCATTTTTTAGTTTTTCAGCTTCCTTGCTGAGCGCCAGCTTCTCTGACAGGAGCGATTCGGACCTGAGTTTTTCTTCCTTCAGACCGCCTTTCAGCGTATTGTTTGAACGGTAATATATCCCGGTTCCGATAAGAGATACCACCAGTAATGCAGTGGCGGTGGCAGCGATGATTTTTTCCTTGTTCATCCTGGTTTTCATAGTTAGTCCTTTCTTGATAAAATGGTTAAACAATTAGTTGGAGCAAAACTAAAACCAGGATATTAAGACCGGATGAAATCGGGATTAAAAAGAGATTAAATATTCAGGACTGTTGTGGGAGATAGATTGTAAATATTGAGCCTTCATTCAGACGGGATGTGACATCCACCTTTCCCTGGTGCAGGAAGGCGATGCGGTCAACCAATGAAAGACCGATCCCGTGGCCTTTGATGTGCCGGGCATTCTGTCCCCGGCGAAAGGGCTCGAAAATATGTGACAGGTCCTCTTCGGAAATGCCGATGCCCTGGTCGGCAAAGCTGACTACTGACGTGTTGTTCACAGCGCTGATGGTCACAACGACCGTGCGATTTTCAGAATATTTGCAGCCGTTGTCTATTAGGTTTATGATCATGGTTTTGATCAGCAGTTCATCCCCGCTGATGAGTAATTTTGTCTCCTCATCGATATTTTCATCCAGGTTGATATGTATCCGGTAGTTTTCATGCCGCCGGATCAGTTCATCCCTGCATTGCCAGATGATTTCGTCGATGCGGAGCGGGCGGATGTTCAGCTCGGCCAGTTCGGCGCTGGCCTGGGCCAGCAGTAACAGCCTGTTGGAAATGTTATTCAGGTTGCGCATATCCTCCAGGACCGAAGCGATCACATTCCTGTAAGCTTCTGATGACCTTTCCTGCAGCATCACCACTTCAAGTTGTCCGGAGATGGCCGTTAAGGGTGTTCTCAATTCATGGGATGCATTGGTGATGAAATGCTTTTGCGACTTGAATGCAGTTTCCAACCGGTCCAGCATCTTGTTGAAAGTCCCCGCCAGGCGTGATATCTCATCCTTTTTGTTCCCTTCGTCAAGGCGCAGGTTCATGCTCGCAGCGGAGATTTCATCCACTTTTGTGATTACCTTTAATATAGGGCTCAATGCCCTGCCGGCATAGATCCAACCCGAAATCATCAGCAGGAGTATACTGATGCTGACAACGGCAAGGAGAATATTGCGCAGGTTGACCAGCTTCCGAAAACCGAAAATATCCACCCCGGCAGCGATCACGACAAACCTGTCATACTGGTCGGCAAATAAAAACCCGAAGACCTCAAAATCCTCCTGTGTGAACCGGACCTCTCCCTTCAGCCGGATGTCATCCAGTAAGTCTTTGTTAATCTTGAGGGTATGGTCTTCATCGGTGGAATAAATCACCTCGTTCTTATAATCAACAATGATGATTTTTTCTTTCGGAAGACTGACGGGGTTGTCGGCTTCAATTTTCTTCAGCAGCTCAATATCCACTTCATCGAATTGGATCAGCAACTTAGCTGTGTTTGTGGCTTTGTCGTGAAGCCGCCCGTAGAAGTCCTCTTTGCGGTGCCCCGCGGAAAAGAAATAGATGGCCAGCGAAGCCATGACCAGTGTAATGGCAACGATACTGATGAACTGCAAGGTAAGTCGCGTGCGGATTTGCATCTATTCTTCCTTGAAAATATAACCCATCCCGATGCGGGTATGGATCAGTTTTGCCTCGAAATCCTTATCGATTTTTTTCCTGAGGATATTCACATCCAGTTCCAGATCGGCTACCCTGAGCAGGACAGCAGAACTGACAGCCTCCCCGGGCCTTTTTGACAGCGCATTGATACGCGCCACCAGTTCCCTGAATTCAAAGGGCTTTACCAGGTAATCATCGGCGCCTGCCTCAAAACCGGTGACCTTGTCGTCTGTTGTGCCCAGGGCGGTGAGCATTAAAACAGGGACATCCGGTTTGGACCGTTTGATTCGCTTGCAAAGTTCAAGGCCGCTGATAACCGGAATGATAATATCGAGGATGATCACCTGGTAGGGATTCTTCAAGGCGAGTTTTTCACCCATCTGTCCGTCATAGGCCACATCAACCTCGTGCTGCAGGTTTACCAGGCCTTCTTTTATGAAAGTCGCTACCTTCGGCTCATCTTCTACGACTAATATCTTCATGTCCTTGATGAATCTTCAGAGAATAAAGGTACTATTTTTCGCTTTTTCAGCTAAAATAGCTTTAGTTTTGAAACGGCAATATCTACAATATTAATATTCATATGAGAGAATTCATTCGTTTTTTTCTACTGGGGGCATTGGCACTGTTACTGATCAGCTGGGGCTATAACGGGCATTACAAGATAAATTACAATGCGGAGCTTTCTTACAATTTGGAAATGAGCCAATTCATAGCCTGGACATCAACCCTGGCCGCTCATGCCTCCGATGCCGACCAGCGCAAAAGCTGGGACCCCAGCGAAGGGCCGAAACACTACATTGATATTGATAACTATCCCGATTTCTATACAACCGGGCGTATTCCGCAGACCTATGATTCGGTGATCGCCTTGTACGGCTACAACTTCGTGATCAGCCAGGGGATATTGCCCTGGGCAACCATGACCACTTACGATTCGCTGGTGGAGTGCTTCCGGCGGTTCGACTGGTCGAAAGCGGTATTATTCGCTGCAGACCTCGGGCATTATGTAGCCGACGGCCACATGCCGCTCCACATTACCCGGAATTACAACGGGCAGTATACCAATAATTACGGTATCCACTCCCGCTATGAATCGACCATGATCAATACCTACCTCAGCCAGATCGTTTATTCCGGTGACTCCATCTCCCTGGTTACCGATGTGAACGGGTATATCTTTGAATACCTGTATCATAGCTATACCTTTGTAGATTCCATCCTGGCTGCCGACACCTACGCTCAGGGCGTTGCAGGAAACACTTCATCCTCCGCATACAGGCAGGCGCTGTGGGAGAAAACGAAGAGCTTTACGATCCCCTTGTTCAGAGATGCCTCCCGGTCACTGGCCGAACTCATTTATTCGGCCTGGGTGGAAGCGGAAAAACCTGATATGAACAGCGGACCGGGGATATTTGAATTCGGAGGGAGAGAGCAATCCATTTCAGTTCAAATCTATCCGAGCCACATCCGGGAATCGGCAACCATCAAATTCGATCTGCCCCGTGAAGAAAGAGTGAAAATGCAGGTTTACAGCCTGCAGGGCGCCTTACTTGGAACAATTGCTGATATGGTATTGCCTGGTGGAATGAATGAAATAATATGGAAAACAGATCATTACCCTTCAGGTACCTATCTTTTGGTTGTATCGACCACTGAGGGCCGGGGCTTTAAGAAAGTCATTAAACTGTAACTGACTGCTTTAGTGTCGGACTACTATCTAGTCGGAGCAAGAAGAAACCGAGGCTGTATCAAAAGGCTTTGTCTTGCCACAAAAACACAAAAACACAAAAATACACTAAAACATTATATTATTGATTACCAGGATTTTGTGATATTTGGTGTCTTTGTGTTTTAGTGGCTAAAAAAATCTTTCTAACCTTTTGTTATTTCGCAGCAGCGTAACGCTTTGCGACGGCATCCCAGTCGACCACATTCCAGATCGCGCCCAGGTAGTCGCCCCGCTTGTTCTGGTATTTCAGGTAATAAGCATGCTCCCACACATCGATCCCGAGAATCGGTATACCCTTGTGCTCGGCGATATCCATCATCGGGTTATCCTGGTTGGCGGTGGAACAAACAGCCAGTTTACCATCGGATTTTACGTACAGCCAGGCCCAGCCCGATCCGAAACGGTTCATCGCCGCCGTATTCATCAGGGCCTTTAATTCATCGGATGAGCCAAAAGCGTCAACAATGGCTTCCGCCAGTTCGCCGGTGGGCTCCCCGCCGCCATTGGGCGATAAGACCGACCAGAAAAGATCGTGGTTGTAATGCCCGCCGCCGTTGTTACGGACTTTCATGTCGAACTTGGAGATGTTCGCCATGATCTCCTCCAGCCTCATATTTTCGGCCGTTGTACCTGCGATGGCTGCATTGAGGTTGTTAACATAAGCTGCATGATGCCGGGTATGGTGGATTTCCATCGTCATAGCATCAATATGAGGCTCCAGCGCCTTGTAATCGTAATTCAGTTTGGAAAGTTCAAAGGAACCTTTGTTTTGTTGTGCATTGAGCGCACCCGTCGTTGTTGTCATTATGAAAATCATAACCAGATAAATTGATGTTTTTTTCATTGTATTGAATTGAACTTAATACCATGATAAACATTTGGCTAATGGAAATGTTCAATCAAGATTAAACATCGGATAATTGACTTTAAATCCAATTAGCCGTT
>Ga0209498_1001485_pt1 | contig 14368 bp, 11 predicted proteins | sample WalLakDeSediment_FD_184131 | JGI IMG/M metagenome (GOLD analysis project Ga0209498, IMG submission 184131) | Lake sediment microbial communities from Walker lake, Nevada to study Microbial Dark Matter (Phase II) - Walker Lake 11/02/13 Deep... | ecosystem: Environmental > Aquatic > Freshwater >...
ATCAACGATCATATGGGCATCGCATCCCATAACATCCAAACCCATGCCAATGGCTGCTGCCATAGGTTCACTCACCAAATAAACGTTACGGGCACCCACCAACTGGGCACTCTCAATGACAGCTCGTTTTTCTACGGAAGTAATACCGGTCGGCACACCGATGACAACCCGGTTAAGGAGATATCCGGGAACTTCAGCCATGTGGATGAACGATTTGATTAAATCCTCACCAGCCTCAAAATCGGCAATAACGCCGTCAGCCAGCGGACGAATGACGCGAATCCCGGGATGGGTCCGTCCCAACATATCCTTGGCAACACTACCAACAGCCATAACGGAGGAACTATTGTAGGCAATGACGGAAGGTTCATTGACGGCATACCCCCTGCCATCGACATAAACGATCGTATTGGCTGTACCCAGATCAATACCCAGGTTTTTGAGGAAAAAATTAAGTGATTTAAAAAAATTCATCATTTCCTTTAATCCGGCATCCGTCTTTTCTAACCAATTATATCGACAGAATTTAAAGTAATATTACCTTCAACGAAAGGAAATAACAAAAAATTCTATTTTATGGAAAAAAAATGCCCATCCGTGGGTACTGGATGGGCATTAATTTAATATGAGATCCGATGTAAAGCTATTTTTCTTTTTTAGTTTTGCTCTTTTTGGCTTTGGCAGGCTTCTCTTCGGATTCTTCCTCAGGTGTTTCTGCTTCCCCTGCAGCTTCAGTCTTTTCCGAAGTCATTTCCTCTTCTCTTAACTCCTCAGCTTTCGCTTCGGTGGATTCGGTCTGTGTTTCCTGGGCTACGGGTTCCTCTGGCTTAGCATCATCCGGGGCTGCTTGAGTTTCTTTCTCCTCAACAACCTCAACTTGCGTATCTGTATCTTCTTTTGGAGCCGCTTTTTTCTTAGCCGTCTTCTTTTTTGGCTCAGGTGCTTTTTCTGACTCTTCCTCAACAGAAGGAACTTCTTCTACCTTTATATCCCCGGCAACCGGCTCTTCTACTTTAACATCCGGGGTCGTTTGTGCCAAATCGGCTACGGTCGTCTTGACCACACCCTGTTTTGACAGGTAATCCTCAAACTCCTGACGTTCGCGGTCCTTAAAAAAGGCCGAGACGGAAAGCACGATTTTTTTGTTTTCCTTATCAAATTCGATAACCTTGACCGGGACCTCAGCACCGACCTCATAAACTTCGCTCGGTTTTTTACCCTTTGGCAATCCCAGGTGTTGGTTGGGAACAAATCCGTCGACACCCAGAGGGAGGGTTACAATCAATCCCTTGTCGATCAAGCGGTTGACCTTACCCATGCTTTCAGTTCCGATTCCGTAATTTTCAGCAAACGAATCCCAGGGATTGGCATCAATCTGTTTATGTCCGAGAGCAATCCGGCGTTCTTCGCGGTTGATTCCCAGTACGACGACTTCAATCTGATCCCCTTTTTTCACGATTTCGCTGGGATGCCGGACCTTCTTTGTCCAGGACAGGTCGGAGATATGAACCAGACCGTCGATCCCCTCTTCCAATTCGACAAAAGCGCCAAATTGCGTCAGGTTACGGACAATACCGTTATGCACCGATCCCACCGGGTAACGTGCTTCGATCTGCATCCAGGGATCCGGTTCCAACTGCTTTAATCCCAGTGAAATCTTCTTTTGCTCCGGTTCAATACTCAACACGATGGCTTCGATTTCCTGTCCCACGGTTAACAACTGGCTGGGATGTTTGATGTGCTGAGACCAGGACATCTCGGATATATGAATGAGGCCCTCAATACCTTTTTCCAGTTCGACAAAGGCGCCGTAATCCGTTAAACTGACCACGCGGCCTTTAATTACTGCATCCACCGGATATTTTTGCCCAACATTTTCCCATGGATGGGGTTGCAATTGCTTTAAACCGAGGGAAATTCGGTCTTTGTTTTCATTAAAATCGAGAATCATCACCTCTAAGTGCTGATCCAGTTTGACCAGTTCCGAGGGATGATTAACACGGCCCCAACTCAGATCGGTTATGTGCAGAAGACCATCCACACCACCGAGATCGATAAACACGCCAAAGTCGGTAATGTTCTTGACCGTTCCGATACGCTTTTGACCTTTTTCCAGATTGGAGAGTATTTCCCCACGTTGACTTTCCATCTCTTTTTCGATTAAAACACGCGAGGAAACAACGATGTTTTTGCGGGCATGATTGACTTTAACTATCTTAAAATTTATCTGTTTGCCAAGAAAGGAGTCGAAATCACGGATCGGTTTGACATCAATTTGCGATCCGGGCAGAAATGCATCCACGCCCATCACATTCACAACCATGCCGCCTTTGATACGACGTGTGATCGTTCCGGGAATGATTTCATCATTTTCATATTTTTCAACAAGTCTTTCCCAAACGCGAATAAAATCAGCCCGGCGACGTGATAGAGTCAGTTGGCCATCTACACTCTCAAGAGTTTCCAGAAAAACCTCAACTTCGTCACCCGGTTTATAGGATTCGATATTCTCAAATTCTTCAATGGAAACAATGCCCTCGGATTTAAAACCAATATCGATGAGGACATGATTATCGGTTATATTTAAAATGCGACCGTTGACAATTTCACCTTCGGTAATGTTACGCATGGTTTGATTATACAAATTCTCCAGAACCTGCTTTTCTTTATCTGCGTATTCGGTTTCCTCTTCAAGGTCTTCCAGACGCACCACAACTTCGTCATCAAGATTAAACTTCTCTTCTTTCTTTTCGGTATCGCTATCATTGGATTCCGTCACTGCTGTCTCAGTAGGTTCATCAGTGGACGGGTTAGGGGTTAAAGTTTCCGCAGCATTCTCTTCGGCTACGTTTTCTTTGTTTTCTTCAGTCATACAAAAAGTTCCTAATGGTTAATGGTTGATCCGCGTGATTGCGGGGTTATTTACAAAAAGGCAATTAAGTTAAGAAAAAAAGTCGCCAATTACAATTATATCTGCGTATTGATATCAATAGATCGGTAACGATTAACGGTAATTATTCATTCCCCGGCTTTCTGCACCATCCATTCTGTTTGCTTCAGAAAATTGTGATTGCCGACCAATACAGATATGGCTCGATACGTTGCAGATGCAATCACGGGCCATACTATTAATCCCATAAAAGTGATCGAAAGTCGATGAATTGATCAGAGAGTTCACCGAAGGATAGATTGTACCATGGGTATTGCTTGAGAAGGGTCGATTAAAAGACAAAAAAAACCAGGATCAAATTATTTTATATCCTTAATCTCTTTTGCCCATTTTTCAATTATATCGACCTGTTCTTCAATGGACAATTGGGAAGTATCCAATGGACGGGCATCATCGGCCATTTTGAGCGGTGCCGTATCCCGTGAAGAATCTAACCGGTCGCGTTGGCTGATTTCTGCTAGCACCTCTTCCAACAGCATTTTTTCGCCCTGAGCCTGCAGTTCCTTAAGTCGTCGCCGGGCCCGTTCCTGTAAAGAAGCCACCATAAATACCTTAAGATCAGCGTCGGGCAGGACCACCGTGCCGATATCACGGCCATCCATGACGACGCCTCCTTCTTCAGCCAGTTGTCTTTGCATACGCACCAGGCAGGCACGCACGCCGGGATAGGCAGAGATGACACTGATTACTTCATTAACCTGCGGCGAGCGAATGAGATGAGTGACATCCTTTCCATTAAGATAGGTTTTTTGTCCCGCTGGATGGGCTTTAATGGTGATCTTGATTTTTTCGACGAAGCGCGTAACGGTCTGCTCATCATCAATATTTATTCCAGCCTGAATCACTGCCAGAGTAGCCGCCCGATACATGGCACCGCTGTCCACATAGATATATCCCATTTTTTGAGCCAACACACGTGCGGTGGTGCTCTTGCCGGAAGCGGCCGGTCCGTCAATCGCGATGGTTATTTTTCCGGGCATTTATTCTTTCATCCGTAAGCCCTGTTCCTCTGCCAGAAATAACCAACCAACGATTTTACCGGGCTCAATGGTATTGGTCTCCATCCAGTATTCGCGATCCCGATCATATTCAGAACTGGTATCATCGTCGGGAATGGAGTGGATTTCATCCAGAATTTTCTGAATGCGTTTTTGCCAGAGCGCGAAATTGCTTTCCCGCAAGTCGAGCCAGCCATCGGCAGCCCAACGTTCAATGGTTTCCGGCGTTACCGGTAATTCATTATTGCCCCTGTAAGGAGGAATTTTCATGTGCGGTCCGCGAAGGAAACTTTTCCCATCTCTGAGTAAAATCGGGATACCAATGGACAGAATATCCGATCGTAAATGCGGGTCTGTTTTTATCAGTTCTTCAGCCGAGGCGGCCAGATAAGCCGCACTTTTATTGACCACATCATTCATGGAAAAGCGGCAGCGTTTCAACAAGTAAGCTTCATACAGCAATTTGCTTAAACGGGGCGGACCCAGCAATTCGAAGGCAACACTGTCACAATGGTGTTCATCCTGTAAGCGTTGCATCTTATGCAAGGCACTGCTGCGCATAGAACCGGCCCGATAGGTGGGTCCCATGGTGGCATTATCCAGAGCGTTGATGATATCATGCCCGGTGTTTCCTCCGAGAATTTCATAGATGACATTTTTGGCAATTTCTTCCGGAGTTACAAATTCCATTTGTCCCCGGGAGGTAATGGCCGTGAATTCTTCATAGCTGAAAATGCCATTCTCGCCGGTATCGATGTATACTTTCTTCAGAGTATCCTTCAGATCAACCCAGGGACCGCGGTTCATCTTTAACTCGATGGAATCTTTTAGTTTCAGCGCTTTTTCAACAGGACAATCAAAAAGAGTTACCGCTTTACCTCCTTTTTTTATCTCACCATAGTTGATGCGTTTCCAGGCAATGGCTGCCGTGGGTTTGATTTCCTTCGTAATGGGAGCGTCGGGTGTACGAGCCATTAACCAGAGCAGTAAAGTGTGGGCGCCGGCTATGGCCGATTTGCTGAGCAGCATACGCGATGGTTTTTCTTCGCTGTGTGTATAAGGAATATTCAAACCCATTCCCCCTGTCCCGCTGGTACCGATCTTTAGATAAAAACGGGTTCTTACACGCTTCATGGTTTCATACAAAATCTGGATATGCCGGATCAATTGCGGTACGTATTGGGTGATGAGCAATTTTTCAACATTTTCGGATATGGCCGGTTGTACATCACCCTCCTTCAAATTCTGAAGCGATTTGCGAACTTCGATGGAGCTGGTAAAAATGTCCTGATAGGCCAGCGCAGTGGCCGAGTTGACACAATCAATCACGATTTCCGGATGGTGCCGGTTAATGACCTGAGACAAGAAAGATTCGTTCAGAATCTCTTCGTTGAGATCATTGAGTACATCATGCATCACGATTTGCCGGTTGTTATTATTGTTGAGGATTTGATCCCTGGTTAAATCTTTGAGGCTGCGGCGCACAAAGATATTTCCCCATTCGATGCTGAACTTAACCGAGTTTTTCTTGCTTAATTCCCGAACGGCCTCTTCCGACTGCCACTTTTCGAGAGAAAGCACGATCATTTCGGCGGGTTCGCGCAGGATAATTTTTTTGCAGACGGCCATACCAACCAGACCCCATCCTCCTAAAACCAATACCTTTTTGCCCTTAATGTCCATTGCTGGTCCTCTCTTTTAAGCGTTCGACTTCTTTATCGATTAAATAACGCCATTCTCCCGGTTGTAGATTTTTAAGTGTTAGTCCGGCAAATTCGATACGATTCAACTCATCCACCTGATAATCAAATAACTCGAACATGCGGCGAATCTGGCGATTGCGCCCTTCTCTGAGTTCCATCTCTAAAATACTGCGGTTATCCACTCGCCTGATCTCGGTTATTTTACAGGGTAAGGTCATACTCCCGTCAAGCTCGACCCCTTTTTGCAATTGGTGCAGATCGACCGGACGTACCAAGCGGTTCAAAACAATCCGATATTTTTTTAAAACCTTGTAATTGGGGTGCAACAGACGATTGGTCAGCTCCCCGTCGTTGGTGAGCAATAAAACACCGGTTGTGTTGTAATCGAGGCGGCCGACCGGATAAATACGCTCCGGAATGCCGATAAAATCAATAACCGTACTACGCATAAATTGCTCACTCACCGTCGTCACTACACCGCGGGGCTTATTGAGCAGAACATAAGTATACGTTTCACCAAGGGTGACTGGCTTACCTTTAAAAGTTACGACATCTTTCTTTTCGTCGATCACTACCCCCACGGATTCAACTTTATGTCCGTTGACTTTGACATGACCGGCCATGATCAGATCGTCGCAGCGGCGGCGTGAAGCAATTCCGGCGTGGGCTAAATATTTATTTAAACGCATCATATTAAAAAAAATGATTGATTTGAAAGGTTAAGATCATCAACGGTTTGAATCGGCTTCCTCTGTCGATTCAGGTCCGTCATCAGGTTTCGATTCTTCCGGGGAACTGAGCTGATCGGGCTCAAAACCGGGCAATGTGCCCTGGATCATGGAAGAAAGACCCAATTGCTCGGGCAGCATCTCCTGCAAACTAACCTGATCGAGGCTTTCCAGAAATTTTTCATCACTCTTGAGCAATTCGTCGATTTCACGCAATTTGGGTAAATCGGTAATATCCTTTAAACCAAAGTACTCGAGAAAAAATTTGGTCGTACCATAAAGCAAGGGACTACCCGGAGCCTTTTCTCTGCCGGTTACGGTGATGAGCTTGCGTTCAATTAACGTGCGGATCACGGCATCCACATTGACGCCACGGATACTCTCCACTTCCGTCTTGGTGACCGGCTGATTATAGGCAATGATAGCCAGGGTTTCCAGAGCCCGCTGTGTTAAACGACTTTTTGTCCGCGAAATATAGAGTTTCCTGATCCACTCCCAATAATCGGGACGCGTAACCATCTGGTATCCGCCGGCAACTTCGACGATATGCAGCGGCGATTGAATCTCTTCATGTCGTTCATTGATGGCCTTTATGCGTTTTTTAATTTCGCTCTCCGTAAAATCGGCGACAATTTCTTTGATCTTTCGCAAGGGCAGCGGCGCATCGCTGGCAAAAATGAGGGCTTCAATGATGTTATTGTTTTGATCCATGTTTATCCTGAACCGTTCTTATGCGGCTTTTTTTATGCGAATATCATCGAATACTTTGGACTGCCTAACCACGATCTTGCCGGATCGGCATAATTCGAGCAAGGCAATGAATGTGACGATAAGGACGATTTTCACCTTTAACTCCGCCATTAATTCCTGAAAAAGTAAGACCTTCTTATCCTGTAATTTTTTGAGGATGTATTCCGATTGTTCCTCTACCGTAACCTCAATTTTCTTGACTTCATGATAAACCACCTTGGGCATGTTATCAAGGGCTTTGCGAAAGGCCACCATCAGGTCAAAAAGTGTCACATCATCCAACAGGACATCATCCTCTTTCTCTTCTTCCCGGGTTATGTAGTTAAAATAACGGCGCGGAAAAACCTTCCGGCGGTTATCTTCCATGGTGTCAAGTTCCAAAGCGGCGTCTTTAAAACGCTTATATTCAAGCAGGCGGGCAACCAGCTCGGTGCGGGGATCTTCGTACTCCTCATCCGATACTCCCGGGGGTCTGGGTAAAAGCATCCGCGACTTGATATTCATCAGGGTCGCCGCCATCTCGATAAAATCACCGGCAACATCCAGATCCAGTATTTTCATGATCTCAATATAGTCTAAAAATTGCCGGGTAATTTCAGCTATGGGGATATTGAAGATATCCACTTCATTCTTACGGATGAGGAACAACAACAGATCGAAAGGACCTTCAAAGATGTCTAACTTAACACGGTAACGCATGACCTTCCTTAACCCATCCGCATGGCTTTGTGTACGTCGTCCATGGTTTGCCGGGCGATTTCCCGGGCGCGGGTAATTCCCGATTGCAGAATATCCTGGACCTCGGCAGTGTTTTTCTCATAATAGGCCCTTTTTTCACGCATGGGCTCGAAGAAGCGGGCAATTTTCAAAGCACAATTATTTTTACAATCCACACATCCCAGGGCACCACTCTCACATCCCTTGCGGATTTCCGGTACTTCCTGGGGATTAAATTTCTTATGATAGGTGAAGACATTGCAGATATCCGGCCGCCCCGGGTCATTGCGGCGGACTTTTTGCGGATCGGTGATCGCCATGCGCACTTTTTTTTTGATTTCCTCTTCGGAATCGGACATAAGAATGAAATTATTATTGGATTTACCCATTTTGCGTCCATCCAGCCCCGGTAATCGGGAGAACGTGGTCAACCGGGTTTCCGGTTCAGGAAACACTTCGGCATAGGTTTGATTAAACTTACGGGCGATTTCGCGGGTAATTTCCACGTGGGGAGCCTGGTCTTCACCCACCGGTACCACACTGGCTTTATAGATGAGAATATCGGCTGCCTGAAGAACCGGGTAGCCCAGATGCCCGTAAAGCATGCTTTCCGTATTCAGATCACGCACCTGCTCCTTCAGGGTGGGATTCCGTTCCAATCGGGCTGTCGTGATCAACATGGAAAAAATGAGATGCAGTTCAGCATGCTCCTTAATTTTTGATTGAATAAATATCGGATTTTGAGGATCAATACCGGCGCTGAGCCAATCGATCACCATTTGCTGGGTTTGCTCTTCAACTTCAAATGCCGCTTCCGGATTCGTGGTCAGGGCATGCCAATCGGCAACAAAAAAGAAACTGTCAAATTCCTTCTGCAATTCGATCCAATTTTCCAAAGCACCGGCAAAATTTCCCAAATGCAATCGACCGGTGGGTCTCATTCCGCTCAATATCCGCTTTTTAGCCATTCCGGCTCCAATAATTACTTCCAACAAATGGTGAATTTACAAAAACAACTGCCCTCTCACAAACAATCTTTCCACTGCCCGAATGGTGGGTTTAACCCGCATCGGTTCTTGTGGGTGGTGTCGCTAATTTAAAAAAAGATAAGGCTTCCAGGAGGACGGAGGGTGACCGATCATGGCAAATAAAAAAAACAAATGACTGGGTTTGGCCGGATTTTTTAATAAACTCATGCCGGCCTGATCCGGTGTCTGATTACCTTTGTTACGATTGCAGGAGGGACAGGCACAAACCAGGTTTTCCCAGGTATCCGATCCGCCGTAGCTTTTAGGAATCACATGATCAATGGTCATGGGTTGGCTGTTCCTGCCGCAATACTGGCAGGTGCCGTGATCACGCTTGATGATATTCTTACGGTTCAATTGAATTTTTTTAAAGGGCTTGCGCACAAAAAGATTCAAGCGCACCACACTCGGGCTGGGCATTTCCATAGAGATGGAGTGAATATTCTCCTGATAACGCTCCACTAACTGAACCTTGTTAAGATAAAGGAGAATAATCGCGCGCTTACTGCTGCATACCGAGAATGGCTCGTAATTCTGATTGAGTATTAATACTTTACGATTCAGCATAAAACGACAAAATTTAATAATGATTTCCGTTTTTCCGACAGGTCAATCAAACGATCACAAAACTTCACTCAGCAATTCGATGATTGCTGAGTGCAAACTTCAAAAACAAATCATTTCGATTGGGTTAAAATATTACCAGATTTATACTTTATTTTTATAAAAAAGTTTTAATTGCCACAAAATGGTCACACAGGGTGGCATCGAAAAGAGCGTGATCATCCTGCAAGGAATTCACCCTAACCATACCGCGGGCGTGCAGTAAAAGTCCACTGCCCAGACAAAAGCCGACATGGGTAATCCGTTCGCCCGATTCACTGAAAAACATCAGATCACCGGGTTGACCGGCCATGTTTTGATCGGAGACGAAGCGGCTGTCTTCGAACTGCATCCAGGAATCACGACGCAGTTGAATGCCGAACAGTTTATGAATAAACTGAACAAAACCGGAACAGTCAAATCCACGGGGCGTCTTACCTCCCCAGAAATAGGTTACCCCCAGGAAACGCCGGGCATAAGCGATCAGATGTTCACGGCTTAATCCGGGCAAAGGTTGCAGAGCCTCCTCTTCGACCCAGGCCTCTGTGCCATCCGGGAAGCAGGTTTTAATCCAACCCTCTGTTTTTTGGAGCAAAGGGATACGCATGCCGGCAAAGCCATCGCGCAGCAACTGACTATGGCGCTGTGCATCCTCATAAAAGAATACATGCGGTTGGGTAATTATTCCAGTTGAAAACGACCTTAACGATCGTGAAGCGGCAATCTGGTGAATATTGATCCAACCCTTATAACCATCTTCCGTCTGTACCTTGCGGAACAGACCGGACTCTTCCAGGACAAGCAGTTCCTCCCACAAAATTGCCTGGGTGTCGATCTCCGAGTGGAAGGTAGCCTGCCGATAGATATTGGTGAAACTAACATTGACGTATTGTATCTTTTCTTCAGCCATTGGGGCATCCTGTATTTCGAGTGTTGCAATATAGGAGGTGGAAGTATTTTTGTCAACCACTTTCAGAGGTTGTGGATTGAGACGACACTTGCAGAAATATTTTTGGCTGTGATGAAAATTATTTTTATAAATAGATTTATTCAATAAATTCTGGCCATATTTTATCCTGATGGTATGGTTGGCAGATTCATTGTGTTTTGTGGAAATTATTTTCAGGGGGGACCGGAGAATTGACAATCCAACGGTAAATGGCGATCTTGATAACCGATTACCCATCAGACGGACATAAATAACGATCCATGACCACAAAAAAACGCCCTGGCGCCGTTGAATGGAAGGAGGCTTTATGCGATTAACCGTGCTATGCCTTACACTCTTTTGGACCCTGCTTTTACATGCTGAAAATGTCCAGGTGAAATTCATTCTGGGAGAAGTGCGCTACAAAGAATCAGCCCAGGTCGAATCCTGGTTACCGCTGAGTATGAGCACTTCTTTACAGGAAAAAAACGTCCTGCGCACGGGCAGTAAATCCCTATGTGAACTTCAGCTCACCGATGGATCGTATACGAAACTGCTGGAAAATTCCATGCTGGAGTTGCGCAACACCAACCAACCACAGGAACGCGGTCTGGAAATTTTTGCCGCCCTGGGAACCTTTTATTTTAAGGTAAAATCCATCCTGAGCCATTCGTTTACAGTATCCAGCCCGGTGGCGGTGGCGGCTATACGCGGCACTGAATTTATCCTGATACACCAGGGCAACCGCACCGAAGTCCTGGTTAAATCCGGTGAATTGGATTTCAGCGACCCGGATAAACGCAACCTGATCAGGGTACGTAGCGGACAGAAATCGAGTCTGGTCATGGGACAAATCCCCTCCGATCCGGTGCCTATGGGTGAGAATGAACTTAAAGCCTTTGACAAACTGCAGGAGCCATCCGATCGCCCAACCCCTGAGCGCACGGTTGAACCGGATAACAGCCTGCAGATCGGTGAAACCGGTCAACCACAGACAACCGATCCGCGCCTCGATGTTCCGGTGACGGATCGACCAGCGGATATGGGCTCGAGTGACCGACCGGCTTTTCGGGCCGGAATTGCCATCGGAGCCGTAACCATCGACAATCAGATTTACAATCATATCGGTTTCCGGCCGGAATTTTCCCTGGGTAAACTGGGCGTAGCTCTCGATCTCAGCTTTTACATCGACAAGGACGGCAATATCCGCAAGGATAACTGGGATTCATTCCGGGATATTTTCGAAAAAATCTATTATGTGCGCTGGGGTTTACCCGGTGATCCCCTTTATATCAAGGTCGGTGCCATCGATAATTATCGCCTGGGTTTTGGATTGCTGATGAATCACTATTCCAATACCATTGAATATCCCAATGTCATTCGTACCGGCATGGAGCTGGGTATTCAGACTCCTAAATTCGGTATTCAGGGGATGCTCAATAACTTCAGTGAATTCACCGACGGCGGCGGATTAAGTGCCGGACGCATCACCTATCCTGTCTGGGGTAACCTGCAGGTGGGCGCCAGTATGGTCTTCGACCGCAATCAGTACAAATCACTAAAAGACCGCGATGGCGATGGCGTACCCGACTACCTGGATGCCTTTCCCGATGATAAACGCTATGCCGTTGACAGCGACGGCGACGGCATCCCTGATGAAATCGATTACGATCGCGACGGCAATGGCTTTACCGATAATAAGGAATACCTGATTGCCACCGGATTGGATACTAATCTGCTCAATGACCAGGCCTATCTGGCTGATCCGGAACAATGGAAGCGGGACAATCTGGCTCCCGAACCATTTAATGTGAACCGCGCCAAAAACAAGAGCCAGATCGGCTTTGCGCTGGATATCTCCTATCCCCTGCTCACTTATGAATATCTTAAGCTGATTACTTATGCGCAATGGGCCAAATACCCTTACAGTGGCGGCTGGGGGATAACGGCCCCGGGATTTCTGGCAAAATTTGCCTTCATCAATCTCTATGCCGAATACCGCATTTTCGGCGCCCGCTTTTTGCCGGAATATTTTAATACCACCTATGAGCTGGAGCGGGCGGTGTTTGTGATTCCAGCTGCCGGCGACAGCAGCCGCTTTATTGAACCCCGGACCAAGCGTGAAACCCTGTCCAAGATCAACGAAGATCTGAAAGGCTATATGGTCGGCGCCGATTTCAATTTATTCGATTTCATGATCTTTGGCGCTGAATATCAGAACATGACCCGCAGCGCGCTGAAAATTCGCACCCTGCGCGGCAGCCTGGATCTGAATCCGCGTTTTATCCCAAAAATCAATAAGGCCGGCGCCTATTATTATCAAAACAATGCCCGGGAAATTTTTAAGAAAAGCGAAGGCACGGTGCTCGGATACCGTCTGGGATATGAAATTTCACCCGGGGCAACCCTGCTGTTTGATTTCCGCCAGATCTACCGCGATCTGAACGGCGACGGAAAAATTTCCGGCCGCGATGAGACCACCCGAATTACCAGTATTCAGACGGTCATTCGTTTTTAGCGGGTAAAAGATTGAACCCGGCAGATAGAGCATCAAACTGTATATGAATATTCTCAGGAGCAAAACAAAAAGGCAGAGCAACGATGGTGAGTGATAAATCAGCCCCCCTGCGCGCCGTAATCCTCGATATGGACGGCATCCTGGTGGACAGTGAACCGCTCCATGTTCTGGCATTTCGCCGGTTTATTAAAGGATTAAATTTAACCTGCAGTGATGAATTTTTGCACTCCTTCATCGGTTTTTCCATCGAAGAGAACGTCCGGCGCATCAACCAAACCCTGTTAAAAGGCCGGGAAATCGATCCGGTTGAAGGAGTTCGGCAACGCGACGCCATCTACCTGCAATTACTGCATCAGAATAAACTAAATCCCATTCCGGGAATTTTTGAGTTGATCGAATTTTGCCGGGAACAGGGATTAACCCTGGGCCTGGCCTCCTCCTCGGTCCGGGAACAGGTCGATTTGATACTGAGCCGTCTATCCAACCATCGATTGGATCTGACCAGCCTGTTCCGCTCCGTGGTCAGTGGCGACGATGTGCCGAATAAAAAGCCGGCTGCGGATATATACCTGCAAACCCTGGCCAACTTAAACTATCCGCCCGGGCAGTGTTTGGCCATCGAAGATTCCTGGGCCGGTGTTCAGGCCGCCAAATCCGCAGGTCTGCGCTGCATCGCCCTGCAGAACCAATATGCCTCAGCCGATCGCTTAGAGAAAGCGGATTTCATCATTTCGGCCATTGAAGAAGCCATTCCCATTATTCACCGATCAATCAGGAACAAACATCATGATAAAAACCCTTAGATTAGCCTGCGCGGGATTCATCATCCCCGCCCTGCTCCTTTTACTATTCGTTGGAACGATTCATGCCCAAACCTGCGCCTGGAAGGTTAGCGGAGCATCGAACACGGTTTACCTGATTGGGTCCATCCACCTGCTCAAAGCCGATGATCTGCCGCCGCCCGCGGTCATGGAACAGGCCTTTGCCGATGCCGATGTGGTGGTTTTGGAGACATCCCTGGACAGTCTGCAGTCCCCTGAAATTCAGCAATTCACCCTGATGCAGGCCCTTTACCCGGAAGGCAAATCCCTGGCCACGGAACTGAGCGATTCCGCGCTTCAGATAGCCCGGGAAAGCGCTGCCGGACTGGGTTTGAACATTCACCGCCTGCTGGGATTCAAGCCCTGGTTTGTGGCCGTTACCATGAATGTACTGAAACTGCAGCAAATGGGCTTCAACAGCGCTTTTGGGATCGACCATTACTTTCATACCAAAGCCCGCCAACAGGGCAAAACCATTTTGGGACTGGAATCCGTGCGCTTTCAACTGGGATTATTTTCGGAACTGGAAAGCGGCGACCAGGAGGAATTTTTACTGCAGAGCCTCAGAGAATTTGAAGAGGTGGAAACGATGCTGGACAGCATTCTGCAGGCCTGTAAAAACGG
>Ga0209498_1001487_pt1 | contig 14341 bp, 12 predicted proteins | sample WalLakDeSediment_FD_184131 | JGI IMG/M metagenome (GOLD analysis project Ga0209498, IMG submission 184131) | Lake sediment microbial communities from Walker lake, Nevada to study Microbial Dark Matter (Phase II) - Walker Lake 11/02/13 Deep... | ecosystem: Environmental > Aquatic > Freshwater >...
CACCTGGCGGTAGACCTCCGCGATATCGTCCAGTGCGTAGCGAAGATCGGACGCTGCGGCGACGATGAATCTCTGAGCGTGGGCGGGGAACGCAAGCGCCGCCGGCAAGATGGCGAGGACGAGCAGGAACGGGCGCAGCATGAACTCACTCCTTTGCTGGACGGAAAATGCCAACGTTCAACGTGAAAAGCACAGCCACGGAGCAGTTCAGTCCGTGACCGCAAGGATGACGTGCGGCGCCTTGATCAGAGCACAGGCTCGCCCTCCTTCCTGCAACCAGCCCTCGTTCACGGCATCCATGGTCACGACAGCCGTGAGCGTACGGCCCGCGGTGAGTTCGAGCTTCACCTCGGCGTTCACCGCTCCCCGCTGGATCTCACTCACTGTCCCGCAAAGCCGATTGCGCGCGCTGTAACGCAAACCGTCCCCCTCCTCGCACAAGATCACGAACGACGCCTTGATCAGCACCTGCACCTCGCGTCCTTCCCGGAGCAGACCCAGGGACTCTGCCGCCTCGTGGGTTACCACCGCGGCAATCTCGATCCCGTCCCCGATGTCCACGTTGACCACATCGTTCACTGCCCCGGGGCAGAAACGGGAGACTGTCCCATGGAAATGATTTCTTGCCGACGTGCGCATCTGGAGCCTCCTGATGAAATGCGGATCTTCGGCGAATTCTGTCAAGCCGGTCTCTTCCAGGGTCTGCTGCATCAGGTCGATGAAGCGTTGGTGAGCGTGTTCGGCGGCCCGGTACTGGGCGATCACCTTGTGCCCGTAATCGGTCAGTCGCGTCCCACCCCCACGCCTGCCGCCGACCTGCCGAATCAGCAACGGCTGGTCAGCGAGGTTGTTCATCGCATCGATGGCGTCCCAGGCGGCCTTGTAGCTCATACCCATCACTCGGGCTGCCGCCGAGATCGAACCGGAGACACCGATGTGCTCAAGCAGCGCAATACGTCCCAGCCCCAGGAAACCCCGGTCCCCGACGTTCAACCAGAACCGTCCATCAACGTTGGGCTTCATGACCGTCTGCCTCGTCGCGCTCGACATCGTTATATAGGAAATAATATAGCGCTTGGCAAGCACCTTTCCGGGTCGAACCCGTGCTCCGCCGAGGGGAATCGCGGCAGCATGATCGTCTGTCCCTTGCTGCCGCTTTGGGGAGCCGGGCGACCCCTGGCGCCGAATAGCGGGAGCAAGCTCCCGCGCTCCATAAGCTGGAGCGCGGGGCGTAATCTGCGGCCGCGGCAGGGGTCCCGGTGCAGACGTGGCCGTGACTTTCACGTTAACCCGACCTACAGAACTGGGCCGCGACTTTCACGTTAAAAAACCGGCCCGGGTGTTTTCGCAACTCCCGTATCCCCAGAGAAACGCCCCAGGCTGACGCCGAGGCGATTACATCTATAGATCATACACTTACGCGGAAAACGACCCACCGGTCGATTCATACAATCGCCGCCTGCAGCATTTGTTAATATTCGTATTGATAGGAAAATAAATACGCAATTAACGACTAACAATTCGATTTTCTAGAATTGTTCTTGACCAAATTTGCGCTAGATCAATGTACGCCGTGGGGGCGTGATGTCTGATGATTCCCGAAATATCGAACAGGCGGAGGATCCCACGCATGCAATGGTTCAATGAACATAGGTTTAGCCGCCGGGCCTTCCTGGCAGGAACGGGTGCACTGGGCGTCGTCACCGCATTTCAGCTCAACCCGATCACGCAGGGCCTGGTGCGGGCCGGCCTCGCACACGCGGCAGACCCGATTCCTATTCCAGGTTCGGGCAAGTGGGTCCCGACAGTCTGCCAGGGATGCACCACCTGGTGCATGAAGGAGGTTTACGTGCAGAACGACCGCGTGCTTCACGTGCGCGGCAACCAGCATTCGAAGATCACCGGCAAATCCGGCTGCGTGCGCCAGAGCATGGCGCTGACCGAGCAGTACGACCCGGACCGGGTGCGTTACCCGATGAAGCGGACCAACCCGCGCAAGGGCCGCGGCGAGGATCCGGGCTTCGTGCGCATCAGCTGGGAAGAGGCGATGGACACCTTCGCCGAGAAGATCATGGAACTGCGGCGCAAGGGCGAACCCCACAAATTCATGACCATCCGCGGCCGCTACGGATTCATGAGCGGTGTGATGCTGGCCAACATCCCGCGCATCATCGGCTCGCCGAATTCGATCACCCACTCCGCCATCTGCGCCGAGGCCGACAAGTTCGGCCCCTACTTCATGGAGGGCAACTTCGGTTACCGCCAGTACGACATCAAGAACAGCCGCTACCAGCTGTCTTTCGGTGCCGATCCGATTGCCGCCAACCGTCAGGTGTCGTTCGCGACCCGCGAATGGGGCGACATGCTCGATCATGCGAAGGTTGCGATCGTCGATCCGCGTTTCTCTTCAAGCGCGCAGAAGGCCGACGAGTGGCTGCCACTCAAGCCGGGAACGGACTCAGCGCTGGCGCTGGCACTCGCGCATGTCATTCTGACCGAGGGCCTCTGGCACAAGCCGTTCGTCGGCGACTTCTTCGACGGGCAGAACCGCTTCGTCTCGGGCCAGACCGTGGAACTGGAAACCATGGTGGAGGCCGCGGCGGCCACGGCCACGGATGCAGAGCCGGCGGAAGGGGCCACGGCAGAACCCGCAGCTTCTGGACCGACCGCCGTTCCCATCTTCAACGAGCTCTACACCCATGGCCTGGTGCAGTGGTGGAACCTGGAGCTCAAGGACCGCACCCCGGAGTGGGCAGCCGAAATCACCGACCTTCCGGTCGAGCAGATCGTTCGTGTCGCCCGTGACCTTGGCGCTGCGGCTCCGAACGTGGGTATCTGGCTCTCGCGCGGTATGCACATGAATACCCGGGGCGCGTACAGCTCGATGTGCGGTCACGCCCTGGCCGGTCTGCTCGGTGCGGCCGAGAACGAGGGTGGCAGCATGCGCTTCAGTGCGCGCCCGACGGGCTCTCTGCCCGACGGCGCGGCTTATCGTGACGACCTGGCCAAGGCCGGGCTTGCGATGGAAATGATCGACCGCCGCGGCCGCCTGGAATTCCCGGCCCTGGCCCGCGGCCGCTCCGGCGGTGGTGTGATCAGCTCCCAGCCAGCCCAGTCCATTCTGGAAGAGGATCCCTACGGCATCGAGGTCCTGTACTCGAGCTGGAGCAACTGGGTCTTCGCGCAGCCGCATGCGCAGGAATGGGAAGAGGCGATGAAAAAAGTGCCCTTCCAGGTCCACGCGACGCTGAACCTCGCCGAACAGTCGATGTTCGCCGACATCATCCTGCCGGCTTCGCACAGCATGTTCGAGCGCTGGAGCGTGGTCGCCAATTCCGGCAACGGCTACGGCGTGGTCGGTATCCAGCAGCCGATCTGCAAGATCGGCGACGTCCGCCAGGACGAGTCCGAGATTCCCTGGCTGCTGGCCGAAGCACTGGACCGCAAGGGCTTCAGCGCGCCTCTGGAGTACCTGAAGAACGAGTTCGTCGATCCCGAAACCGGTGCGCACCCGACGAACGGCGACGAGCTCGGTCTGATCATGGTCAAGATCATGACCAAACCCTTCTGGGATCCCGAGTCCAACGTCGGTGGTACGAAATTCAACAGCTGGGACGAGTTCCTGAAGGTTGGCATGTGGACCAGCGACCATTATCCGTTCCGGTCGCGCTGGGGGAACATGGGCACGAAAACCGGCAACTTCGAGTTCTACTCGGAGACGCTGAAGACGGCACTGCAGTCGCACGCCGACCGCCACAGCACCGACATCGACAACGTGCTGGCCACCTGCAACTACGAGGCCCGCGGCGAACTGGCTTTCATTCCGCACTACGAAAACCCGGTGCGGCACGGAAGCGAGAGCGAGTTCCCGATGCTGTTCATCGACTACAAGCACAAGCTGAACCGCGAAGGGCGTGGCTGCAACCACTACTGGTACACCGGCGAGCGCGACGTCGAGCCGGGCGACCTGAAGTTCGGCGATGCTGCCAAGATCAACCCGGTCGATGCGGAACGCCTGGGCATCCGGACCGGAGACGCGGTTCGCCTCACCTCGGCCTCCGGCAGCATCACCTGCACCGCGAGCGTCTGGGAAGGCGTGCGGCCCGGTTGCGTGGTCAAGGCCTTCGGCATGGGCCACTGGGCCTTTGGTCGGCATGTTTCGAAGGAATTCGGGCGTACACCCATCGGCGGCAACAACAACGAGCTGATCCCGCGCGACTACGACCGCCTGTCCGGATCCTCGGTGTTTTCCGGCCAGATTGGCGTTCGCATCGAGAAGGTTTGACAGCCGACAACTGCCAGGAGATTTCAGTCATGGGTTATGGAATGGTGATTGACCAGCAGCTGTGCGTCGGCTGCGCCGCTTGCACCATCGCGTGCAAGATCGAAAACAACACGCCGGCCGGCATCAACTGGTGCGACAAGATCACCCGCACCAGCGGTAAGTTCCCGGCGGTCCGCTACGAGTACATCTCGACGATGTGCAACCACTGCGACAACGCACCCTGCGTGAAAGCGTGCCCGACTCAGGCGATGTACAAGGACAGGCAGACCGGCTTGACTCTGCATGATCCGAAGAAGTGCATCGGCTGCAAGGCCTGCATCGTCAACTGCCCGTACGGAGTGATCAGCGTCAACTGGGAAAGACCCCACAGGGACTGGGCGCAGCGAGACCGCCTGGCCGAAGGCTGCTTCTCGCCCCGGGAGATGGTTGTGGAGTCCGGCGGTGAAGGCACGCCGCACGGCAACCCGGAGCGTGGCACGACCTACCCGGTCGTTCGCCCCGCCGGCACCGTCGAGAAATGCACGTTCTGCGACCACCGCCTGGCCGAAGGACTGGCACCGGCCTGTGTCGACGCCTGCCCCTCTGGTGCCCGGCAGTTCGGCGACATCGACGATCCGAACAGCGAGGTGAGCAAGCTGGTTGCAAAACACGGAGGCAAGGGTCTGCGCGAAGAGCTGGGTACCCGGCCACGGGTGATTTACATCCGTGACTACAAGCCACAGCGCCGTTTCGAACCCGCTCGCCCCGCCGGCGAAAATCAAGGAGCCTAAGTCATGAACTCCAAGGTCAGTGTGAAAGATTTTCTGACACCCACCTGGATCCTGATCGCCGCCGGATTGGTGGCGGGCGGTGCCATGGGTCTTTACGAGATGTTTTTTGGCCACCTGTTCGCGACCAACAGTGCACTGGTCTGGACGCTGCCGTTGATCACCTACATCTTCCTCGCGCTGATGAGTACCGGGGTCTCGCTGGTGCTGGCCTACGGGCTGATCATGAAGGACGAGTCCATCACGCGGCACACGCGGGCCCTGCTGATCATGGCCATCGGGATGCTGCTCGGAGGCTTCACGGCCCTGGCCACCGAACTGGGTTCCCTGCTCAACATGGTCTGGATCCTGCTGTCGCCGAATCCGAGTTCGCCCATCTGGTGGATGGGCACCCTGTACTCCATTGAACTGGTTCTGCTGTTCATAAAGCTGGTGATGGACCTCAAGGGACGCCACGGCGTGTTCGACCTGCCGCTGGCGTGGGGCACCCTGATCATCGCCGGTGCAGCCGCCATCACCATCGGCGCGGTCTTCGGAACCGTGATCGGGCGACCGGACTACCACGGGGCTTTCCTGTCGGTCGTCACCCTCGTCTCTGCGCTGGTCAGCGGAGCGGCCGCGATCGTGCTGCTGCGTCCGCAGAGCGCGCTCACTGAAACCGCCGGGCGGATCTTCCGGCAGACAGCTCTGGTATTCGCCGCCCTGTTGCTGATCCGAGTGGTATACGAGGCCCACAGCACCGTGGTGGGCATGCTGGGCTGGGCGAGCATCTGGATGCTGATACCCTTCATCCTCGCGCTCGCCTTGCTGCAGTTCGCGCCGCGGATTCTTGCCCTGATCGGTATTCTGGGCGTACTTTGGGTCCAGTACAGCTTCATCATCACCGGACAACTGGTCTCGCTTGGACAGACGGCCCACTGGTACGGCGCGGTCCAGACCTACCAGCCGAACATCCCCGAAGCGCTGATCCTGGTACTCGGCATTGCCGTCGCAGCGGCATTGATCAAGCTGGGGGAACAGTTCCTGATGGGAGATCAGAGACAGGCCGCGACCTGACGTAAGGACCCCTCTCCCGCTCGCGGGAGAGGGGCCGAAGCCCCGGCGCTCCGCGCGGCCGGCTGGATCGTGGACATCGCCTTCAACCGCAAGCAGCGGCTATCGCGCACCATCGACTTCCTGCCCATGGCCGGCGTTACCGAGGGCAGTTGCGCCCTGCGGCTAAAGAATCTGCCCGGCGTGATCTTCTTCGGCCCGATGCTCGCACCCGGTCCGGATGGCTGGCCCACGCTGACCCCAAACCCTGACGATCACTCCTGGGAGGCCCGTTTGTTCGGCGCCCTCGGGGTAAAGGACCTGAAGTTCGCCCATGCCTTCTGCGACCGCTTCGAGCCCGGAAAGACCCGATTCGGCCCGGACGCGGACACGCAGATCCAGCGGCGCATCGAGGCGGTCTTCGAGGATTAGCAGGAGGAGGCTCCCGCACTCCATGAGCGGAAGCGCGGGGCGGAGGCGGCGGAGAGCCTTCCTTATGCGCCACGGGGAATGGCTCTACAACTTTGGACCCCACTCTCTGCCGGATCGTCACGCTGGTCGAAGGCCGCATCACTTGCGTGGAAAGCGGAGGCCAGGGCCATTGAACCCCGACGCAGCCGGCGATGAGCCCTCAAGCGTTGTAACGCACTTGCCCGTGCCCGGCGAGGTCGTAACCGCCCAGGGATTCCGCCCGACTGCGGAAGCGCTCCGTCCTCGCAAACCCAAGCAGGACCTGCAGCTGCGGTTGGAAATAGGCTCGCCGCCGCATGCCCAGGTCGAACCGCTCGTGGCAGACGGACACGAAGTCCAGCCCGTGACGCCGGGCCGCGGCCTCGACGCCCAACCCGCAATCCGCCCCGCCGCGCAGCACCTCCAGTGCGAGATCATCATGGGTGAGCGCGCAATGCTCCAGCGTATGTACATCGCCCAGCGTCAGACCCACCTGCCTGAGCAGTTCCCTGAGCAGAACGTCAGCACCGGCCCCCTCCTGCCGACGCAGAACGCGGACCCTCGGATTGGCGAGTGCACGAACGTCGCGGATCTCCAGAGGATTCCCCGGGGCGACAATCAACCCCTGCGTCCGCTGCGCCCACTCGATCGTGACCAGATCCCGAAGTCCACCCAAGCCGCAACGGGCCGGGTTGTTCCAGGTGCCGTCTTCATGGATCAGGTGAAATCCGATCACCTGCGCCTGGTTCGCCAGTAGACGCCTGACACCATCGCCACTGCCGTTCAGAAGCAGTGCAAGGTCGCTTCCCGATTCCCTCACCGCCCACTCCAGCAGCGGGTCATGACTCCCCGCCAGTACTGCCGGCGTATCGCGGACGATCCGCTCGTCGCTCTCGAGATGATTCATGAGCCAGAGATCGATGGCCTGACGCGGGAATAGCAGTTTCCCCGTCACACGCACACAGGGAATGACGCGCTCCCGCACGAGCTCGTAGACTTTTCGTTCCCCCAGACGCAGATAATCCGCAACCTCGGCGGTGGTCATCAGATCCTCGCGCGGCTGCATATTCATGTCTTTGGTAGATTCCTTTTCGCCTCTTGGCGCGTTGGTCTGCAGAAGCCATTATTCTTCCGAAAGTATGCAGCGCAGAGATCCCATTGAACAGCCACGACCCCTTTACCCTGGCGCTTTCGCTGATCCTCTCCGGGGATCCCGGCCTGTTCGGCATCATTCATTTGTCGCTTCAGGTCAGCCTGAGCGCGGTCTTCGTCGCCAGCCTGATCGGATTGCCCCTCGGGGCGGCAATCGCCCTGTTCCGGTTTCCCGGAAGAGGCCTCGTCATTACGCTGTTGAACGCGCTGATGGGACTGCCACCCGTCGTTGCCGGGCTGCTCGTCTATTTGAGCCTGTCGCGGGCCGGCCCCCTGGGCCAGTTCGGGCTTCTGTTCACGCCCACCGCAATGGTCATCGCCCAGACCCTGCTGGTCCTGCCCATCATTGCAGCCCTGACCCGGCAGGCAATCGAGGATCTTTGGGAGGAATACCGGGAACAACTGCAGTCCATGGGCTCGGGTCGGGTGCGGGCGATACCGACGCTGCTGTGGGATGCGCGCATCACGCTGACCACCGCCGTCCTGGCAGGCTTCGGGAGGGCCAGTGCCGAGGTCGGGGCCGTGCTGATCGTGGGTGGCAACATTGAGGGGGTCACGCGCGTGATGACGACGGCAATCGCGCTCGAGACCAGCAAGGGTGACCTCCCGTTGGCGCTGGCACTTGGACTGGTCCTGCTGACGCTGGTGGCGGCGGTGAACGCCACCGCATATCTGCTGGGCCAGATGAGCAGGAGTCGGATGCAATGAGCCAGATGCCCCCGGCTGGTGTCAAGAATCCCCTGCTGGAACTGCACGACGTCATGTTCGTGCGATCCGGGAAGGAACTGCTTGCCCGAACCAACCTGACGCTGGGATGCGGGGGACGCACCGTGATCATGGGGCCGAACGGCGCCGGGAAGAGCCTGCTGATGCGCCTCGCACACGGGTTGATCAAGCCCTCCCAGGGGAGGATCGTGGCCGGGGGCAATGGATCGGCGCTTCCGCGCCAGGCGATGGTCTTCCAGCGGCCCGTTCTCCTGAGACGCTCGACGATCGCCAACGTGACCCACGCACTGGCCCTCAACGGTGTTCCACGACGACTGCGCCGCCACCAGGCCGAGCAGGCACTGGAGCGTTTCGGCCTGGCGGACCTCGCACAGCGCCCCGCCCGAACCCTCTCGGGCGGCGAGCAGCAGCGGCTGGCGCTGGCCCGCGCCTGGGCCCTCGAACCCGGCATCCTGTTCCTGGATGAACCCAGTGCTGCCCTGGACCCTGCCGCCACCAAGGCCGTGGAAGATGCAGTCAACGCCTTTCACGCCAACGGCACCAAGATTGTGATGACCACGCACGATCTCGGTCAGGCGCGGCGCCTCGCGGATGACGTGGTGTTCATGTGCTGCGGCCGCATCATGGAACACACGGCCGCAGCACGCTTTTTCGAGGCCCCAGCGACAGCCGCCGCCGCTACGTTTCTGCGCGGAGAACTGGTCCTGGACGTGCCCGCCCCATCGTGTTCCTCGAACTAACTCTCATGCCCTCGGGGCGTGCCGCCCCTGACGATGACAAGCCGCAAACTGCAGGTCGGGTTAGCCCAGAGGGCGTAACCCGACGGGTCTCGCACCAACCCACGGCCGCAAAGCAGCGTCGTCCCCGGCACCCCGGCACGTCGGGTTACGCTGCGCTAACCCGACCTACAGAACCGGCCCGTGACTGTTACGGTAATGGAGGCCGCGATGTCGCAATGCATATTCCTGGCGAAATCGGCGGTGCTGTCGGCGCTGGTTCTCACTGCGGCGAGCCCGCTCGCAGCGGACACGCCCTTCATCATCCTCGCCTCCACAACCTCGACCGAGCAGTCGGGTCTCTTCCAGCACATCGTTCCGCAATTCACCGCGCGCACGGGCATCGCAGTGCGTGTCGTCTCGGTGGGCACCGGCCAGGCCTTCGCCATCGGCCGCCGCGGCGACGCCGACGCGCTGCTGGTGCACCATCGCGCGGGAGAAGATCAGTTTGTCGCCGAGGGCTACGGCTCTGAACGGCGCGACGTGATGTACAACGATTTCGTGCTCATCGGTCCACGAGCGGATCCGGCCGGCGTCACGCAGGCCGACTCGATGCAGGACGCCCTGGTCCGCATTGCCGAATCGAACTCGGCCTTCGCTTCCCGGGGCGATGACAGCGGCACGCACCGCAAGGAACGGGAACTGTGGGGCACAACCCGCATCGAACCGTCGGGCCGCTGGTACCGCCAGCTGGGAAGCGGGATGGGACCCACGCTGAACACCGCGGCGGCGATGGACGCCTATGTGCTCGCCGATCGCGGCACCTGGCTCAGCTTTCGCAACCGGCAGGACCTTGTGATCGTGTTCGAAGGGGACGAGGCGCTGTTGAACGCCTACGGAAGCATTCCGGTCAATCCCGAACGGTTTGACTGGGTGAAGGCGGATCTGGCTCAGCAGTGGCACGATTGGCTCGTCGCGCCGGAGGGCCAGACGGCCATCGCCGAGTACCGGATCAACGGGGAGCCGCTATTCTTCCCCGTACTTGATTAGTACCAAAGCTTCGCAGGTAGTCGGGTTGCCGCTGTTTCAAGGGACTCCCTGTGGGAGGTCAGCCTCTGGGCGAAGTTTTCCGCCGTTATGTCGCCGAGAGGGCTCGCCTCCCACAGGTTACGGCTATGCGAGGGCAGAGCGTTGCGCGGGAGCGGATTCCCTGCGGAGTTTCCGTGATAATGAGGTCCCCTTAAGTACGGGCGCCCCGGGCGACGTTGACTGAGGGCGCAGTGGGGCTCGGGCCTGTCGAGCGGAGATTGCAGAGGAGTTTCGGTGACCGAACAGACCAACCCCCCCGTTGACCGGCGCACACCCCTGAAGGACGCCATCACGGTCATCGACGGGCTCCCCTGCGCGCTGCCAGGAAAGGAAACCGTGGCGCTGGAGGCCTGCGCTGGCCGCATCTCCGCCATGCCGATCCAACTCCGGCATCCCGTCGATCACGGGCGGCGAGCCCTCGCGGACGGCTACGCCCTGGCGGGGCTCGAGACGGTTGGCGCGAGTCCCTACAACCCGCTCAGCTTCCGGCTGCTCGGGTCCGCCGCTCCCGGGATACCCTTCACGGGTTCACTGACGTCCAACACCGCCGTTCGGATCGCGATGGGTGCCACGCTCCCTCCGGGGGCCGACGCCGTTCTGACGCCGGAGGCTGCACAACATCGCGGGGACCGCATCGACGTCTTCGATGCGACCGGGCCCGGTGCCTGGACCGATGCCGGCACCGCCAGCCGACCGGGCTCCGATGTACCGCTGTTTCCCACGCAGCGGCGCCTGCGAGCCTTCGACCTTGCCCTGCTGGCCGCGCAGGGGTTGCAGGAACTGACCGTTCGGCGCCAGCCGCGGGTGCGCATCCTGGTCGTGTCGATGCAACCGGGCGTGACCGGTGCAACGCCTTCAACGGCAAGGCACCCCATCGATGCCACCGGCCCGATGATCCGCGCACTGGTCACACGCGACGGCGGGTTGGTTGAAGAATGGTTCGGCCTCGATGGCGATGCCGCCGGATTACGGGACCAGCTTGGGCGACCGGGAGCCGACCTGATCCTCACGGTCGGCGGCACGGGCATGGGCTTCAACGACTGCATGGTGGCCGTCGCGAAGGATCTGGGACCGCTCCTGTTCCACGGCGTGAACCTCCGGCCGGGAGAGTCCGTGGCCGCGGCATCCCTGCCCTTCGCACCGGCGATCCTGTTGCCCGGGCATCCGGTGGCGGCTGCAAGCGCCTATGAGTGCCTGGCGGCGCGTCTCGTTCGCCGTCTTGCCGGTCGCGCACCGGATTGGCCGAACCCGCCCCGTCGCGTAAGGTTGGCGCGCAAGATCTCGTCCGCACTGGGCGTCAGCGACTGGTGCCGGGTTCGTTTTCTGGATGCGGAGACCGTCGAGCCGCTACCCTTGTCGGGACCTCCGTCCCTGGTGCAACTTGTGCAGGCCGATGGCTTTTTTCTGATTTCCCCCGAATCCGAGGGTCATGCCCCCGACTCGATGATCGACATCCACGCTTATACCTGATCGAACCCGTCAACCGATTGGCCATACATGACCCAACCAGTATCCCAAACGCTTTCTGAGCGAATTCGCGACGCCTCGGAACAGAGGCAGTTCCTCACCGTGATGTCCGCGGACGAGGCCCGTACGCGCTTCGAGTCGGCATTGTCGCTGAAGCCCCTGGGGGCGGAACGTGTCCATCTGGCCAACAGCCTGGGTCGCATCCTTTCGGAAGACGTGGTCTCGGCAATCGACGTACCGGGGTTCGACCGGGCCAGCATGGACGGGTTCGCACTGCGCTCGGAGGACACCATCGGGGCCACCGAAGAAAACCCCGCCCGGCTGAAACTCAACCAGGAATTGTTGCCACCCGGCGTCCCGCCCCGGATCACGGTCAGCCCCGGCACCGCGACCGCCATCGCCACCGGCGGCATGCTGCCCCGCGGCGCGGACGCCGTGATGATGGTGGAGCAGACGGAACTCCATGCCGCCGCCGATGGCGACTATGTTCTCGTGCAACAGTTGGCCGCACCAGGGCAGTCCTGGGCCACCGCAGGATCGGACATTGCGCGGGGCGAACTGGCGTTGCGCAAGGGAACGCCGATCACCTCGCGGGAAGTCGGCATCCTGGCGGCACTGGGCATGGATCAGGTCCCGGTCTACCGGCGCCCAAGGGTGGCGGTCATCTCCACCGGCGATGAACTCATCGCGCCCGGTGAGCCCGTGCGTGCGGGTAGCGTCTTCGACTCCAACGGAGCGATTCTGGTGGCGGCCATCCGCGAACTCGGGGCCGAGGCCGACCATCTTGGCATCGTCGGCGACGAGGCCGCGACGATGCAGGCGCTGATTGCGCGGGCGCTGGATTACGACGCGGTGCTGCTTTCGGGCGGCACGTCCAAGGGCGCCGGAGATCTCTCCTATCGGGCGGTGGAACGGCTCGTCGGCGCCGACGGCATCGTGGCGCACGGCATCGCCCTGAAGCCGGGCAAGCCGCTGTGCCTGGCGGCCCACTCGGGGCGTCCGGTCGTGATCCTTCCGGGCTTTCCCACCTCCGCGATCTTCACCTTCCATGAATTCGTAGCGCCCGTGCTGCGCACGCTCGCCGGCCATGTGCGCCGGATCACACGCAAGGGCATCCGCGCAACGCTGGCGGTACCGCTGCGTTCGGAACTGGGCCGCACCGAGTTCGTGATGGTCGGGTTGCTGCGCACGGACGCGGGCTTCGTGGCCTACCCCAGCGGCAGCGGTTCCGGGTCGGTGACGTCCTTCAGCCAGGCCGACGGCTTCGTGCCCATCGATGCCGACACCGAAGGACTTGCCGCCGGCACCGAGGTCGAGGTCCAGATCATCGGCCAGGGGCTGGAGCCGGCGGATATCGTTTTCATCGGCTCCCACTGCACCGGCGTCGACTACCTGCTGGGCCGACTGCAAGAGGAAGGGTTTGCGGTCAAGGCCCTGCATGTCGGCAGCATGGGGGGATTGGCCGCTGCGCGCCGAGGCGAGTGCGACGTGGCCGGAATGCACCTGATGGATCCCGAGACCCGGATCTACAACCGCCACCTGCTGGACGACGGTCTCCTCTGCTTCCCCGGCTACCGCAGGATGCAGGGCATCGTGTACCGCAAGGATGATTCCCGGTTTGCCGCCGTGTCCGCCGAGGCCCCGCTGCAGACGGCATTGGGCGATCCCGACTGCCTGATGATCAACCGGAATCCGGGCAGCGGCACCCGGGTGCTGATCGACGAACTGCTCGGCGACCAACGCCCTGCCGGCTATGGCGTGCAACCACGATCGCACAACGCGGTCGCCGCTGCCGTCGCTCAGCGCCGCGCGGACTGGGGGATCGCAATCGCAGGGGTGGCTGCCGAATACGATCTGGGTTTCCTGCCGCTCCAGGAGGAGCACTACGACTTCGTCGTGCCGCGTTCGCGAGAACAACGCCCGATAGTACAGCGGTTGCTGGCACTTCTGCGGGATCCAGGGGTACGCTCCCACCTTGAGACGCTGTCCCTGATGACGAACGACACCTGAAACCGAATGGATTTCCACCCATGAACAGAAAGCTGCTTCTTCTCCTCGTCCCGCTGGTGCTGATCCCCGTCGGCTGGTTCGCGATCGCCCTGCTGCCCGAGGCGCCCTACAAGTCCCTGGACAACGAGGGACTGGAGCAGATGGTCCGTGACGGCGCCACCGTCATCGACATCCGCCGCCCCGAGGAATGGCGGCAAACGGGCGTGGTCGAGGGGAGCTACCTGATCACGGCATTCGACGAGCGCGGACGCATGATGCCCGACTTCGCGGCCCGCTTCGGCCAGCTGACCGACCCGAACGAACCGGTCGTGCTGATCTGCCGGACCGGCAACCGCACCAGCACGCTGTCGCGCCTTCTCACCGAGCAGGCCGACTATCAGGAGGTCTACAACGTCTCGCGTGGGATCGTCTCCTGGATCGCCGCCGGCAAGGAGGTCAAACCCTGCTCCGGTCCGGGCCCAGACCTGCGCTGCTGATTGAACCGCGAAGTCCGGCCCTCGTCAGGGGTGCCGCAGTTCTGTAGGTCGGGTTAGCGCAGCGTAACCCGACGTGCCGGGGACGACTCTGCTTTGCGGCCATGGTTGGTTGCCAGACCCGTCGGGTTACGCCCTTTGGGCTAACCCGACCTACAGTTTGCGGTTTTTCCT
>Ga0209498_1001488_pt1 | contig 14340 bp, 13 predicted proteins | sample WalLakDeSediment_FD_184131 | JGI IMG/M metagenome (GOLD analysis project Ga0209498, IMG submission 184131) | Lake sediment microbial communities from Walker lake, Nevada to study Microbial Dark Matter (Phase II) - Walker Lake 11/02/13 Deep... | ecosystem: Environmental > Aquatic > Freshwater >...
CTGAAGAGCCTGTTGATCTCCAGGTCCTGAATCTGGTTGATCGCCTGGGTATTTCTCCGGGCGAGCTGACCAAGCACTTGGCGGTGGAGTCCGGTGAGGTTGTGGAGCGGGGCCAGCCGTTGTGGCGTAAACGGAGCTTTTGGGGACGCGGCCGTCAGGTGCGTTCGCCAATTGACGGCACTTTTCTAGGTGTAAGTGATAACCAGCTGGTTTTGGCACCATTCGCCAACTTGATAGAGGTGCGCGCTATGATGCCGGGGCAGGTGGTTGGCATTACCCCTGGCCGGAGTGTGACTTTGGAATGTGACGGCACCTTTATTCAGGCCCTTTACGCCGCCGGTCCCGATGGTTTTGGGCGCCTTAAAGTTGTTACCCCCACCGCCGATGCCAGTTTCAGCACCAGCCAACTGACGGCTGACATGCGTGGCCTGGTTTTAGTTGCTGGTCACGTTGACGATCCCGATCTGTTGGCCCAGGCTGAAGAATTGGGCGTTCGTGGTATTATTGCCGGCAGCGTGCCCAATAAGCTCTTGCAGGCATCCCAGGCGACCGCGCTAACGATTATGGTTACCGATGGCATTGGCCATCAACCTATGGCTGCACCCATTTTCCAGCTACTGAAGCAAGCTCAGGAGCGTGATGCCAGTCTATTTGTCCCAGATCCGCTAGATCGAGGAAGTCGTCCGGAGATCGTTATTGCCGTGCCCACGGTTGGGGTGGCTGAACCGCCCGCCGCGCCACCATCGGTATTGGCCGTTGGCCAGCAAGTGCGCCTGCTGCGTGAACCATATCGCAGCCAGGTGGGGGAAGTTGTCGCTTTGTATGATCAGCCTCAAGTCACAGCAATTGAGGGACAGTGGCCTGGTGTTGATGTAAAATTAAGTGGCGGTGAAGTCGTATACGTTCCGTGTGCGAATCTAGACCTTATTTATTAGGCTATTTCGGGTTGCGGAACAGTAGTTGAAAGGAGTGGAAAAATGGCAGAGGATTTTACGGATGATTTCATAGATGAAGAAGAAGGTGGCTCACGGCGTCCATTTTGGATCCTTGCCGGTTTGTTGTCTTTCTTATTGGTCGCCACGATTGCCTGTATTCTCATCTATGCTCTTTCCGGTCGCAACGGGCAGCAGGATCAGCTTGTTGCTGAAATCGTGCTGACTAATGAGGCTATTGCGACGGCGAATGCGTTGGTTACACAAACGGTAGCCGCTCAGCAGACGGAGGCAGCCCGTCCCACCGATCCACCAACGGCAACACCAACACCGCCGCCGGCGACCCCCACAACCCCGCCAACGCCGGCACCGACAGAGACGCCGGTGGTGCAGCCGCCTGAAGATGAAGATGAGAATGGTGATGATAATGGTCTGGATGAGGATGAAGCTGACGAGACCGTTTTGCAGCCAACGCCGATCTTCCCTGGCGCTGGGGTGGCGACGGCCACACCTGTTCCTGGAACGACCGCCTTGCCGGATACCGGACTGGAACTGTGGATGATTCCCCTGGCTGTACTGGGCTTGCTGTTGGTTTTGGTTGCCGCCCGCCGGCTGCGAACGGCCGGCTAGCCTGGCACATCGCCGACAATTGAGGATGGTTTAATTGTTTCCGGGAAGTATGGGGATAGCTTCCCGGAACTCTTTTTTGCGGCAGAGTTCGGATCTGCCGGACGCGCTGGCTGACAGCAGAACTTGGCTTCCTAATCTGGCAGCTCAAGGGCTACGGGATCATTGGCCAGCCGAATAGTGGAGATTGTTAAAGCGAATGAGTGTGGCCGCAACAGTTTTGCTGGCAGAGGATGAGGACCCCCTGGCCCAGGGTATTGCCGACCTCTTGGAGCTCTCGGATACCGGTTATAAGATTGCTGTAATCCGAGCTGTTAACGGCCGCCAGGGGCTGGAGCAAATCAAGCACAGACAACCCGATTTGATTATCTCCGACATTATGATGCCTAAAATGGACGGGTTTGAGTTCCTGAACCAGGTGCGTCAGAATCCGCAATGGGTTCATATCCCGTTCATATTTTTAACGGCTAAGGGAGCAAAGCAGGATGTTGCCGCCGGGCAGCTGACTGGCGCTGAGCTGTATGTTACCAAGCCCTTCGATAATCAAGAGCTAATCGATCTGGTCAAGTCACAGCTAGATCGGGCGTTTCAGTTACAGAAGCACCGTCATGATCAGCTGCACAAGTTGAAGCGCGACGTTCTGCAGCTGCTCAACCACGAATTTCGCACCCCGCTGACCTATGTGACTGCCTACTACGAGATGCTGGCCGAAAGCTTGCTGGTTGAGGAAGGCTCCAACCTGCAAGAATATTTGCGTGGTATCCAGGTTGGCTCTTTACGCCTGACGCGGCTGGTGGAGGATTTAATCCGCTTAGTGGATTTGCGCACTGGCGCGTCCAGAGCTACTTATGAGCAAGGCGCCAGTGTCCTGCCCAATGTAGGCGAAATGCTGCACGATGCCGGTATGTTCCGCCATGGGGAAGCAGCTGACAAGGGAATTGCTCTCCAATTCGAGATAGAACCAGGTTTGCCAGCCGTATTCGGTCACAGTGACTATTTGCTCGAAATTTTTGATCGATTACTTGATAATGCGATCAAGTTCACTTACAACCGTAAGCGCAAAGATGGTCAGGTAACAGTACGCGCCTGGGGGCGCGACGAGGAAGTGTATCTGGCCGTTGCTGATAACGGCGTGGGGTTTCCGGAGCATGCCCGTCACCAGATATTCGATCTCTTTTCCCAATATAACCGGGAGAAGATGGAGCAGCAAGGTTCAGGGTCAGGATTGGCCATTGTGCGCGGTTTGGTGGAGCTGCATCACGGCCGTATTGAAGTCACAAGCCGTGAAGGTGTGGGCAGTCAGTTTACAGTTGTGCTACCGGTGTACGATGAATCTCAATCACAAATCGAGTCAGATGCGCTGCCCCGGCTGGCTACCGTGCTTCTGGTGGAGGATGATCAGTTTTTGCTGGAAGGGCTGTGCGAGCTGCTGGTAATCGAAGAAGATCGGTTTCGATTTCGGGTTCTATCGGCCAGCAACGGCCGCGAAGCCCTGACTCTCCTGGCTTATGAACGGCCAGACCTGATTATCTCTGATGTGATGATGCCGGTAATGGACGGTTATCAACTGCTGACCGCAGTGCGCGAGAATCCGGCCTGGGTGCACATTCCCTTTATTTTCCTGAGCGCGAAAGGCGAGCAACAGGATATTCATCACGGCCGTCGCCAGGGTGCAGAGCAGTACATCACCAAACCTTATGAGAGCGATGAACTGCTCAAGCTGGTCAACACGCAGCTAGACCGTTATTTCCAGGTGCAGACGGTGGTCAGCCAGGATTTTGAAGAGTTGAAGCGTGGCATTCTGGCAATGCTGCAGCCCGGTTTCAAGACGCCGCTGGACTCGGTGACCGATTATTCACAGCAGTTGGCCATCCGGCTGGAATTGGCCAAAACGGATGCTGATCTGCGCGATTCCTTGCAAGGGTTGCAGGAAGCCAGCAACCGGTTGACGCGTTTGGTAGAAGATTTTATGATCCTGGCCGAGCTAAAGACCGGGGAGAAGGGTACCGCCTTCCAGAATCGCGCCGCGCCTATAGCCGTGGACGCCTTGCTGTATGGAATTTGTTACTCTGAAAACGAGCAGTGGTTCGATCTGCCGCTCCAGGTTCAATTGGAGGGCGAACTGCCACCGATTTATGGGGATGAGCAAGCCCTGACTCAGCTATTGGAACGAGTGGTGGAGACAGCGGCCATGCTCTGGTCGCGCGAGAAGAAAGGCGTGGTATACTTAACGGCCGTTGACCAATCTGACAGCCTCAACGTGATCGTTAGTCTGGATGGTGCCGGTTTCACGGCCGCAGAAGTCGAACAAGTGATTGGCTTGCTCGAGACCGAAGACAGTGCCGCTTTACAAGCCATCGAGTATGGCCCTGCTTTGACCATTGCCAAAGGTATTGCTGAACTGCATGGTGGTTATTTGCAGCTGGAGAATGAACCTGACCGGCACTGCAAAATTACGCTCACTCTGCCCATTTACGTTCCCGAAAAACCATAGAAAGCTGCTTGTGCGAACGCCAGGGCATAAGGGCCGCTGATTATGCTAGGAGAAATGTGATGACTTCTTTGATTGAAAAAACCCAAACGCTTATTTCCGCCAATCTTCATGATCTCGTGGATCGTGCTTTGCAGGCTAACTCTGTGGCCGTGCTGCGCCAATATGTGCGCGACGCCGAAGCGAACCTGGATGCTCTGGAGAAAGCCGCCGCAACCGTTGGCGGTGAGGTCAAGACGTTAGAGCGTCGTTACCAGGAATACAAGCGCAAAGGGGATCAGCTTGATCGCAACATTGATACGCTGATTATGCAGGGCAAAATGGATCTCGCCCAGGCGGCGCAGGCAGAACTAAACTCAACGCGCCGTATGCAAGAGCAATACCATGAGCAATGGGTGCGCCAACAGCGAGAGTATGATTCTCTGCTCAGCGCTCGCCTGAAGCTGCAGGCCAAACTGACCACAGTGCGGCAGGAACAGCGTGAGCTGGAAGCGCTGATGCAGTTGGCCAAATCCAAAGAAGCCACCGTACGCGCCATCAAGAGCCTGGACGATCTCGTCGGCGTGGGTGACAGTGACATCGCCCGTATTGGTGAATCCATTCGTTCTCGGCTTGATCGGGCCAGCGCCCATAGCGAAATGTACGCCAGCCGCCTGGATACCCAGATGGATGATGCGCTGGGTCGGGCCGAAATTGATATTCAGCTTGAGGAGCGCAAGCGCCGCCTGGGCCTGGCTGACGCTGTACCCGGCTTAACGGCCGAAGAAGATCAGGCAGCCAGCCAGAGCAGTGGCTCCTAAGCTCCTTCGCACCTGGATAAGGGGATTGGCTGCCTTCAGCATTTCTCCTTGCCCGGGTCTGACATGAAGCTTTCAGATGCCGCCTCCATCTGAACCTGCAGCAGAAGCACACTCTTTATCTCCTGTAGCCAGTCCGGCTGTTCACCCTGGATATCGCAGCCAATCAGCTTTTCATGATGTTTGGAGCAGCGAGCAGGAGTTGTGCGCTTATTGTGCTACACCTCTTAACTCGCTGGCGGATCAAAGGCGCTGTCCTGGCTGCGGACGTTTCTTGCTGATAAGCTATTACCGCTATCCCCAACCGACGACCAACCTCCATGCTTATTGGGTATTGTTGGTGGGCCTAGGCCAGCTGTTTCTGCTGCAGCTGTTTGTTGACCTGATTCTAGAAGGCGCTCTGCGGCTGGTCATTGTTGATCTGCTGGTGATAGCTGTAGCCTTGGTGTTGGCTGTGGGCATCTATTTTCGCCAATTCTGGGCCTACCTGCTTTCGATGCTGTTTTTGTTGGCACTGGCGACGGCCATGGCCTTTAACATCGTATCAGGCGGCGCTTTGATTAACCTGTTGGCCGGTGGAGAACGGGTCATTATGGGGGATATGGCCCTCTTCACCGATACTTTTCGGACGGTGTTGGCCCAATTGCTGGTTTTGTTCCAACCCTTGCAGCTGGTTACGGCCGTGCTGGGCCTCATTTTGGCTCTGTTCTACATTGCTCCCGATTTTGAACGGGTGCAGGTCCGGCAGGCAGCCCACGTGGATCGTGGTCTTCGCGAAGCGACGACATTGTATGCGGCTGGTAAGGAGTATGCCCGTCAAGGTATGTGGGCCACGGCCGTACGCCATTTTCAGCGGGCGGCCGCGGCTGATCCCTTTCGGGCCACCTACACGCAGGCTTTAGGTCAGGCTTATGCTGTGCTGGGCTTCCGTGAGCGTGCCCTGGATGCCCTGCAAACGGCGCATAAAGCGGCTACCTACCCACCGCTGCAGGCAGAAATTGCTGCCCTGGTGGATAAGCTGCAGCAAGAAGCGTAACCTGGTAAACGGATTGCTATGAGTTCCACCACCCAAACCTTGCCGGAGCGCGTCCAAAAAGCGATGCTCCAATATGCCTTCTTCCGGTGGGAAAGTGCTGTGTTGTTGGCCATGACGGCCGTCATTTCGGCACTCTTTCTCATAGCTGGCCGCCTGGTGCCCGGCATGCCCGGTTGGGCTTGGTTGCTAAGCCTGGGTGGCGGATTGGCGGGCGAGGCCGCCCTTGTTTACAGCAGCTTGACCGATCCCGAAACGGGCCGGCGTGTAATCGAAAACCTGCTCCGTTCCGAATTTCACCCTGAGCGGCTGCGCGACAAGCGGCTGCAGCAGCAGATCAATGATGCCCTCGATTATCGCGGCCGGATTGAGGCGGCCATTCGCGAAAAGCAAGAGACCGTTCTGCGCGACAATCTGGCAGAAACCGCCCGGCAAATTGATGAATGGTTGGAAAACATCTTCAGCCTGGCCCAGCGACTGGATAAGTATCAAGAGGATCGACAGATTCTGGATCGGGATCATGAGCGAGCAGTCAAACGGCTGCAGCAGCTGCGCCAGCAGCTGCCCAAGGAGCAGGATCTGGCCGTCAAGAACCAGATTGAGATTAACATTCGCGGCCTGGAGCGGCAAATCGGCACGATTGAGTCGCTGCACAATACCATGGGGCGGGCCCGTCTGCAGTTAGAGAACACCCTGAGCGCTCTGGGCACCCTTTATTCACAGACCATGTTGGTGGGGGCGAAGGATATTGACAGCGGCCGCGCTCGCCGTCTGCGCCAGGAAATTGCTGAAGAGGTGGAGGAGTTGAACGATATGCTGTTAGCCATGGACGAGCTATACGTGGCGCAATGATATCTGAGAGATTCAGAGGTGGTTTGTCAAAAGCGCCGCCGTTTGATAACATACTCCTTTGCATTAGCAAATACGAAACCATACTGATTTTGAGGAGTGAATAACCAGCGATGAAAGTGCTGTTGAAAGAAGATGTTGACAACTTGGGGTTAGCCGGTGAAGTACACGCAGTAGCCGATGGCTACGGCCGTAACTATCTGATACCGCGTGGCCTGGCGGTGAAGGCCGACAGCGGCGCTATGAAACAGGCGCAAGCCTGGAGTGCCCGGGCGGCCGCCCGGCGTGAACAGCTGCGGGCAGAATACAAGCAGCTCGCCGCTCGCATCAGCGAAACCAAACTCACCTTTGTGGCTAGGGCTGGTGACAAAGGCAAGTTGTACGGTTCTGTGACCATGGCTGACGTCATGGATCGGCTTAATGAAACGCTGGGCACGGACATTGATCGCCGCAAAGCCGACGGCGAACCGCTGCGTCAATTGGGTGATCATCACGTTGTCATTCGCCTGAATGCTGATTTCCATCCCCAGTTGGCGGTACGTATTGTGGCTGAAGGCGCCGAATTGGAAGAGGAAGAAGATACGGCTGAGCTGGCTGCTCCCGAAGCTGAAGTAGAGACGGCGATCGCGGTCGAGGCTGAACCAGAAACGGCCTAATCTCTGTTGGGTTTGCTGCCTGGCAGCACCCGGTTATTGAATCAGCTGTATACACATTCAAAATGGACGAATTAGGGCATATTCTGCGTGAGGCGCGTGAGGCGCGCGGCTTAACCTTGCCTCAAGCTCAGGCGAAAACGCGGATTAACCTCAAATTCCTGGAAGCGTTGGAAAATGGGGAATATGGTGTTTTGCCTACGGCCGTGCATGTTCGTGGCTACTTGCGCAACTATGCTCGTTTTCTGAACCTGGATCCGGAGCCACTCCTCGAACGATATGAAGTGGCTCAATCCCGACCGGCTGCAGCTGCACCAGCGCCAGCCACCAATGGCGCCGGCGCCCAATCCCCGATTGCGGCCCGCGAAGATCAGCCCTTCTTTGTACCGGCCAGTTTGGAACTGGGCGGGGGCGTGGAGCGCGATTCCGGCTCAGCCATGCGCTGGATTATTATTGCCGCCCTCATCGTGGCCATTTTCCTGGTAGCCAACCGGTTTGTCCCCTTGCTTACCAACGGGCAAGATGGCACCCAGGCCTTGACCGAAAGCGGGATGGGCTTCTTAGCCGGCCTCTTTAGTGGGGATGAAGCGGATGATGCTGAACCAGCCGTCAGTTTTGAGAGCCCGCTTGAACCGGATGGCGGCCGTGACATTATCAACACTGGGGCCAACTTCACGCCCATGCAGCCGACGCCAACCCGTCAGTCGCTGCCTGCCACCCTGGAAACGATCCAGCTAAGACTGGAAGTAACTGAACGAGCCTGGATGCGCGTGACCATTGATGGCCAGGTCGCCTTCGAGGGTCTTGCCCGCCGCGGTGAAGGGCCGTTCGAATGGGAAGCGCGCCAGGAAGCCCGTTTTCTGACCGGCAACGGCGCTGGTATCTACGTAACCATCAATGGTATCGAACTCGGCCGTCTAGGTGAACGGGGAGCAGTGGTCGAGGAAGTCTGGTCGACAGCCGGCAATTAAAAGACAGTCAACGACAACCGCCATAGGCGGTGGTCATTGACGCGTCACTCATTACACCAATCACATGAGTAAACAAAAAACCAAAAAGCAGTTTTACCTGCTTAGTTTGGGCTGTAGCAAGAACAGTGTGGATTCAGATAGCATGGCGGCGCTGCTCGATCGAGCCGGTTTTCAGGGCACGGCCGCGGCAGCTGAGGCCAGCGTGCTCATCGTCAACACCTGCGGTTTCATTGATTCCGCCAAGCAGGAGTCGCTGCAGGCCCTGCGCGAGCTGGCGGTGGCCAAGCGGTCCGACCAACTGCTCATTGCTGCCGGCTGCCTTTCGCAGCGGTATGGTCCGGCTATCGTGCAAGAGGTACCGGGTGTAGATGGCGTTATCGGTACCCGGCGTTGGATGGATATTGTGCCCTTCATACGCCAGCTTCGCCGCCGCAAACATCCGGCGCCGCTTTATCACTTGCCGGATGAGGCAACAACTGTGGGCAAGGATGAACGCAACGTGCTGCGCGCATCTGTCCAGGGGGTCAGCGCCTACCTCAAGATTTCCGACGGCTGTCGCCGCCCCTGCGCCTTCTGTGCCATTCCCCAGATCAAAGGGACCCACGTCAGCCGCCCGCTGCCGGCCATTGTCAAGGAAGTGGTCCGTTTGCAAGATGCCGGCATTAAAGAGGTCATTCTCATTGCCCAGGATACAACGGACTACGGTCATGATCTGGGTTTGAAGAATGGGTTGAGTCATCTCCTCAATGAAATTGTTGGCGCGGCGCCTGATATTCCCTGGATACGCCTGATGTATGCTTATCCGGGTTACGTGACTGATGAGCTGATCGAAACGATGGCCCGCCACAAGCAGATTTTACCCTATTTGGATATTCCCTTGCAGCATGGCCACCGGGAAACGTTAAAACGCATGCGCCGCCCGGCCAATATCGACTGGGTTTATGGTACTGTCGAAAAGCTGCGGCAGGCGATGCCCAATATTGCCATTCGGACTACTTTTATCGTTGGTTACCCCGGTGAGACCGAGGCGGAGTTTGACGGCCTGAAGCAGTTTGTGCGCGACCTGGAATTTGACCGTTTCGGCGCCTTTACTTACTCCTATGAGGCTTCAACACCGTCGGCGACTGTGTCCTGGCAACTGCCGGATGAGGTGAAACAGGCCCGCCTGGAGGAGTTGATGACCATCCAGCAGCAGATTTCGCTGCGTAAGAACCAGGCCATGGTCGGCCAGACGCTGGAGATATTGGTTGAAGGGCACGGTGACGAGGTGACAGTCGGCCGTTCTTACCGGGATGCACCGGAAGTTGACGGCTACGTTATTGTTCCCGGCAAGCTGCCCCTGGGTGAAATGGTGCCGGTGCGGATTGATGGGGCGCTGGTCTATGATTTGACCGGCTATCCGGCATTGGTAGCACCCCATCTGGCGGTTAATGGGGCAGCACTGCCGCTCGTACCCGTCGGTTTGGCCTAGTGCCGGGTACTGCAGGAGATTGTGACCTTGAATGGTTCGCTGAGATGGTTGGGGATACTGGCGCTCACGGCCGTGGTCGGCCTATGGTGGATCAGCAGTTCTCGTGTGGGCGATCGTCTGGCGGTCGTCAGTGATCAGCATGTAGCCCCCTTGCCTGGTTTTGTCGCCCCTGACTTTGATCTGCCGGCGGTCGTGGGCCCCGATATGACCCTGACCGAGCTGCGCGGAAAACCAGTCGTGTTAAATTTCTGGGCGACCTGGTGCCCACCCTGCCGCGCCGAGATGCCCTATTTTGAGGCCGTTAGCCGCAACTATGCCGGCCAGGTGGCCGTAATCGGCATCGACCAGGGGGAAACATTGGAGCAGGTCATTACCTTTGCCACCAGTGTTGGCGTCACCTACCCGCTGCTTCTCGATTTAGACAGCCGCATTAGCCGCACTTACCAGGTTCACGCCCTGCCGACTACCTTCTTCATTGACCGGCACGGTGTCGTTCGTGAGGTGCATACTGGCATTATCAGTCAGGCTGTCTTGGAAGAGCGCATTGAGCGGCTGCTGCGGGAGTATTAGCTGTTCTGGTGGGCGGTCGTTCGTGAGTTGAGCCCGCTATCATCCGTCGGCGACCGATGGTCGCCCATGATGCCCAATGTTTAACCAGGATCTTTATCTTCAGGCCTATCGCTTTGCGGCCGAAGCCCACCAAGGGCAAACGATAACCGGTACGGATCTACCGTATATCGTCCACCTTGGGCTGGTGAGTATGGAGGTGGCGGTAGCGCTGACAGCCGCCCCTGACCATGATGGCGATCTGGCTGTTCAATGCGCCCTATTGCATGATACGTTGGAGGACACGGCCGTCACCTATGCTGAAATTCAGAGCCGATTCGGCCCGAAGGTTGCCGATGGCGTGCTGGCTCTGACCAAAGATTTGGCTCTGCCCAAAGAGGGGCAGATGGCCGATAGCCTGCGCCGGATCCGCCAGCAGCCGCCTGAGGTCTGGTTGGTCAAACTGGCTGACCGGATCTGCAATTTACAGCCGCCGCCGGCCCATTGGACACAAGCGCGCATCGCCCAGTATCGCGCCGAAGCGCTGGAAATTCACCGGTTACTCAAGGATGCCAGTGATCTGTTGGGCGGTAGATTGCTGGCCAAGGCAGAAGCCTACCAACAGTTTCAGTAAGATGTTTCCTTCGTTCTCAATTGGCCCAATCGTTATTCCTACCGGCCCATTTCTGGTTATCTTGGGGGTCTGGCTGGCTCTGTTGCTGGTGGAAAAGGCAGCCGTCCTGCTGAAGCAGGATGGGATAATTTTGTATAGTTTGGCGGTGGTCGGTCTGGCGGTGGGCGTTTTGGTGGCCCGCATCTCTTTTGTGGCTCTCTATTGGCCTGCCTACCGGGCCGCACCGCTGTCGATTATCTGGCCGTTGACCAGTGGCTACCTGCCCTGGGCGGGCGCTGCTGCCGGAGCGGCCGCACTATTCTTTTACGGCCGCTATCGCCGCCTCCCGGTTCGCCCGACTTTAGATGGCCTGACCCCAGGTCTATTAGCCCTGCTGCTTACCGTTAGCCTCGCTGATTTTGCCGCCGGACCGGGTTACGGTCGCGAAACGACCATGCCCTGGGCCGTGACTGCTTACGGCATCAGCCGCCACCCGGTGCAGCTGTATGAGATTGGTTTCGCCCTGGCTGGGCTGCTCGTCTGGTGGCAGTTGGCGCGGCGAACCCATTTTGCCGGTCAACCATTTCTAGGTGGGGTGGGGGTCTATGCCGGCGGCCGTCTTTTTGTGGAGGCCTTTCGGGCTAACAGCTGGCTGGTGGCCGATGGCTATCGGGGGGTGCAGATTGTGGCCTGGGCCGTGTTGTTAGCCGCTATCTTCCTGTGGGGGCAGTGGCGCACCCAACAGTCTCTAGAAGCAGCGGCTACCCGATCCGATCCAGAGTAATCGGCCAGCGCCGGGCAAAATCTCTTGCAATCCCGCCCAGTTACGTTAAACTGTGACCATGCGCGTTTTACGAACAGTGTGGCCTGTTTTGGTTTTGCTTTTGGTGGTGGGACTGGCTCTCTTTTTCTTCTGGCGAGGGCGCACGGCCGTGGCTTATGGGCCGCTAATCGCTTTTTGTCCCGGCCCCGATCATTATGGCTATACCTGCGCGCCGGGAACGGGTTATACCTATTTGCCGGCCACCACGGAGAGTTTCCTCTACCGGGATGACGACCTGGTGACTCTCAGCCTGCCATTTCCCTTTACCTACTACGGCAGCGAATACACCGAGCTTCATGCCAGCAGCAACGGCAACATCCAGTTCACAACCCGCAATCCGGCCTATTTCAACCAATGCCTGGACGGTGGCCCCATAGCGGGTATGGGCGACATGATCGCACCATTCTGGGATGACCTGGATTTGTCCTTTTATGGTTATCTCCGTTATGAAACCGTCGGCGTTACGCCGAATCGGATTTTTGTGGTCGAATGGGTTGATGTGCCCCCTTATGGTTCGCCCGATGATCGCTTCACTTTTGCCGTGCAGCTGTTTGAGGGGAGCAATGATATCCTCTTTTGGTATCAGGATGTAGCCGCGGTACGGGGACACAACGGCCGTTCTGCAACTATCGGTTTGCAGAGTGAGCGGCTGGGCATTGCTTTGCAGTATAGCTGCAACCAACCGGCCGTAGCCGATGCCACCGCTCTCCATTTTGTTCATCCTGCTCAGCCCAATACCGCCGTGCAGCCGGCGGCCAGTTTTGTGCTCGAAGATAAGGCCGATTTTTTGCTGAAAGGGGATCTGGCTCTACTGCTGGATACGGTCAACCGGCAGGGAACAGCGGGATTGCCCGCTCTCAATCGGCGCTGGCTCAGCGAAGTGGAGCCCCGCCACAGCCAATGGTTTTGGGCTGATATAGCGGGTAGCGGCCGTGACGAGCTTATCTGGCTCTGGCAAGGCGGTCAGCGCCACCCCCGCTTCACCAGTTTAGCCGTTCTAGGCTATGACAAATCTGGGCAGATGGCACCGCTGCTCTTCGCGCCGCTGGCCGGTCGTGACGATCAGCCGGCCCACCTTCAGCTCAAGGGTGGCCTCGATCTCACCGGCAATGGTCTGGCTGACTTTATCCTTCACGATTCTGAATCAGGGCAAATCTGGCTGGTAACGGCCGTCGCCGAGGCGGTTACCCTCCAGCCGCTCGACCTGACTTGCCGTGGCAGCGTCGGTTTGCTGACAGGCCAGCTCGTCCTCAGCGGCTGTGGCGGGAAAGGTCGTCAGCCTTACGTGTGGGACGGCCGTCAGTTTCAACCTGCACCCTGAGCGTTTTCGCGGAGACAGACCGCGTACTCTGGTTAATCTGCAAAATCTCGACTTGCAATCTGGCTGTGAAAGCGGTACTATGCTGCCCGAAAATTGGCTGGCCTGCTTTCTGAAAACAGTGCTGGCTAGCATGACCATTATTCTAATCCAGCTATTTAGAGGATGAGGAGCACAATGTTTGAGATAAACGAAACCTACGCTAACCGCCGTGGTAAATACGTTGTCCTGACTGTCAACCCGCCGAAGATGCAGGTTCGCTTTGAGGACGGTTCACACGCCGAGCTGAATATGGACATTCAGCAGCGTATTTGGGAAAACATCCAGGCTGAGGTGGAAGCGCGTAGCGCCAGTCGCAGCCGTCTGCATCGCGACCGCACCTCGACCACGCAATTCTTCATAAAGCCAATTAGCATTTTAGCCGCCGAGGAGCTGACTTTTCCCGGCTGGCAGGAGCGGGTGGCGGCCACCCGCAGTACCGGGCAAGAGATTCGCTCCGGTGACCGGCTGATCTATTTCGCCATTGAGGCTCAGGTCTTTTTTGCGGTAGCCACGATAACTGGCGCCTCCTTTGAGTCGGGTAAGAACAAAGATGAAGATGGTCGGCAGGTGCAGTTCTTCCCCATTGATCTGGATGCCCACGCCCACAATCTGGAAAAAGCCGTGACCCTGGATTCGGTGGAACTGGAAAGCCAGCCCAATTTGAAGAAGCTGCTGAACCAGCCGGACACCTATATTACCATCAGCGAGGATGATTTTGAGCTGTTGGCCGAACTCCTAACTGAAGTCGCCGAAGAAGAAGATGACGACGAGGAAGACGAGGAAGAGGAAGAAGAAGAGGACGAAGATTAGACCTATGACTCCAGAACCGATTCTTGTTTGCGTAGCCTGGCCCTATGCCAGTTCTGACATCCATCAGGGCAATGTCACCGGCTCTTATCTGCCGGCCGATATCTATGCCCGTTACCACCGGTTGAAGGGTAACAAGGTGTTGATGGTTTCCGGTTCGGATAGTCATGGTACCCCGGTGACCGTTCGCGCTGAAGAGGAAGGAAGGTCACCGGCTGAGGTGTTCAATCACTTTCACGGCCGTTTCCTGGAACTGTTCCAGAAGTTGGGTTTGGCCTATGATCTGTTTAGCCATACCGACACCGAGAACCACCACCGGGTTTCACAAGACATATTCCTGGCTTTGTTGGAAAATGGTTTTCTCTAC
>Ga0209498_1001489_pt1 | contig 14337 bp, 12 predicted proteins | sample WalLakDeSediment_FD_184131 | JGI IMG/M metagenome (GOLD analysis project Ga0209498, IMG submission 184131) | Lake sediment microbial communities from Walker lake, Nevada to study Microbial Dark Matter (Phase II) - Walker Lake 11/02/13 Deep... | ecosystem: Environmental > Aquatic > Freshwater >...
CATTAGTCGTTGGTCGTTCGTCATTAGTCGTTGGTCGTTCGTCATTAGTCGTTGGTCGTTCGTCATTAGTCGTTGGTCGTTCGTCATTAGTCGTTGGTCGTTGGTCGAAAAAGAGCAGCCTCAAAGGTTTGACCCCTTGAGGCTGCTCACACTAATTCTCAATGGTTAAAGGCAGAGGCTTACGGAGCCGCTTCTTCCAGCAAGCGATTGGCCTGGGTTTCAACGTCAGCCAACACGGTGTCAATGTCTTCACCGGAGATAATGCGCTCGAAAGCCTGGGTCATAACGTCGCGGACATTGTCATAACCGGCGACGGGGGCTTCGCGCTTGGTGAAGGGCAGCAGCTCAAAAGCGGCCGCATAAGCCGGATTCTGCTCAAAGTAGAACTCTTCCAGCTCCTCAACCACGCTGGCGCGCACCGGGAAGTAGTTGCTGGCAATGGCCCAGTCGCTCTGAACCTCGGGCGAGGTATAGTACTTGAGGAACAGCCAGGCCGCCAGCTGGGTGGCGGGATCGCTCCGGGGCACGCTCACGCTGGCGCCGTAGATGTTCATCACCGGGTCTGGTGTGGTATAAGGAATAGCACCCATGGACCAGTCAAATCCGCCGGTACCGCCTTCATTCACGGCTGCGGCGTAGAAGGGAAAGCCCGATGAGGAACCCATGGTGAACAGGTTCTTGCCGGCGCCAAAGTCACTCTGATCGCCAAAGCGCTCGGCAATGCGCACGGCACAACCAGCGTCAAATAGCTCTTTGATGTGCATCATGGCATCTTTGGCTTCTGGTGTGTTCAAGGTGAAACGGTTGTTGTTGTAGTCAAAGATGTCGCCACCACGGGCAAAGACCAGCGCGGCAAAGTTAGAGGCATCGGTGCGGACCTGGTAGCCAATGCTAAAGCTGGGATCAACGCTCTTGCTGAACGGGTTGTCTTTGGCCGCGCAGACGGCTTCGGCAAACTGCTCGGGCGTCTGGGGAGGGCCGTCAAAGCTGATCACACCTGCTTCGCGCAGCTCAGCCAACCATTCGGCATTGTAGTACAGCATTTCCATGGAACGGTTGGGCGGGAAGCCAAAAGCCTGATTGCCAAACTGGGGCAGGCGGTCACCGTCGAGGAAGGCCTGGAAGAAGTCAGCCTGCTCTTCAGCAGTCAGGCCAAATTCAGGGTGACTGATGTAGGGGTCCAGGCTAACCAGGCCATCGGCCACCATGTAGGCCGCCGCCTGATTCTGATAGGCCACGGTCAAACCCGGCACATCACCCGTGGTCAAGCCGGCGATCATCTTGTTGTAGATGTCGTCGTAGCCACCTTCGTTACGGGCTTCAATAATGATGCCGTAGGGGTTAGTGGCGTTGAACTCATCAACTATGATCTGCAGCTCGGCTTCCCGGGCGCCGGTGTGCTGGTGCCAGAAGACAACGCGCACCCCGCTCAGATTCTGACCCACTTCGTCAATGTTGCCATAGATGCTGACATCATAGGGCAGTTCTTCTTCGACAGGTACAGCCGTCGGCTCGGCCATCGCTTCTTCCACCATCTCGGCAACTTCGGTGGCTACAGCCGCTACGGTCGGGGCAACTTGGGTCGCCGCTTCCTGAACCTGCTCCACAGCCTGCTCAATCTGCTCAGCGCCGCCACAGGCAACCAGCAACAAAGCTAACATCATAGCCAGCAATACAGTCAATTTTCTAAATTTACGGTTTAACATTGTCGTTCTCTCCTCCAAGAAAGAATTTGGTAAACTTTTCATCAAAGTAACTCACGTAGATAGTGGCGCGGCCAATACGGCCGTCACCCGGTTAACTAGAGACTATTATCTTGCCTAAGCATCACCTCCTTAAAACCATGCGAGCCGGATTAACCTTTTAGCCCGCTGGTAGAGATTCCTTCGATAAAGGAACGCTGCGTTAGCGCATAGAGTAGTAAGACAGGCAGTAGGGTAATCATCACCCCGGCCATACGCAGATGAGCCAGGTTACCCTCGGTCTGCAGAAATTGCAGTAAACCAACCGAAATTGGACGCCAGGTATCGTCATTAGTGACCAACAGAGGCCAGGCCAAAGCGTTCCAGGCGCCGATAAAGGTAAACAGGATAACCACCAAAATGACCGGCTTAGATAGCGGCACGACAACTTGCAACAGAAATCGGAAGTGTCCGGCGCCATCCATGCGCGCGGCGTCCCACAACTCATGAGGAATGGTGGCGAAATGCTGCCGCATCAGAAAAATAGAAATGGCATTAGCCATAAAGGGAATGGTCAATGCCGGCCAGTTATTCGTCCAACAGTTGCGCGTCTCGCACCAACCGAGCCCGCCGCTGCCAAAATACTCGCCAATCTTACTCACAATCAGAAAGTTGGGCAGGTCGGTCACAATATCCGGGATCATGAGGGTTGTCAGCATAAGGGCGAAGAGCAGTTCACGACCGGCAAACTGGATGCGGGCAAAGGCATAAGCAGCCAGGGTACAGAAGGTAACCGTCCCGGCCACGGTGATCAGCACAATCCGTAACGTATTATAGATGTAGCGCCCCAGATTCGCCTCTTGCCAGGCGGCACAGTAATTGGTGATAAAGGGGATGCGGAAATGTTCGGTCCGGTTCACCACATTCGCTTCGCGTAGGGCCGAACGAGCAGCAATACCGCCCTGTCGCTGCGCTGCTTCCTCCGGAATACTGATAGTCATCCGAGTGCGGGAGATAATCTGTCCTTCAACGCGATAGTCATCCGAGGAAACCAGAATGCAAGGACTAATATTTACCGCCCGTGGCAAGATCAGGCCAGCATTGACTTCACCCAGGGTCATCATGGAGACACTGGTCATCCAGATAAGGGGCAAGAGGGAAATGCCAGCATAGAATAGTAACATGGCATAAACCAGCAGGCGGGGGATATTCAACCGTTCTAGCAGCGGATGTTGAGAATCTTTCATGACCCGTTATCCGTAGAACACCTTGCGCGCGGCAATGCGGTTTTGTACCAGGGTAAGCATAAGAATAATGACGAACAGAACCATGGCCATCCCGGTGGCATAACCAAACCGGGCGCCGCGGAAAAAGGTTTCAAAGAAATAGACGCTTACTGTATCCGTAGTCCCTAGGGAAGCAACGTCGCGCAACACCCAGACATGGTTAAACGCCTTAAAGGTGCCAATGACTGAAATCACGGACAGGAAAAAGGTGGTGGGCGATAGCAGCGGAATGGTAATGTGGCGGAAGAGGGCCCAACGACCGGCGCCATCTATTTCCGCCGCTTCATAAAGTGCCGCCGGAATATTGCCTAGACCGGCCAGGAAAATGACCGTGTTGTAGCCAACAAAATTCCAGATGTTAAACAAAATGATAACCAGCAGCGCCAGGCTGGGACCAAAGATCCAGGCTGAAGCCGCCTCAATGCCAAACGCCTGCCCGAGAACAGCCAGGGCGCTGTTTGGCTCCTTTAGCCAGAGCAAGGCTCGCTCGGGATTCTGGCCACCGCTGGTAAAGAAGCTGTTGACGAAGCCGTTAGGCCGCAGGCTAAAGAGCGCCTGGAAAATACCGGCGGCGGCCACGGCCGGGGCAATGTAGGGGATAAAAAAGACAACCCGAAAAAAGCCCTTGCCATGAATATTCTGAAACAGCAAGTAAGCCAGCACCATAGCGATGGCTAACTGTATCGGTACGGTACCTACAGAATAGAAAACGGTAACCTGGAGCGAAAGATAGAAGCGGGGATCAGCGCCACGGCTGATGGCTGGCCAGACGTCAATCAAGTAATAGCCGGCGCCTATCAACCCGGCGGCACCGGCAATGGATACAAACAGCTTAAGCGTAGACTGCTGGCGCATGCCCCACGACCAGAGGAAGTAAGCGGCTACCAAAGCCGCCAGGCCTTGCAGCAGGAAACGTACCCGGATAGCCGCGGTAGCGGCCGTGGTTGGATCTAGTTCCGTATAATGGGTCCAAACAAAGCGAGCCAGCAGGAACGCGCCGCCCAAGGTCAACAAAACCTTCAAGGCCGGCGTGTTAAAACTGGGCAGAATAGAATAAGGGGTGGGCGCATACAATCTGTGCTGCCACTGCTCAACCAACACATTGACCACAAAGCCAGCGACAATGGCCGTCAATCCCAAGGGAATATTGCCCAGCTTGGCCGCATACCCGGCGGCAATGGCCTGTTCTTGCGTAAAGAAAGTGATGAAGCTTAGAAGAAGCTGCCCCAGACCAAAGGCAATCAGCCCAGCCGGCAGCAGATAGGCAAAAGGAAAATAAAGGGGAATGCTTTTCTCGGCCGCCTTGGAGCGCTCCCCCCATACAGACATGATACCCGCCGCGATGAGGCCCAAGACAATCAGGGCAAAAAAGATGTAGCCCACATCGCCCATGGCGGTTAGGAAATTTTGCAGTCCCCGATACTCGCCCTGGCGAATACGCCAGTTGTAGAGGCTGACATATCCCGCATAGAGAATAGGGAACATGCCGAAGAGAAAAATGATGATCAGACCTGGAGCTAAGAAGAGATAGGCCGTCAAATTCTCTTTGAGAATGCGTCCCCTACGGCTAGCGAAAAAGCCACCATGGTGGCCAACAGGGGGAAGCTGCCGATCAGCGGGAATGGTCTCAGAGGCCATTATGTTACTCCAAGTTCTGCGTAAATAAGCGTCCTAAGAACCCAGTCGTTAGCAGCATTATATCTCATGCCCAGCGTCTGGGGCAACGCAACAGAGGCGACTGTAACATGGGCTAGTTAACAACCGCTCAAGAGCAGATTAAGAGCGAGCTAATGAGAATGAAACGTATTGTTAACAGATGATCCGGCTGGTGGGGGGTCGTGAGAAGCGTGTAGCCGCCTCTCACGACGCGGCTCTCAATTAATGATGCCGAGGGCCTGTCCTCCGGCAATGATCACATCGGCGCAGTAGTCAAGATCCTCAATGGTGTGCACGGCCGTGACCGTAGCCCGCAAACGCGCCAGTCCTTCGGGTACAACCGGGGCCACAATCGCCTGCACGAAAATGCCTCGCTGCTGGCAATAATGGGCCAGCTGGACACCATTTTCTAGCGAACCACAAATTACGGGGAGAATGGCCGTTTCAGTGTTGAGCAGGTCAAAACCAGCGGCCCGCAATTTCCCAGCCAGGAGGCGATAATTGTCGTTTAGTCTGTGCACCCGTTCCGGCTCGTTTTCAATCACTTCCAGGGCGGCCTTGGCGGCCGCGGCTGAAGCCGGCGGCAGAGCAGCAGAGAAGATGAAGCCGCGCGCCTCATGCTTGAGAAAATCAATCAGCTTGGCGCTGCCCGCGACATAGCCGCCGGCGCTGGGAATGGTCTTGCTCAAAGTACCCATCTTAATGTCAATGCAGTCGGGCGGCAGGTCGAAATGCTCTTCAATGCCATGCCCCGTTTCGCCAAGAACACCAATGGAATGGGCTTCGTCAACCATGAGATAGGCATCATACTGGCGACAAAGGCGAACCACCTCAGGCATCCATGCTGAAGACGGCATCAACAATAACTAGCTTACGGCCGTGAGGGTTAGCCTCTTGCAGCCGACGTTCTAAATGAGCCATATCGTTATGGCGGAAACGAACCATCCTGGCCTGAGAAAGCAGGCAGCCATCTACGATACTGGCGTGATTCAGCTTGTCACAGATGACCGTGTCTCCGCGGCGCAGCAAACAGGAGATGACAGCCAGGTTGGTGACGTAACCGCTGGAAAAGGTAACGGCCGCATCAGTCTGCTTGAATTCGGCCAGCTTCTGCTCCAACTGAGTGTGAAGGTCCAACGTTCCGGCCAGCAGGCGAACGCCATAGGTGCCCGTACCATATTGGCTAACGGCCGCGGCCGCCGCCTGGTTGATATGCGGGTGACCAATTAACCCCAGGTAGGAATAGCCGCCAAGCATAATCATCTCGCCCCGTCCCTTGACCTGGACGCGACCGTTGGGCAACAATTCCTCCGTTTCCTCAAGATAAAAATAAACCCCCTGCTCCCGGTAGGTATCAACATCCCACAACATTTCTGGTGTAAGTGGGGGCTTTAGCGCTGCAGTATCAACCATTAAGTGATTTCCTCCAAAAAAACAACAGGAACAGATGACGAAAGCCGGCCTCTGGGCCGTCGTTTTGCCTGTCCTCATATCTAACTCGTACAAGGCTTGAATTCTAGCCATTCTTGCCGTTTTGCTCAAACTTTGCCTGACACAAGTCAATTCAAGGGTTTTGAGGCGGGCCGACGGCAAACCGCCAACCGCCGGAATGGGTTCTGCCCGCCGCCGGTCGTCAAAGTCATTGTCATTTGTCCCATTTGTGGCTATCCTTTGGACCCATGACGCTATTTCATTATCTGTTTGACAAACTGTTTCCGATTATTCGTTTTGTCTACGAGAAAGTAATGGGCCATCGCTGGTTCGACGAGATCACACCCCAATTGTGGCTGGGGGGCGCGCCCCATTATGAGCGTGATTATACCTATATTGAACAGGCCGGCATTACGGCCGTGGTCAACATTCGCGCCGAAAGGGAGGATGACACCGCTCGCTATGAGCGCCAGGGCATTGCCCACCAGCAGTTGAAGGTACTGGACATTATGACGCCGCCGCCAGAAATCCTGGACGAAGGGGCCGCCTTTATCCACCAGCATGTACAAGACGGCGGCAAGGTTCTCGTCCACTGCGCCAAGGGGCGCGGCCGTTCGGCTACATTGCTGGCTGCGTATCTGATGCGTCATGAGAATATGAGTTTTGCCCAGGCGCGGGAATTGATGAAGCGCAAGCGGCCCCTGACCAAACTGGAATCTCGCCACCAGCGCGCCTTGGAAAGCTGGCTGGCGAGGTGACGCGAAGCCACGCGGAAAAGACACGGAGACGCAAGAGAGAGGCCTGGCCACAACCACAATTCCCCTCCCCGCTCTCCCGCCATGAAGCGCCGCGCCTCCTCGGTGCATCTCCGGGTAACTAAACTATGATGAGCAGCAACGACACGCCAATTCGCCGCCAGTATCTGGAGATCAAGCGGCAACACCCCGACGCCATTCTGTTTTTTCGCCTGGGCGATTTTTACGAGATGTTCGACGGCGACGCTGAAACGGCCGCCCGTGAACTTGACCTCGTCTTAACCAGCCGGTCCAGCGGCAAGGACCATCGGGTGCCGATGTGCGGTGTGCCCTACCATGCCGCCGAGGGCTACATCGCCAAACTGATTGCCAGAGGGTACAAAGTAGCCCTGTGTGAGCAAATTGGCACCGAAACGGTCAACGGGCTGATGCCCCGCGAAGTGGTCCGCATTTTTACCGCTGGCACGGTCATTGAACCAGGCATGCTGGATGCCACCCGCAACAATTATCTGGCGGCCGTGGCCCGCGAGGGTGAAAAGGCCGGCCTGGCCTATATCGATATCAGCACCGGTGAATTTGCCACAACCCAGATTGACACCCAGCGCCGCCTGGTCGAAGAGCTGTCCCGGCTAGCCGTGGCCGAACTGCTTCTGCCTGATGGTGAACAGGCGCTGCTGTCAGAGCTAACGGCCGTGCCGGCTGTCAGTCGCCTGCCTAACTGGCGCTTTGAAGAGGGACAGGCCCGGCAAACGCTGCAGCGCCATTTTGAAGTCAGCAGTCTGGACGCCTTTGGCTGTCAAGGGAAGCCGCTAGCCGTGCGCGCCGCCGGCGCCATTCTCGCTTATCTGCAGGAGACACAAAAAGAAGCCGTCCGCCAGATTCAGCGGTTAGCAACCTACAACACCGATGGGTTTATGGCCCTCAACTCTGCTACCCGGCGAAACCTGGAACTCACCGAGTCGTTAACAGGTCAGGAGAATCAATCACTGCTGGCCGTCCTGAATCGTACAGTGACAACGATGGGGGCGCGGCTGCTGCGCCGCCGGCTAACCCAACCTCTGCTCGATCTGTCAACGCTTTACCAACGGCTTGACCGGGTAGACGCATTTTTCCAGAACGGCCGTCTACGGGCCGAAATACGGGCACAGCTGAAGAATTTGCCGGACCTGGAGCGATTAACTAACCGGGTCATTAACGGCAGCGCCAGCCCCCGCGACCTGGACAATATCGCCCGGGTCCTGGCCGTGGTGCCGGATCTGCTGGCCCTGCGCCCCCTTCGACAAGCTCAGGGGGCTGCGGCAGAGCGGGCATCGCCAGATGTGGCATCGCCAGATGTGGCTTCGACAAGCTCAGCCACCGATAGAACAGACTCAGTTGTCGCGTCTTTGGACGGGCTCTTCAACCAGCTTGATCCCTGCCCGGAAACGGCCGCTCTGATCCACCGGGCCATCGCCGACGATGCCCCTCCCCAATTGGGCAAACCGGGCGTCATTCGCCCCGGTCTTTCCGCCGAACTGGATGGTGTGGTCAATTCCACAGCCCATGCCCGCCAATGGGTTGCGCAGCTAGAACCCCGCGAACGGGAACGAACGGGCATTAGCTCGCTTAAGGTCGGCTTCAACAAAGTGTTTGGCTATTACATTGAGGTAACCAAAGCCAACAGCCGCCTGGTACCTGACGATTACATTCGCAAACAAACCTTGACCAACGCCGAGCGGTACATCACCCCCGAACTAAAGGAGTACGAGACACTCATTCTCAACGCCGAGGAGCGCATTCTGGAGATTGAGCGGCGGGTCTTCACCGAAGTATGCCAGCAAGTGGCGGTCGCGGCCAAACGGCTGCTGCTTCTGGCCGACGCGTTGGCCCAGCTGGACGTAGCGGCCGGATTGGCTGAGGTGGCGGCGGTGCAGAATTACGTGCGCCCGCAGTTGAACCAGCATGACGAGCTAATCATCCGCGACGGCCGTCACCCGGTAGTAGAGCGCGCCCTCAAGTTAGAGCGATTCGTGCCCAACGACAGCGCCTTTGATCACAAGGAGCGCATTCAAATTGTCACCGGCCCCAATATGTCTGGGAAATCCACCTATTTGCGTCAGGTGGCGCTGATTGTCTTAATGGCCCAGGTGGGCAGTTTCGTACCGGCCAGTGAAGCCCGCATTGGCCTGGTGGATCGGATTTTTACCCGTATCGGCGCCCATGATGAGCTGCACGCCGGTCGTTCCACCTTCATGGTCGAGATGGTCGAAACGGCCGAAATCCTGCACCACGCCAGCTATCAGTCGCTGCTCATTTTGGACGAAATCGGCCGCGGCACCAGCACCTATGATGGACTATCCATCGCCTGGGCCATTGTCGAATATCTGCACAACCACCCACGCTTACGGCCGCGGACCCTGTTCGCCACCCATTACCATGAGTTAACCGGTTTGACCGATTTGCTGCCGCTGGTGGCCAATTACAACGTGGCCGTGGCCGAAGAAGGAGAGACGGTCACTTTCCTGCACCGGATTGTGCCTGGCGGCGCGGATCGCAGCTACGGCATCCACGTGGCTCAGCTGGCAGGACTGCCCCGTGACGTTATCAACCGGGCCAACGAGATTCTCCGTGAATTGGAGCGACACGCGCCCACGGCCGCCGTCAAACCGACCCATCTCCAGGCAGCACAGCAAGTAGCGCTCTTCCCAGAGGTCAGCCCCATCCTGGAAGAGCTGCAAGCGCTGGATATTACCAGCATGACGCCGCTGGAGGCGATAAACAAGCTGTATGAGTGGCGCCACCGCTACATTGAAAAAGAGGGATGATGCGCGAGCAATTTGATGAGGCAACCTGGGCAGAACTGCCCGAATTTCTAGCCAACCTGCCCGAACCGGTGCGTCTGATTGTCTGGGGAGACGAGGCGAAAAGCCGGACCGAGCAGCAAGCCGTTGAATTGGCCCATTTTCTAGCAGCTGAATTCGGACCGATTCGCTGCGAGCTGCTGCCCCGGCGGGTCAACTACGACTACTATCCGGTTATAGGCGTTATGCGGGATGAACAAGACCCAACCGGGGAGATTTCGGCTCAGGACCACGGCGTTCGGATTATTGGCTTGCCGGCCGGCTATCAGATGACGGCCCTTATCGCCGCCATTCAAGCTGTCTCCTTCCGGGGCATGACACTGGAAGCCAAGACGCGCATCCAGCTCAAGGGGCTGCAGTCGACCGTGCGACTTGAGCTAATCACCGATGCCGACGATGAGGCGGGGGGCATGATGGCTCACCTTATCTTCAGCCTGGCGGCGGCCAGCCCCTTCATACGCAGCCATTTGATTATGGGCGATCAATTTCCGGAAGCGGTCTGGCGCTATTCGGTAGACCGGATTCCCCATATGGTGGTCAACGGCCGTCGCCACATTACCGGCGTAATCGAGGAAGGCAAGCTAATGAAGGAGATCGCTGCGGCTGTCATGGCGGAGAAACAGTAACGCTGACGTAACCACAACCCTCTCGTAGCCTGAGCCTATGGAAGCCCGCCTTGCCTTCGACAGGCTCAGGCAGCGCCTCTCAATCCTTCTTCTTGGTTGCATGTTTGAGGCGGGCGTCTGGCGTGGGCGAGCCGGCCAATTTGTCCCCAATAACCCGGCCCCAGCGGCGCAGCTTAGAGCGGCCGCGAGCCAAAATATAGCGCGCCCGTTTCCATTCTTTGTCCATAAAGGTCATTTCCGGTGGCGCGGTCACATCCCACTTCACCACCGAGGCGGCCCAGGTTAACCCCCCACCAAAACCGACGAAAACGACGTTGTGATTTGCTTGCAGACGGCCGTCGCGCACGGCCTCTACCAAAGCAATCGGAATGGAAGCGGCCGAGGTATTGCCATATTTGTCCAAATTGGTATAAAACCGCTCCGGCTCGATCTTCAGCTTTTTGGCCGCCGCTTCAATAATGCGGCTGTTGGCCTGGTGAGGCACAATCAGATCGACCTCCGCCAGCGTCAGGCCGGCCCGTTCCAGCGTCTCTTCGATAACTTCACTAACGACCTGGGTGGCAAAGCGGAATATCTGCCGGCCATTCATCTGAATCCGCTTGTCCGCCTGACCGTTAGCCAAATACTCCGGCCCCAAAATGGGCAGCGGGGTATGGTACACGGCCGGCAAACTGAGTAGATTCCCTCCCGAGCCATCAGAACGCAACGAGGAAGCGAGAATACCCCCGGGAATGCTGGAGCCTTTCAAGGCGACCGCCCCGGCGCCATCACCAAAGAGGATACAGGTAGCCCGATCCTGCCAATCCAATACGCGTGACATCGTTTCGGCGCCGATGACGACGGCGTTTTCTACCGCGCCGCAGGCAATGGCATTTGCGGCCATGCTCAGCCCATAGACAAAACCGGAGCAGGCCGCGCTCAGGTCAAACGCCCCAGCCCTGGTTGCTCCCAGGTAATCCTGCACCCGACAGGCAGTCGAAGGGAAAATGTACTCTGGCGTAGAGGTGGCGACAATGATCATTTCCACCTGATGGGGCGGAATACCGGCCACAGCAATGGCGCGGGCAGCCGCCTCAAAAGCCAGAGTAGCTGTCGTCTCGCGTTCGCTGGCAATGTGTCGCTCGCGGATGCCGGTGCGCGTATACACCCACTCATCAGTTGTGTCCACGATGCGGGCCAGTTCATCGTTGGTCATGACACGCCGCGGTATGTAACTGCCCCAACCAACAATGTGAGCGTAGCGCATAACGGACCTCTCCCAAGTCCATAAAAACAGAGACGCTGTTTGACAGCGTCTCATAATCATACATAGAACAAAACCCAATCGAAGGCTTTCGGTTACGCCTGGTTTGGGTACAGGTTTGGGGTGAAGGTTTCTACGAAGCCTGCTTTTTCATCTGTTCAAACTGGGCTTCCAGTTCGCGACGGGTCTCTTCCATAGCCATTTGCGCCTCCTGGAGCGCTTGCTCCCAGCGCGCCTGGGCTTCAGCCCGCAGATGCTCACCAGAGGTCGGGGCCAGGAGCAGGGCGGCCGTCGCCCCCACAACTGCGCCACAGATGGTGCCAGCCAAAAAACTAAAGAACTTGTTCATACGTTCCTCCCATGAACGGTCAAGCAAATTAACAACCGTGAACCTGCAATCATTGACAAGCTTGCACTTTGTGAATACATTTTACCTCAATCGAAACTGAACAGCGAACGAGAAGGATAAACGGGTAGCAGCCATGTCCGAATATATCGAAATCGAAACAGAGTTGGGTGACGAGCTGGGCCAGGTCATTTTTCATACGAACCTGGAGCTGACCATTGACGGCCGCGAGCAGTATGCCACAGTCAGTGAAATGGATGAAGGGTCACCGCTGGCCCAAATGTTGGCCCCAATTGAAGGCATTACGGGATTAGAATTGGAGGGACAAAAGATGATTGTGCAGTTCGATCCCTCTGTCGCCTGGCATCAGATTGTCGCCGACGCCACGGCCGTCCTCAAAGAGTTCTTTCTCTAGAACAAGAGTGCAGATTAACGCCGATTAAAACGGTAATAAATCTGCGGTAATCTGCGAAATCTTTGATCTAATCCTCTTCTCCTCTACCCTACTCCCATTTCTCCGGCGGTTCGGGCATGCCCAGGATGTTGTAGCCGGCATCCACGTAAATCACCTCACCGGTCACGCCGCTGGCCCAGTCACTGGCCAACCAGAGGGCAGTACGGCCGACCTCCTCTTGATCGACATTGCGGCGCAGTGGCGCCCGCTCCCCCACGTAGCCCAGCATCTTGCGAAAGCCAGCGATCCCGGCCGCGGCCAACGTCTTGATTGGCCCGGCGGAAATGGCGTTGACGCGGATGTTTTGCGGCCCCAGGTCGGCCGCCAGATAGCGAACGCTGGCCTCCAAAGCGGCTTTAGCCACCCCCATCACGTTGTAATGGGGCACAACCTTCTCCGCGCCGTAGTAGGTCATGGTCATCATACTGCCCCCATTGGTCATCAGCGGCGCGGCACGGCGGGCCAGAGCGACAAAGCTGTAGGCGCTAATATCCATTGCTATACGAAAACCATCTCGGCTTGTGTTGACAAACCGCCCCTCGAGATCTTCCCCCAAGGCGTAAGCGACAGAATGAACCAGAATGTCAATCTGGCCAAAATGGTCGGCGGCTTTAGCGAAACAGGCGTCAATTTCCTCGTCGTTGGTCACGTCACATTTCTCGACAAAGGTCACGCCCAATTCATCGGCTAACGGCCGTACCCGTTTCTCCAACTGCGGTATGCCATAGCTAAAGCCCAACTCTGCCCCTTGACTATGCAGCGCCTGGGCAATGCCCCAGGCAATCGAGCGGTTATTCGCCAGACCAAAAATCAGCGCCTTCTTTCCTTCTAACAACTTCATCAGATCTCCTTAGTGAGGAGTGAACAGTGAGAAGTGAACAGTTGGTTCGTCACTGTTCACTGCCTCTTGTTCACTGTCTTCTGTTCACTGCTTTGACACAAACAAATTATCTCTGAGCCAAAAGCGCCAGGGTATTGACAGCCAGGGTTCGGGCGTCTGGCCCAGGCCGATGCGGGGACCGCTTTGGATCTGCTCAGGGGCAACGGCCGTACCCGATTCTACCCATATAACCCCATCCGCCGCGCAAAGGTTTGCCCCGTTGTGCGTCCGGTCAATGGCCAGCGCCTGCGCCAGCTTGGCCGGACCGTTGGTGAGTTCGCGCGGGGGACGGCCGTTCCGGTTCGTGACCATCACCTCAATGCCTTCCACCGGCTCCAGCGCGCGAATGAGAACGGCGTTGGCCTGTCCTTCTTGGCCAGTGACAATGTTGAACATCCAGTGCATGCCGTAGGTAAAATAGACGTAAGCGAATCCTGGCGGGCCAAACATAACGGCCGTCCGCGCTGTGGGACGGCCGCTATTGGCTCGATCCCCGTGACAGGCTAGATCAGGCCGATCGGCATCGCAGTAGGCTTCTACTTCCACAATGATGCCGCTGAGGCGACGGCCGTTGACCAGCCGCACCAGCTTCTTGCCCAGCAAGTCAGCCGCCACAACCCGCGCCGGCCGGGCAAAAAACTCTTCAGCCAAACGAACCACAAGTAGTAGACTAACGACTAAGCGACCAAACGACTAATGAACCTGCACCGGGTCTTTAATCGCCCCGCGCTCCAACAGTGGCTGGTCGTAGCCACTGTCCCAGCCTTCGGGCGCGGTGGTTTTTTCGATTTTGACGGCCGTATTCTTATAATCTGGAATCTTGGCCCGTTCGTCAATTCTATCCAACGTCAGTAGATTCGCCGCCGCTTCGGCAAAATGGAAGGGCACAAAGACTGTGCCGCGCGGCGAACGGCCCGTAACCAACACCCGCAGCCTAATCGTCCCCCGCCGCGAACTGACGGCCGCCCAATCTCCCGTAACCAGCCCTAATTCGGCGGCGTCATCGGGGTGAATCTCGCAGACCGCCTCCGGGAAAATTTCCTCCAGCCGGGAATTGCCCGTCATGGTGCTGCCGCTCCAATGATACAAAACTCTACCCGTGCTGAGGTTGTAGGGGTATTCTTTGTCCGGCAGTTCG
>Ga0209498_1001490_pt1 | contig 14332 bp, 11 predicted proteins | sample WalLakDeSediment_FD_184131 | JGI IMG/M metagenome (GOLD analysis project Ga0209498, IMG submission 184131) | Lake sediment microbial communities from Walker lake, Nevada to study Microbial Dark Matter (Phase II) - Walker Lake 11/02/13 Deep... | ecosystem: Environmental > Aquatic > Freshwater >...
CGAAGCATGGAGGATAATCATGAAAAGAGGCAAACAGGAGACCATGAAATCCAGAAACAGGGTGCTTGCTTCACTGCGACACGAGATTCCGGATCGGGTGCCTTTGGATCTTGGAGGGAATCAAACAGGGATCCATAAGGATGCTTATAGGTCTCTGCTGGAGGCACTGAATATCGAGGAGAAGATCAGGATCATGGATCCTGTGCAACAACTCGCATTGCCGAGCGAGGAGGTGCTAGAAGGTTTTCACATCGACACGCGCTATATTGCGGCCGGGGCAGGGCAAGGTTTTGACGGTTCGATTGTGACTCGTGAAAGGCAAGGAAGGATCTGGCACGACTTTACAGATGAATTCGGGGTCATCTGGTCCATGCCAGACGATCAGCTCCTCTATATGGATATTTCCCACCATCCCTTGGCCAACGCTTCCCAGCGTGAGATCGAAGACTATCCCTTTCCTAAAGGGGATGATCCGGTTCGCTTTCAAGCTCTCAGAGACAGGGCCCTGACCATCAGGAATGAGACCCCGTACGCTGTGGTCAGCGGTATTTCCGGGGTGGTCTATGAGACTTGTTGGTATTTGCGTGGCTTGGAACAGTGGTATCACGACATGATTGTACGGCCCGAACTTTGCGAAGTGCTTCTGGACAAGACCCTAGGTTTCTGGATGGACTGGTTTACGTTGTTTCTGGACGAGGTGGGAGATGTGGTTGATGTGATCATGATAGGAGATGATCTTGCCGGGCAAGAAGGCCCCTTGTTTCGTCCCGATTTCTACCGAAACGTGGTAAAACCGCGCCACAAGAAATTGGCACAGTTCATTCGTTCACGTACCCAGGCCTTTCTCTGGTATCACACCTGCGGCGGTTGTCGAGCGTATATCCCGGATCTTCTGGACAACGGGATTCAGATCCTTAATCCGGTCCAGATCAGCGCCAAAAACATGGACCCCAAAGGACTCAAAAAAGAGTTCGGGGATCGACTCGTATTCTGGGGTGGTGGAATCGACGCCCAACATATACTTCCCTTTGCTTCTCCTGACCAGATCAGGGAAGAGGTGCGCCGCAACATGGAGATATGGAAGCCCTGCGGAGGTTATATTTTCAACAATGTCCACAACATCCAGGCAGGCGTACCTGCTGGAAACGTGATCGCCATGTATGAGGCGGCCTATGAGTATGGTTTCTATGAATAGGGTCTAAACGAATTCGTCCATGCGCGCGGCACTCGTTCACAGCACGAGATCCTTTTTCAGGTCCTTTCTGAGGATGAATATTCGAAAACTTTCAGGAAACCCGGCCTGTCTCTGCCTGCATGATTTGGTGCTCCTTGCCAACTGGCCATTCTCCAAGGTATCAGGCAAACGCAACTTCACATTCCAGAGGACACGGCGCCGCGTTTTTGCGTGTCTCCAAGGGATTCGGTCCAGTTTTCCCTCCAAGAAACCCGGTTAGGATAAGATAAGATAAGAAGATAAGATAGGAAGGCAAGATAAGATGGACGATTACGGAAAAGGAATATTTACAAGGAATGTAGGCTGGCGAAATCTGTGTAAAGGATGATTCAAGAAGGGAGGAATGACATGTTTGTGCAACAGTTTTTCGTGAAGGGATTGGCTCACAGCTCTTATCTCGTTGCTGGCTCGGAGACCTGTGCGATCGTGGATCCGAGACGGGACGTCCAAATCTATTTGGATGCGGCTGAGGAAATGGGTATGGAAATTACCCATATTTTGGAAACCCATCTTCACGCGGATTTTATCTCCGGACACATGGATCTGCAAAAAAGGACCGGGGCGAAGATTTACGCCCCCAAAGCAGGCAATTCCAAATTCAAGCATGTCGCGGTACAACAGGGAGACACGTTTCAAATCGAGGATATGGAGTTTAGGGTCCTGGACACCCCTGGACATACACCGGAGCATGTTTCCTATGTGGTCTCCGATAGGGCTCGAGGTTCGACTCCGGTTGCCTTGTTTTGCGGGGACACCTTGTTTGTGGGGGATGTGGGACGTCCTGATCTGTTCCCAGGTATTGCCGAGAAGTTGGCATCTCAGCTCTTTGACAGTCTCCACAAGAAACTCTTGAAACTGCCGGACTCGTGCATGGTTTATCCCGCGCACGGAGCGGGATCTTTATGCGGACGGGCAATGGGTGCCATGCGAACGACGACCATTGGATACGAGAGAAAGTACAACGGTGCGCTTCAGATTAAGAAGAAAAAGGAATTCATCGAGTCTTTGACCACCAACATGCCTGGCGCGCCGGACCACTTCAGCCGTTGTAGTGCCATCAACGGGTCGGGCCCTGTGCTGGTTGGAAAGACTCCAACGATGTTGGCCATGAAGTCTCTCGTGTTTCATCGTCGAGCGCAACGAAAAGATACTGTGGTTTTAGACACTCGAAGCTATGGACGCTATGGAGGTCATCATATTCCAGGGTCCTATCATGTCGATATAGGTGGTAATTTCGCGACATTTTCGGGATGGGTTGTGCCGCCGAATGTGGATGTTCTCTTGGTTTCTTCGGATGAGGCTCAGGCTCGAGAAGCGCGTGTGTGGTTGCAGCGTGTGGGCATTGACAGGGTGGTGGGATTCCTGGATGGCGGCATGTTCGAATGGGCCAAAGCGGGGTTGCCAACATCTCATGTTCCTCAACTCAGTAGCCAGGAATTGAACGCGTTGACCTGCAAGGGAGCGGAGATACAACTGGTGGATGTTCGATCTCCACGGGAATTCGAAGCCAATCACATAGAGGGTTCCATCAATATCCCTGCTCCGTCCCTGCGAAGCGAATACAAGAAGCTGGACCCGAGGCTGTCCACGGTATTGCTATGCAGTACGGGTCACCGCTCCAGCCTGGGCGCGAGCCTGTTACAACAGAGAGGATTCGCTGAGGTCTATAATGTGGCCGGTGGCATGACAGGATATAGCGCGGCAGGATTCAGTGGAGCGTGCCCTGTCTGTATAGTTCCGCATGGACCTCGTTTTCTGGGAACCAAGATCAAGGCCGGGAAGATGAAAAAATTGGCCTAGGAATAGAGATATATATCCCATGAGGAGGATGTACGATGAATTGGCTGATGATGGCTCGCTGGTCACCCTATGTGGTAGGTATTGGGATTGGCTTGCTCAGTTGCCTTGCTTTCCTCCTATCCGATAAGCCCATCGGATGTTCTACGGCGTTTGCTCGCACCAGCGGCATGTTGGAACGGATGGTGAGGGGAAACAAGGTTCTGGAAAAGCCCTATTACAGAAAGTTTGTCCCGGAGATCGATTGGGAATGGATGCTGGTACTTGGCGTGTTTATTGGTTCCTTCTTATCGGCCAAGCTCTCTGGAACCTTTGCGATTCAATGGATTCCAAATGCCTGGGCTCAAGTGGCTGGAGATTCGGTTCTGGTTCGATGGAGCGTGGCGTTGATGGGGGGGATCGTCATGGGTTGTGGGGCGCGATGGGCCGGAGGTTGTACCAGTGGTCATGGAATTAGTGGCACCCTGCAACTGGCCGTGAGTGGATGGATTGCTGCCGTGTGTTTTTTTGTGGGTGGGATTGCTACGGCCATGCTTTTGTTCAAGGTCATTCTCGCATGAAAGGGGGTAAATCATGCTCAAAACGATTCATGCCAGGAAGGGTCTTCAGCTCTTGATAGGACTGTGCATTGGAATCGCATTCGGATTCCTTTTGCAGAAAGGAGGGGCGACCACATATGATGTGATTCTGGGTCAATTGCTTTTCACTGATTTTACCGTGGTAAAGATCATGTTGAGCGCTGTGGTGGTCGGGATGATCGGAGTACACGCTCTATGTAGCATCGGTCTGACTCAATTGCACCCCAAACCAGGTTCCTTGGGATCCAGCGTCCTGGGGGGTCTCCTGTTCGGGATAGGTTTTGGTATCTTGGGGTATTGTCCAGGCACCGTGGCCGGCGCTGTGGCTCAAGGTTGGCTAGATGCCTTTTTCGGAGGTGTTGTGGGCCTGTTACTAGGTGCTGGATTGTTGGCTGCGATCTATCCAAAGCTGGATAAAGCGGTCCTCCGCAAGGGAGATTTTGGCGATATCACTCTTCCTGAGCTATTGAAGGTCAATGATTGGGTTGTTGTGATTCCTGTGGCTTTGATGATCTCGGGACTCTTGTTCTGGATCGAGAAGACGGGATTCTAATTGAAATGGCCAAAGCACTATGAACCCAAGATCCTGAAAGGCGATCTATACGCAGGGGTTCTGGTCGCGGTCATGCTGGTTCCTCAAAGTATGGCCTATGCTATGCTCGCGGGATTACCTCCTGTCGTAGGGTTGTACGCGTCCACATTTCCCCTCTTGGCTTATGCGGTGCTCGGTTCTTCCAGGCAGCTTGCCGTAGGTCCGGTGGCCATGATTTCCCTTTTGCTTTCCTCCATTTGTTCGAGGATTGCGTCGCCAGGGACCCAGGACTACCTTGCAGCGATCGTGACCCTGACTTTGTTGGCCGCGATCGTGCAGTTGGTCCTGGGGCTGATCAAGGCGGGTTTTCTGGTGAATTTTGTGTCTCATGCTGTGGTGAGCGGATTCACGTCGGCTGCGGCCATTCTCATCGCTCTGAGCCAGTTGAAGCATCTTGCGGGGATTCCACTGACATCGAGCCATTCTTCGGTATCCCTATTCATCGAAAGCATCCAGAAGATACGCGAAATACATTCTCCTACGTTGGCTTTGGGGGGTATTTCCGTTCTTGTATTGGTGTTGTTCAAGAGGACATGGCCCGCCTTTCCTGCGGCCTTGCTGGTTGTCATTGCCGGGACTTTGGCGGTATTCTTGTTGCGGCTGGATCGGTCAGGAGTAACGGTGATGGGTCTCGTGCCGGCCGGGCTTCCCCGAATATCTGTGCCTTTGTTCCGTCTTCCTCTTCTCGTGTCGCTATTTCCACAAGCCCTGGTCCTCGTTTTCGTGGGTTTCATGGAATCCATGGCTGTGGCTCAATGGGTGGCTTCCAGGGAAAAATACCGCCTGGACGCGAACCGAGAATTTCTCGCTCTGGGAGTGGCCAATCTGGTTTCCGCTCTTTCATCTGGATTCTTTGTGACCGGGGGCTTTTCTCGGACAGCGGTAAATTACCAGGCTGGGGCCAAAACCCGCGTGGCTTCAATCATCTCGGCCTTGCTGGTTTTCATGACGCTCTTGTTTTTGACACCCATGTTTCATTACCTGCCGAATGCGGTTCTGGCCGCGGTCATCATCGTGGCCGTGATCGGTCTGATCGATTTGAGAGAAGCCATTCATTTGTTCAAGATCAACAGAAGCGATGGCTGGATTCTGGTCGTCACGTTCATGGTGACCCTGGTTGTAGGAATCGATCCTGGTCTGCTCACCGGGATCCTGTTCTCCTTGGTGCTTTTTGTATATCGCAGTTCACACCCTCGCACCGTGGTTCTGGGGTACGTGGGATCGGAGGGTGCGTTTCGGGATATTCAGAGATATCCAGAGGCCGTGACCCATCCTAAACTGATCCTGATTCGGGTGGACGCGAGCCTGTATTTTGCCAACGCTCGCTTTGTGGAAGACCGCATCCGGGAAAGATGGGTCATCCAACAGACGGCGCGATGGGTAGTGATGGACATGTCCGGGGTCAATGACATCGATGCTGTCGCAGTATCCACGATGGATGAACTTATGGAAGATCTGGATCATCATGGGGTCCAATTCGCCTTTGCCGGGATGAAACGGCAGGTTCGGCGGGTTGTGGAGAGAGCAGGATGGCATGAACGTCTGGGAAAGGCCATGGAATATCCCACACTGTACGCGGCGTTTCAAGACCTGGAAAAGAAGAAAGATCGATGCCAGCAACAGGAGTAAATATTCAGTGAACCCGATCTGATCGAGGGCTTGAACTCAGCAGGGCGAGGAGTGCCTGAATCGTCTTGGCTCATGCTCGGCTCGCTGGAATCTTGATGATGCGAGCCTGTGCGGACAGGAACGGCCCGAGGAACCGAGCTCAAGCTCGGTGGTCGGCCCGCCCCTAAACCCGGCCAGACGATTCACGCACTCCTCGCCAGCCCTCTATAATCTAAGATCAGATCGGGTTCACTGAATATTTACCAACAGGAGGAGCCATGAAATGAAGCATATGTCATGGAAAAGGAGACTTTCAGGCAGGGCCGCCTCTCGAATCGGAACCACCATCCTGATATTTCTTCTGTTGGTTTTACTCATAGCCGGGCTTCTTCTGTACAAGGTTGCCACCATCGGCGCCGGGCTCAAAGCCAAGACCCTTTGTTCCGGAATCTTCCTCTGTGGCCTGGAGTGGGAAAGAATCATCCGGGAGGATCTGGCTCTCGGTCCTTTGCGCTTGATTTCAGCTGACGTGAATCCAGAGGATCAAACCGTCACAGCCACGGCTTTTGGAGGGATTCTCAGGAGGACCGCAGTATACAGGGAAGGTTTGGGATCTACCCTGGCGATAGGATGTTCATCTGAGATGCTTCGCCAGCAGTTGGCTCACCCTTTGCCTGATCCACCGGTTGGACAATCCGAACTCCCCTGGCCTACCGGTGATGTGCTTTCTCAAGAGGATCTGCCAGAGGGAGTGGATATGAATAGATTGAACTGGGTTCTCGACGAAGCCATGTCTGAGCCGGGGAATGGAGCTCGAAGAACGCGGGCCTTGATCGTGATTCATGATGGCCGCTTGCTGGCAGAAAGGTACGCCCCAGGGATCACATGGGAAACCCCTTTGATCGGTTGGTCCATGACCAAGAGTGTCACCAATGCCTTGGTGGGGATCCTCGTGGGACAGGGTCAATTATCCCTGGAGGGGCCCGCGCCTGTACCGGAATGGAAGGGACAAAACGAGCCTCGAGGTGCTATCACCTTGGATCACTTGCTGCGAATGAACAGCGGCCTGACCTTCCAGGAGGTGTATGAAAATCCTTTGTCTCATGTATGTGTTGCCCTGTTCGGGACGCATGACGCGGCCGCATATGTGGCCCAAAGGCGACTTGAAGCGAGTCCGGGAACAAAGTGGCATTATTCCACAGGGACGAGCGTCCTTATCGCGAGAATCATACGTGATGCCCTGGGGGGAGATCTTGATACGTACTGGTCCTTTCCCCGCGAGGCTCTTTTTTTCAGGATTGGGATGAGAACAGCGGTCATGGAACCTGACCCATCGGGGACCTTTCTCGCGGGATCTTTCATGTATGCCTCGGCCAGGGATTGGGCTCGATTCGGTATGCTTTACTTACAGGACGGGATGTGGGAGGGGGAGAGGATTCTGCCTGAGGGATGGGTTGATTACTCCAGGACCTTGACGCGAGATTCAGATGACTATGGTGCTCACTTTTGGCTAAATGAATACGATGAGGGAGATTCTTCGGTCTTGGAACACGAGGATGTTGAATCTGAGAAAATGTCTGGGATGGTTGTTTCCAGGAAGGATCAAAGTGTTCTGGCCACTCAGTACAGGGCCGCAGGATTTCAGGGGCAATCCTTGGTCATTTGCCCAGAGAGAAAGACAGTTGTAGTTCGGCTTGGTATGACTCCGCAAAAAGGCAACTGGAATTGGCGAAGATTTCTTTCCGATGTTTTGGACTCGCTTCCTAGCTCATGAACCGTAAGCATTCAGCACCGATTATCTCGGAAGCTAAAACCGTTACATCGTATTAAGTCGAGGGGATGGAAAGAAGGGCGTCAGAGGCCCTTGTCCCAGCAAACATCCAGTGAACCTGATCTCAAGCTCGGTAGTCGGCCCGCCCCTGACCCCGGCCAGACAATTCACGCACTCCTCACCCTGCCAGCTATGATCCAATCTCAGATCGGGTTCACTGAATATTTACCAAGACACATTAGGAAGGGACCTTGACAGAGCGAATCGTGGGTGTTATTTTCCCGTTGATCGTATCACTGTCAAAGAGAATGGTATCAGAAAGGAGTTTTCCGTGAATGCGATGTGTCGACAGTTCCTTTTTTCACTTCTGATGGTAGGTCTTTTCCTTGTGGGATCCTCTCTTGTCCAGGCGCAGGAATACGCTCCACCATGGCATCAGTCAAGAAGCCATATTCTTTGTGAGCATGCCAAGGTAAACACTGAGGATGCTACGCCGGTGGATCCAGGCAGCTTCGAGTTGGAATTGGGGTATGGACTGGTTTATGCCAAGGATTTCTTTAACGACAAATGGGAGAAGAGGTCTCGCGGAACCCTGAGGGAACACAGCTTAGGGCTGGCCTTTACCATGGGAATCGTGGAAGGGTTGGACCTCGGAGTGGAAAAGGGATATGTCGAACTGCGTGATGACGAGGAGGATGCGCGGAAGGGACAAGGGTTGAGTGACATGGGGGTGGGATTTAAATGGCGTTTCTATGCCGAGGAGGAGGATGACCTGGGAATCGCCTGGGTTGGCGGTGTGGTGGCTCCCTCCGGTAGATCTGAGGCTAAGGATCGCCTTGGGATCACACAGGACTTCTGGAGCACGGATCAGGCTCTGGTCATGACCCAGGATTTTGACGAGACGACCATCAATATGGCGGTGACAGCTTCCTTGCCCTTGGAGCGCGTCAAGGGATATGATGGGACCCTGGCTGCGGATTTGGCCATGGGATATCATGTTGCCCAGGGATTGCAGCCGGAACTTGAAATCAACTACGCGCATGATTTCCAGGCAGGGACGGATGCTGATTCCGTGGGAATTACAGCGGGACTCATCGTATGTCTTCCCGCTGGTTTTAGGGTGAATACCGGGATACAACAGATTGTAGCCGGTCGAAACGTGGACAAGGCGACAAGCTTTATTTTCGCGTTGGTGTATTCGCACTAGGAGCAGTGTGAATCGATCGGTTGTTTCGAACAGGATATTTTTTATCTCCCACGTTCTATAATCTAACAGTGGTTTTCTGCGCGAGAGTTCGTGCTTGTGCAGGAAAAACGGAAGTGGAGGATCACTGTGATGGGAGGCATACAAAGCGTGAAGCTGGGTGCGCCATCCATCGAACAGGGATATGTGGAAATCTTCAATCATAAGGACCTTCCCTGGACACATTCGGCCAATCTCAAGATCACATTTGGGATCCTGCGCTTGGGGAAGGCGGACCGCTTCGCGCTGGAGGGAAGGCTTGAGAAAGCCCTTCTTTTGCTGAGTGGAGAGGTGCAACTGCGCTGGAGTGATTCGACATCAGGAGAGGACATCTGCAGGACAATACGCAGGGATTCTTTGTTTACCCAGGATCCTTTCTGTTTGCATGTTGCCCAAGGTGTTTTGGTTGACGTTCAATCGTTGCGTGAAGATACGGAAATGGCGCTCCTTCAGACTCCGAACGCAAAGAAGTTTTCTTCCTTTTTGTATGGCCCTGAGCATTGTCGAGGCGAAGAACGCGGAAAAGGGACTCTCCAGGAGACTTCGACCCGAATCGTTCGAACCCTTTTCGATAAGAGCAACGCGCCGGATTCCGAACTGGTCTTGGGGGAAGTGATCAATTTTCCTGGCAGGTGGTCGAGCTATCCCCCCCATCGTCATCCTCAACCGGAAATCTATCACTATCGTTTTTTTCCGGAAAACGGTTTTGGGTTCAGCATGTTGGGAGAGGATGCTGTCCAGGTGCGGCACAAGGAATCCGTGCTTATCTTCGATCAGGTCCATTCCCAGACCTCTGCGCCAGGCTATGCCATGTATTATCTCTGGGCGATTCGTCACTTGAAAGGCAATCCTTACGGGGCTGAATACGGGACTCCCATATTCGACGAGGAACATGCCTGGGTGATGGATCCGAACAAGCAGGACCTGATCTTCAAAGGGAAGGGGTAGGGTGTTTGTATATGGAGAAACGAATCAGACTGACTATGGCCCAGGCCCTGTTGCGCTTCATGAGTCGACAGTTCATCCAGATCGATGGCGAAAAGAGGAGGTTTTTTCAAGGGATCCTGGGTATCTTTGGACACGGGCAGGTGACAGGATTGGCTCAAGCCTTGGAGCAGGATTCTCATCTTCTCAAGTATTATCGGGTTCAGAACGAACAGGCGGGAGTCCATGTGGCCATCGGAGCTGCAAAACATATGAATCGTTTGGGTTGTTTCGCCGTGACCTCGTCCATTGGACCTGGTGCCACCAATATGGTGACAGGAGCTGCCACTGCCACGGCGAACAGAATCCCCGTACTTCTTCTGCCAGGAGATATTTTCGTCGATCGACAACCTGATCCTGTTTTGCAACAGATGGAGCATCCGCACGACTTGAACATTCAAGCCAGTGATGCCTTCAAACCTGTATGTAGATATTGGGATCGTGTCGTTCATCCGCAGGCTCTCATGACATCGGCTGTTCAGGCCATGCGAGTCTTGAGCGACCCCGAAAACACAGGCGCGGTTTGTTTGGCCTTGCCGCAGGACGTTCAGGATGCGGCTTTCGATTACCCGGAAAGCTTTTTTAGGAAAAGAGTCCATCGTATCGACCGGCGTCCGCTTTCTGGAGAGTCGCTGGAACTTCTTGCTGAGGCGGTTCAGAGAAAGAAACGTCCGTTGATCATTGCGGGGGGGGGGATTCACTATTCCTTGGCCGTGGAGGCGCTCAAGATGCTCGTCGAAAGCACCGGGATGCCGGTGGCCTTTACCAATGCGGGGAAAAGCGCGTTAAGGTGGGATCATCCGCAGAATTTGGGTGGTATGGGTGTCATGGGTACCCGGCCAGCCAACGTTTTGGCCCAAAAGGCGGATCTCGTTTTGTCCATAGGAACCAGACTCATGGATTTTACCACGGTATCCAAGGCGGCTTTTCAGAACCCACAGATGGAGCTTTTCAGCGTCAATGTATCGAGCTTCGATGGATACAAGATGGATTCTACCTGCATCTTGGCTGACGCGCGGGAAGCTTTGGTCTCTCTTCGAGAAAGGCTTGCGTCCGGGGGATATTCGGTGGAATCCATCTATAGGCAAGAAATCTCGGATTTGCTGGGGGCTTGGCATGGGGAGGTGGATCGATTGCGATCCTGCGTGCCGGCTCAGGGCGAGAAGCATCTGCCTCAACCCTCGGTAATTGGCGTACTCAACGAGTTTATGGATGAGAGGGACGTGGTTGTCAATGCTGCCGGTAGCATGCCAGGCGATATGCAAAGGACGTGGCGATGCAAGGCTCCCAAGACGTATCATGTAGAATATGCCTATTCCTGTATGGGGTACGAGATTGCCGCGGGATTGGGAATCAAGTTGGTGGATCCAGGCAGGCAGGTCTATGTGATTCAAGGCGATGGGGGGTATCTCATGATGCATACGGAGATCGTGACCAGCCTCATGGAAAACCACAAACTGGTGATCCTTCTCTTTGATTCCGAAGGTTTCAACAGCATCAATGGATTGGCCACGGCCATGGGATCCGTGGGGTTTGGCAAAGGGTCCAAGGGGTTTGGCAACGAGTTGAGGGACAGGGACGAAGAGACGGGTAAGCTCGTGGGCCCCTTCCGCTCGATCGATTACGCGTCCAACGCTCGGAGCTATGGAGCCGCCGCCTATGCTGTGGAATCTCTGGATGAGTTGAGGGACGCCCTGGTTCGGTCCAGGGGAGAGGAGAAAACCACCTTGATCCACGTGAAAATCGCCCGGTTTTCTCAATCACCCAACTATGACTCCTGGTGGCGTGTGGGTGTGGCTGAAACCAGTACCATGGAGGGTGTGCAAAGGGCTTACGAACAAATGCGGGAAAACATGAAGACGGCCCGTTATTGCTGATCCGTGAGGAATCCCGCTCTGTTCGTGGTGAGGCGATGAGAAAGGAGTGATGATTTTGTTCGCTTCGGACAAGGTGCATGTGGGGATTGCTCCGATCGGTTGGACCAATGATGATATGCCTGAATTGGGTGGTGACATCCCATTCGAACGTTGCATTCGGGAAATGGCCGAAGCTGGATATAGTGGAACTGAGGTGGGCTCCAAATTTCCCAAGGATCTTGGAGGGCTTCGGTCCGCGTTGGACCCTTTGGGGCTCCGTGTGGCCAGCCAGTGGTTTAGTAGCTATTGTACCACCCAACCACTCCAGGAGACGGTGGACCGGTTCATGGAACATATTCATTTCCTGCATGCTTTGGGTTCTCGAGTGATCGTGGTTTCCGAACAGGGACACAGCATTCAAGGAGAGATGTCGACCGCGCTTTTCCGCAACAAGCCGAGCCTGGATTCTGATGGCTGGAAAAGACTGGTCCATGGTTTGGAAACCTTGGGACGCCTCGCGGCGGAACGGGACATGAGCATTGTGATCCATCATCATATGGGCACTGTGATTCAGAGCCGAGCGGAAGTGGACCGACTCATGGAAACGACCGATTCGGACCTCGTTTCCCTCTTGCTGGACACAGGACACATTCATTGCGCTGGTGACGATCCCGCCAATTTGGCCAGGGACTATGCTGTTAGGATCAAGCATGTTCATCTGAAGGATGTGCGTGAAAAGGTCAGGAAGAAGGTGCGAGAGGAAGGGCTTTCCTTTTTGCAGGGGGTGAAGGATGGACTTTTCACCGTGCCGGGGGATGGTGACATCGATTTCAGGCCTGTTGTCGACGCATTGGGCGGTGCGCGATACGAGGGTTGGTTGATCGTGGAAGCGGAGCAGGATCCCAATCGAGCTATCCCGCTCGAATATGCAAAAAAGGCGCGAAACACGGTTTATGAACTGACAGGACTATAAATAAATAGTGCGGGAGGTGCACGCTGTGAGTGGCCGGCCAAAGAAGATCGTTTTCGGACTGATCGGAGCTGGACGTATCGGAAGGCTTCATGCCGAGAATCTGGTTCGCCGTGTGGAAGGAATACGACTCAAAAGTATCGTGGATCTCAGGGTGGAAGAGCTCAGTTCATGGGCTAGGTCCTTGGGAGATGTGATCCTGGCCTCGAATCCCTCGATCCTTCTGGATGATTCGGAGGTGGAAGCTGTTGTTGTCTGCAGCAGTACCCATACCCATGTGGATTTTATCACCCGATGCGCAAAAGCGGGAAAACACATCTTCTGCGAAAAACCCATTGGAGACGATGTGTCCCAGATTCAACAGGCGTTACGTTGGGTCGAGGAGTGTAACGTAAAGTTGATGATGGGATTTAATAGGCGTTTTGACCGCAACTTCCTCCGAGTTCGAAAGGCCGTGCGGGACGGAGAAATTGGAGAACCCCATGTGGTCAAAATCACTTCCAGGGATCCTGCTCCCCCGCCCGTGGACTATGTGAAGGTGTCCGGGGGACTTTTCTTTGACATGACGATTCATGATTGGGATATGGCCCGTTATCTGGTGGGGAAGAATATCGAAGAGGTCTATGCCACGGGCGCTGTTCTTGTGGATCAGGCTATTGGCCAAGCGGGAGACATTGACACCGCTGCTGCGATCCTTCGTTTCGAAGATGGCGTCCTGGGAATCATTGATAATTCGCGTCAGGCTGTGTACGGATATGATCAGCGCGTGGAGGTCTTTGGATCCAAGGGGTGCGTTTTGGTGGAGAACGAGAGGCCCAATTCCGCGAGAATCATGGGATCCGATTCGAGCCGGCGCGATCCTATTCTCCATTTTTTTCTGGACAGGTACACCGAATCCTATCTGGAGGAGATGCGGGTATTTGTGAAATGTCTTATGGAGGATCGCGCGCCCTCCTGCGATGGAAGGGATGGTCTCGAAGCGGTTCTCGTGGCCAAGGCGGCTCAACGATCGTACGAAGAAAGACGGCCCGTTCGTCTCGACGAAGTTCGGTAGGAAAGGAAAGGGAAGGACAAGCCAACAAGGAGAACGACAAGATGTCGAAGTATCACAGTCCCTTGCATGAAACAGCTACCCGTTTTCCCACGGATCTGTGGAATGATTCCTGTTCTCCTGAGGAATTGGATTATGCGCTATATCATGGAGCGGTGGGCGCAACGACCAATCCCATCATAGTGACCCATGTCTTGGGCAAGGAGATGCATCTCTGGTCGGAACGAATCGATGAGATGATCGCGGAGAACAGCACGGCTTCGGAGATCGATCTGACATGGCGCCTCATCGAGGAAATGGGATGCAAAGGAGCGGAACGCCTTCTGCCTGTCTTCGAGAGAGAGGAGGGACGTAAGGGCAGGATTTCCATTCAGACTCATCCCAAACATTTCAGGAACGCGGATCTTATGGTGGAGCAGGCGGTTCGCCTGGCATCCCTGGCGCCTAACATTCAGGTGAAGATCCCGGTGACTCGGGCTGGAGTGCTTGCCATCGAGGAGGCTACGGCGATAGGTGTCAATATCAATGCCACGGTCTGCTTCACGGTGGCTCAGTCTGTGGCGGTGGCTTTGGCCGTGGAGAGAGGATTGGATCGATACGCCAAAGCCGGTGGGGATGTCGCGCGCATGGCCCCTGTGTGTACTATCA
>Ga0209498_1001491_pt1 | contig 14332 bp, 6 predicted proteins | sample WalLakDeSediment_FD_184131 | JGI IMG/M metagenome (GOLD analysis project Ga0209498, IMG submission 184131) | Lake sediment microbial communities from Walker lake, Nevada to study Microbial Dark Matter (Phase II) - Walker Lake 11/02/13 Deep... | ecosystem: Environmental > Aquatic > Freshwater >...
GGAATGTCAATTTCTCAGGCACAAAGCGGAGCGTCACATGATTGACTGCATTGGAATACGCATGGAAACGAAGGACGAAACGGAACGGCGTGTTCCGCTATCGCCAGATCAGGTCGGGCAACTCGTGCGCGACAACGACATACGCGTCTTGGTTGAACCAATGCAGAACCGCGTGTTCAGCGATGCCGAGTATCGGGCTGCGGGCGCTGAAGTAACGCCCGATCTTTCGGACGCGAACATCGTATTCGGGATCAAGGAAATCGCTCCTCAATACATGATAGACGGCATGGCGTACATGTTTTTCTCGCACACAATAAAGGCGCAACCCTACAACATGCCCATGCTGCGACACATTATCGAGCGGGGCATCACCTTGTTGGATCACGAGCTTGTCAAGGACGAGTCAGGACGCCGTCTCGTGTTCTTCGGCAATTTCGCCGGGCTGGCTGGCATGATAGATTCGCTATGGGCCATGGGTCGAAGAATGCTCCATGAAGGAATCGATTCACCGTTTGCACGCGTACGATATGCGACGGAATATGCTTTGCTTGATCGTGCCGAGGCAGCGTTGCGTGAGGTAGGCGAGGAGATTCGTCGCAACGGGTTACCTCGCGAAATGACGCCGTTCATTACAGGGTTTGCTGGGTACGGAAATGTGTCGAAAGGTGCACAGCATATGTATGATATGCTCCCCGTCGAATCAATCGCTCCCGATGAACTCGATGAATTCATGCGACGTGGCGAATATTCGAATCGCATTGTGTACAAGGTGGAATTTCGCGAGGAGGACATGTTCGAGTCGGTGAACGATAGCGCTTCGTTCCAACTTCAGGATTTCTACGAGCACCCTGGGAACTACCGCTCGAAATTCGAGCGCTATATCCCGCATCTGTCCATGCTGGTGAACGGGATTTACTGGGATGCCCGCTATCCTCGTCTTGTAACGAAGGAATACGCACGCCGCTTGTTCTCCGGTGATGAAACTCCGCGATTACGGGTTATCGGCGACATCACCTGTGATATAGATGGCTCCGTGCAGCTCAACGTCAAGGAAAGCAATTCGCTCAACCCCGTGTACGTGTATGAGCCACTGACCGGTGCGGTGCGTGACGGATGGGAGGGTGATGGCCCGGTGATACTGGCTGTTGACAAGCTTCCGACTGAACTGCCCCGTGAGGCCTCCTGCGCCTTCGGCGAATCGCTTCTGCCGTTCGTTCCTATCCTCGCACATGCGGAGTTGTCCGTTCCGTTTGATGCTGTCGAACTGCCTCCGGAATTGAAGCACTCCATCATTGTTCACCGCGGTGAACTGACTCCGGACTATGAGTACTTGGCGGCAGCGGCCGGAAATAAGCAAGGGGGCGTGGCTGAATAAGCCGAAGGCATGCTCGCGTAACTGCAAAGCGTCGCGAGTTGCTGTCACGTGACGCGAGTGGGATTGTACTATACAGGCTCTCATGGGATGCACCATGCTTGCGAAGTATGCGTATGCGATGGATACACGAGCAACTATTCGTATTTGGAAGTATTCCCCGAATAGGTGATCGCGCCGTACAACATATCCCGAAGCGTTCATGCCTACGGTAGAGCCCGATGCATTATACTGGTATGATGCAACGTCCTTTGTTTCATCAGATACATATATGAGTACGTCAATCCGGGGAGCGATACGGGATATCTGTCGGGTTTTCGGATACGGAGGCAAGCATCAAAGATATTGCACATGTGACGTCACTATTTTCCGAACAGAATCTGCGCCAGCATGGATCGCGGTGGACGACGTTGTTTTAGCATGTCTATCGCGGAGCATGTGAGCCAAATGGCAGCGAGAACAGCCAGATTCGCAACCGTGAACCACGGTCCGGATTCGATGGTCTCAATATCCAGAACGGCAATGATAGGCTCGAGAGCATACACGCCGAAAGCCTGATGCAGAATATACACCATCATCGAGTATCTGCCGAAAAAGAGCAGGAGGGAGATCGGTCCCGTGAATCGGATTCGCTGCAAAACGGCAGCCGATAAAATCACTACTCCTACCGAGGCGATAATATAGGCGAATGTTGGTGGGTAGAAAATTTCGGAATACCCACTCCTGCTTTCCAAAATGCTGCTGTTGGTGATGTTGCGCAGTATGTCCGAGTCCACCGGAACGAACAGCATTGCGAAACCCGCCCCGGCGAACACTGCACCCATGATCAGTACACGAAGGGAGGCGATGGCTGTGCTGTCGAACAGTGTCCGGAAAAACAGCGCTCCCAGGACGGCATAGCCTATCCATGGAAAAATCGGGAACCAGCCGTCCACAAAGTAACTTTGCACTATACGAGCGACGTCGGGGAAGAAGATGTCGGTGAAATACACTTCCAATACTTCTTCGTGATACCCGAACAACTGTTGCACGGCGTACGTCGCGAGCATGAAAATGATTGCGATGTACAGCAATTCCCGCGAATCGACCCGTCGTAGCATGTACATCAGGGGAAGCGCCAGACCGATAGGGTAGAGTACATCGAAAGACGTGAAGGGAAAGATTCCCCACAGCGCAACGTCGAGCAAAGCACCGATCGCTATGATCAGCCCGCCGCGCTTGAGATAATAGAACGCGTCATGCTTGTGAGCTGTCAGTATCACCATACCGGCGCTAAGCATGATGAAGGTCGGTGCAGCGAAGGAACCGAGTATGCGAAACCACATGGGATGTGGTTCGGAAAAATAGGGCGATAGATTCGCTGGTACCATCAGCATGATGGCTAAACCACGCAATGCATCGATCCACAGTATTCGTCGTGTTTGATCGGCCATGTCTTACCTGTGTGCAGGGTGCGTATTTGCTCTAAAAGGAGCGATCACCTTCGATCCACCAGCGGTGCCAGAGTTCGAAGTTGTACAGCGTCCAGATTTGCGGTGTGTAGTTGATGCCGCGTCGCTCGTACTCGTCGAGCAATGCACGAATATACGTGGAATTATAATAGTCATGACGGGGCGAAAGCAGCAATGTGCGTGCGTGACGCAATATTTCGGGCGTCAGCATGTTTTTCCCTGAACCGGCGAAGCCGATTTTCTTTCTGTCGATGATGTCGTCCGGCAACATGCCCCGGAACGCTTGTTTCAAAATATATTTCGTCACACCGTTTCGCAGCTTGAGCGAGGGGGGGATGTTCATGGAGAATTCCACAAGATGGTGATCGAGAAACGGAACGCGGGCCTCGATGCTCGTTGCCATGGTGATTTTATCCACACGCATCAGCAGCAACTCAGCCAGTCTGTGTTTGATCTCCCAATACACGATGCGCTCGAGATCGCCGTCATAGCCCTCGCGTGCTGCATGGAGAAAACATTCCTCCGCCAACGTGTACGAGGATGCCATGTCGCGGGGAAACAGGTCAAGATTCAGAGCGCGCCGTTTTTCCTTTTCGTAAAAGCCAATTGCATTGCCCCAGAACACGGGCTCGCCCTCGAGCATGTTTCGAATCACATTCTGCCGGTAATCCACTTTACGCAACGCCAGCAATGGCGACAACGCTGCATACAGCGCACGCCGCAAAGCAGGTGGTGTTGTCCGAAGTGTTCTGCTCATGCGCAGCAGACGCATCGCGCGTGCGTAACTTTCATACCCCGCGAATTGCTCGTCGCTCCCTTCTCCGACTTGTACGACGATAGTGCCGTTGTCGCGTGCTAATTTGGATACATGGTAGAGCGGGAAGCACACAGGATCGGCCAGTGGTTCATCCTGGTGAAACACAATGCTTGGCAACAGATCCAGAAAACCGCTATCGTCGATGATGATCTCGTGGTGATTCGTTCCGAACAACTTTGAAATGCGGCGTGCCCAGAGGAATTCGTTCGTGTCTTCCTGTCCGCGTATCGCGACGGTGAACGTATCCACCGGCCTGTCCATCAAGCGCGACATGAATGCAACATTGGCACTGGAATCTATGCCCCCGCTCAGAAAAACGCCGAATGGTACATCGGACATCATGCGTTTTTCCACGGCGCTGTTGAACAATTCGCGAATGCGCGTGCCTACAGCCGTCTCGTTGTCATACGGAAAGTCCTGTTCCCTATGACCAAGCGCATCCCAGTAACGGTGTTGCTCCATTTCGCCGTCGCGTCGAATGCGGGCCATGTAGCCGGCACGCAACTTTCGAACTCCCTTGAACATCGTCAGTGGGGCCGGTGTGTGAATGAAGGTGAAGTAATGGTACAATGCCTCGCGATCGACCTCGGCACGCATTTCCGGATGCTCGAGTATGGCTTTGATTTCGGAAGCGAACAGTAGCGTCCCGTTTTTGAGACTGAAATACAATGGTTTGATACCGATGCGGTCGCGATACAGCAACATGGTTTCCGAAGCAGCGTCCCAAAGCGCTATTGCAAACATGCCCTCGAGTCGATGCACGAAATCCTCGCCCCAATGCTGGTAGGCGTAGAGAATTGTTTCGGTATCCGTTCGGGAGCGGTATCGATACCCAGCGGCCTCGAGTTCCGCCCGAAGCGAAAGATGATTGTATATTTCGCCGTTGAACACGATGTGAATGCGTTCATCCTGCGTACACATGGGTTGATGACCTGCGGGCGAGAGATCGATGATGGATAGCCGCCGGAAACTCAGACCCACGCGCCCGCAGGGTGAAATGACATTTCCGTGGTCGTCGGGGCCGCGATGCTGTATCGTCGCTCCCATGCGATGCAGCAGATCGATGGTGATGCCGCCTCCGTTGCCCTTGTATTGAAATATTCCCGCGAATCCGCACATAGACTTTCTTCAAATAGAGCAAAATACAAGGCTTTCTCGTGCGTTCCAATGCTTGCGATATCTGTCGGGAACAGGAATGCGTCCAGAGTATATGTACCGGAGCATCGAGTCGCTTCCGTTCTTCGAAGGCAAGAGTGTTCCCGTGTATTGTACGCTGTTTCCCGCCGACCGGCGGGATTCGCGATGTTGTCTACCGACAGACGTTCACCATGAATGCGTGACATGTATCTCGGCAAGATAGGCAGTGACCCGGGTGAAAGCGAGGAGGAGAAAGGACTCTGGTCTACCGAGGTGCCTGTTTCGTTAAAAAAAATTACAGCATACGTATACCTTATGTACTGAAACTATCGCCCCGTCGAGTCGTAACGCAATTGCTCCAGCATCAGCGCCGCCTCTTCAAGGCGTCCGGGAGGGAGGCCGTGGTCCAGGCACCACACCAAGAGTTCCATCGCTCTCTCGCGACGAATTCCTGCACGGTAGTAATACGTCCCCAAGGTGAAGCGCAACATTCCGTTTTCCGGAAAACGTTGCACGCCTGCCTCGAGTACGTCGAGCGCACGAGCATGAGAGCCTGTCAACGCTAACGTATTGCCATACAGCAGGACTACACCGGGCGATTCGAAATTTTCAGCGAATGCTTGTTCGAATCGCGGAAGGGCTTCAACATACCGGCCATTGGAATACAGACGCATTGCCTCGACGGCTGGGAAGGTTCGACCGCCGCGAGTGACCGATGCGACAGATGCGATTTCCTGATCGATTTCTCCAGTGATATCAGCGCTCAGTGACTGCACGGCTATGGCTTGGGCGAGGGAGTCGATTGTCTCGATACTCCCACTGTAATCACGCGAAATAGCGCGTGCTGCGAGATGCTCGGCGCGTACACGCAAGCGTTCGAGCATCCATCGCTGAATATCGGTGAATTCTTCGCGCCGCGTTTCCTCAATCTTCCATGATAGCGCTATCAACTCCCGGTAATGCATTGGATAGTCGAGGATTTCAATCATACGTTTCGTCAGTTTTATCTCCTTGTCGATATCGCCCTCGCTCGTATGGTATTTCCGCAGTGCTTCGTACCCACTGATTGCGTAATCGCCGTACATGTGTTCATCGTCGAGGCGCAACACGCGTTCGAATCGCTCGGTGGCGGAATCACTCCTGATCTGTACGAGCAAGTATGGCAGGACGAAACATATTGACGCGATGCCGAGTGCATGCATCGCCCGGCGAGAGCGCTCGCGAAACCAGACCAGCGCCGTGAAAAGCATTGCAGGACCTAGTGGCGCGGCGATATCCCAGTCTCTGGCAAGACCGAGAGAAGTATTCGCAAAGAAGACGAACAAGAAAAGATACGTCATCGCGAGCACACCGAACGTGATTGAGGAATCGGGTTGCCGGTTGCCGCGAAACGGCGGCATCAACATAAGGGGCAAGGTCAATACGGCCGCAGGAGCAAGCAACACGAGCAGATTCGCAAGATCAGATAAATGTTGTGAGGAGAGCAGTGTGTATTGAAGCGTCCCGGCATCGGTTTCGATATGCGTCAATGGCATGACGATGCGGTTATCCGATATCGCGAATCCTCCGGTAGCGTATACGATGATACCGATGATGATAATGAATGCCATCACGATATACGGACGGCGAGCGGCTGCGGAAAAGATGGTATTGCCGGGATATCGTTTTCCGAGCACATAGAGTAACACGGGAAGCAATGCCAGCGTAAAGAAATGGGATGCGAGAGCGATGGCGAAGGACAGCAGCACCGGCGTGATAGGTCCTTCGCCACGGAGTGCGCGGTCGGACGATAGCAGAAACACGAGCAATGCGGCATACACCGGTGCATAGTATTCGACGTAACCGAAGAACAGCAACACGCCCGAAGCACCCAAGATCAGATATGTTGCCAGATATCGTTCTCGTCGTGGCAGGGCGATAATTGCGTACAGCAACACGCCCAATAAGGAGAAGAGAGAAATGAAAGTGAAGGGATACAAGGCGGTGACGGGGTAGTTCAATCCGAACAGCGCGCTGATTGCCGGCACGACTTTCATGAATGCCAGCAACAGCAAACCGGCAAGTGGGGATGACTTCGCGTTGAGCAACAGCCCGGCGTCGTATTCGGCGTCTAGGGAGTACCGATGAATCTGCGGGATGAGCAAGCCTCCGTCCCCGTACAAGAACGTGCTGAGTGGAAAAAGCAAAGTGCACACGGCGAGAAAGATCAAAGCGATGTGTGTGCCGAAACGCCGGCCGGGCAGAGCATCGCCGGTATGCTGATCGTGCTTGCGGAGCAATGCCAATGACAACAGGGGGAGTAGGGTGAACAATGCGCTTTCGAGTAGCGAGAGTTCGCGGAACATGTCCATGCCCCACAATCGTGGCCAGGGACACAGCAGAGGCAGCAGACGGAGAATCACTGCGATTATCACGGCCACCGCAATGACGATTCGAAAATCCTTAATAAACGCGCGTGTCACGATATGTTCGGCAACGAATGGTATGAAGGGTGACGGGCTTGCAACCCTTATCAGGTAATATATGAAATACACGGCCCAAAATGCTCCGTATTCCAAATCCCCGGCAGGGAAACACGAGAATCATACGGATGATTCGAGCACATGGGGAATCGAAGCACACGACCAGATTGGTCGGAGTGCAGGATACGAGGAGCAGGCACTGCGTCGTGATGGTGTTTTCCGGTACGTCAAGAGCTAATGAAGTGCTGCTCAATACAAGAAACAAGCCACGTTTTTCCGCAATCGGGCTAGCCGAACACCGGCAGCGAAGCAGGATTCAACGATGTACACGTTGGAAACGCGAATGACGGCATGAGGGGCCTTCGTGAAAACGCGAACGCTTTCAGTGTGATTCCGTCATCCGTTCGTTTGCATGTCAATAGTTGAGTATGTACTTTTGATTAGACATAAGGATAAGTCAAGGAGCGGTATGGCACGAGAATGGACAGAAAACAGGCGCAAGGTGGCGGAGTTTCTCGAGCGCTACTTTCGTCAGTACGACCGGGCACCGAGTTTGGACGAAATCGCAACCGGGACGGGGCTGTGGAAGCGCTCGGTGGAAATCGTCCTGAAAGGTCTCGAAAAGATCGGGTTCATCGAGATCACACCCGGCATCAGTCGGGGCATACGCCTGATCGACGGCAACATGCTCCGTGTGCCCCTGGTCGGAGATGTGATGGCCGGCCCTCCGGCATGGTCGCAGGACGGCGTTGTGGAATACATCAAGATGGACAAATCCGTCGTGCCATTCGACAATCCCGTGGCATTGCGCGTCGAAGGGTTCAGCATGCGGGATGCGGGTATTCTTCCCGGAGATCTCGTCCTTGTTCGCCAGCAACAGCATGCACACAACGGCGACACCGTGATTGCGTATTACAACGGCGGTTTGACGGTCAAGAAGCTCGAGCGCAAGAACGGTGGCATTCGACTGCTTCCGGTCAGCAGCGGGCACAAAGCCATGGAAGTCGATGCCGATGATGATTTCCACGTCGTCGGTCGGGTTATGGTAGTATTGCGCGATCTGGGCGGATGTTTCGACATGGAGGTGCAACAGCGCGGCATGGACTGACACCGTATCGATGAAGTGCACCGGTGTCGTTGGCGATTCACCTGCAATTCGCGTAATTTCTACTATTACCATTCGAGCGAAACTGTCCATCACAATGTGAATGTCGTCATGGGCGCTTTCGGCGGAGATTTGTTCACATAACGAGGCTGATAGATGAACAAGCGTATCCGGATATTGAGAATCGTACTGATATGGATCGTTGTATCGGTGCTGTCGTTACCTGTGTTCTCGCAGGAAGAGATCATTGTTCGTAACGATATGTACCTGCACCAAGTGCACATTATCGACGGTGTTCCGTTGTACGTAGTCGAAGGATTCGCGCCGGTGTCGGACTCCGAAGTCGGGATTCCTTACAGGACCTTGCGATTTCCCATCGACGAGCATGCACATTTCGACTTGCGCTTGGAAAGCGTCGAATACTCACCACCGGTGACAGCGAGCCCGTTCTACCGTATGACGCTTTCGCTGGCACCCGATTCCGCTATTCTCACGACGCCGCATCCCGTGGCGCCACTTTCGCATGACGGCCATGCAGTTGCCGGCATACGTTCCCGCCACTACACGAGAGAAAACGGCCGGCTCGAACTCGTGATCACAGTCCCCCTGCTTGTTTGGGATGCAGTCGCAAACGAAACGCGCTGGATAGAGCGGTACCGATTCACGGCCGTACCCGTTGAAGGGATAAGCGCTGCGATACCGGCTTCCGAAGGACGTCCGCCCTATTCCAGCCAGCCATTCACACAACGCAGCAAGAACGTCGATACTTCGCAGGCATGGATAGATTTCGACACCCCTATGCTGCGCTTTTTCGTTCGACAGGACGGTTTGTACAAAATCACTGCCGACTGGTTGCGTGAAGCGGGCATTGATCCAGGGACAGTCGATCCCTCGCGCGTTCAATTATATCGAAAAGGTGTGCCAATTCCGATGTACATTCACGGCACCGAGGATGGTCGCTTCGACGATGACGATTACATGCTGTTCCAGGGAACACGGAATTACACTGAAGGAGGGCACAAGCGTCTCGCGGACAATGTCGAGGATCCCTATCCGGAATACATAAGCATTTACACTGATTCTACGGCATATTGGCTCAATTTTTCGACACCATCACCGGCGCGCGCGTTGCCGTTCGAGGCGTCGGGCATCAATCCCACCGACACGTTGGATTGGGCATACAAACACGTCCACGTCGAGCGCAACACCTACCTGAATTTTGTCGGTTCCAGTCTTGTTCGAGGGCAAATGCCGCATTGGACCTCCGAGAAGACATGGGTTATCGGAGGATTGAACATCAATCGCACGGCCCGCGAGGCAGTCCCAGTCAACAATCTGAAAGAGGACGGAATCGCACACTATTGGGCCAAGTCCATGAGTTGGTTCGGAAACACGGCGGTATATCCGAATCACAGTCTTACGCTCCACGTCAACGACAGTCCGACGCTGGATTCCGCGACCTTCGGCGTGGACGAACAGGCACTGCTTCATGCACGTTTCCCTGCTGGTTACCTGTACAATGGCATTGATACGCTGAAATTGAGCAGTCACGATGTTCAGGGGGGGTACAGTCATGTGGTTGTCGATTGGTATGAACTTGATTATCCTCGCTATCTTTTCGCAGAGTCCGACAGGCTGTTGTTCAGCATCGATTCCCTGATGGGTTTGGGGCTGCGTGCTATCGTGCTTCGCGCTTTCGACGGCGACGATGTGTACGGTGTAGTTCAGGAAGGAAGTGTCGGTCGGTTGTTGCGACCGGTGCGGCGGGAAGGAAGCGGCCCGTATGACTTCGTTTTCGTCGATACTGTGCGATACGGAGCGACGTATATGTTCACGACGGAAGCGGAAATGCTGCGTCCGGCACTTGGGGAGGCGATAATTCCCAAACGCTTAGTGACGTCGGCGGAACAAGCCGGCTACATCATCGTTACGACCGGAGAACTCATGCAGGCCAGCCGGGAGTATGCCGATTTCATCGAAGCGGAGTACAATATCACCACGATGCTGTTCGACATCGACGATATCTACAACACGTATTCGTACGGAATGTTTCAGCCTGAAGCGATAAAATTGCTGTTGTTCGACGCGCGGAACCTGTGGACGACGGATTCGCTGCGCTATGTCTTTCTCATCGGCGACGCGAATTACCACTACACATGGTCGACGGCGGAATTCGCGAGAAATTACGTCCCTTCATACGGCAATCCGGTCAGTGATATTTGGTACGTCTGTTATGATCCATCCCAAACCCGCCCGTCGATACCCATTGGGAGACTCAGCGCTCGCACGGGTGCTGAAATACTCAGTTACAGGGATAAGCACGAGGCCTATCTCAGACATCCGTATGATCTCTGGAACAAGTCCACGATACATTTCAGCGGTGGCAACCTGAATCTTGGGGAAATAGAGGTGTTGAAATACAAGGGTATCAATCAGCAGGTCATCAACAGTCTCGTTACTCCTCTACCTTTCTCCGGTCAGGCGACGCATTTCTTCAAAACGGTGGAGCCGCAGACGGATTTTGGTCCGTATTCGGATTCCTTTGTCCAGCAACGCATTGATGAAGGCGCAGTGTTCATTTCCTATATCGGTCACAGCGGGACGCAGACCTGGGACAACTCCGTTTCCACGCCTGAGCAGATACAGAACAACAGGGGAAGAAGTTCGCTGGTCACTGACTTTGGCTGTTCCACTGCACGCTTTGCAGAACCCGACATCGAATCCTTCGCGGAAATGTGTGTTGTCCGCGAAGGAGGTCAATTCATCGGATATATAGGCAACTCCTCCGCAGGTTTCGAGTCGACGACGGCAACACTTCCGTTGTTGTACTACTCGGCTCTCATCCGTGACCGTGCACCGACGCTTGGTCAGGCGCTGCTCGCTTCGAAATATCGCTTGCAGGACTTGTACGGTGCGCATCTGATCAACATCGTCGCGACGTACACGAATCTGCTCGTCGGTGATCCGATAGTTCGACTGGCGTTACCCGAGAAAAGCAACCTGGTTGTCCGTGAGCAATGGATGCGGACGGAGAACGACATAATCACCGACGTCATGGATTCGGTATCCTTCTCCCTCGTGTATGCCAATTATGGAAACAGCGTGCCGGATTCCGTCGAAATCGTTCTCGAGCATCTTGTTGCAGGTAATGTGACGCACAGTCTCAGTCTTCGGCGTCCGGTGCCTGCGATTTACGATACGATCAGAGTGGTCATGCCAGTTCCCGGAGTCGCGGGCGTTTCGGCTTTGCGCGTTGTTCTCGATCCCGAGAACCGTATCGACGAAATATACGAGAACGATAACACCGCCACGCTTTCATACCAGGTGCTCAGCACCTTCCTCAAGGTTGTCGATACGCGTTTAGGCACGGCTCGCGGTGTGCAGGATACGATACGGGTGCTGAATCCCGTCTTCGATCAGGGCGAGGTTGCGTCCGTTGCTTTCGAGTTCGACACGACTGATGCATTCGCGAACGTGACGTCACGGAGCGCAGCCTACGGCAAGACGATATCCTCCTTGGGTGATATTCCATCACTTGGTGATGCCCGTACGCTGTACTGGCGGGCACGTCTCGACGGCGGGGCAGCGGAGTACGCAGGGCCGTACAAACTTCATCAGCATATCGAGGGAGATTTCGTTCAAGCCGATTCCGCTGATTTTCTTTCCTCGACCTTCGATGATTCACGCTGGGCGGACGACGCTGTGACCTTGCTCCCTGCGACGCGTACACTTCAAATCGAATCATCGGGTTGGAACACTGGTGTGTTCGCAGCAATACGATTAAATGGCTTGAATTTGTTGAAATCCACTCTGGATAAGGGGTATCACATAGCGATTTTCGATAGTCTGACAATGAAGGTGTTGAGCGTCGCGCAGTACAACAACATCGACGTGGGACATCATCGCGACTCCATCAGAATCATGGTGGAAAGTATACAGCCGGGACAGATCATCGCTGTCACGACATCGGACGAACCCAGATCCGGGAGCAATGTGTTCGCCAACGCCATGCGTGCCATCGGCAGTGTGTACATCGACAGCGTGATGCAACGTGGTACACGAGGCAGTTGGGGGATTATCAGTCACTTCGGCGCCGCTGCCGGGTCGGTTCCGGAGGGATTCCGCCGTGCGGACCAGTACGAGCGCGTGATTTTGGATCAGATCTATACCGTTCCACCCGATAAGGGGCGCATGTATTCGCCACGCATCGGGCCTGCTGCCGCCTGGCAAGAAGTGCGTCTCGGGCGGAGTGATCCGGCCCTGTCGGATATTCGTGTCAGCGTTCACGGTATTGACACAGCCGGGTTGCGGGAAACACTGCTGGAAGCGGAAAACGTGAGCACTGTTTCGCTGGCTTCGATCGACGCGAATCGCTGGCGATACATCGAACTCGAGGCGACCCTGCTTCCCGAGGGCCACGTGATGCCGTTTATCGGACATTGGGCGGTATCCTATGTGCAAGCATCCGAGCTGGCGATCAACTACCAGTCTGTGAGTATGGTTTCCGATACAGTGCAACAGGGTTTCCCTGCCGAGTTGCACGTCGGAATTCTCAATGCCGGCGAAGCTGCGGCGACGAACGTCCCCGTGCTCGTCGAGGTCGTGGGCCAGGACAATCTCCCCCGAACGGTGTCGAGTTTTGCCATTGATGTATTGCATGGCCGGGCATGGTTCGACACGACTATTGCTTTTTCCACGGATGCCTTTACCGGTCCATATCAGCTCCGTGTGTTCGTGGATCGCGACAATGTGATTTTCGAGCAGTACGAGGACAACAACACGTACCTGAGCAGTATGTTCGTCCGTGCGGATACGACGAAGCCGCGCATGGAAATCGCATTCGATGGCTTCATGCCGCTTGACGGAGATTTCATACGTTACAATCCGGAAATCGTTCTCCGGTTGCACGCGCCGCCACCATATCCCGTGCTTTCCATGGAGAATTTCACCGTCACACTGGACGGTGATGAGTTGGGGCTGGACAGCCTCGGTGCTTCATTCACACCTTCAACGAAAAGCTCACCTGCCGTTTTGCGCTTTCAGCCGAATTTGCCGGATGGAGAATATTATTTCGGTTTCAACGCGACAGATGGCAACAGGCAACGCGTGTACGAGCAGGATCTGGAAATCCGCGTCCGCGTCAGCACGCAAAGCCGCATTTCGGAATTGTACAATTATCCGAATCCTTTCACAGACGAAACATCGTTCACTTTTCTGCTGACCGGGCAGGAAGCACCGGAAGAAGTGCAGGTCAAGGTGTACACCGTCGCGGGGCGACTGATACGTACACTCTATTATCCCAGAACATCTTTGCGTATTGGATACAATGCGTTGAAATGGGATGGCCGGGATCAGGACGGTGACGTCATCGCGAATGGCGTGTATTTCTACAAGATCATATCGAAGTTTTCCGATACCACAATAGAGGACATTGGTCGGATGGCGGTCATGCGTTGATCGCCGCACCGGTCAGGACGGTCGTGCATCTGCATACACATAGTTACTACTCCTTTCTGGCCGGGACACTTTCCATTGACCGTCTTGTACGTCTAGCCGGAAGCAAGGGGTACTCCGCTCTTGCCCTGACGGATACGAACAACGTCTCGGGCGCGATGGAGTTCTACACCGCTTGCATGTCGGCTGGTATCAAGCCGTTAATCGGAGCGGAATTGCGCTACGGTGGTCGGCATGTCGTCGCGCTCGCGCGAAACAACGATGGCTATGCCGATATTTGCGCCGCAGTAACCCGGCTCGTTGAATACGCTCCGCCTGCACGTATCTCTATCGATGAAAAGGACGAAAGCCCACTGACGCCGGAGGAAAACGAACGAAGTGGGGAGGGGTGTGTTCTGGAAGACACATTGCTCTCGCATCTCGGTCCCGATGTTATTGTAATGACTTCATATCCCCATTTGCTTGATCGCTTAGCCCGCGATTGCGCGGCAGAGGTCAAGGCGGAGTTGATTCCCGCACGGGAGGCGGAATGGC
>Ga0209498_1001493_pt1 | contig 14323 bp, 10 predicted proteins | sample WalLakDeSediment_FD_184131 | JGI IMG/M metagenome (GOLD analysis project Ga0209498, IMG submission 184131) | Lake sediment microbial communities from Walker lake, Nevada to study Microbial Dark Matter (Phase II) - Walker Lake 11/02/13 Deep... | ecosystem: Environmental > Aquatic > Freshwater >...
TTTCGCCGCCTGAAATAACCTTTGCACCGCTGACTTTCAGGATATCTTTCGGATAGAGTTTCTGCCTTGCGGCATGGAAGCTCATGCTGGGAATGGCATTGCTGTTTTTCACCCTCACATCCACTTCGTAAAGCCTTCCTTCAACCCTTCTCACCCTGATCAGTTCAATTTCAATATCAGGTGTTTGTGCAGCCGCGTAGATCACAGCCGCTGCATTTCGGTGTGCCATCTCCTGCAGCATAAACGGATGAGGCATGCGGGTGCTGTATTTGATCCATCCACCAATCTCAATCTCGCCATAGTCGGGGTGGTTAAAAGGTGTCCATTCTTTGAACAGGGTGCCATGGGCAAGCTTATCGTTGAACTTAAGGCGTTCAAGTTCCCGTTCAACGTTCATGCCCATTGACCATGAACTTGCTTCAGCTTGCTGAATTTCTTTTGAATAGGTTTCCTGAGAGGTCATATACAACTCGCCCACAAAGCTGTAGGCCCCAACAATGTTGTGTGCAAAATCGGTAAAATCGCCGGATGTGGCATACAAATCCTTCCAGGCAATCAGGTAGCGGTAGCCAGGTACCATTTTTTCAGCATGCTCGCCAAGAATGTCGTAAACGGCCACATCCATAGGCAGGTAAGGCGGGTGCGATTTGCTGCTGGGCCCGCGCAAAAACATACCGCCATAGTTGTGAAATGCGTAAACAACAATGATATTCTTTCGCTCCATCATGTACTCGGCAACGGCCTTCAGTCCAACGCCCTCAAACGGGAAATTTCCGGCCCCGTTCTGCACGTAATTTGGCTGCCAGTTTGAGCCCCAATTGCGGTTCGGATCCACATAGCCTTCGGCATCCTCATTCAGGCGGCCATCGCGGTCATTGTCAATCCCCTCTGTCCCCAGTAGGGTCCATTCGCCCTGCTCTCCTTCCTTTACAGGAACCATAAGCCTTGGCTCAGTGGGGTGGCTGCGAAACCTGCCATGGGGGTCGCGAATACGCATCTGGCTTATGTTTCCATCACCGTCAAGGTCGTCAGGACCATCTTCATCAAAAAGACCATCCTTGTCGTCGTCGCGCGGAATGCGCAAGCTTCGGTTGTTGTTCATGCTGCTGCCACCTTCCATAAAATGGAATCGCCCATCGGGATTCACCATTGGAATCAGGTAAAAGGCATTGCGATCAACCGCTTTGGTGATATCAGCAATCTTCCCGTAATTTTTCAACAGGTATTCAGCAAGGTAAAGCACCACTTCGGCTGCTTGTATCTCATTGCCGTGGATATTGCCGTCGGCATAAACTCCGGGCTTGTCAAGGGCATTCCCGGTTTGCGGATTGTTAATCTCAAGGGCCCAGATCTCTCTGTTTTCTTCGCTTTTCCCAACCAAAAATGCCTTGGTAATATTGGGATAGGCCCTGTTAAGTGCTTTTATGGCTTCGTTTACTTCAGCATATGTATGGTACTTGTCGAAACGCAGCGGAACGCTGACCTGACCCAATGCAGAACCGACAAACCATATGGTAAAAATAAAGGCAAATATCTTTTTCATCTGTTTTCTGTTTTCTGGGTTGATTAAAGCCTGATCTCCTTGCTGTCATGGCCTACCGATTTAGACTCAAGTCTGGCCCTGATGGTCTTGCCTTTTGGCATCCTGATCACGAAGGTGAGCTTAACCACCGACAGTCCTTCCACAGCCCGAACCGGAGTGCGGCTAAATCCCTGCAAAAATTCAATGCCATCGGCTTCGAGCAGCAAAACTGCAGGGGCTGGCTGGTTGTTACGCTTACCCATTGCTGTTGGAAAGGGAAGGTAATTGGTGTTCTCAACCCAAACATCAAGTTGGTAAACATCTGCGCCCAGGCTTTTGACTTTGTATTCAGAAATGGCCAGTTTTGGCAGCTTTTTGACCAGGGTAAAAATCCACGGAAGCTGCACGTTGATAAGGGAGTCGGCGGCTTCGAATGGTGGCGTGGTGAAAACATAAGGCACCGGTCCACCTATTTCAACCTCACCAAGGGTAGGATGCTGGTAGGGTTGCCAGCTTACGTAGCCCTTGCCTCCCAGCACATTGTCGCTGTATGCCAGCAATGCTTTCATCCTAGGGTCAATTTCCGATGGTTTGGGTGGTCTGGGCATGCTCCTCATCATTCCTGCCATTTGCCGCGGGGTGGTCTGCCCCGCCCTTACCATGGCAATAAGCTGTTGCGCCCTGAACTGCTCCGGTGCGTTGTTTTCTTTCAGGAAGGCATTGATCTTATCTTCACCAAGATTTATAAACTCTTCCGGACTCATATTCTCGAGTTGCTCAATGGTAATCCCCGATGATTCCGCCCTTTCTTCCTTTACCTTGGGAAGGGTAAAAAAGTTGAAGCTGAAGGTAGGAACACCCAGGTGATAGTATGACCATAGTTCAAATGAACCATCCTTGGCCTTTTCTGGTTCAAGGCGGTCGGTGTTGAAATTGGCATTTTTCAGGAATTCAAGGTATTGATCGGAAAGTTCCTTATACCAGGTCAGGTCTTCGGGCAGCGGGTTTACCACGCCTCCCAGGCCGAGAAAACTGGCCACCATTGCTGGGGTTAGTTCAATCCCTGGCGGAACCATTGGTTGCACCAGCTCAATAATTTCATCCATGGTATATTTTCTGGACTTATCAGCCCCAAAAGTTTCTGCAATTTCATCGGGCAGGGTAATGTTATCCAGATCTGCCTGTCCCCTTCGACCGCTTTCGGGCGGTACCTGCGCAAAATTGGTGGCGCCAAATGTAAAGGTGGCTGCAATTTCAGGCCGGTCGAAAATGAATTTCATCAGCCCGTAAATCTCCGGGGTGCTTCCTGGCCACATGCCGCCAGTTGGGGTGAATGGTCTGAAAAGGTGGGGAAAATTGATCCCGGGATTTACGCCTCCCGGAGGGTCCTCATTATACTGCCCATCGCCATCGTCGTCGGTGCCTTCAAGGTAAAGGGTAAAAACACCCCTTTCGCCTTTGGTCCGGTCGGCCCTGCGCATCAGGCGCGGCTCACCCGGGTCAATGATCCATACGCCCTGCGGATCACGAACACGCATATCGGTAATGAAACCATCCTTGTTCAGGTCGTTGGGGCCATCCTCATCAACGGCATCGTCCATATCGTCGTTCACCTTCAAGTCGTTGCGCGGGTTCTCCCATTTTACCGGGAGAAAGAACCGTGAAAGGGCATCAGGGTTTAAAACCGGGAGGATAAACCAGGTGTAATCCAGATGCTGGTCACTTGCCAACAGCTGCTTTGCCAGCGTAACCGATGCATAGCTCGAAAGGGGGTTAATTCCTTCAGGATTTGCCATAACAAAAACGGCGGGTTTCAGCTTTTCGTTCCGGTTTACTTCGGTGCCAATTTCCAAAACCACAACAGGGTTGCCCCCCGGTGAAACGGCAAGCTGGTGGATTTTTGCCTTACCTGAGTTTGCTTTGGCAAGGGCTTCAAACTCAGTGACAAGCTGTCTGGGTGTGTAATACGACTGCGCCTTGCCATCAAAAAGGACAAGACAAGCCAGAAAAAGCATCAGGCTGAATGCTTTGCTCAGAAATGGTTGCATAAGACTTGATTTTGGAAAAATTAGGTTAAAACAAATGTAGGAAACTAATTTATTAAGGTAAGCATTTCCCAGGATAATAATAGCTCCCTTATCAAAAAATAGCTCACTGCAATAGTTTTCTCGCATCACGCTTTGACCTAATTGCCTGTGCTAATATTTTTTTCTTAAAGGCGTGAGTAGTTCCTCCAGGCCGTTGATTTTTATTTCATAAGTAGTACGCAAAAGCATGCCCAGTTTGCCCTGCGGGAAGCCCTTCCGGTGAAACCACTCAAGGTACCAAACCGGCAAATCGCAGATAAACCGCCTCTTGAACTTGCCATATGGCATGGACGTTTTCAAAATATCCAGTAAAATCTGCTGATCATATTGCATCATAATTTTTTTGAACCCCAAATCGTCCTTAAAGCCTTATCCTTCAATATTTCACCCTTTATTCTTTCTCCTTGCTCATTTTCTCATTTTTCAAAGACTCCCATTCCAAACAGGGCAAAATCATACAGAACCGGATCTTCTGGGTTGAGTTTGCGCAGGTTTGCAGTGAGTTCTTCCACGGCTTTCCAGTCGTTTTGCTTGCGTTTCAGAAGTCCGAGCATTCGTGCCACTCGGCCAGAGTGCAAGTCGAGCGGACAATAAAGATGAGCCGGCGAAATTCCTTTCCAAAGGCCAAAGTCAACGCCGGCATTGTCCTTTCGTACCATCCATCGCAGAAACATATTCAGCCTTTTTGCAGAAGAACCGCTGTCGGGATCACTTAGGTGTTTGAGCGTTCGGGGTGAATATAGTATTTCAATAAAAACCTTCCGGAAACCGGCAATGCCATCCTTAATATATCCGGTGTCAAGGTATGGTTTCGTAAAGCATTGCTCAAGCCCGCCATGCTCCTGGTAAATATTCTTGAGGGAAAAAAGAAAAAACTCCAGGTCAGAAAAGTTGAAGGTACGGTGTACGAAGCCAATAAATGGCTTGAGGTCCTTTTCCGAAAAATTTTTTACAAAATCGGTCGGCTGCCAATCCATGAGTTCCATCAGCCGAAAGCCATTATCAATAATTGTTTTGCGCTGCCCCCATGCAATGGTTGCCACCAGAAAGCCGGCTATCTCAATGTCTTCCTTGCGCGAAAAACGGCGGGGCACCGAAATGGGATCCGTTTCAATGAAAAAGGGGCGGTTGTAAAAGGCCGCTTTTTCATCAAGCAATGGTTTCAGGATATGATTCAGGTATGCTGACTGCTCCATAATGAAGGCAAAGATAGAAAAACCATTTTGGCCTTTCTTTGAATAATTAATTGATTTATCTGGATAAGCCAGAAAATAATTTTGTAGATTTGTTTCAAGTAGAATCCAGCAAAGATGAACGAAGAAAATTTTCTGAATGAAGCTGTTACAATGGCCGCCCAAAATGTTAAAAATGGTGGTGGCCCTTTTGGGGCTGTCATTGTAAAAGACGGCAAAATAATTGGCCGGGGTATAAACCGGGTTACCGAAACCAATGACCCAACAGCCCATGCAGAGGTAACAGCGATAAGAGATGCCTGCAAAAACCTTGATGAATTTCGCCTCGATGGTGCTGTAATTTATACCAGTTGTGAGCCTTGCCCCATGTGCCTGGGTGCCATTTATTGGGCCCGCATTGAAAAAATTGTGTTTGCCGCCGATAAGAATGATGCTGCCAAAGCTGGTTTCGACGATTCATTCATATACGATGAATTTGCTCTACCTCATGAAAAAAGGGCTATCCCTTTAAAAAGGCTGCCGCTCAAAAATGCCAATCTGCCTTTCGAAACATGGATTATACACGAAGGCAAAACAAAATACTAAACTAACCCCATCACTTTTTCACTCCCTGTTTTTTTGCTAACTTTGATATGGCAGTCTGAGTTTCCTGACCATAATTAGTTTTGTTTATGCACAACATTGAGCCACATTACTCCTGGCGAAACATTTATATTGCATCAGAAGACGAACGTTCGCCTTTCTACGGAAGGGAATATTCAGAGTTTGAGTTCTCACACGCCATTTACAACTACCTGATTCACCCTCAATGGGATGAGATCGGTTCAGCCACGCTTTTCATCAAAATCCTCTATGCCGATTATGATGATGGCTATTGTTTTATTGAAATGATTGGCGAATGGAACGACTGCCTTTACAATGACATCATGTTCCTGAAGCGAAACATCATTGAACCGCTGATCGAAAAAGGAATTAACAAGTTTATCCTGGTAGGCGAAAACGTCCTGAATTTTCATTCGTCAGACGATTGCTATTACCAGGAATGGTTTGAAGAGCTGGAAGATGGCTGGATCGTGGCCCTGAATTTCCGCGATTTCGTGATCCACGAATTCGAAAATGCCAATATCGACTATTACATAGCCTTCGGGAAGCACTTCAGTGATGTGAACTGGCGGAAATACACGCCCATGGACCTTTACACCATCATTGAAAGGGCCATGACCCGCCGGCTCGACCCCCATTTGGGATAAAACCTAAAGTTTCCGGAGTTTGCTGTTGAGCTGCGCCAGGGTGGTGCTTTTTTCAGTGATCTGAAGGGCAAGCTGCTCCACCTTGTCGTAAAGGCGGTCCAGGTCAAGCGTGACCAGCTTGCGGTTCTGAACCATCAGCCTGCCATCAACCATTACGGTTTCCACATCAGAACCCCTGAGCGAGTAAATGATCAATGAGTATATGTTATAAACGGGGTGAGCATGAGGCTGATCCATGTCAAGGATAATAATGTCGGCCCTTTTGCCAACTTCGAGCGACCCGATCTTGTCATCAAGGCCCAGCACCCTGGCACCACCAATGGTAATCATCTCAAGCGCCGTTTGAGCGTCTAAAACAGTTGGGTCATTACTATTTAACTTGTGAATGAATGCCGCCGAACGAACCTCGTCAAAAAGATCAAGGTCGTTGTTGCTGGCCACGCCATCGGTGCCAATACCCACCTTTACCCCGGCATTCAGAAAAGCCGGAACGGGAGCCACCCCGCTGGCAAGTTTCATGTTGCACTGCGGATTATGGGCCACTCCAACACCGTGGCGGGCATAAATATCAATGTCGCCCGCGGTGAGATGCACACTGTGAGCAGCAATCACATTGGGGCCAAGCACCCCGATACTGTCAAGAAACTCTACCGGGGTCATGCCGTATTCCTTCTGCGTAAGGTCGTATTCCCCGCGGGTTTCGGCCACATGAATGTTAAAGGGCAGGTTATACTTATCGGCCAGTTCCTTCCCTTTTTTTATGACTTCGGGCGAAGTGGTATAAAGAGCATGGACCGAAACACCAATGGTGATGAGTGGATGATGTTCCCATTTTTTTATCAGCTCTTCGCTCATTTTTATGCAATGCTCAGGCGAAGGATTGTTGGGCGCAGAAAAATCTATCAGGCTTTCGGTAAGCACGGCGCGTACCCCCACCTGGTCAACCACCCTGGCCATCTCGTCCACGTAATAATACATGTCGTTGAAGGTGGTGGTGCCACTAAGCAGCATTTCGGCAATAGCCAATCGGGTGCCGGTGCGCACGTTCTCCGGATTAACAAACTCCGACTCAATGGGAAAAATATGATCATAGAGCCATTCTTTCAAGTGCAAGTCATCGGCATAGCCCCTGAAAATGGTCATGGGCGAGTGGGTATGAGTATTGATAAGCCCCGGCAAAACCAGTTTGCCCGTGGCATCAATTACCTGGGTGGCAGTATATATATCCTGAAATTCGGCTGTCTTTCCAATGCCAATAATCTCACCATCTTTCACAGCAATGGCGCCATTTTCAAAAATGCGGTATTCAGGGTCCATGGTCACAACCAGGCCATTCACAATCAGAAAATCGACCACAACTTGCCGGCTTGCACTGCCTCCTTCTGTAATACTGTCTTTTACTGCCATCACAGAGATATTAATGAAAAATTAAATTGCCTTCCGGTAAAAAACTACCTGCCTTAACAAAAAAGAAATGTTTTTGGTTCAGCCCAGTGAAATGTGAATAATTCAGCAAATTTAATGGTTTTTGACTTACCGAACTTTTTGCTACTTTAGCAAAAATGTAAAACACTAAACAAGATGATCGAAAGATTAAAGGTAACAGCTAAATTCCTGAATCAGAAAACCGGTTTTTCGCCCGAAGTAGGTATTATTCTTGGCTCAGGCCTTGGCGGTCTGGTTAAAGCCATTGATGTGAAGCATTCGTTTGATTACAAGGATGTTCCCAATTTTCCTGTTTCAACGGTCGAAGGCCATGATGGCAAGCTGATCTTTGGTATCCTTGGCGGGAAAAACGTGGTGGCCATGCAAGGGCGCTTTCATTATTACGAAGGCTACACCATGCAGGAAGTAACTTTCCCCGTCAGGGTAATGAAGCTCTTGGGCGTAAAAACGGTGTTCTTCTCAAATGCTGCCGGTGGGTTGAATCCCGCCTTCGAAGTGGGCGACCTTATGATCATCCGCGACCATATCAACTTCTTCCCTGAAAATCCCCTTCGCGGGAAAAACATTGACGAACTGGGCACCCGTTTCCCCGAAATGAGCCAGACTTATAACCCCGAACTGATTGCCCGCGCCAAGAAGATAGCCCGCGACAACAAGATCAAGTTCCAGTCGGGCGTTTATATTGGCAGCCCCGGCCCAACCCTCGAAACCCCCGCCGAATACAAAATGTTTCACCTTCTGGGAGCCGATGCCACAGGTATGTCAACTGTGCCTGAAGTGATCGTTGCCCGCCATGCCGGTATGGAGTGCTTTGGCATTTCGGTCATCACCAACCTGGCCAAGCCCGCCGACCCCGACAAGCCCACCAGCCACGAAGAAGTGCAAAACGTGGCCCAGGTGGCCGAGCGCAATATGACGGTGATCTTTACCGAACTGATAAAGAGTCTGTAAGAAACCATTTTTAGTATTTTTTCCTCTTTTTGAAAATCTGCTTCGTGAGTTTTGAGTCTTCTCTGTGAACCTTTGTGAAACAACTTTTTTTGTGCCACAAAAAACTCAAAGTTCTGCAAACTAATGCCCCTCGACTCCGGTTTCGATAAACCGAAACCTTCGCTCGGGGACCGAGAGGTGATGCAGTGAATTAAATCACTCTTTACAATTTTAAAAGGTATTTTCAGTATTATTCATTCCCGAAAAGGTTGCCCGTCTCCCCCTGGGGCTTTTTCGTTTTGAGCTTGCTCTTAATGGTTTCCACCTCTTTCTTAAGCTGGATAAACTGGTTGGAAAGGTGCTCCACAGGCGTGTTGGCCTCGGGTATCTGGCTGCTGATGAAGTTGACAAACTTCCACACCTCACGAATGTCGTTTACATGCACTTCGTAAGGCTCGTAAGCCAGGTTTAGCGAATAGAGCCGCAGCTTGCCCTCGTTTCTGATCAGGTTCTCCACCACTTTAAACACCACCCCATCGTCAAGGGTATGAATAACGTAAGCATGGCGGTTCTGAATCAGGTTCCAGTTTTGCACAAACTCGCAGGTAACCCATGAGCCTTCGGGTATGGGCAGCATGCTGTCGCCCGACACCTGGAAGGCGCGGTACTTTTTCTGCTTCGACAAAAAAGGCATTTGGAAGGTGGGCAACACCTTAATGAACTCTGGGTCGGCAAAGCCGGTACGGTAGCCTGCCTTGGCCTTTTCTGATACCAGCTCGATGTTTTCTTCATTGTCGTAATCAACGGTAGTGGCCAGCACACGCAGCTTGCTGCCCGAAACGAACACATCATAACCACGCTCCAGCTGCCTGAGCTGGCTCTCGGCCAGACTGCCAAGATCGACCTTGATCAGGGTGTCGATGGACACGTTGTAGTACTTCGAAAAAGCCACCAGGGCTTCCAGCCCCGGCTGGGCCACCCCGTTTTCGTAGCCGCTCAGGGTGGGGCGCTTCATGCCGAGCAAAAAGGCCACATCATCCTGGGTGCGGCCGCGCCGCTTGCGCAAAAGCTTAATGTTGGATGCGAAAAAACTCATGGTAGTGCGTTTTTAAAATCTAAAATAAGCAAACAAAGAACCTGATCCAGCTTGAATAGAAACATGGGGTAAATCCGGTGATTCACCGATTCATGGACCCACCCCTGCCCTCTCCGCTGGCCAGCGGAGAGGGCAAGACTAAGCGGTGATTTGTAAGGTTCAGTTTTCAAAATTGTATCGTTTATAAAGCTGGCCTTCCCGATAACCAGCCCCTCCCTGCTCGTAGGGAGGGGCGCCCAAAGGGCAGGTGGGTCAAAAGAAAACTCATCACCGAAACTTCAGCCCTGCCCTAAAAAAATCACCCCTCAACAAGAACCACAATCCAGTTTTTTGATTAAATTATAACCAAAACTTTGATCATATTTTAATCAAAGTTAAAACATTTTCTCAAACGGCAAGCATCTGAGTAAAAAATATTTATGGACTCCCCGAGCCGCACCATAGTACACCTTGATCAGGACACCTTCTTTGTGTCGGTTGAGCGCCTGCACAACAGCAGCCTCGTTGGCAAGCCCGTGATCATTGGCGGCATGGGCGACCGGGGCGTGGTAGCGGGTTGCAGCTACGAAGCGCGGCAGTATGGAGTGCATTCGGCCATGCCCATGAAGCTGGCACGCAACCTTTGCGCCGATGCCGTATTTATTCGCGGCGACCTGCAAGACTACAGCAAGTATTCCAACATAGTCACACAGATCATTGCCGAGCGGGCACCGGTGTTCGAAAAGGCTTCCATCGACGAGCATTACCTCGACATTACGGGTATGGATCGCTTTTTTGGTTGTTTCAAGTGGGCCTCGGAGTTGCGGCAATACATCATAAAAGAAACGGGGCTGCCCATTTCCATGGGGCTTTCGATGAACAAGACCGTGTCGAAGATCGCCACGGGCGAAGCCAAGCCCAACGGGCAGATACAGGTGCAGCAGCCCATGCTGCGGCCCTTTCTTGATCCACTGTCCATTCGCAAAATTCCCATGATCGGCTCCAAGACCTATTACACCCTGCGCACCATGGGCATTGCCACCATAGGCACCCTGAGCCGCATACCGCCCGAAGTGATGGAAAACATGCTGGGCAAGAACGGCCGCGAGATATGGCGGCGGGCCAACGGCATCGACAGCAGCCCGGTGCAGAGCTGGAGCGAACGCAAATCAATCGGTACCGAGAGCACCTTCGAAACCGACACCATCGACATTGCCTTTATCAACGACCTGCTGGTGCGCATGTGCGAGAAGGTGGCCTACCGCCTGCGCAAGAAGCAGCAGCTCACCGGCTGTGTTACCGTGAAGATACGCTACGCCAACTTCGACACCCACACCCTGCAGCAAACCGTGCCTTACACCTCCTTCGACCACGTGCTCATTCCCGTGTGCAAGGAACTGTTCCGGCGCCTGTACACCCGCCGCATGCTCATACGTCTGGTGGGCATACAGTTCAGCCGCCTGGTGCACGGCGTGCAGCAACTCAACATGTTTGAAGAAACACCCGAGCTCATCAGCCTCTACCAGGCCGTTGACCGCATGCGCCGCAAGCACGGCGAAGACGCCCTGCACCGCGGCGTAGCCATGACACCGGGGTAACTCAAGGAGAAAGCTCCAAGGAGAAAGTTCCAAAGGAAAAGACTACCTCCTGCCGCTACCTACTACCTCCTGCCGCTACCTGCTTCTCCCTCTGCCCTGCGCTGATCCGCGTAACCGACCAGAGGGAGCTCAGCGAAGCTAATCCGAAAAAATCCGTGCAATCCGTTTATGTTCATCAACTGCCACACATACTACAGCCTGCGCTACGGCACCGTAAGCCCCGAAGACCTGGTAAGGCGGGCCGCTGAGCTGGGCATCAAACGCATGGCGCTCACCGACATCAACAACGTCACGGCCATGCCCGATTTCGTGAAGCTGTGCCGCGAACAGGGCATTGCACCCGTGGCGGGCATGGAGTTACGCAAGGGCGACAGGCTGCTGTACATAGTACTGGCACGCGACCCCGAGGGTTTCAGACGCATCAACGCTTTCCTGAGCCGGCACAATATCGAAAAGACGGCACTGCCCGAACGCTTCCCGGTATGCGATCACACTTTTGTCATTTACCCTTTCGGGGAGGGTGGCGCAGGGGCGCTCCCCGGCCCTAACGAATACATTGGCGTACAACCCTGGGAGCTCACGCGCCTCTCAACCGCTCCCCTGCGCCACCACCCCGCGAAGCTCGTGGCCCTGCAGCCCGTCACCTTCCTTTCGGATAAGGAGTTTGAGCTGCACCGCCACCTGCGGGCCATCGACCACAACATAGTGCTGAGCCGCCTCACCGGCAAACACACCGCCCATCCCGGCGAAGTCCTCCTTTCGCCTGCCACCCTGCGCAGCCACTACGAAAGTTTCCCGCAACTCATTGCCAATGCCGAAAAGTTGCTGGAGCAGTGCCATATGGATTTTGACTTCCGCGCACCCAAAAACAAAAAGACCTTTACCGGCCACCCTGCCGACGACCGTGCCCTGCTCAACAAGCTGGCCATGGACGGGTTGGAGTACCGCTACGGCATGCGTAACAAGGAAGCCCTGCGGCGGGTGCAGCACGAACTGGAAGTAATCGACAAGCTGGGCTTCTCGTCCTACTTCCTCATTACCTGGGATATAATACGCTACTCCATGTCGCGCGGCTTTTACCACGTGGGGCGTGGCAGCGGCGCCAACAGCATAGTGGCCTACTGCCTGCGCATTACCGACGTTGACCCCATTGAGCTCGGCCTCTACTTCGAGCGCTTCATCAACCCCAAACGTACCACCCCGCCCGATTTTGACATTGACTACTCGTGGAAGGAGCGCGACCAGGTGCTCGACTATATCTTCAAGCGCTACGGCCATGAGCACACTGCCCTGCTGGGCACCATCAGCACCTTTCGCGACCGCAGCATGATACGCGAACTGGGCAAGGTGTTTGGCCTGCCCAAAGCCGAGATCGACGTACTGGTGTCGAACCACGAGGCCCGCCGCGAGCCCGACGGCGTGGGGGCCCGCATCTTCGAAATGGCCGAACAGCTGGCCGACTTCCCCAACATGCGCAGCATACACGCCGGGGGCGTGCTCATCTCCGAAAAGCCCATCAACTGCTATTCGGCCCTCGACATGCCGCCCAAGGGCCTGCCCACCGTGCAGTGGGACATGTACACGGCCGAAGACCTTGCCTTCGAGAAGATCGACATTCTGAGCCAGCGCGGCATTGGCCACATAAACGAATGCGCGCAGATCGTAAGGCAAAACCACGGCATCAGTGTGGATGTGCACCAGGTGGAGATGTTCAAGAAAGATGAGAAGGTGAAGGCGCTGCTGCGTTCGGGCGAGACCATCGGCTGCTTCTATGTGGAAAGCCCCGCCATGCGCGGGCTGCTCAAGAAGCTGCGCTGCGACAACTACATCAGCCTGGTGGCGGCCAGCTCCATCATACGCCCCGGAGTGGCCCGCTCGGGCATGATGCGCGAATACATTCAACGCTTCCACAACCCCAGCGGTTTCGAATACCTGCACCCGATAATGGAGCAGCAGTTGAAGGAAACCTACGGCGTAATGGTGTACCAGGAAGACGTGATCAAGGTGTGCCACCACTTTGCCGGGCTCGACCTGGCCGATGCCGATGTGCTGCGGCGCGCCATGAGCGGCAAGTACCGCTCCAAGAAGGAGATGCAGCGTATTGTGGACCGCTTTTTCGAGAACTGCCGCGCCAAAGGCTATCCCGAAAGCCTCACCCGCGAGGTATGGCGGCAGATCGAGTCCTTTGCCGGATACTCCTTTTCAAAAGCGCATTCTGCTTCGTTTGCGGTGGAAAGCTACCAGAGCCTTTACCTGAAAGCCTATTATCCGCGCGAGTTTATGACCGCCGTGATTAACAACTTTGGTGGCTTTTACCAGAGTCCGGTGTATTTTAACGAAGCCCGCCGCTACGGCGCTAACATAGAACTGCCCTGTATAAACCATAGCAACTATACCACCGCCATCTACGGTAGTGATATTTACATTGGCTTTGTGCACATACAGAACCTGGAATACAAGCTGGCACAGCACATCATGGCCGAACGCGAAGCCAACGGACCTTACCTCAGCCTCGAAGACTTTGCCCGACGCACCGGGTCCGGACTCGAGCAACTCATTCTGCTCATCCGTGTCAACGCGTTTCGTTTCACGAGCGTGGCCAAAGCCCAGCTAATGTGGAAAGCCCACCTGCTCACCGGTAAGAAACCCGCCGCCGGCCCCATGCTGTTTGCTGCACAGGAAAAGGCATTTCATTTTCCCGAACCAGAAACCGACCCCGTGCAGGATGCCTATGATGAAATGGAGCTGCTGGGCTTCACTGTATCAATGAGTCCGTTCGACCTGGCAAAGAGCGACTTCCGCGGTGAGCTGATGACCGCCGATATGATGCAGCACGTGGGGCGCAAGGTGCGTATGGTGGGCTGGCTGGTCACCATTAAGTACGTGCGCACCGTAAAGCGCGAAATGATGCACTTCGGCTGCTTTCTCGATGTGCAGGGCAATTTCTTTGACACCGTGCACTTTCCTGACGCATCCAAAGCCTGGCCTTTCCGCGGAAGCGGCATATACCTGCTGCTGGGAAACATAACCCAGGAGTTCGGCTTCCCATCGCTCACCGTCGAAAAAATGGCCCGCCTACCCATGAAGCCTGACCCCAGAAGCTGACCAAAGAAGCCATTGAAAGCTTTGCTGAATTTGATTAATTTTGAGATGTTTTAACCAATCTGAAAATGAGAAACCTTCACTACATCATCATTTTAATTTTTGTTGTGGCAGGCATGC
>Ga0209498_1001494_pt1 | contig 14322 bp, 11 predicted proteins | sample WalLakDeSediment_FD_184131 | JGI IMG/M metagenome (GOLD analysis project Ga0209498, IMG submission 184131) | Lake sediment microbial communities from Walker lake, Nevada to study Microbial Dark Matter (Phase II) - Walker Lake 11/02/13 Deep... | ecosystem: Environmental > Aquatic > Freshwater >...
GATGGTGTAGACCTCGCCGGTGCGCAGCGGCCGCTCGTTGAAGGCCATGTCTTCGGGCAGGTCGTGGCCCCGCAGGCCGATGCCGTGGCCGGCGCGGTGGTGGACGTGGCCCAGGAAGCCGTGCCGCTCGATCACGGAGAGCGCCGCCCGGTCGATGCCGGCGACGGGTGCCCCCGGCACGCACGCGGCCACGGCCGCCGCCTGCGCCTCGCGGATGCAGGCATAGGCCGCCCGCTGCTCGGCCGACGGCTCGCCGATGAAGAGGGTGCGCTCGTTTTCGACGAAGTAGCCTCCGAGCGACGCGATGATGATGTTCACGATCCCATGCCCACGCTCGATGCGGGTGTCGGAGCCGGCGCCGGTACCGTGCGGGGCCGCCGAGGCCGGACCCGTGAGGCTGAAGCTGCGGGCAGTCACGTCGGCGGCTGGGAAGCGCCGCGCGCCCTCGACGCGCATGCGCAGGACGGTCGCCGCGTCGACCTCGGCGATCAGTGCGCCCGGCCGTGCCAGCTCGAAGAAGACCTCCTGACCGAAGTCGGTCAGCGCGGCCGCGCCGCGCATGAGGGCGAGCTCCTCGGGCGCCTTGACCGCGCGGGCGTCGATCAGCGGCGCCGGGTCGACCGTGAGCCGCACGCCTGGCGCTGCGGCCGCGATCTCGTGCAGGTACCCGGGGAGGGCGTCGCAGGCCACCCGGGCGCTCGCCTGGACGCCGAGCGCGGCGAGCTTGGCGGCCACGAGTTCGCCCCAGTTCGCGCGCGAGGCCCCGCCAGGCGCGGGGCGCTCGACGTAGAAGACGACGTCTTCGACGACCAGCGTGCCGCGCTCGCGCGCCATGCGCACGCCGTGCACCGACAGCTCGTGCAGCACCAAAGCACTCTGGCCGCGGCGGGGAACGAGCAGCGCGATCGGCCGCTCCCACGGCTCGACGTCCGGCTTCCAGCCGCTGAGGTACGCGGCGTTCTCGACACCGGTCACGACGTACGCGCCGATGCCGCGCTCGTCGAGCCAGGACTGAAGCCTCGCGATCCGATCGCGGGTGAGGGCGGGCGGGATCCAGTGGGCGAGCGTGGTCACGGGTGGCCTCCGCCCTCGAACGTACCGTGGTGGGACGGGTGGTTGCGTCAGGTCGCCCCACCCTCACCGATGGTCGCTAGGATGAGCGCACGTGCTCCTACGGACCCTGGGTGGCCTCAGCTTGGAGGGCGCGTCGTTGACGCGACCCAAGCCCCTGCTCATGCTGGCGTACGTCAGCCTCGAGGGCCCGTGCCCGCGCCGCGAACTCTCCGACGTCTTCTTCCGCGACGCCGAAGACGCGCGCGACAGCCTGTCGACTGCGCTGGGGCACCTGCGTCGGGCGGGCGCCGTGGAACGCCTCCCCGACGAGCGGGTCTCGGCGCTGGTGGCATGCGACGCGACCGGGCTGCTGCGCGACTTCGACGCCTACCGCTATGAGGCCGTCCTGCATGCCTACGAGGGACCCTTCCTCGATGGAATCGACGTGTCCCTTGGCCTCGACCTCGAGACGTGGATGTTCACGACGCGGGAGGCGATCGCGCGACGGGTGCGTGTGGCCGCGCTGCATCGAGCCCGAGCGCAGATCGCCGAGGGGCAGTTGGACGAGGCTCGCCGACTCGCTGCATTCGCCGTCCACCTGCGGGGCGCGCCAGAGCTCGAGGTAGACGAACTGGCCGCGGCCCTGCCCGTGCTGGAGCGCCTGAGCCTGCCCGAAGCGGCCCAGGTTCGTGAGCTCGCCGAGAGTTACGGCCTCGACTTGGAGCGCTCCGGCCCGGGGGATAGCGAGCGCGCGCGGATCGCCACCGTGCCACGCCGCAACACCGCCTTCTTCGGCCGCCAGGACGAACTGTGTGCCTTGGAGGGGATCCTTGACGAGCCGACCACGCGTCTCCTCACCGTGTTCGGGCTCGGCGGCGTGGGCAAGACCCGCCTGGCGCTCCGCCTGGCCGAACGGGTCGCGGCCCACGGCTCGGAGCGCTACCCCGACGGCGTCGCGGTGGTGTCGCTGGAGTCGGTGGACAAACCAACGGAGGTCGCGTCCACGATCGCCGCCGGCCTCGCACTGCCCGCGACCGCCGGCGCGAGCGCGAGCGACCTCGCCGACGCCCTCGTGAGTTGGCGGGCCCTTCTCGTGCTCGACAACTTCGAGCGCGTGGCCGGCGCCGCGGCCGATCTGGCGCTCCTCGCCGACCGCTGCCCGCACCTCCAGTGCCTCGTCACGAGCCGGGTTCGTCTGGGCATCGCGTGCGAGCGGACCTTCGAGCTCGGCGGTTTGGCGACACGCCACCCGGGCGCGCCCGCGGGGGTGGCCCCCGCCACGACCCCTGGGGCGATGTCCGAAGCCGCCCAGCTCTTCAGCGAACGGGCAACGAGCGTGGGGTTCCCGGCGGAGGCCGTCGCCCGTGACGCGGACGCCATCGAGGCGTTGTGTGGAACGCTGGAGGGGTATCCGCTCGGCATCGAGCTGGCAGCGGCGTTGACGCGCGCCCTGTCGGTCGCGGAGATCCATGCGGCGCTTCGACGCGACCTCGAGGTGCTCGACCACGGGCCGCTCGATGCGCCCGCCCGCCACCAAGGTGTCAGGGCCGTGCTGGAACCGAGTTGGTCGCTGCTGCAGCCCCGCGACCGCGACGCATTGGCGCGGCTGAGCGTGTTCCGGACGACCTTCGCCTTCGATGCTGCGGCCGCCGTCGGCGGCCTGTCGCTGCCGTCCCTGCTCCGCCTCGTCGACCACGCCGTGCTGCGCAGCGACGGCAGCGGCCGCGGCCGCTTCAGCTTCCATCCGGTCATGCTGGCCTTCCTCCGGGAGCGCTGCGGAACGGCGGAGCGAGCGGCAGCCGAGGCGGCGCACCGGACGTTCTTCGCCGAACGGCTGGCGGCGGACGGCCCCCGCGCCGCACACGAACCGCGCGAGGTGCTGGACCGCTTGGCGGCCGACCTGCCGGACGTCATGCACGCGGTCCGGGGGTGGTTCGGCGCGGGTGAGGACGCCCGCGCCATCGACATGATGCGGGCGTTGGTGGTGGACGCCGAGTTCTTGGTGGCGCGGGGTGGCGGCGGTGAGCTCATCGCCCTGGCCCGCCAGGCGGCCCTCGCGGCCGAGGCCCGCGGCGACCTCCACACGGCCGAGCCCCTGTGGACGAAGGTGGCCAATGCGGTGCGTCTCCTCCAGGACGACCTCTTCGAGGCCGTCGCGCTCTACGCGCGCGCGCTGGAGTTGGCCGAGCGGAGCGGCGAGGTCGGCCGGCAGGTCATGCTCCATGCGATCCTGGGAGGGGTCCTGGACGCCCAGTTGCCGGACGTCGCGGAGGCCCACATGACCACGGCGTGGGACCTGGCTGAGGCGGCGGACGACGACCTCCTGCGCTGCGAGGTGCTGCACCGCCGGGGGTACGTCGCTTCGGCGCGGGAGGACTGGCCCCGGGCGCGGACGCTGAACGCCCAGGCCGTCGAGATCGCGGACCGGCTCTGGGCGGTCGGTGCTCACGCCGGTCGCGTGCCCAGCCTGCTCTTCTTCAGCCTGCACAACCTGGGTGTGGCCGAGGAGGGGCTTGGTGACGTGGCCGCGTCGATCCCGCACCGCAACCGCGCCCTGGAGGTGGCGATCGCCCGCGGGCAGTCCCTGTGGATCGCCAACGCCCGGCACGACCTCGCCGTCGCCTACCGGGCGCTCGACGACCTTGACGCCGCACGCCGCCACGCCGAGGAGGCGCTGCGCCTCTACGACCTCCAGGGGGCGGCCAGGAACCGCGCAAGGGTCCAGGAGATGCTTCGCTCGTGGGAGGAGGAGGAGACGACTCACGATCAGGTCACGGGATGAGCCTCAGCATCGTGGTGCGGCGCCGAGTCGGCGGTCCGCCGATACCTCGAAGTGGGAGCGTGAGAGCATGCGAAGAAGCAGCCGGATCCGGACCGTCCTCGTTGCCATGTCCGTCGCCGCGTTGGCGGGCGCCGCCTGGAGCCAAGCGTGGGAGCCTCGATGGGAGGCGGAGCTCTACGTCGCGTTCGTCGAGGGCTTCGCCACCCGCGATGGGCTGGGCCGTGAGATTGCCGACGCCGCCCGGGAAGGCGTTCGTCTCGACTTCGAGGGTGTCACGTCAGACGTGTGTGCCATGCAGCTCGGGACCGGCGGGAGAGCGCGGATGGACGGCGGGGGCGGCACGGCGCGGGTGGACGGCGGGGGCGGCACGGCGCGGGTGGACGGCGGCGGCCGCACGCTGCTGGCTCCGTTTCCCTCGGGGGGCTATGCGCTTTGGCCCTACACCCACGTGAGCGCGCACGAGGTCGCGTTCCCTCCCACCGGCGGCCTCGAGCCACCCACCGTTCGCATGGCCGTCATCGACGCGTTCGGGACGGGCGCCTTCGGCGCGCCAACCGGCAGCGGCGCCACGTATGGCGTGGCTGCCCTGTGGGACGAGCTGGTCGGTCGGCTGCTTCAGGGCCACACGGCGAGCCCGGTCCCCCACGGCAACCTGGTCCTGTTCCACCTGCTCGCGCAGTGGGCGGGACAGAACGGGCTCCAGGTCCGCTCCTCGGGCGACGAGGAGCGGACCGTGCTACACGTCAGCACGCCTGGCCGCAGCGACGAGGCCGAGGTCCACCTCCTCCACGTAGCGTACGCGGACGTCGCGAGCATCCGGCGGGCCATGGATGAAGCGAGGGAGCTCGGTGACGCGGTGGTGGTGGCAAGCTGGGGGCTGGTCGATTGCACGTTGGCGGCGGGCTACCAGGCCGCGGAGCCCACGCCAATCAGCTTCGCCGCCTACGTCGACGCCGCGCTGGGTCGGTCGCACAAGTCGGGAGTGTTGCTGGAGGAACTGTGCCGGGCGTTCGCACCCGAGATTGAACGGGTCGTGGGGTACGCGAACTGCGAGAGCGACGGCTTCCTGAGGTGGATCAGTCGACTGCTGACCGTGGCGGCGGTCGCGGAGACGGATCGGCGGGCGCAGCTTGCGGTCGAGTGGGACGGAGGTGGCGACGACGGACTCGTCGTCTTCGCGTCGGCCGGCAACCAGGGCCTGCCGTTCCCGATGCCGCCGGCCGCATGGCCGGGGGTCGTGGGGGTGGAGGCCTGCGTCTCCGGGGTCCTGCACGGCCGTGCGGTCTTCTCGAACGCAGGTAGCACGCTGCAGGACGGTGCGTTCGGGGCCCGTGCCCTCGGCGGCTGGTTCGCCACACCCGCCGTCGCCGTCGGCGGCGACGTGCCCCTCGGATACTGGGGCACATCGTTCGCGGCGCCGGCTGCCGCGGCGGCGTTCGCCAGTCGTGGCTGGGACCTCCATGCCTTGGAGGTCGTCGCGCCCTGCACACGCGGGTCGGCGCCATGACGCGGTGCCACCTGGCGCCGGCCCGCGGCACTGGCCGGCCGGTGAACGGAGCGTGAACGGAGCCGCCTCGGCATGCTGACGTCGACGCCGGGCCAGCGGCCCGGCCGTCGGGATCGGAGGCGGCTCATGAGCATCGGGACGGGATTCGATCGCGGGGCGATCGCGTGGCCAGCCGGGCGTGGCCGGCCATGGCGCCTCCATGGGGACGGTCGCCGCGGCGCGTTCGCCACGGTGCGTCGGATCGGGCGGCGGGCAACGGGCGGTGGCGATCGCCCGCTCCCGCCCACCCTGGCGCTGCTCGGCGCGCCGCGCCTGCGCATCGACGGGGTGTGGCACGACCTGTCGCCGGGCCGCTGGGTCGCCCTGCTGGCGTACGTCGCGCACGCCCGAACGTGGGTGCGCCGAGAGGCGCTCGCGGCGATCTTCTGGCCCGAGCACGAAGAGGTGCGGGCGAGCTGGAACCTCCGTCAGTGCCTGCAGACGATCGCCCGCTCGCGCGCGGGATCCGCCTTCGAGCGCGAACCGACGCGGGTGTGCTGGCGTGGCACGTCGGATCTCGCCGCGTTCGAGGCCCACCTGGAGGCGACCTCGTGGTGCGCGGCCGTCGCGACGGTTCGCGGCCCCTTCCTCGATGGCCTCGAGGTGGTCGACGTCGGCCCCTTCCAGGACTGGCTCGGGGTCGAGCGCGCGGCCCTCGAGGAACGGTGGCGGGCGGGCGTCGTCGCGCTCGCGGAGGAGCGGCTCGACGCCGATCGGGCCGGAGCCGCGCTGAGCCTGATCCACACCCTGCTCCGGCACGACCCGCTCGACGAGGTCGCCGTCCGGCTCGCCCTGCGCGCAGCCGCGGCGAGCGGCGACAGGACCCGCGGCGCACGCGCGTACCGCGCCTACTGCGACGCGCTCAGGGACGAACTCGGCGCCGAACCTGAGCCCTCGACCGAGGCCCTGTGGAGAGAACTGACTTCGACGCCCGCCTGAGGCCGACGACGGCGTGTGCTCGTTCAACGCGCGAACGCGCGGGACGAGCACCCTCAGGTCTGCGTCCGCACCCGCTTGCCGCCCTCCTTGCGCCGTGACTTGAACACCAGGCGGAAGGGGACCTCGGCGAAGCCGAGGTCCTCGCGAATGCGGTTGATCAGGAACTGCTCGTAGGAGCGCGTCACGTACTTCTCGCTGTTGACGCTCATGTGGAACACCGGCGGCGCCGTCTCCACCTGGCTGGCGTAGTAGATGCGCAGTGGCCTGCCCTGGAAGTTGGGTGGCGGCTGGCGGGTCGTCCAGACCTCGATCCAGGCGTTGAGGTCGGCCGTGGCGATGCGGCGCCGGGCGGTGTCGTAGACCCGCACGGCGGCGGCGAGTAGCTCGTGCAGGCCGAAGTCGGTCAGGGCCGAGGTGTACACGCGCGGGGCGAACGACACGTGGGGGAGGGTCTCGTCGATCAGCCGGCGGCGCGGCACGAGGTCGGCGTCCTCGACCAGGTCCCACTTGTTGACGGCCATCACCATGGGGATGCCGCGCTCGAGCGCCAGGTTGGCGAGCCCCATCTCGTGGTCGCCCATCTCGAACGGGTCGACCACCAGCACGGCGACGTCGGCGCGGCGGAGGGCCTCCTCGCTGCGAATCGTCATCCAGCGTTCGAGGTCCTCGGCGGGCTTGCGGCGGATGCCGGCGGTGTCGACGAGGACGAACGGCCGGCCACCGAACTCGAAGCGCACGTCGACCGAGTCGCGGGTCGTGCCCGGCTCGTCGGCGACGATCACCCGCTCCTCGCCGAGCAGCGCGTTGACGATGCTCGACTTGCCCACGTTGGGCCGTCCCACGATCGCGACCCGCACGGCGCTCTCGTCGGCGGTGTCTTCGCTATCCGGGTCGGGGGGCAAAGCCTCCTCCAGGGCCGAGAGCAGCTCCCACATGCCACGGTCGTGCTCGGCGCTGGTCGGGAAGATCTCGCCGAAGCCGAGCCCGTAGGCCTCGAACATCGGCGCCTGCTCCTCGTGGCGCGGGTCGTCGAGCTTGGTGGCGACCAGCCAGACGGGCTTCGCCAGCGAGCGCAACCAGGCGGCGATCTCCTCGTCGCCCGCGCGGACGCCCTCGCGGCCATCGACACAGAAGAGCACGATGTCGACGTCCTGGAGGGCGTGCTCGACCTTCGACTTGATGTCGCGCTCCCAGCGGTCGCCCGACCAGAGGCCGCCGGTATCGAGCAGCTTGATCTCGCGGCCCGAGTCGAGTGTCACGATGCCTTCCTTGACGTCGCGCGTGATCCCTGGGCGGTCGTCGACCAGGGCCTCGCGGCGCCGGAGGAGACGATTGAACAGGCTGGACTTGCCGACGTTCGGACGTCCGACGAGCGCGACTCTAGCCAAGGCACACCCCCTGGGTGATGCGCGCGCCGTTGGCCCACGCCCTCGCGCCCATGCGCGGCTTGCCGGCCGGCTGCACCTCGGTCAGGCGCACGGCGCCCTCCCCGCAGGCGACCATGAGTCCGTCTGCATCGACGGCTAGGACGGTGCCGGGGGCGCCGGCGGGCGCGGCCGCGCCCGACACGACGGGCGCCATCTCCAGGCCGTGGACCTTCAAGTTGGCAGCCGTGTCGCCTGGTCCGACGCGGCACCAGCTGCCGGGCCAGCCCGCCACGCCTCGGTGGCGGTCGTGGACGCGGCGCGCGGGGTCGGCCCAGCGGATGCGGCCGTCGTCCTTGGTCAGCCGCGGCGCCAGCGTCGCCAGCGCGTCGTCCTGCGGCACGCTCGGGAGGGTGCCCGCGGCGAGCCGCTCGAGCGCCTCGGCGAGCGCCTCGGCGCCCAGCCGCGCCAGGGCGCCCTGCAGCGTCACGGCGTCGTCGCGCGGCGCGATCGGCCGCTCCCGGACCAAGCGCACGGGACCGGTGTCGAGGCCCGCCTCGGTCTGCATGATGCACACGCCGGTGACCTCGTCGCCGGCGATCAGCGCGTGCTGCACCGGCGCGGCGCCGCGCCAGCGCGGCAGCAGGCTGGCGTGCACGTTGAGGAACCCCGCCCGCGGGATCTCGAGCAGCGACGCGGGGAGGATCTGGCCGTAGGCGGCGGTGACGGCGACGTCGAGCTCGAGAGACGCGAGGAGCGCGGCGAACGCGGCGTCGCGCCGCAGGCGTTCCGGCTGGGCGAGCGGCAGCCCGAGGGCCCGCGCGCGCTCCGCCACCGGCGGTGACGCCAGGGCGCGGCCCCGGCCGACGGGCCGGTCGGGCTGGGCGACGACGAGGGCGACGTCGTGACGGGCGACCAGCGCCTCGAGCGTCGGCAGCGCGAACGCCGGCGTGCCGAACAGCGCCACGCGCAGGCGCGGTCGGCTCATGGGGGAGGCCGTCATGCGGCCCTGCGGGCGCGCGGCGGCCACGGCTGTGGCGGCAACCCGGCGGCCCGCAGCTCCTTGAGGTGGGCGCGGGCATCGCGCTGCATCTGGGCCAGCTCGGCCCGGTGCTCCTCCATCAACGCCGAGCGCACGTCGGGACCGAGCCGGTCGAGGAACAGCACGCCGTCGAGGTGGTCGATCTCGTGCTGGACGGCCTTGGCGTGCAGACCCTCGGCAAGCGTCTCGTGCCAGACGCCGTCGAGGTCCTGGTAGCGGAGCGTGAGCCTGGCCGCGCGCTCGACGTCGGCGTAGATCCCGGGGATCGACAGGCACCCCTCCACGTCGATGCGGGCGTCCGCGTGGGCGACGACCTGCGGGTTGACCACCAGCCGGATGGCGGCGCGCTCGGTCGCGGGGTCGTGCTCCTCGGCGGGGTCCAGGACGCCGGCGTAGGCGCCGGCGAGCGCGAACACCCGCAGCGGGACTCCGACCTGGGGCGCCGCCAGCCCCGCGCCCTCGGCCGCCAGCATCGTCTCCGCCAGCGCGTCGCCGAAGCGCCGGAACTCGGCGTCGAAGCGGGTGACCGGCCGCGCGCGCCGGCGAAGCACGGCGTCGCCGTAGAGGCGGATGGGGAAGGTGGTCAAGGGGAACTCCTGCGGTCTCGCGTCACTCGACGGGGGTCGTCGGTGCGGTGTAGCTGAGGCTTACGGTCGGGAACTCGGCCGCCACCACGCCGGCGGGGAGCCGCGGACGCAGCGGGCGAGTATACCGCCCGCTCGGGATCGGGCCCGTCGGCAGGTCGACGTCGGCCACGACCCGCTCGAGTGCGGCGACAGCGCTGCGCAGGCCGACGACCGCGATCGTGCTCGGCGCGCCGTCCGGCGCCGACCAGGGGCCGTCGGGCGGGACCTGGACCTCCAGCGGAAGGGTGCGCTCCACCCACGCCACCTCGAGGTCCCAGCCGAGGCCGAATGTCGCGGGTGCGATCGCCACCTCGGGGAGCGGGCGCCCCGCCGCGTCGACGGCGAATCCCGCCGCCGACAGGGCGTTCGCCGCGAGGGCGTCCGCGGCGGGCAGCGGCACCACGACGGCCACGGCCCGGGCCACGACCGCCGCGCGGCCACGGACCTCGGCCTCGGCCGGCGTCACCGTCACCCGCGCCCGGAGGTCGGCGCCGACCTCACCCAGCACGCTGGCGACCACGGGCACTTGGGCGCGGGCCACCGGCTCGACGATGCCGATGACCTCGCTCGGCACCACACGTTCGAGCACGATGCCCTGCGGCGGCGCCACGCTGACCTGCACCTGGAAGTCGCCGCTCAGCCCCGTGACGTCGATCACGGCCTCGAAGCTCTCGGCACGAAGTCGGTCGATGCGCGTCGTCGGGGCCGAGACGGTCACCTCGGCGAACTGCGGCAGCCCGACCACGACCTGCTCGGCCGAGATCCCCTCGACCACGATCGGCACCAGCAGGCTCCGCTGGGCGATCGTCGCGGTGTCGGTCGCGACGAAGAGCCACACGACGACCGCGACGGTCAACGCGCCCAGCTTGCGCGGCGCGTTCTGGATGAGGAGCCGCTGCAGGAGGTCGAACACGGTGGTCATCACGGTCCGTAAACCTCGCGCAGCGCCGCCAAGACCGCCGCAGGGGCGATGTCGACCCGCAGGACCCCATCGCGCGCCACCGACACGGTTCCGCGCTCCTCGCTGACCACCAACACCAGCGCGTCGCTGATCTCGGAGAGGCCGAGCGCGGCGCGGTGGCGCGTGCCGAGCTTCGCCGAGAAGCCCTCCTCACGGTCGCGGTCGGAGAGCGGGAAGATGGCCCCGGCGTGGGTCACGATGTCGTCCTTGACGATGACCGCGCCATCGTGGAGCGGACCGCGGCTGGCGAACAGCGTCTGCAGGAGTGCGGCCGTGACGGGCGTGCCCAGCTCGGTGCCCGCGCGGCCGTACTCGCGCAGCGGTGTCGATTGCTCGATCGCGACCAGCGCGCCCACGCGCTGCTGCGCGAGCTCGCGCACCGCCGTCATCACCTCCTGCACAGGATCGCCCGTCGCACCAGCGCGGGTCCGGCCACGGCCGAAGCGCTCCAAGGCCGCGCGCAACTCGGGCTGGAAGACGACCACGACCGCCAGGAAGGCGACCGGCGCGAGGCGGTCGAACATCGCACTGGTCGCGTCGAGTCCCAGGAGCGAGGCGAGGAACCACAGCCCGGCGAGCGCCGCCATGCCACGGAACACGTTCCAGGCGCGCGAGCCGATCAGCAGGGCGTAGCCCTGGTAGATCAGCACCGCCAGGATCAGCACGTCGATCACGTCGAGCAGGCCGAAGCCTTCCAGCGGGGTCAACCTTCGCCTCCGGGTGTCAGATGGCAAACCGCGCGTGGTGCACGGTGTTCCGGTCGGGCGATCGTAACATGGGCGCCGCGCGGTACACTCGCAGCGCACGCAGTGCGGTCCGCGCATGGCGCGGACCGCCATACGCGCCGGCCCGAGGGCCGAGCGCTCGCGTGCAGGACTGTGAGGACCCGCGATGGACCCGCTCCGTCAGCGACTCGATGCCCTCCGGGGGTATCTTTGACTTGGTCGGGAAGCAAGCCCGCCTGGCCGAGCTCGAACCCGAGTTGAACGACCCCGCCCTCTGGAACGACAGCGACCGTGCCCGCGCGGTCAACCAGGAGGCCACCCGCCTCCGGCGCGTCGTGGACGCGTATCGCACGCTATCCGACGACGTCGACGGGCTCGCCGAACTGCGTGAGCTCGCGGGCGCCGACGACGCGGCCGACCTGGCGGAAGAGCAGACGCGGGTCGAAGCCGATCTCGAGCGCCTGTACCGCGAGACGCTGTTCCGTGGCGAGCACACCGAGCGCGCCGCGATCGTCACGATCAAGCCCGGCGCCGGTGGCACCGAGTCGTCGGACTGGGCCGGCATGCTCCTTCGGATGTACCGCCGCTTCGCCGAACGTCATGGCTTCAAGGTGGAGCTGCTCGACGCGGTCGGGAGCGACGCCGCGCCCAACGGGATCGACTACGCCCAGATGATCGTCCGCGGCGAGCGCGCGTTCGGGCTGCTGTCGGTGGAGGGCGGCGTGCACCGGCTGGTGCGCATCAGCCCCTTCGACAGCCAGAACCGGCGCCACACGAGCTTCGCCTCGGTCGAGGTCATGCCCGAGATCGACGACGACATCGACATCGCCATCGACGCCAAGGACGTCCGCGTCGACGTCTACCGCTCGTCCGGTCCAGGGGGCCAGTCGGTCAACACGACGGACTCCGCGGTGCGCGTCGTCTACCGTGGTGGCACGCCCGACGAGGTGGTCGTCACCTGCCAGGACGGCAAGTCGCAGATCAAGAACCGCGAGAAGGCGATGACGGTGTTGCGCTCGCGCCTCTGGGAGCGCGAGGAGCGCCGCCGGCTCGAGGAGCAGATGAAGGCGCGCGGGACCCAGAAGGCGATCGAGTGGGGCTCGCAGATTCGCAGCTACGTGCTCGACAAGCAGTACGTCAAGGACCACCGTACCGGCTCGATGCGCCACGACCCCGATCACGTGCTCGACGGCGACATCGAGGACCTCATCTGGAGCGGTCTGGAGTGGCGCGCGTCGGAGGCCCTCGGTGAGGGCGCGGCGCACAGCGCCTGATCCCCGTGGGCGTCGTCCGCGTCCTTGCGATCGCCGACGCGGTGTCGCCCGTGGTGTACTCGGAGAACTTCCCGAGAAACCTGCCGCCGTTCGACGTCGTCCTGTCCGCGGGCGACATGCCGGGCCACGTGCTGGAGTTCGTCGCCACCAAGACGCGGACACCACCCGCCTACGTCATCGGCAACCACGCCAACGCCTACCTGCGGGGCGAAGACCCCGACGACGTGCGCCTCCCCGGGGGCTGCATCAACGTGCATCAGCGGGTCGTGCGGATCGGTGGCCTGATCGTGGCGGGCTTCGAGGGCTGCGCCCGCTACCGCCCGGGTCCGCACCAGTACGCCCAGTCGACGTACCACGCGATGCTGGCCGCGATGACGCCCCAGCTGCTGTGGCACCGCGCGCGCCACGGCCGCGCGGTCGACGTGCTGCTGACCCACGCCGCGCCCGTCGGCCCGCAAGCCGGCGACGACTGGCCGCACCGCGGGGTTTCGGCCTTCAACCGCTTCCATGCGCTGTGGCGGCCGAAGGTCCACGTCCACGGCCACGTCCACCTCTCCGGCGCGAACGCCCGCCGCTCGTACGTGACTGCCCATGGCGTCCGGGTCGTCAACGCCTACGAGTTCACCCTGTTCGAGGTCATGGTTCCGTGACCTCACCCCGTCGCCTGCACCCAAGCGGCGTCACGTACCCGATGGCCGCCGCTGGGAGGCCCACATGACCGACGCCGACCGCCCCGGTCCGACCGCCCGGCCGCCGTCGGCCGAGGTCTGGCGCTCGCTGTTGAGCGAGCCCGTGCTCGCCGGTGGCGCCGTTCCCTGGCTCGCACCCGCGGCGCTCGACCACCTCGGCGACCCGGACGGCGAACGCGTCGCGCTGCTCCGCGGCGCGCCGGTGCTGCTGCCGCGGCTCGCGCTCGGCCACCTGCGGCTCACGGGCGCCGACCGCGTGCCCTTCGTCCAGGGGCTCGTCAGCCACGACGTCGCCGGCCTGGCCGAGGGCGCGGCGGTCGACGCGCTTCTGCTCGATCACCGAGGACAGCCGCAGGCGGGCCTCACCGTGTACCGGCGCCGCGACGACCTGTTCATCGTCGTCGACGACGGCGCCGGCGCCGCCGTCAAGCGGACCCTGGACGAGCACGTCATCTTCGATCAGGTCGTCGTTGCCGACCAGGGCGCGCGGCTGGCGAGCCTCACCGTGTGCGCTGCCGACGGCGCAGCCGCCGGGGCCGTCCTGGAGGCGGCGTGGCCCGGCGCCGCCACGGGGTTGGCGGACGCGCTCGCCGCGACGGCGCCGTCGGAGGCGGTCACGGCGGTCGCCGGCGTGACGACGCCTCACGGGCGGGCGCTGCTGCGGCCGCGGCGCTTCGGGGCGGGGTGGGCCGTCGACGTGCACCTGCTCGCCGAGGACCTGGTCGTCGCCTGGCCGGCGTGGACCGCCGCGGGCGCCCGCGCGGTGGGCGAGCGGGCCTGGACGGCGGGGCGGGTGGCCCACGGGGTCGCCAGCGCCCTCGCCGAGGGGCGCCTGGGGCTGCCGCAGGAGACCGGTCTGGAGGCGCGCGTCAGCTACAGCAAGGGCTGCTACCTGGGGCAGGAGATCATGGCGCGTATCGAGGCGCGGGGGCGTCTGCGCCGACGGCTGCGCAGCGTGCGGCTCGCCGGTCCGCCTCCCGCGCTAGGCGCGGCTCGCGGTTGGCGCCTCGAGGACGCGGCCGGAAGGGCGGTCGGGGAGCTCGGCAGCGCCGCCCCCGCGCCCGATGGCGACGGCTGGTGGGGCTTGGCCGTCGTCCGCGACGACGCCGACGGCGCGATCCCATGGCGCGTCGTCGTCACCGGCGAGCCGCCGCGGGTGGGTCCGCTCGAGGTCGTCGTGTCCCTTCGTCCCGCCCCCGGACCCTGATAGCATGTGCGAAGTTCAACGCCCGCCCGCCGCAGTGATCCCGGACCGACCCGGAGCCCCCGCGCCATGAACCGACCGATCCGCGTGCTCATCGCCAAGCCCGGCCTCGACGGC
>Ga0209498_1001495_pt1 | contig 14316 bp, 11 predicted proteins | sample WalLakDeSediment_FD_184131 | JGI IMG/M metagenome (GOLD analysis project Ga0209498, IMG submission 184131) | Lake sediment microbial communities from Walker lake, Nevada to study Microbial Dark Matter (Phase II) - Walker Lake 11/02/13 Deep... | ecosystem: Environmental > Aquatic > Freshwater >...
GAGATCAAGCAGAGTATTGACTGGGAACAAGCCCTTTTCAGTGCTTCCTACGTTGCATTCGATACCGAAACAACAGGCCTCCATCCCTATAAAGATGATGAAATAATATCTATCGGAGCTGTGATCATCGAAAATAATACTATTTTGAACAAGCCTGTTTATTACCAACTAGTTAATCCAAGGCGATCTGTTTCCGCACAATCACAAAAAATAACCGGTATCACCGATGATATGCTTCGGGATAAACCGGAGTTATCTGAGATTTTGCTTGATTTTTTAGATTTTACCGGGCCACGGATTCTTGTTGCTCACAATGCATCATTTGACCTGGCTTTCATCAATAATAAAGTGTCTGAATTAATCGGCAGGCGTATTGTCAACCCGGTCATAGATACTGTTCTGCTTGCTTCCGCGCTATATTACTCTTTTGGAGATTACTCCCTGGAGAGCCTGGCTGCCCGGTTTAAGCTTGATCTGGCAGGAAGGCACAATGCTCTGGCTGACGCCCGCATTGCCGCATCTCTCTTTCTAAAGCTGCTGCCCGAACTTAAAACCAGGGGAATAACCAACCTTCACCAGCTGGCCCATTTTTTTCGCGAACTCGACCTGACAAAAGGCTACCCCCTGATTTACTAGTTTATTGTCAAAACCCTCTTATCTGAACATGCTTTTCTTTTTCCAGGGGAACAGCGTTTTGCATCCGAGTTTATTGATATCCTGCCAACAGGTTTCGGGCTAACTGCAGCTGCTCTTTAACCGCCGACGGGGCTGTGCCGCCGCGGCTGCAGCGCGCTTCAACCACTTTTTTCGGATCAAGAAGAGCTGATATATCTTCTGCCAGAGCAGCATGGAAGCGATGCCGGGCTTCGGGATCAAGTTCACGCAAGCGCAGGCCTACCTGGCGGCAGTAAGCGATCATTTCTCCGACAACATGATGTGCTTCTCTGAAAGCAAGACCCTGCCTGACGAGGTAGTCGGCCAGGTCCGTCGCGCACAGGTAATCATCGTCGACAGCCGCCGCCAACCGGGAACGCTCAATGTTCATTGTCTGAAGCATTTCTGACAGCAGCGGCAGCAGGGCCTTTAAACTATCTACTGTGTCGAAAAGCCCTTCTTTATCTTCCTGCATATCCTTGTTATAAGCCAAGGGCAGACCTTTCATTACCGTCAGCATAGCGATCAGGCTGCCATAGACCCGCCCGGTTTTGCCCCGGATCAATTCCGCCAGATCAGGGTTCTTTTTTTGGGGCATCATGCTGCTGCCGGTGGTATAGGCATCATCGAGCTCGATAAACCCGAATTCCGCAGAAGACCACAAAACCAACTCTTCACAAAAGCGGCTTAAATGCATCATTAAAATTGAGGCAAAAGATAAAAACTCAATAATGTAATCGCGATCGCTCACTGCATCGATGCTGTTTTCATAAAGTTCGCTAAAGCCAAGTTTTTCAGCTACCTGTTTGCGGTCGATAGCGAATCCGGTTCCGGCAATTGCCCCGGCGCCGAGAGGCATCAGATCGGTTCTTCGTAAAGCGCCGGCAAGACGTTCACGGTCCCGCTGCAGCATCCAGAAGTAGGTCAGCAGGTGATGGGGCAATAACACCGGCTGAGCTCTTTGCAGGTGGGTGTAACCGGGGATAAGCACATCTGCAAAACGTTCAGCCAGGATGATAATCGTTTCCTGCAGCCCGTACAGATGATGATCAATAATTGCGATCTCTTCTTTTAGATAAAGATGCATATCCAGGGCTACCTGGTCATTGCGGCTGCGTGCCGTATGCAGCTTGCCGCCAAGCGGGCCTACCTTCTCCGTAAGGCGTTTTTCAATATTCATATGAATATCCTCAAATCCGATATCATAAGGGAAGCGATCTTCTTCAATATCTGCCCTGATCTCCTGCAGTCCCTTAATAATCCCTGCAGCCTCGTCTGATGAAATAATTTGACGATCTGCCAGCATCTCGACATGGGCAATACTGCCCCTGATATCACAAACAGCCAGGCGCCGGTCAAAGGGCAGTGATGCCGTAAAGTTCAGGACCGCCCCGGCAGTATCTTTCAAAAAGCGCCCCTGCCATGGTTTTTTCAGCTCTCTGACACCTCCTGCAGCTGCTTTTTTTTCTGCATTTCCACGATACCCCTGATTGTCAGGGGCAGCCCGTAAAGATTGATAAAACCCCTGGCATCTTCCTGATTAAAGAGCTCGTCAGCCTCAAAAGTAGCCATTTCCGGATGATACAGCGTGTGCTGCGATTCCCGCCCGGCCACATTAATATTTCCCTTGAAGAGTTTCATTCCGATTGTTCCGCTGACAGTTTCCTGGGTTTTCTGCACAAAACCATCCAACGCTTCGCGCAGCGGGGTGAACCAGAGCCCGTAATAGATCATTTCAGCATATTTAAGGGCAATCAATTCTTTGTAGTGATAGGTTTCCCGGTCCATTGTGTACTGTTCGAGTTCACGGTGGGCAAATGCCAACAGGGTGCCGCCGGGAGTTTCGTATATGCCGCGTGACTTCATGCCGAGTAGACGGTTTTCAACCAGGTCGACACGACCGACTCCATGTCTGCCTGCAATGAGATTAAGTTCTTCAACCAATTCCACCGGACCAAGCTCTTTACCATTAACAGCATATGGAATACCTTTCTCCCAGCTGATCGACACCTCTTCCGGTTGATCTGGAGCATCTTGAGGATCGACGCTCAACCGAAACATATCGCGGTCCGGCTCCCTGTCCGGGTCTTCTAAAATGCCTCCTTCAAAGCTGATATGCCAGATGTTGCGATCAATACTGTATGGTTTTTCAGCAGTAACCGGGATGGGAATTTTATGTTGATAGGCATATTTCATGCAGTCGCTGCGTGATTTCAGCTCCCATTCCCGCCAAGGAGCTATAATTTTCAGGTAAGGGTTCAGCGCTTTAACCGCAAATTCGAAACGCACCTGGTCGTTTCCCTTGCCGGTCGCCCCGTGTACTACAGCAACAGCCCCAACCTTTTCCGCTACTTCCACCAGCTTTTTACCGATTACCGGCCGGGCAATCGCGGTGCCAAGCATATACTTGCCCTCGTAGACCGCACCCGACTGAACCATGGGAAATATATAGTCCCTCACCAGCTCTTCACGGATGTCCTCAACAAATATCTGCGCTGCACCTGTCTTGATTGCTTTTTCTTCCAAACCGGTCAGTTCGGTTTCTCCCTGACCAACGTTGGCTGTCATCGCCACAATCTCGTAATCGTAATTTTCCAGAAGCCATTTTACAATTACCGATGTATCAAGTCCGCCCGAATAGGCCAGCACCACTCTTTCTTTCGCCATCATTATTTCCTCCTCAATCAATTTTCTATAAACATAATATAAATATTCTATAAACCTGTTTCAGGTTCAAGGCTAAAGCCCGATCAACTGATATTTAAAGTCCACATCCTTCCCTGCCCGTTTCGGTCATCTTGATTGCATCCAAAATGAAAAGCCTCTCATCCTTTAAAGGACGAGAGGCTCGCGGTACCACCTTTATTGATCAGCAAAACTAATGCCGATCCTCTCACACCGTTTTCACGAAAAACGGCCTTGATAACGGTATAAAACCGGGACGGCCTACCCACCGGTTAATTAAACCGGCTTCAACCACCACCTCCGGGGTGCGCTTCACCATTAGCTTCAGGTCCGGACTTCCACCAACTCCGGCTCGCTATTACCGCCACAAAACGGCTACTCTCCCCATCACGGGCTTTCTGATATTGCTTAAGATTCTAACATACAGAAAATATATGTCAAGCCCCTAAAGCGGAATATTACCATGTTTACGGGAAAGGCGCAGTTCCTGCTTGTTTTCGACCATTTCCAGGGCCCGGATCAGGTAGGCGCGGGTCTGGCGTGGATTAATGACCTCATCGATCCAGCCGCGGGCAGCAGCAATGTAAGGGTTGGCATACTTTTCACGGTACTGATGAACCAGTTCCTGCCGCTTTTGTTCTTTGTCATCAGCCGCTTCAATCTCTCGCCGATTGACAATATTAACCGCTCCTTCCGGACCCATCACGGCAATTTCAGCCGAGGGCCAGGCCAGGCAGATATCGGCGCCCAGTGAACGTGAACTCATAGCAATATAGGCGCCTCCATAAGCCTTACGCAAAATGATCGATATCTGGGGGACGGTTGCTTCGGAATAAGCATAGAGAATCTTGGCTCCGTGACGAATCACCCCGCCCCATTCCTGTTCAACACCCGGCAGGTAACCCGGTACATCGACAAAGGTAATCAGGGGAAGATTGAAACTGTCACAGAAACGGACAAAGCGGGCAATTTTATCTGAACTGTTTACATCGAGACAACCGGCCTTGACCTGGGGCTGATTGGCAATAATCCCAACTGAACGGCCGTTAATGCGGGCAAAACCGACCACCGCATTCTGGGCATAACCCTGGTGGACTTCCATCAATTCGCTGCCGTCAACTACCCGATTGATAATATCACGGACATCATAAGAACGGTTGGGATTATCAGGCAACAGGGAGGCCAGTTCATCTTCGTTAAGCTCCGGTTCCCTTGACTCAACCAGGGGCGGATCGTCAATATTATTTGATGGCAGGTAACTTAAAAGTCTGCGGATTTTTAAATAGCACTCATCCTCGTCTTCGGCAAAGAAATGAGCCACTCCGCTGGTCTGGTTGTGGGTGGCAGCGCCGCCCAATTCTTCAGCAGAAACCTCTTCTCCGGTAACCGCTTTAATGACCTGCGGTCCGGTTATAAACATATTGCCGATTTTACTGACCATAAATACAAAGTCTGTAATAGCCGGTGAATAGACTGCTCCCCCGGCACATGGCCCCATAATCACAGAGAGCTGCGGAATCACACCAGAACAGAGTGTGTTCCGGTAAAAAATCGACCCGTAGCCGTTTAAAGCATAAACCCCTTCCTGAATACGGGCGCCGCCCGAATCATTTATACCGATAACCGGAGTTCCATTTTGCGAAGCCAGATCTAAAACACGGCAGATTTTTGCCGCATGAACTTCACCAAGCGAACCTCCGGCCACAGTGAAATCCTGGGCATAAACATAGATGCTGCGGCCGTCAACTGTTCCGTAACCGGTCACAACACCCTCGCCGGGATTGGGGAATTCGAGACTGCTGGCATCTTCAAGTCCGGTCTGAGCAAAAGTGCCCAATTCAACAAAGCTGCCTTCGTCCAACAATTTAACCAGTCTTTCCCTGGCTGTCTGTTTGCCTTTGTTGTGCTGATCTTTAATTCGCTTTTCTCCACCACCGTTAATAGTCCGGCTGCGCCTCTCCTCGAGGTGTTTTAATATATCATCCATTTCTTTCACCGCTTTCTGTGCTATTCTCTTTAATTTAACGCTCGCATAGTTCTACCAACACTCCACCGGTCTGCCTGGGGTGGATAAAAGCAATTTTAGCTCCTCCGGCCCCATAACGGGGTTTCTCATCGATCAAGGCAACCCCCTGTTCTTTTAACAGGCGCAGCTTGCCTTCGATATCAGAAACACGAAATGAAATGTGGTGGACCCCTTCACCTTTCTTTTCAATGAATTTACCAACCGGTCCTTCAGGATCGGTTGTCTCTAAAAGCTCAATCTTGCTTTCCCCAACCGGGAAAAAAGCAACCCTGACTTTCTGTTCCTCGATCTCTTCAAATCCTTTAAACTCCAGACCAAGAAAGTCCCGATAAAAACTAAGCGCTTTTTCGAGATCTTTTACAGCTACTCCTACATGATCTATCTTTTCCAGCAAGTTCAACGCTCCCGTCTTATTGGTTTTGCTTAACCTTTTCTTTTATGAAGTTGATAATACCTTCAGTGGTTGAGCCGGGCGTAAAAACTTCTGCCACGCCGTTTTCTTTGAGGTAGACGACATCTTCCTTCGGAATAATGCCACCGACAACAACAATTATATCGCTGCTATCCTGCTCGCGAAGCATCTCCAGTATCGGGGGCAGCAGCTGCATATGTGCTCCGGAAAGTATGCTCAAGCCGATCACCTGGACATCTTCCTGCAGCGCTGCTTCTACAATCTGCTCCGGGGTCTGTCTTAAGCCTGTATAGATTACTTCCATGCCGGCATCGCGCAGTGCCTGGGCAACTACCTTGGCCCCGCGATCGTGCCCGTCAAGGCCTACCTTGCCGACCAGCACTCGCAACGGTTTTTCGGCCATCTGTCTATTTCCTCCTTTATCTGAACAAATACTTTATTTATAGGGTAATCTGCTGCTGATATTCGCCAAAAACATCTCTTAAAACACCGCAGATCTCTCCTAAACTGGCATAAGCCTTTACTGCATTTAAAATATAGGGCATCAGGTTCTCATCGGAATGAGCCGCCCGGCGCAGATCCTGCATTGATTCAGCAACTTTGCCCTGGTTACGGCTTAAGCGTACTTCTTTTAAACGCTCAACCTGGCGCTGACTGGTTGCCGGATCCATTTTCAGCAGATCGATCGACTGTTCACCACTGTGGGTAAAGCGGTTAACCCCTATCACTACCCGCTCCTGCGATTCAATTTCTTTTTGATAGCGGTAAGCGCTGGCCTGGATCTCTTTTTGCATAAAACCTTTTTCAATAGCTTCGACCGCACCGCCCATTTCATCAATTCGCTTAATATAGCTAAGCGCTTCTTCTTCAATATGGTCAGTCAGACTTTCGATATAGTAAGATCCACCGAGAGGATCAGCCGTATCGGCAGCACCGATCTCGTAGCCGATAACCTGCTGCGTACGCAGGGCCAGCAGCACTGAATGTTCACTGGGCAGAGCCAATGCCTCATCACGCGAGTTGGTATGCAGTGACTGGGTTCCGCCCAGTACAGCGCTTAAAGCCTGAAAGGCAACCCGCATAAGATTAACATCAGGCTGCTGAGCAGTAAGGGTTGAACCTGCCGTCTGGGTATGAAAACGCAGCATCAGCGAGCGCGGATTTTTTGCTCCAAAACGCTCTTTCATCAGCCTGGCCCAGATTCTCCGTGCCGCCCTGAACTTGGCAACCTCTTCGAAAAAGTTTAAGTGGGAGTTGAAGAAAAATGAAAGCCTCGGAGCAAACTGATCGATTTCCAATCCTGCTCCCAGGGCCGCCTCGACGTAGGCTATAGCATTACTGAGGGTAAACGCCACTTCCTGGACAGCGGTAGAACCTGCTTCCCTGATATGATATCCACTGATACTGATTGTATTCCAGGTCGGAATTTTTTCTCCGGCAAAGGCAAAAATGTCGACGATCAGGCGCATCGATTCCCGGGGCGGGAAAATATAGGTGCCGCGAGCCACATATTCTTTGAGAATATCATTTTGAATAGTTCCGTTGATCTTATCCATCGGTATACCCTGTTTTTCAGCTACCGCCATATACATGGCCAGCAGCACGGCTGCCGGAGAGTTTATCGTCATCGAAGTGCTGACCTGGTCCAAAGGAATTTTATCCATTAATATTTCCATATCGGCCAGAGAATCGATAGCCACACCAACCTTGCCTACTTCACCACGGGCCAACGGGTGATCAGAATCATAGCCAATCTGGGTCGGCAGATCAAAGGCCACACTTAAACCGGTCTGCCCCTGTTCCAATAAATAACGGAACCGCTCGTTGGTTTCTTCAGCGCTGCCGAAGCCGGCATATTGGCGCATAGTCCAAAGCCGCCCCCGGTACATGGTTGGCTGAATACCCCTGGTAAAAGGGTACTCCCCCGGCCAGTTCAGTTGATCGGCATAATTAAAATCTTTCATGTTCAGAGGATCATATACTGTTTCTATGGCCAGATCTGAGTCAAGTTTAAAAACTTTGCGCTCAGGGTGTTTTTCCACTGTTTTACTAACTTTTTCCTGCCAGGCTGCCTTAGCCTGGGCCAGCCTTTCTTTCTTGTCCTGATCACTCAATTTTGCTGTTTCCTCCTCTCCAGACTTAACTACTCTAAATTGTCTACCTTACTTTTAATGAACCGTTATGTATAGATCAAGCTTACGTCAGGGCAGATTTTACCAACCGGGGAAGATTCGCCGGCAAATCAGCTACTACTACTCCTGCTTCCGACAACGCTTTGACCTTACTTTCAAAGGTTCCAGTGCCCCTTTCTATGATGGCCCCGGCATGGCCCATTCGTTTACCGGGAGGTGCACTTCGCCCGGCCAGATAAGCAACAACCGGCTTGGACATCGATGCGGCAATAAAGGCAGCCGCTTCTTCTTCAGAACTGCCGCCGATTTCACCGACTAAAATAACTGCTTCAGTGGCCTGATCTTTTTCAAATTCTTTCAGCACATCGATAAAGTTCAGGCCCACAACCCGGTCACCACCAAGACCGACTACCGTAGTTGTGCCTATGCTGTTTGCGGTCAAATGGCCGACTATTTCATAACAGAGGGTGCCGCTTCGCGAAACCACTCCCACCGGCCCGGGAATAAAATATTGATTGGGCATAATACCAATTTTGCAGCTGCCCGAAGAAACCAGGCCGAAGGTGTTGGGGCCGACAACAATCGCTCCCTTGTGCCCGGCATAAGCCATGATTTCCATAGCATCATGGAGGGGAATATGTTCAGGGATTAGAACAATAATTTTTACCCCGGCATCGAGCGCTTCCAGGGCCGCATCTTTGGCAAAAGGAGCCGGAATAAAAAGAATACTCGCATCAACCGGCTGCTTTTCCACCGCTGCAAATACAGTATCATATACGGGGACTCCTTCGACAGTCTGACTACTTTTACCTGGTGATATGCCGCCAGCTATTTTTGTTCCGTAAGCAAGCATCTGTCTGGTATGAAAGGAGCCCTGCTTGCCTGTAATACCCTGGACCAAAACCTGTGTATGCTCATCAATAAATATTGACATTTTATCTGCTCCCTTCTTCGGTGAAAATCAGTAAGCTTTGATCAGGTTGTTCCGGTTAGTTCAACGGCATGGCGCACAGCATCATCCATGGAGGTGAAGGTTTTAATGCCCTCTTTTTCCAGGATAGCCCTTCCCTCGGCTTCATTAGTTCCGACGAGGCGAAAAGAAACCGGCAGGGTAATGCCCTTACTTTCTCTGACCCTGACAAAAGCTTCCGCAACAACATCACAGCGAGTTATTCCGCCGAATATATTGATCAGCAGCACTTTAGGCTCAGTCCCCAACAAAAGTTCCAGGGCTTGCGAAGTCTTCTCAACATCGGCTCCCCCTCCGAAGTCAAGGAAATTTGCAGGTGCTCCACCGTAGTGTTGAACCATATCTAAGGTAGCCATGGTAATGCCGGCCCCGTTAGCCATAACAGCAATGTCCCCGTCGAGTTCAACATAGGCCAGATCAAGTTCCTCCGCCTTAAGTTCAAGGGCTGTCTTTTCCTTGATTCGAGGCAGTTGAGGATGGCGATAGAGCGCATCATCATCGATGGTGACCTTGGCATCAGCGGCAACAAGACCGGAGGGAGTTAAGGCCAGGGGATTTATTTCAGCCAGTTCGGCATCAAGTTCTCTGAAAAGGCGGTAAAGTTTCGGCAAAAACTTGATGAATTCTTTTTTCAGATCATCTTTGATATCCATCAACCGGCAAATTTCCCGGACCATATAATCCTGTAAACCGATTGTGATATCGACTGGCCACTTGATCATGCGTTCTTCGGCAACATCTTCCACATCCATGCCACCGTCAAGAGAAGCAAGCACAACAGGACAGCGGGCAGTTCCATCAACTGTCAGGGCCAGGTAAAGCTCCTGATCGATCTGCAGTTTTTCCTCAACCAGAAGTTTTTCGACAGGTAAGCCATTTAAAGCCATTTTAAAGATCCGTTCAGCTTCGTTTTCAGCTTCTACAGAAGATGAAGCAAAGGCTATACCTCCGGCTTTACCTCTTTTTCCGGTCAGTACCTGAGACTTAATAACCACCTCGCCCAATTCAGCAGCGGCTTCTGCTGCCTCTTCCGCACTTTCTACCAGCTTGCCGTGGGGAACCGGAATGTCATAGCGATAAAACAGCTTTTTACCCAGATATTCGTATAGCTTCAAAATTCATCCTCCGTTCGGCAGATCACCATTTTAACCACTATATTTTTTCAACTTATTATATAGAGTAGCCAGAGAAATATTCAAGGCCTGAGCTGCCTTTTTTTTGCCTTCGAGGGTTTCTCCATACCTGGTCAGAGCCAGTTTGAGCATCATTTCCTCCATCTTGTCAAGAGGAATAATTTCTTCAAAAGCCGGGGAATCCTGAATTCCCAGGCGCCCAATATGAGGCGAGAGGTGGTGATATTCAATGACAGCGCCATCAGTAACTACCATCGAACGTTCAATTGCGCTTTTCAACTCGTTAATATTCCCCGGCCAATCGTACTCGGTTAGTTCCTGCAGAGCCCTGGGTGATATTTCATGAATCTTTTTACCAAGTTTACGGTTCAGGTGTTCCATCAGTTCTTCAGCCAGTAGGGGTATATCTTCCGGACGCTTGCGCAGCGGCGGCAAATTAATTGTAACCAGGCTGAGCTTCCGGTATAGTTCTTCAGAAAAATAGCCCTGTAAAGCAGCACTAAAGAGGCCGTCACCGGCTGAGGCAATGATTCTCACATCCACAGGTATCTGCTGATCTCCGCCGATACGGCTAAAACAGCGTTCATTTAAAACTTTTAACAATTGTTTTTGTAAAAAAGGGTTCAGAGAGTTTATTTCTTTGATAAAAAGGGTGCTTCCCTCAGCCAATTCAATCTTACCAATGCGGGTGCGGAGAATTCCCGGCATGGCCCCTTTTTCACAACCAAAAAGCTCGATCTCCTGCAATGAATCGGGAACTGCAGCACAATCGATAACAATTAAGGGCCTTTTTTTCCTAAAGCTGTTATTGTGAATAGCCTGGGCAAAAAGGCTTTTTCCGGTTCCGCTTTCACCACTGATCAGAACAGCGGATTCACTGCGGGCTGCCTTACGGGCCTTTTCGACGATTGCTGTAAATATTTTGCTGTGACCGGCCAGCGAATCAAAGTTGATGCGACTGCCGGATATCTGGTCTATCTGGGCATAGAGATTGTCAATAATGGCATTGCTATGTTTCAGCTCATCCATTAATTTAAGGATATCACCAACCGGTTGAAAAACAACAACCGCCCCCAACAGTTCTCCGTCGGAAATAATCGGTGAAGCGTTGGAAATAACATCAGCATCGGAACCGCCGACATAGGTTCGATAACCCGTTACCGGTTTTTGCTGAATAAGCGACTGGGCAAGGGCTCCGTGGGGAGACACCTCAAAGATATTGCGGCCTAAACGCTTGCTTTCGGGGATACCGGTTACCCGGGTAAAAGCCGGGTTGACATACTTAATGATCCCTTTTGCATCAACGACCTCAATTGCATCCTGGACAGAGTTAAGAACAGCCCACAGCTCGCCTTTAACAGTACGAGTTTCTAAGAGCTGTTCCCGCGAATTGACAACCGCGCTCAATATTGAATGCGGTTTTAACTCTTCAAGTTTAATTCCTTTACTTAAGTTTTTTTCCAGGTAATCTGCAATGGCGGGTTCTCCGGTTCCGTCAATTACCGTTTCCAATTCAGGAAGAGCGGCAATTTTATCAAGATCTGCAGTTACATAATATCTTTTACGCTCTTCTTCAGTCAGCCAATCTATTTTTCCATCCGGGCAGGCTAAGCCAACCAGATCCAATTCGCTGCACTGTTTGAGGAGGTGAAACAGTTCAATTCCACGTTTTCCTTTTAAAACCAAAGCTGTTTTTATCAAGAGGTCAAACCTGCCTCCCTTCTTTACCTTAGAATATTCGTAAATATTAGAAGAAATCCTGCATGAGGAATTCAGATGGCCGCCAAAATATTTTTTAAGCAGGAATAGCAAATTATTTTTTGAAATAGAAATAATAAAACAGAGTGAAACAGGAGGATAATTTATATGATCGATTTTACCCTGACCGATGAGCAGAAAGCCATGCAAAAAATGGTACATGAGTTTGCAGAAAAAGAGATTCGCCCCCGGGCGCAAGAGTACGATGAGTTAGAAGAGTATCCCTGGGATATCGTTGAAAAAGCAGCCAAACTGGGTTTAACCCATTTTGGATTTCCTGAGGAGTACGGCGGAGGCGGGATTACCGATCCGCTAACCCATTTAATTGTGGCTGAAGAACTTGGCTGGGGCTGCGCTGGTATCGGCACCGCCATAGCAAGCAGTGGACTGGCAGCCGCAGCGATTATGGTCATGGGCACCGAGGAGCAGAAAAAGAAATATATCGGCCGTTTTTGCAATCCCGAGAAAGTGCGTATAGGGGCGATGTGCCTTACTGAACCGGAAGCAGGCTCCGATGTATCAAACATCTGCACTACTGCTGTTTTGGACGGGGATGAATACGTACTTAACGGAACCAAGTGTTTTATTACTAACGGAGGCATCGCCGATTTACACGTAGTCTTTGCAACCACCGACAAAAGCCTGGGTTGGGCCGGGCTGGCATGCTTCATTATAGAAAAGGATACCCCTGGCCTTTCCATGGGTAAAAAGGAAAAGAAAATGGGGGTACGTGCTTCCCATACGGCTGAAGTAGTTTTGACCGATTGTCGTATTCCAAAAGCCAACCGCCTCGGTGGTGAACCGGGCGAGCCCGGCTCCACAAGTGGAGCTTTCGGAGCCATGGCCATGTTGGAACATACCCGGCCTGCGGTCGGAGCAATTGCCGTCGGTATCGCCCGTGCCGCTTTCGAGTTCGCCCTGGAATACAGTACCCAAAGAGTCCAATTTAATAAACCGATAATCCTGCACGAAGGTATCGGTTTCAAACTGGCCGATATGGCCACCAAGATCGATGCAGCACGCTTATTGGTCTGGAGGGCAGGCTGGATGGCAGAAAACGAAATACCTTTTCAACGCGCCGAGGGTAGTATGGCCAAACTTTTTGCCGGAGATGTTGCCATGGAAACAACCATTCAAGCTATTCAAATCATGGGCGGCTATGGTTATATGAGGGATTACCCGGTTGAGAAGTGGACCCGGGACGCAAAAATTTATCAAATCTGGGAAGGCACGGCGGAAATTCAGCGACTGGTCATCTCCCGTGCGCTCAAAACCTGTGGAAAATAAAATTTAAATGGCATTTAAACCCGATCTGACAGGGCCTTAAAACGGGGAAGAAACTGTAATTTGGCAATTTAGAAATTGCTTATAACAGCTTCTGTCCCCGATACTTATTGGCAACTCTATGCACCAGCGATGATCGAAAAGCAAGGTTTGCTCAACTGTTGAATTAAGGAAGAAAAGCGTTTATAATTAAGTTCGGAAAAGACGGGCGGGCGTGGCGGAACTGGCAGACGCGCTGGACTTAGGATCCAGTGGGAGCAATCCCTTGGAGGTTCAAATCCTCTCGCCCGCACCATTTATTTTAAAGGTTTTTTAGGGTTATTAAGAAACTCAGAAAGCCTTTATTTTTTGTCTGGTTTGCCCATTTTGTAGGCAGGTTATGGCTTAAATATATGGTGGGCATCATTCTTATGATCTAAACAAACTTAGCAGGCTCATTTGAAAGGTTAATTAATGCTGGTATAGAATATTGAGGAATAAGTAAGAATAACCATTTTACGCAACAAAAATGAGGAGGCTCTGGAAGGTGAAGATTAAAGTTGGGGATACTGCCAAAATATTTTCTTTGAGAGATCAGCATGGCAATGATACTTATTTAAAAGACTTTTTCGGGAAGAAAATCTTGCTGTCTTTTCACCCGTTAGCGTGGACAAATGTATGTGCAATGCAGATGGAATCATTAGAAGCAAAAAGAGAAGAGTTTGCCAAGCTTAACACTATTGTCTTTGGTGTCAGTGTGGATTCAGTTCCCTGTAAAAAAGCTTGGGCAAAAAGCTTAAATATTGAACAAACCAAGTTGCTATGTGATTTCTGGAATCACGGTGAGGTTGCAAAGCTATATGGTATTTTTATTGAAGAGAAAGGTACCTCCGAAAGAGCTAATATTATTATCGACGAAAACCAGAAGGTGGCCTTTGTAAAGATATATCCCATATCAGAATTACCAGATATAGAAGAGATTATGGCAGAACTTACGGGTTAAGGGGAAAAGTAAAGAAGATGCTTTCTCGTTGGATAAGCTTTGTAGAACTGAAAATAGTCTATTGGTGTGGTTTCTTTAAAACATAAATATTGCCTGGTTTTTTTTTAAGTATTTTATGCTTTTTAACTAACCTTGCCACAAAAAGATCAAAAACATCTGGTTCAATTGCTACTATATCTCTGAGCTTCTCTGTGGTTATTGATCCATTAATACTAATATAGCTTACCACTTTGTCAATTCGCTTATTTTCGAATTCTGTAATAAATAATTCTGCCTTATT
>Ga0209498_1001496_pt1 | contig 14309 bp, 9 predicted proteins | sample WalLakDeSediment_FD_184131 | JGI IMG/M metagenome (GOLD analysis project Ga0209498, IMG submission 184131) | Lake sediment microbial communities from Walker lake, Nevada to study Microbial Dark Matter (Phase II) - Walker Lake 11/02/13 Deep... | ecosystem: Environmental > Aquatic > Freshwater >...
CGAAAAAAAATAAATTTAGTCAAAAAGCAAAAAAAATCCTTTACTGGTCAATTTCCTGCACAGCAGACTTTAACAGAATTCACCTGAGCTTTAAATACGAAAAAAATATTTCGATTGTATTATTTTTTTATCAATTTTTTGTTTACTGACTAAAATCAGAAATTCAATTACGTGTGGCAAATGCCGGATAATTTTTTAAGGAAAAGATCAATGGATTCCCCTATCCCGGACTATAGATTCTTATTTTTGAACTCTGATCCCGCATAGGGCGGGATCAGATATAAAAGATTTGAAATTATTTTCAGCTAACTCATCCCGCTTAGGCCTGTCCGGCTTCGCCCTCCAGACGGGCGGGACAAATATTTTTGGTTAGTTTTTGAAAATTGCATAATTCTTTTCGCGATGGCGCCCCTCCCCCGACCCCTCCCCATTTCCAAAAAGAGAAATGGGGAGGGGGGGCAGGCTTGTCCGGTTTAACGCTCGCCTGACGGTGGTGGGGCCTCGTATTCATCTTCCCAAACGGGACAAACTTCCCTCCCGTGCGGGATGAGTTGACTTAAAAATTTCCCCAATGGGATCACGCTCGGGCCTGTCAGGCCCCGACTTGTCGGGGACAGGCCTGTCCGGTGTCCAGACGGGCGGGACAAATATTTTTGGTTAGTTTTTGAAAATTGCATAATTCTTGACCATGACCAAAAATTTCCTGTAATAGTCGAAAGAAATTATTTTATTTTTCCCTTATTTTTTATATACTCAATGATATTAAAAATGATCATACCCCAGGGATGTTTTATGCGCACCATTATTTTCATCATGACCTTGGTCTTAATTTTAACACATTGTTCATTGGATAAACCGGTCAACCGGCACTATCCGACCAACAAAGCACCCCTAATTCCGACGCAATTCGTTAAATTGCCATTGGGTTCGGTGAAACCGGCCGGTTGGTTACACAGGCAGCTGGAAATCCAGGCCAATGGATTGACCGGCCAACTGGATGAATTCTGGCCCGATCTGATCCATTCCGCCTGGAAAGGCGGCCATGGAGAAGCCTGGGAGCGCGGTCCCTATTATCTGGATGGGCTGATCCCCCTGGCTTTTCTGTTGAATGATGAACGCCTGATCGATAAGGCGCGGAATTGGGTGGAAGCTATCCTTGAGACCGGACAGCCCGATGGCTGGTTTGGTCCGGAAAAAAACGATGACCGCTGGCCCCTGGCCGTGGCCGGTAAAGTACTCCCACAATATTATGAGGCCACTGGGGATCAGCGTGCCATGGATTTATTGATCGGTTATTTTAATTACCTGCATGAAAATCCCCCGGATTGGCCGGACAGCACATGGCGTGGTGTTCGCGCCATGGAACATGCCGTAACCGGCTATTGGTTATTCCGCAGGAGCAATGACCCCGGGATATTGCAGACCATTGCTTCGATCTTTAACAATAGTTATGACTGGTCGGCCTATTACCATCATTTCCCCTGGGATTCCGTGGCTCTCAAAGAGGGCCGAATTCCCCTTAACTGGAAAGCCGACGGGCTTACGGCCCATGTCGTCAATAATGGCATGGCCGTGAAATACCCGGGCTTATGGTACCAGCAGAGCGGTCGGGATGATCATAAGAACGCGGTTTATGAAGCCCTGCGTCAATACGATACCCATCATGGTCAGGTGGGCGGGCGATTCTCCGGCGATGAACATCTGGCCGGCAGGAGACCGACCCAGGGGACGGAAATGTGCGCGGTGGTAGAATTCATGTTTTCCCTGGAAAACCTGCTTGAAATCTTTGGTGATCCCATTATGGCCGATCGTCTGGAACTTCTGGCCTATAACGCGCTGCCCGGTACCATGACCCCCGATGGCTGGGCTCATCAATACGATCAGCAAACCAATCAGGTTTTAGTCAGCGCCGCTGTTCGGGATTGGTCTACCAACGGAGAGACTTCCAATATTTATGGATTGATGCCAAACTACCCCTGTTGTCTGGCCAATATGCACCAGGGATGGCCTAAATTCGTGCAACACATGTGGATGGCCACGCACGATCAGGGTCTGGCCGCTATCGCTTATGGACCCAATCAGGTGCAAGCTTATGTTGGTGATGGAAAGCAGGTAACGATCGACCAGGAAACCAATTATCCCTTTGACGGATCAATACAACTTACACTACAATTGGAGGAAGATGCCGCTTTTCCCCTGTATCTGCGCATACCGGATTGGGCCAAGGGTACGGTAATTCAATACCGCAACCAACAAATCCAGGCCCGGGCGGGAAGTTTTGTGCAAGTCAAAGAGACCTGGCGGAATGGTGACCAGATTCAAATAAATTTCCCCATGGAAATTCGGACCGAAAGACGCTTCAACCAATCCGTTTCCATTTTACGGGGGCCCCTCTATTTTGCTCTGCGCATTGGCAAGGAATACAAACGCTTTACAGTGAATACCCGGCGCATACAAACCATCGAATACCTGGGTTCACGGGATTGGGAGATTTTTCCCACCACCCCCTGGAATTACGGATTGGTTCTTCCACAGGGCTCCATTCCTGCTTCATGGGAAATTCAGTTCAATCCACCGCAGCCCTTCCCCTTTGCGGATGCAGGTGAAATGCTTTACAACCCGGATAAAAACTTACATGAAATCTGGAACGGTGAGGCCGCGATCGTATTGAAGTTACCGGGACGACGTATACCATCATGGCAGATGAAAAAAAATTCAGCCGATGATCCGCCCCGGAGCCCGGTACTTTCAAATAAGGCGGTAGAAACCTTGCATCTGGTTCCCTACGGTTCCGCCCGATTGCGAATTGCCGAATTTCCCGTCTTGGATGAATGAGGATAAAAACAGTTTCAGGAGAAAGAAGTCTATTCTGACTTCCAATCAAGGGCGGGTTGGTTGATTATGATTGGTTTCTAAAACACCGAAGATGATGTCATCTTTTTCGATATTGAAGTTATTGTTCAGTAATTTGTAGGCCCAATAATTTTTCATTACCTTGCGCACGTAATCGCGGGTTTCACTGAATTCAATATTTTCAATAAACACATCGACCTGTTCCGATCCGGGAATTTCCCGCCAGCGCATAACCCGGTGCGGTCCGGCATTGTAAGCGGCCAGCATCCATTCCTTATAACCATTGAATCGTCGATGAAGTTGCTTCAGGTACAATGAGCCAAAATGGATACTGATTTCCGGCTCAAATAACTGCCTATTGTGTGTTAAATTAATTCCGGCCAGTTGGGCCATATCCCTTGCCGTGGCCGGCATAAGCTGCATTAAACCATGGGCATTGGCCCAGGAGCGGGCCTGGGGATCAAATAAGCTTTCCTGTTTTATTATGGCCAGGATAAATTCGGGTTCCAGATTGTACCGTTGGCTGTATTTATCCACAAGATCATCATAGTAAAGCGGGAAGCGTTCTTTAATCATAAATGGTTTTTCAGTGAAAGACTGATTCCCAAAAAATTTACTATTCATGTAATCATAAACACGGTAGGCTTTATTATAGGCGCCTAATTTTTTATAAATTTCTGCCAGGGCCATCCATTCTTCCCAGGTCGATGCCACCAGGCGGATATCCGACAGGGCCATTAATCCGTAGGTCTCGCCCAGTAATTCCCGTACCTGAAAGGCCTGTTCAAAATGATTGATCAATTTAGTCATTCCGCTTCCGTAATACTGTAAAGCATTGGCCGATTGTTTGAATTCCTGAATCATATTCCAGCTGCTATCGAGGTATGACTTATGTACCAGGTAACTTCTCATGGTGTAGTAATCGTCCCATAAGTGTTTGGCCAGATCGAGCTGTAATTGGCGGGCGGTCGCAATGTCGCCTAGCATTTCCCTGCACATGGCCGACCAGTACGAGGCCCGATTGATATGCACGTCTGGCCATCGCTTGGTACGGATTTCCGTAAAAACGGCATTGGCTGCTTCGTATTGTCCCAATCGATATAAAGTAAAGCCCTCCCTGAAAAACGCTTCGCGTGTATAGTTACTGGATGGCCAGCGTTTCCGTAAATCACGGTAAAGCTGTAAAGCATTCTCCGGTTCATTTAATTCTTCATAAATCCAGGCGGCCTTCCAGACCGTCTCCGGAGCAATACGCCGCCGCGGATAGCGTTTGGCATAATCCAGATACGATTCAATGGCATTTCTTTTATTGCCCATATTATAATAGGCCCGGGCGATGTTCAAACGGATGTGTGGTTCGAGGTTTTCATCCTGTAATGCATTGAGCAGATTAAAGAAACCATAAAGGGCGGTTTTATGCCGGTTCTGCGCCAGATAAATTCGAACAATATAGAGGCGGGCTTTTTCTTTTTTGCGGCTATCCCGTTCCGCTTTGATATATTTTTCGAGCATCACCTGCAGCGCGCTAAAACGCCGGTTTGAAAAATAAACCTCAACGAATGTAAAGAAATGTTCCTGATAAAACCTTGGTTGTGCGCGGATTAAAAATTCAGCTAATTCCAGAACGGCTTCCTTAGACGTGTGCTTTTTCATAATCTGATAAAACTCATCCAAAGCCTGGCTAACATTTCCGGATTGATATAAACAATGGCCTGACTGAATCTGAGCATAAACCGTCAACTCCGGGGTGATCTTTCGATTTTGTGCTAACGAATAGTAGCTGCGCGCCTTTTTATAACTACCCGATTCGAACAGGGCGTCAGCAAGTGGGATGGTCAGAGAATCGGCCAGCGCATGTTTATCATATTTCGTGATGAATTCCTGCGCAGCCTCCAGCGCTGCTGATTTATCGGTATACCATAAACTTTTGATGTAGAAGAAATGGCTGTATTCGGTTAAATATTGTAGTTCCTTGTACAAGCGTTGAAAACTTTTCGAACTCGATTGATAGTGACCAGCCAGATAGTTTTGATAGGCCTGCTTGAATTGGTTATATGCACTGCTTTTCAAAACCTTATCATTTCCCGATGCCCGCAGCGTATCCGGCATATTATTAAAATGACCAGCCCGGATTGAATCGTTAGCAGCCGGATTTAATGCATTCCGTTTGGAAACCTGCATGCGATCAGGTTGAATACCCCGTGTCAGGGGAGTGACGATGATCAGAAAAATCACCAGTAATATGTTAGGAATTTGCACCCGCATTCTTTACTCTGATAAAGATGATTATTTTCGTACTCAATTATAAATAATACTCGTCTTTCGCCTTTGTTTAGTTAATTATACAATAAGCAACTGGCCACTGATATGATCTAAAACAAAATTTCCGGCAAAACTAATTCATCATGCATTTAACTTATAAAAATACCAGAGAAAACCATATTCTGTTCCCGGATACCGCATTATTTTAAGTACTGTGCGGATAGCTATTTAATTCAGGTTAACATCGGTCAACGGTCGTCTTATTCTGCAAAGATAAGAAATTTTTCCACTTTAGACATGACAGACCTTCCCACAAAAAAATTGACCATTAGATTTGTGTTGGGATTGGATTAGAAAATTTTAGCAAATAACTAACCGCATAAAAACAAAATCTTTATCTATTTCTCACAAACTATGGGTATCCTCCGGGAAAAATAAAGGGAACGGTATATTATGAAAATCATGCATCTTTCCGACCTGCATTTGTGCGTAGAGCATAAGCCCGAAAACATCGTGAAAACCGAACAGCTTCTCAATCATGCTGCCCGAATAGGAATAGACCATCTCGTGATTTCGGGGGATATCAGTCATAATGCCCGGGAAGATGATTTTGCCCGTTTAAGAGAACTTTTAGGTAAATATAACTTTCTATCGTCGGATAAAGCCACCATGGTTATCGGTAACCACGATATCTATGGTGGAGTCTATTCTGCCATGGATATTATTAATTTCCCCGGGAGATGTCTGAACACCGATTTCAGCGAAAAGGTCAATGTATTCGTGCATTATTTCAGAGAGTTGTTCCTGAATACGCTGCAATTGAATGACTCCGATCCGTTTCCTTTTTTCAAAATCCTGGATGATGTCCTGTTATTAGGCATCAATTCCATTGCCATTTATTCGAAATTGAAAAATCCGATGGCCTCGAATGGTTTTCTCAGCGTCGCCGATCAGGAAAAAATAAATCATAGTCTGAAAAATGTCGCTCACAATGACAAGATTAAAATAGCGGTAATGCATCACCATTTTAAATTTAACGCCTCCATCGCCGCTGATTACAACCGCTTGTTGAATTTTATCGAGAAGCATTCCCTGAAATTGTACGGCAAGAAAAAAGTTCTCAAACTGTTCCGCAAAAATAATATTAACCTGGTGTTACATGGACACATTCATTCCAATAGCCATTATCAGGTAAATACCATCGAGTGTATCAACGGTGGCGGCGCGATCGATGATTATATTACGGATCGACCAAAATATAACCTGATTATTACTGATGGCTGTGAGTATCAGATTTCCCGGCAATACTTACCAGCAGAAATGGAAATACCTTGTCCAACACATTTTGAGGCGCCCCTGATGACCGCAATAGCCGGCTAAAGATTTTTAATCTTTGATTATTAAATTACGAATCCCCACGTATCGTTGAAAGTCTGCTTCCTAAGGTTGAGGAATTCAGTATGGCTGGATATAAAACGTCTTCCCTACCCGCTGCTGGATAATTGGTCGGATAAACTGAGTTTTGGAATGAAGAATCTAAAGGTGCTGCCCTTACCGACTGTACTTTCCACATTCACCTTGCCATGATGAACTTTAGCGATGTGTTTTACGATGGATAATCCTAATCCGGTGCCGCCCATTTTCCGGCTTCGGGCTTTATCCACGCGGTAAAAACGTTCAAAAATACGCGGTAATTGCTCGGTTTCGATACCGATTCCTTCATCTTTAACCTCGATGGTATGACCTTGCTCATTCGCTATGCAGTTGATATATACCTGGGTATGATCCGGGCTGTATTTAACCGCATTTTCAATAAGATTTACCAGAGCTTGTTCAATAAGGGATGGATTCATTCGAAGATTGACTCTTTCCGGGCAGTTGATATTCAGACCGATATGTTTTGCATCCGCGGTAGGTTGACAAATTTCGATGGCACTGTGTATAACCCCCTTAAGATCAGCATCCTCAAACTGGATGGAAGCCCTTTCTTCATTTTCTTCCAGACTGGCCAGGGTCAGTAAGTCTTCAATAATCATGTTCAAGCGGTTCGACTGGGTACTCATGATGTCCAGAAAATGTTTGGCGGTCTCCGGTTCGTTCATGGCGCCATCGCGCAGGGTTTCGACAAATCCTTTAATCGATGTAAGAGGGGTTCTGATCTCGTGAGAGACATTGGCTACAAAATCACGGCGAACGGCTTCAAGTCGCCGTAATCGGGTCACATCATTCAGAACAACCAGGGCACCAATGGTCTTTCCTTCCTCATTGATCAGAATGGTTCCATGTAATTGGACGTAGCGGTCATCCGGTGGAATGATAATTTCTTCTTCGATCAGTTCATTGGTTTTTAGCGCATTGGTGATGATTTTACGCAACTGTTTGATCTGCACGATTTCTTTAATTTTCCGGCCGACCACTTCCTCTGAACTCAAGCCTAATAATTTATGGGCCGCTTTGTTCATGATCAGTATCTTTTTATTATGATCAACCGCGATAACCCCTTCGGCCATACTCTGCAATACAGCATTCAGCTCACGAGTCTGATGATCAATTGTTCTTATTTTATCATCAAGCTGCGATACCATAGCATTCAGGGCGTTTACCAATTTCTCCATGCCTTTGTTGGGAAGTTGCAGACGGAAGCCCAGTTCACCACTGGCGATACGCTCAATGCCATTGGTGATCTGTTCATAGGGCGCGCTGATTTTTCGCGAAATCACCCAGCCAATGACCACGGTCAGGATGGCCAGAAAAATACCGGCAATAATGATTTGTTTTTGTATAGACAGAAGTGTCTCTTCAATGGCGTTAAGTGGAAAGGCGGTGCGCAAGGCTGCGATAATCTGCCCATCCCGTTTTAAAGGAATGGCTACATAAAGCATATTTTTATTAACGGTATCACTGTATCGTTGTGAGGATCCTATTTTTCCGGCAAAGGCTTCAATAATTTCGGGTCGCCGGGCATGATTATCCATTTTTTGCGGGTCCTGTTCAGAATCGGCAACCACAAGACCATCGTTTAAAACCACAGTAATACGGGTATCGGTCGTAGCACCGAGCTGATTAATAATAGACGCCAGCTGGGCATAATTCCTGGTTTCTATCTGGGTGATAACCTGCCCGCTTAACAACTGAGCAATATTTTTAAGATTTTGATGGGTCTCTTTCAGAAAAAAACTCTTTACCAGATCGCCGGAATACCATGTAATGGTGAACAGAACGATCAGGGTAATGGTTAAAAAAGACAGGAAAATTTGCAGGAGCAGCCTTTTATAGGCCATGTTTACTCCTTAAACCGATAGCCTACGCCGCGAACTGTTTCTATATATTTCCCGGCCAGACCTAATTTTTTTCGCAATCCGACAATCTGAACATCCACCGAGCGTTCCGTAACCGGGTAGTCTTCCCCGCGCAGGGCATCCACAATCTGATAACGGGTAAAAACCCAACCCGGTTTGCGGGTTAGAAATTGCAATAAACTGAACTCGGTATAAGTTAAATCTATTATTTCATCCCCAACCTTTACTTCATGCCGACCCGGGTGTATCGCAATTTCATGAATATTAACAACTTCACCGTTTACTTTCTTCAGGGTTTGAGATTCACGGCGACGTAAAACCGCTTTAACCCGGGCGATTAAAACCCTTGGGCTGAAAGGTTTGGGTATGTAGTCGTCGGCTCCCATTTCCAGGCCGGCTACGATATCCGCTTCCTCGCCTTTCGCCGTAAGCATGATCACCGGGATGGAACGCAGGGCTTCATCTCTTTTGAGAATACCGCAGACATCCAAACCATTGACACCGGGTAACATGAGGTCGAGTAGGATCAAATCGGGTTTTTGTTGTTTGACTTCCCGTAAGATGTCTTCTCCGGAATCAAAGCATTCCACCGAGAAACCTTCTTTTTTTAAATTATATTCAACGAGATCAAGAATATCTTCTTCATCATCAACTACATAAATTAAATTTTTCGACACAGGCATTTCCTTTTTATTCACAAATATATCTTTATAAGGCGGAAGATTAAAGATTGATGGTTAAAATTATATGAGCATTTGATTAGGTTTTTGTTAGCGTCATGACAAAGTCACGTTTGTGGATCAGTTCCGGATTAGAGTTCAAGGGTACCTTCACCGAACCGGATTATACTGGTCTGTCAAGAACATGATGCAGCACTTCGATTAAAATTTTTTTATGTCGATTACTATCGGCCGGTTCAAAAGAAACCATTCGATTGGCTTCTTCCGCCAGGATAACATTATTGACATACGTCAGGTCAAAGTCATTCAATGGCTGGGGAGCCAAACAAATCAGTGCGGAATCGTATCTTTCCCTATAAAATTCATAAAAATTATTAACCAAAAAAGTTTCGCCTTCTAAAAGAATCATGCAGAAGGGTGCCCGCGGGACGACTCGATCAAATAGGCGCACATTAGCCATATTCTCTTTTAAATTCAAAATGTGAAAAAGTACATCCTTATCCCGGTCAGTTTCCATGATACAATAGCGGTAATCATTGGTCCCATTGGGATTGTGAAGATCATACTCCTTGAAGAATTTTTCCGCATAAGTCAGATCGGTAGTGAATACCGGTATCTCGAGCAATTCGATCACTGGGTTTCCTCCAGAACATCTAGAAATGACTTCAACCGTTGATAATTATTAAATTCATTATGCCTCATGAGGACCGGCTGGGCAAGATCTGCTTTATCCAGAAAACTATAGCGGGCTTTGAATTCCTCGGATTCATTTTCCGGCTTGCCTTTCTTAAACACTTTCTGCATTACCTTTTTCAGCGCAGAGACATCTTCTTCTTCCGATAATTTTTTTCGGAGTGCCTCGAATTCATCTTTCTTTACCAACCATTTTTTATCCAGCCAACTTTCTATTTTTTTTAACAACTGGTTTAAATTGCCGGTAAACATCTGGCTGATTTCTTTGAGATTATTTCCATCTTTGAAGGCAAGAAGCTGATTACGGTCCCTGGGGCTAAGCTCCTCGAAGTTCAGAGAGGGTGAGGCGTACAAGACCTCATCCGTCGCCGGCAATTTATTGAGCAGTTTTTCCTGTGAACTGATATAATTCAGGCACTCCATGATAATTTGCTGATTCGCCAGGGTAATCCGTTTTTTATGGCCCACCGAACCCTGCCTGGCTCTGAATGTGCCTTGCCGCCAGGCCGACATAATGGTAATTGCTTCCAGGGGATCGCGATTGGAATAACTGGCATTAACGACCGCCCCATTGTTGAACTCTATTTCCCCTTTCTTGATACCGTCTTCGAGCACCAGCACGGCACTCTTTTTTCCGGTTTCAAAGGTTTGGATAAGATGAATGAGATTAAAATCATCCAGGCGTCCTTCAGTCAGATCAATTTCAGGGCCTTTCTGGACTTCAACCGAGCGCACCAGCGCACTTAAAATGTATTCCAGTTCTTTCTTATTAACCGGCAAAAAGATAACATCGATGGCGCCGTTTTTCCAGAGGTCAATGCAATCCATCCGGCAGGAAAAGGGAGCGAAACACAGAAATGGAATATCCAGGTTAAAATTCTGATAGCGTTCAATCCATTCCAAAAGAGTGTTTAGATCTTCATTGACTAAAAAAACGAAACTGGGCTGCTCCAATTCCAGATATTTCGAAGCTGTCCCCAAATCATTGGACCAGGAAAAATGAATCGGTAAATGCCTGAAATTGGCGTAAAACAGATTAAATTGTTCTTCTTTAGGACTGATTACGTAAATATCCTTCATTTATCAACCTCTTTTTTCGCGCTCGTTTTCTGGGGTTCTTCAAAAACCGACTCCATGGCAAGTAAGATGTTTTGCATTGCTTTTTCACCAAGAGCCGGATCAAAAGTCACTATTTGAACCGCTTTAGGCAGATTGAATTTTTTCTGCAAGGCTTGAATGTCCGAAGAATCAGATGTTTGGGCGATAGCTACCGTGGTCGGGACTTTATTCAAGGCGAAGATTTGTCTGATGATATAACTGAGATATTCTGTATCCAATTCTTTGTCGTTATCCAGTAAAAAAATCTGCGCATTAAGCCGGGCTGTCAATTCTTGCAGCGACGCCATAACCCGTGGGCCAATAGTCATGACGATAAATACCAGCGAGAGCTCTTCTCCCAGGACTAACCTGCCGACCTTGTACTGTTTTTCTTTTCTGACCAGAGGTGATAAGTTGACGACATTACTGAAAAAATTTAATGCCGCGGATTCCGGGAAAGTAAAAACAACGACTTTGCCCGTCTCAGACTTCTTAATCTCTAATTTTTGTTTGATCATGCTGACATTCATTGCGCTTACCTTAAGAGCGGTTTCTTCTGTGCTGCCTAATTGTTCCAATTCGCGGGTTAGTTTCGTTTCGTCACTACTGACGCGAACCGGTTCTTTTATGACCAGAAAATTCTGGTTTTTCAACTGCAGCAATTTCTCCACCGTTTCAAAAGAAGTGTAGTAAGGATTTTCCAGAATTTCGCCAAGGGTGTGGGGACGCTTGAGCAATTCAACAAATTTATTATCCAAATCGGACACGGTTGCCAACAGATCGCCTTCATTCTGAATACGTGCGGTTGCTTCGGTTGTCCCTAATTTCTGCAATTTGCTCTGGTATTCTTTGCCATAGCGATCCGCTAAAATCTGCAGCCCGATATTTGTGGTGGAAACATTTTGAGCCGGGGCCTCTTTCTTTAATGAAGAAAAAGAAAAGTTTCCCTTATCCCAGAGTAACATCTGGATGACCGCGCTTTCTCCAGCATGGAATCCCACTTCGGCATGGGTGATATCTCCTTCGTTAAAATAAATTTTTCCGCTGTTATTAGCAGTTACGATTTTCAGCACACCGGAGCGACCTTCCTTACCCAGAGTATCAATTAAGGAAGTCAGGGGAATATCCTCCAATTTCCCTTTTGAATACAGTTGCTGTCTTTCATCGATACTGGTAAGCAAATTCAGAAGCCATTGAACACTGCTGGATATATTTTCAAACGTATAGGAGCGATCAAAAACGCGCGTGGCTCCTAATTCATAAAAAGCCAGGCGGCGATCGGTATCCTGGGGAACATTGAATACCATGCTTTGATTGATCCTGACTATTTTAAACAGATCGATGACCGCTTTCCTATCCGAGGAAACGATGGTCTCATAATCAATTAAAACCAGTAAGGGGTTCTCAGCTGTGATATTTTTAATCACATCATTAATTTCGTCAAAAAGGCGAATACTGTATCCGGTGCCACTTAATTGATCCCGAAATTGTTCTTTTACGTGATTATCACTGCTGAGCAAAAAGATCGAGAGATTAGCCATTTAACATCCTTCAAGAAGCGGTTTTAAAGCATTGTGTTACAATTAATTTACCTGCTAACCTAAATCATGTCAAGGATTAACATCTTTCCTGGCAAGATACACTTGCATAATGTGATAGACTATGATCCCAAAGGCGACCGAGACATTTAGCGATTGTTTCAAACCCAGCATGGGCAATTCGATAGCCTCATCGGCCGCACTCAGCAAAGTCTCGGAGATACCATCCACTTCGTTACCTACAATAAAACACAGTGGAAATTGATAACTGACATTTGTATAAATCCTGCTTTCCCGGGTATGCTCCACGGCGATAATCCGGACCCCCTTTTCTTTTAATTCCTTTATCCTGGGCAGGGGATCTTTGATGTAGGTCCAGGGCACGCTGTCTGTTGCTCCCAAAGCAGTTTTATCGATCTCCCGGCGTGGTGGACAGGCCGTGTAGCCGCTTAAAATAAGCTCCTGAATTCGCGCCCCGTCACCGCTGCGAAAAATACTACCCACATTATGCATACTTCGGATATTCTCTACCAATGCATATATCGGCAGTCTTTTCATTTTTTTTAACTCCCGAAGGGTGGGACGAAGACTGAAAATTACCTCATAGCTCAGTTTATGCAGATTGGAGTCTTCTGAAATGCTCAATCCAAACCTTCCTTTAAGGTTAATTGTACGACTGTCTCAATATGGTAGGTCTGAGGAAACATATCAACAGGCTGAACGGCCGTAATATGATAATTGTTTTTCAATAAAGCCAAATCTCTGGCCAATGTCGTTGGATTGCAGGATACATAAACCACCCTTTTAGCTTTTAGTTGATGGATGTATTCGGTTACCCGGGGATGCATACCTGCTCTGGGAGGATCCGTAATCAGCACATCGGGTTTGGGATGGGTTACCTCTAAATGATGCAATAAATCACCGGCGATATATTGCACATTACTGATGTGATGTTCCCGGGCATTATTTTTTCCATCATTTACTGCACTTGCATTAGACTCGAAGGCGAAAACCTGTTTGGAATCATTCGCTACAAATATCGCGATAGTACCTGTGCCTGAATACAGGTCCCAGACGATTTCGCGACCGCTCAGACCGGCAAATTCCTTGACCAGCTCATAGAGTTTAAAGGCCTGGGTGGTATTCGTTTGAAAAAAAGAATTGGCGGATATTTTGAATGTATAATCCCCTAATTTTTCCTGGATATGATCGACCCCGGCCAAAAGGAATTCTTTCTCGCCATAGGCAACCTGCGCCAATCCGCTGTTTATGGTATTGACCACGCTTTTTACACCTGGAAAGCGCTTGACCAGCTCATCCGCCAGGGCAGTCAAAACTTTACGATCCTCATAGGCCGTTACGATGTTGACCAGAATGCTATTGTCATAGCGGCTCTGGCGGATCACTAAAAAGCGTAAGAACCCCTGATGACTTTTTATCCCGTAGGGCGGAAGCCTCTTAGCCACAGCATAGTCCTTAACAAAAAGTAATATTTGGTTGGCAATGGGCGATTGCAAAAGGCATTCATCAATTTGTAAAATTTTATCAAACGTACCGGGGATATGCAGTCCCAGGGCAAAATCATTTTTTATTTGAGGATTTGCCAATTCCTCCGGCAATAACCAGCGCCGATCGCTGAATGAGAATTCCATTTTATTACGATAGCCCAAGGCGAAATCGGATGCCACAACAGGTTTGATTTCCAATTCCCCGATCCCTCCAAGATGGCTCAGGGATTCAGCGACGATCTGACGTTTATGCGTCAACTGATCCTGGTAGGACAAGCTTTGCCAGTTACAGCCGCCACACCAGCCGAAATAGCGACAGGGCGGGGTGACCCTTTGTTGGGATGGTTCTAGAATACGGATGAGCCGGGCTTCGGCAAA